>Ga0163144_10002289_pt1 | contig 44414 bp, 49 predicted proteins | sample OliLak19BULKMAT1_FD_123175 | JGI IMG/M metagenome (GOLD analysis project Ga0163144, IMG submission 123175) | Freshwater microbial mat bacterial communities from Lake Vanda, McMurdo Dry Valleys, Antarctica - Oligotrophic Lake LV.19.BULKMAT1 | ecosystem: Environmental > Aquatic > Freshwater >... | reverse complement strand
GGGGCGGCGCCGGTGCCGCCGGCAAGCGCGTCGGCCGCGGCTGCGCCGACCCCCCCGGTGCCTGGCCAGCCGCCAGCCTTTGCCACCGTTATCAAGGAGGCCAAGAAAACGGAGGGCCTGATCGGCTTCTGGCAAAAAGACGAAAAGGTCTGGCTGGAGCTCAGGCCGGAGGATTTCAACAAGCCCTTCTTCCTCGCGCCCAAGCTGGCCCGCGGGATCGGCGAATCCGGCATCTTCGGCGGCTCGATGCGTGTCTCGGGCTCGATGGTGGAGAGCCGCATCGTCGAGTTCCGCCGGGCCTACAACGTGGTGCAGCTGGTGGCCGTGAACAGCGACTATGTGGTGCGTGATGCCAAGTCGCCAGCGGCGCGTGCCCTGGCGGCCAGTTTCGCGCCCAGCCTGCTGGCCAGCGTGCCGGTGGCCAGCCTAGCGCACCCGGAGCGCAAGACCGTGCTGGTCGATGCCGGCCCGCTCTTTCTCAACGACATGCTCGGCCTGGGCATGGCGCTGCAACGCGCCTACCGCCAGGGCTACGCTCTGGAAAGCCGAAACACTTACTTCACCACGGTGCGCGCTGGCCCCGAGCAACTGGTGCTCAACGTCAGCGCCCATTTCTACACCGCCAACCTCGCGATGCCTCAACCCGGCGCACCCCCGGGCGCCCCGGTGCCGAGCTTCCCGCGCGCCGTGCCGGACCCGCGCAGCGTCGTGTTGGGTCTTTACTACGCGATCACGAAATTGCCCGAGACCGCGATGCCCGCGCGCCTGGCCGATGCCCGCATCGGCCACTTCACCACCACGGTGGATGACTTCAGCGACGATATTGCGCGCTCACCCCGGCAACGCTACGTCAATCGTTGGCGCCTGGACAAGAAAGACCCGGCCGCGGCGCTGTCGGAGCCGGTCAAGCCGATCACCTTCTGGCTCGACAACACGGTGCCCCTGAAGTACCGCGACGCCGTCACGCGCGGCGTGCTGGAGTGGAACAAGGCCTTCGAGAAGATCGGCTTCAAGGACGCCGTTGTCGTCAAGGTGCAACCCGACGACGCCGACTTCGACACCCTGGACGTGAGCACCGCCTCGATCCGCTGGATGACGAATGCCCAGCCCTCGTTCGGCGCCATCGGGCCGAGCCAGGTCGACCCGCGCAGCGGCGAGATTCTCGACGCTGACATTGCCTTCGAGAGCTTGTCGTCGCGCGGCATTCGCGCCTTGCGCGCGCAAGTCCTGGGGGCAAGCTCAGCCGTCGACTGGTCGTCCTTGATGCAGCTGTCCGATGCACTCCCGACAGGCAGCGCTGCAGGCCACCCGCAAAGGGCCGATCCGGCGCATGCTCACCGTCCCGGACAGGTCTGCGAGTACGGCGATTTTGCCGCCGAGCAGCTGGGCTATGCCCTGGATGTGCTGCAAGCCCGTGGCGAGATCGATCCGGCCAGTCCTGAGGCTGAACGCTTTGTGCTCGACTACCTCACCGATACGACGATTCACGAGGTGGGCCACACCCTGGGCCTGCGCCACAATTTCCGCTCCTCGCGCATCTACACCGACAAGCAATTGAGCGACCGGGATTTCACCGCTGCCAACGGCCTTGCCGGCTCCGTGATGGAGTACGCCGCGATCAACTTGCCACGCCCCGGCGAAACAGGTGGCACGCCTTTCCAGACCACCCTCGGACCTTACGACTACTGGGCCATCGAGTACGCCTACAGGCCGATGGCCGCCGCCGACGAGCTGGCTGAGTTGCAGCGCATTGCCGCCCGCAGCGCCGAGCCGCATCTGGCCTATGGCACCGATGAGGACAACTTTCTCGGCATCGACCCCGAGTCTCTTCACTTCGACCTCGGCGACGACGTGGTGGCCTTTGCCAAGAAACGACTGGACATTGCCCGCGACGTGATTGCGCGCCAGGACACGCGGGTGCTCAAGCCCGACACGGACTATGCGGCGCTGCGCCGCTCGGTGAACTATGCGGTACGCGACGCCGCACGCTCGGCCGGCATTCTGGCGCGCCAGATCGGTGGCGTACGCACCCTGCGCGACTTCCCCGGCAGCGGGCGCGACCCGCTGGTCCCGGTCGCCGCGGCGGTGCAGCGCGAAGCGCTCGACGCCTTGGCGCGCGGCGTGCTGGCGGCCGACAGCTTCCGCCTGTCGCCGGCCCTGCAACGCAAACTGGCACCCGACTTCAACGAGCGCGGCGAAGGGCTTTGGGGTGGCGGCAACCCGGTGGCCACCGACTACTCGATCATCGGCAACGTGCTCGACATGCAGCGCGCGCTGCTGGCGCAGTTGATGAGCGACGGCGTGGCCGGTCGGCTGCTCGACAGCGAGGGCAAGGTGACGCCGACGGCGGCTGGCAAGCCCGGCGACAGCTTCCGGCTGTCGGAGCTGTACGCCCGGCTGACGCGCGAGGTGTGGTCCGACCTGGGCACTGGCGACATCGCCGCGCCACGCCGCGAGTTGCAGCGCGAGCATCTGAACCGGCTGACAGCCTCGTTGCTGCGCCCGAGCGGCGGCGTGCGCGCCGACATCAAGGGACTGCAGCGCGAACAGGCGCGCGAATTGTTGGTGCGCATTGGTGCGGCCCAGCGCCGCTCGGGCCTGAGTGCCGAGACCCGGGCCCACCTGGCCGAAGGCAGCGAGACCCTGACCCAGGCCCTGGCCGCACGTCTGCAACGCGCCGGTATCTGAGCGCGAAAAAAAGAGCTGCCGAAGCAGCCCAACAGGAGAAGAGTCCCGTCAACAGGCTTGTGGCCGCGGGACTCTGGAGGAAAACGGTGGGGCCTCAGACGCGCGCGGTAGGCCGCGCAGTCGCGACTTGTGCGGCCGCAGGGACCTGCGACATCTGCAGGCCGACCGAGGTCCGCTCGAGTGCCAGGCTGTCGATGCCGGCAAACACGCCCCAGGTGACCAGGGCGGCCAGCGCGAAGGACGTGAAGCGGGGGGCGGTGCGGTGGGTCATGGTGAGCTCCTGGTCAGTCATCGGGGGAATCGATGACGGGACTTTAGGAGCACGGCGCCAGGCTTGACAGCGCCTTGAGACGAAGCGCAGCGCGGCGCGGATGAGCCGCTGCCAGCGCCGACGCGCGGCGCCGGCGCGGGGCGTTCAGAGCGCTTGCGTGCGCGCCAACAGCCAGGCCAGCGCGTCGCCCTGCACGCGCGGCGCGAGCCGGGCGCGGACAGTGGCGTGGTAGCCGTTGAGCCAGGTCAGTTCATCGGCGCGCATCAACGTGCGGTCGATGCAGCGGGTGTCGATCGGGCACAGCGTCAGGGTCTCGAATTCGAGGAACTCGCCGAACTCGGTGGTCGGGCCGGCGACGTTGAGCACCAGGTTCTCGATCCGCACGCCCCACTGCCCAGGGCGATACAGACCGGGCTCGATCGAGGTGATCATGCCGGGCTCCATCGCCATGTGGGCGTCGGGCAGGGCCTTGCTGATGCTCTGCGGCCCCTCGTGCACATTCAGGAAGTAGCCCACGCCGTGGCCCGTGCCGTGGCCGAACTCGATGCCTTCAGCCCACAGTGGCGCGCGCGCCAGGGCGTCGAGCATCGGGCTCAGTGTGCCGCGCGGGAAGCGCGTGGCGGACAGCGAAATCGTGCCTTTCAGGACCAGGGTGTAGTCGCGCTTCATCGCCGCGCTGACATTGCCGATGGGCCAGACGCGGGTGATGTCGGTGGTGCCACCGAGGTATTGACCGCCGGAGTCGATCAGCAAGAGGCCGTCGCCGACGATGGCGGCATGGGACCCTGCGGTGGCGCGGTAGTGCGGCATCGCGCCGTTGGCGTTGTAGCCGGCAATGACTGGAAAGGACAGGCCGACGAAATTGGCGCGCTGGGCGCGCTCGGCGCTGAGCCTGGCATCGACGGTCAGTTCCGTCAGCGTCTCGCCGCGGGCCAGCGCGGCCTCGAACCAGGCATAGAAGGCGCACATGGCGGCACCGTCCTCGACCATCGCCTCGCGGATGAACTCGGCCTCGGCTGCGCTCTTGCGGCTCTTGGCCAGGGTGCTGGGGTTGATGGCTTCGACCAGCTTGACGCCGGCCGCGACTTGCTCGCGAAAGGCCAGCGTGATGCGGCGCGGGTCGATCAACAAGGCGCTGCCGGTGGGCAGAGCGGCCAGCGCGGGAGCGGCCAAGGCATAGTCGGCCAACGTGAGGCCATCGCCGGCCAGCTCGGCCGCCAGTGCCGCATCGATCTTGCCGGCACCGACGAACAGCGTGGCGCGGGTGGCGTCGATCAACAGGTGGGCCAGGAAGATTGGGTTGTAGTCGACGTCGGCGCCGCGCAGGTTGGTGATCCAGGCGACATCGTCGACGGTCGAGACAAAGTGCTGTGTGGCGCCGTGGCGGGCCATGGCTTCACGCACCGCCGCAAGCTTGGCGCTGCGCGAGACGGCCGCGTGGGGCGCCCGGTGCGCGTAAACCGCGGCGCGCGGCAGGGCTGGGCGGTCGGGCCAGATGGTGGCGAGCAGGTCGATGTCAGTGCGCAGGGCCACGCCGGCTGTCTCCAGGCCAGCACGCAGGGCCTGCGCAGCAGCCAGGCCGATCACCTGGCCATCGACCGCCACGCTGCCCCCCCGTGGCACGTTGTGCGCGAGCCAGTCGATATGGTGGGTGGCGGCGCCGGTCGGGATCTTGACCAGCTCGATGCCGCTGTTGCGCAACTCAGCCTCGGCCTGGGTCCAATAGCGGCTGTCGGCAAACAGGGCCGCGCGCTCGGTGGTTACGACCACGGTGGCCATCGAGCCGGTAAAGCCCGAGAGCCAGACGCGGCCCTGCCAGCGCTCCGGCAGGTACTCTGACAGATGCGGGTCGCTCGAGGGCACCAGCAGTGCGACCAGGCCTTGCGCGGCGAGGGCGTCGCGCACGGATTCCAGGCGCACGGGGATCGGGGAGCTGCGGGTGTCCATGAGGGCTCCAGAGGGGGCGGGGCCGCCTCGTGGGCGCCGCGCCGGGGACTGACGGCAACCCGGATTCTAGGCGTGTCTACTTGGCGGGCTGGCTCGACCAGGCCCCCTCGATCGTCGCCCGCTTGGCGCTGGCCGGCGCGGTCCACATCAGGCACCACTCGTTGCTCTGGTCGATGGCCAGTTCGGCTTTGTCGACCTTCACCGCGCGGCGGTCGACCGGCATCAGCACCTCCTTGCCGACATGGTGGTGGACGTTGAAATCCAACGGGCCATTGGCTTTGAAGCGCCAGCGCAGGGTGTCGCCCGCGTTGAGCGGCATGCAGACCTCAGCCACTTTGCCGGGCGCGATGCTCACGCGAATCGGGTGGTCCTTGGCCAGGCTCGCGCTGACCAGGAGCAACAGGGTGAGGCCGAGGGCCACGGAGGATGTCTGCATGGTGGAAATCTCCTTGGACTCAGGGGGCTTGGAGGCGTCGGCGCACAAACTGGATGTGGCTCTTCAACGCATACAGCTCGTCGGTGTAGGACAGGGGCACCTGAATCTGCGCCACATTGACCTCGATCGCGTCGAGTTCGGCCAGCAGCGTCGCGGCGGGCTGGCGCGAGCTTTCAATCGCTCGCAGGCGGCCATACCAACGAAAGACGCGCGAGCGGATGCGCATCTCGACCAACGGCGGCACGATGCGGGTCAAGGGGATCAGCACGGCAACGATCGACAGGAGCGCCAGCCACATGCGGTCGATCAAGTTGGCCATCCAGAACGGCAGGAAGCGCTGCAGCCACGGGGTGCCGCTGCGGTAGAAGCGCTGCGCTTCTGGCGAGAGCTCGCGTTCGCCGTCCCTGGCGTTCGGAAAGTCGCCTTGGCGTTGGAACCAGCCGGCCTCGCCGTGTGCTTGCTGAGCGGCCTGAACGAAGAGCTGGGCCAGGGCAGGGTGCAGGTCGCTGCGCGCGACCAGAGTGGCCGTGGGTGCCACCATTCGAACATCGGCCGAAGGCAGGTCGCTGGCCAGATCGACCACCCCGCGTGGCAGGGTCACGGCCGAGAGAAAGCCGAAGCGGCGGGTGTAGGCGTCGGCCTGGGCGAAATCGAACAACTGCACACCCGGCGTCTGCAGCAGCATCTGGACCATCAGCGATTCGGGCGCCGAGGCCAGCACGATGGCGTCGAGCTTGCCCTCGAGCAACTCGACCACGGCGGGTGTCTGGGGCAACTGCTGCAGGGTGATGGTCGTCGGGTCGATGCGGTTGGCGTCCAGCAGGCGCAGCGCCAGGTTGGGCACACCGCTGCCGGGCGCGCCGATGTTGACGCGCCAGCCCGCGAGCTGCGCCAGGCGATCGAGGCGCGGTGCCTTGATCAGGGCTTGCGCGCTCTGGCTGCGGTAGAAGAGCCACACCGGCTCGTAGAACATGCTGCCCAGCGACTGCAGGTCGGCATCGCGCGGGTCTGCCTCGCTGCCACTTCGAGCGACGTCGGCGCCGCCTTGCACGAAGGCGAGGTCAACGCCCGAGGCCCGGTCACGCAACAGGGCCAGGTTGTCGGCAGCGCCCTGCGTCGCACGCAGCTCGACCTGGATGCCGTGTTTGGCCAGGGCCGCGGCATAGCGCTTGCCGAACTCGCTGTAGGCACCTTGCTCGACCCCGGTGGCCAGCACCACGCGTTTCGGCGGCGCTGGCTGCAACCAGAGATAGGCCAGCAACAGCAGCACGCTGCCGAGCAGAACAAAGGGCGCGACGGTTGTGACGAGGACGCGCCAGGCCGGCAGGCCCGGGCTTTGAAGGGCATCGGGGTCCTTGCTCACAATGCGGTGCGCAGGGTCCAGATTTCGGGGAAAAGCACCACATCGAGCATCTTGCGCAGGTAGCCCACGCCGCTGGTGCCGCCGGTGCCGCGCTTGAAGCCGATCACGCGCTCGACCGTGGTCACGTGGCGGAAGCGCCAGAGGCGGAAGGCGTCTTCCAGATCGGTAAGTTCTTCGCCGAGCTGGTACAGGTCCCAGTACTTCTCAGGCTCGCGGTAGACCACCAGCCAGGCGGCCTCGACCGCGGCGCTGGCGGCATACGGCTGGGTCCAGTCGCGCTCGGTGTGGCTGGCCGGCACGGCGATGCCGCGGCGCGCCAGCAGGCGCAGCGCTTGGTCGTACAGCGACGGGGCGACATGGGCCGCCTGCACCTTGGCCAGCAGGTCGGCGCGGTGCTTGTGCGGCGACAGCATGGCCGCATTCTTGTTGCCCAGGCCGTACTCGATGCAGCGGTACTGCCAGCTCTGAAAGCCGCTGCTGTTGGCCAGGAAGGGCCGGATGGCGGAGTACTCGGGCGGGGTCATGGTGGCCAGCACGTCCCAGGCATGGACCAGTTGCTCCATGATGCGCGACACGCGGGCCAGCATCTTGAAGGCCGTGCCGAGCTGATCCTGGGCCACCGCCGCCATCGCCGCGTTCAGCTCGTGCAACATCAGCTTCATCCACAACTCGCTGGTCTGATGCTGGATGATGAACAACATCTCGTTGTGGTCGGGCGAGCGCGGCTGTTGCGCCCCCAGCACCGCGTCGAGGTGCAGGTAGTCGCTGTAGCTCATGTCCGTCGAGAAGTCGAGCTTGGCGTGCTCGTCGTGCACGACTTTCTCGCCGCTCATTTGATGACCCTGCGCGCTGCGCACTCGGGCATGAGCACTTTGGAACGGCCAGGCGCGTTCATGTGACCGCCGCCATGCGGTTGAAGCGCGGTTCGCGCCACTCGCCGCTGTCGAGCACCTGGCGCAAGTGCTCGACGGCATCCCAGATATCGACATGACGCAGGTAGAGCGGTGTGAACCCAAAGCGCAGCACATCCGGCGCGCGGAAGTCACCGATCACGCCGCGGCCGATGAGGGCTTGCACGATCGCGTAGGCGCCTTCGTCGCGGGCCAAAGCCACCTGGCTGCCACGCAGGGCGTGGTCGCGCGGCGTAATGACCGTCAAACCCTGATCGCCGCAGCGCGAAAGGAGCAGCGCGATGAACAGGTCGGTCAAAGCCAGCGACTTGCGGCGCAGGGCCGCCATGCCACCGAACGGCTCGGACGCCAGCACGCTGTCGACGCCGCATTCGAGTGCGGCCATCGACAGCAGCGCCGGCGTGCCGCAAAGGTAGCGGGCGATGCCTGCGGCGGGGCGGTAGTCGGGCGTGAAGGCGAACGGCGCCGCGTGACCCATCCAACCCGACAGCGGTTGCCAGAAGCGCTCGGCGTGGCGCGGATGGGCCCAGACGAAAGCCGGAGCGCCCGGCCCGCCGTTCAAGTACTTGTAGCCACAGCCGACGGCGAAGTCGGCCCCGGCCGCCTTCAGCGCGATTGGCAGTGCGCCGGCGGAGTGCGCCAGGTCCCACAGCGCCAGCGTCCCGTGCGCGTGGGCCAACGCGGTGATCGCGGCCATGTCGTGGAGGCGGCCACTCTTGTAATCAACCTGCGTCAGCATCAGCACCGCGACGCGGCCACTGGCCAGGTGAGCGGTGATCTCATCCGGCGAGTCGGTCAGCACCAGCTCGCAGCCGCGCTCCTGGGCCAGGGCTTCGGCGATGTACAGATCGGTCGGGAAGTTCCCTCGCTCGGACAGGATCACGCGCCGGCCGGGGGCGTCGGCCCGGGCGATCGTGAGCGCCGCGCTCAACACCTTGAACAGGTTCACCGACGTCGAGTCGGCCACCACCAGCTCGCCGGCATCCGCCCCGACCAAGCGCGCAATCTTGTCGCCGATGCGCTGCGGCAGGTGGATCCAGCCAGCGCTGTTCCAGCTCTCGATCAGCTGCTGGCCCCACTCCTGTTCGACCACCTGCGCCACGCGGGCCGGTGTGGCGCGCGGCAGCACGCCGAGCGAGTTGCCGTCGAGATAGACCTTGCCCGCCGGAAGCAGGAACTGCTGGCGCAGCGCGGCGAGCGGGTCGGTCGCATCCAGGGCCAGGCAGTCGTCGCGGTTCATGTCAGGCGTCGCAGCACGGCGCGAACCGGCGACGCATCGGCGGTCGTGAGTTTCAAGGGCAGAGCGATCAATTCGTAGTCCCCTTCGTCGACCTCGTCGAGCAGCAAATTCTCCAGCACGCGCAGGCCCCGCCGACGAATCACCTGATGGGCGTCAAGCGTCTTGCTGCCGGCCGGATCGATGCTGGCGGTGTCGATGCCGACCAGTTGTACGCCCAGGTCGGCCAGGCGCTCGATAACCGCCGGGGCATACCCGGCCAGCGCCGCGTCCCAGCGTGTTGCGGGCATGCGCTGGTAGGTTCGCACCAGCACCCGTGCTGGCAGGGCTGCATCGATGGCGTGCTCGATGTGCCGCCACTCGATCAGGGCACCGCAGCCGATCGCATGCACCACGCGGCAGGGGCCCAGGTAGGCCTCGAGGTCGAGCGCACCGACTGCAGCGCCGTCCGCGTCGTAGTGCAGCGGCGCGTCGGCATGCGCCCCGGTGTGCGGCGACAGGGTGATGGTGCTCACGTTCACAGGGCAGCCCGGGCCGAGCGTGGCCGCCCAGCGCTGTTGGTAGCTGGCGTCGCCAGGGAACACCGGGGAGTCGGCGTCAATCGCCGGCGAGATGTCCCACAGCCTCGTCACGGCGGCGACAGGCGCTTCTTGCGCAGCAGCGCACGGTAGGCAGCGCTGCCGCGCAGGCGTTCCACCTTGGCATCGATCTTGGCGCGGTCCAGCGATTCCATCTGCCGTGCCAGGCAGGCACTGACGAAGGCGCGCCCGTCACCGTACTTGTTGATCGACCAGCCGATGCCGCTGGCCTGCTCGCAACCGGGCCAGAACGCGACCCAGCGCCAGTCGGGGTAGTCGACCCCGTTGCGCGAACGCGTGGCGTTGGCCAGCCGCACGCCGACCACGCCGGAGGTGTTGCGCGTGGTCTTCAGGTCCTTGCGCGCGATCGGGTCGGGCAGTGTCGGCAGGGTGGCTTCGACCCAGGCCTTGGCGGCCACGGTGGCCTTGCGCCAGGAGCCGTACTGGCGCAGGGTGAAATTGGCCTGGTGGCACACGCGCTGGCGCGTGATGCGCGCCATCACGCACTTTTCGGTCTGGTTGACGGTCAGGTACATGGTCTGCGAATGATAGGACGCTTCGAAGTGGGACCGCGAGCGTCGTTCCGCACCGGGGTTCTCACCGACCCTGCCGGTGCGCGGTGGTTGTAGAGTCGCCCTCGATCATGCCCAGCGCCCACATCGACAGTTTCGTGCGCGACCGCGTCCCGGGGCCGGACCAGTTGCCGATCCTGCTGTTCGACCTGCCTGAGTTGCAGTTCGCAGCGCAACTCAACTGCGCCAGCGAATTGCTTGACCGCTGGGTTGTGCGGGGCCACGGCGCTCGCCTGGCGGTGCTGGGTGCCGCCCCCGACGGCGCGCCGATTCGCTGGAGCTATGCCGAACTGCAGGTGCACGCCAACCGGATCGCCAACGTGCTGGTCAATGAGTTGGGCCTGGTGCCCGGCAACCGGGTGCTGCTGCGCGGCGCGAACAGTCCGATGCTGGCGGCCTGCTGGTTCGGCGTCGTCAAGGCCGGTGGCATCGCGGTGGGCAGCATGCCGCTGCTGCGCGCCCGCGAATTGGCCAGCATTGTCGCCAAGGCCGAGATCACGCATGCACTGGTCGACAGTCGCCTGGCCGATGAGATCGCACTGGCGCGCCCGATGTGCCCGACGCTGGCAGATTTGCTGCACTTCAACGGCGATGTCGACAGCGGTCTTGAAGCGGCGATGGCCCGACAACCAGCGACCTTCGACAACGTCGACACCGCTGCCGATGACACCTGCCTGATTGCCTTCACCTCGGGCACCACCGGCCAACCGAAGGCGGCTCTGCACTTCCATCGGGACGTGATGGCGGCCTGCGCCTGCTGGCCGCCGCATGTGCTGCGGGCGCAGCCCGACGACCGCGTGATCGGCAGCCCGCCACTGGCCTTCACCTTCGGTCTGGGCGGCTTGTTGCTGTTCCCGATGAGCATCGGCGCGGCCAGTGTGCTGGTGGAGAAGGCCACGCCCGATGCGATGCCGGCGGCGATCGCGCACTACCGAGCCACCATTTGCTGCACTTCGCCGACGGCCTACCGGGCGATGGCCGGGCATCTTGCCGGGCATGACATCTCGAGCCTGCGCAAGTGCGTTTCGGCGGGCGAAGTCTTGCCGGCAGCGACGCGCAGGCTTTGGAAGGACCGCACGGGCATCGAACTCATCGATGGCATCGGCTCGACCGAGCTGCTGCACATCTTCATTTCTGCCACGGAAGAGCAGGCGCGCGGCGGCGCCACGGGTTTCGTCGTGCCCGGCTACGAGGCCTGCATCGTCGACGACGAGGGGCGGCCGCTGCCGCCAGGCCAGGTCGGTCGCCTGGCGGTGCGCGGCCCGACCGGCTGCAAGTACCTTTCGGACGAGCGCCAGAAAAGCTACGTGCAGCAGGGCTGGAACCTGACCGGTGACGCCTATCTGGTCGATCCTGCCGACGGCCAGTTCGTGTACCAGGCCCGCACCGACGACATGATCATCAGCGGCGGCTACAACATCGCCGGCCCGGAGGTCGAGAGCGCACTGCTCTTGCACGACGCGGTTGCCGAGTGCGGCGTGATTGGCGTTGCGGACGACGAGCGCGGTCAGATCGTCAAGGCCGTCGTGGTCTTGAAGCCGGGGCACGTCGCTGATGCAGCGATGGCCAAGACTCTGCAGGACTTCGTCAAGGCGACGGTGGCGCCGTACAAATATCCGCGCGCGATCGAGTTTCGCGACGCACTGCCACGCACCGAGACCGGCAAGCTGCAGAGATTCAAGTTGCGCAGTGGCTGAGGCCGGACCGGCCCTTCCGAGGCGAACGCCGCGCAGCCGGCCTTGCCGGGCCGCTTGCGCGGGGTGGACTCCCTTTACCCAATGCGGCCCAGCAGCAGGTACTCCATCAGGGCCTTCTGAGCGTGCAGGCGGTTCTCGGCCTCGTCCCAGACCACTGACTGCGGCCCGTCGATGACCTCGGCGGCCACCTCTTCGCCGCGATGTGCCGGCAGGCAGTGCATGAACAGGGCGTCGGGTTGCGCCGCAGACATCATGTCGGCATCGACGCACCAGTCGATGAAGGCCTTGCGGCGCTCCTCGTTCTCCGCCTCGTAGCCCATGCTGGTCCACACATCGGTGGTGACCAAGTGCGCGCCGCGGCAGGCGTCCATCGGGTGGTCGAAGACCTTGACGCACTGGGTGTTCGCCACGCCGGCGACGACCGGGTCGAGTTCGTAGCCGGTGGGCGTGCTGACATGTAAGGCGAAGCCCAGGATGTCGGCGGCCTGCAGCCAGGTGTTGGCCATGTTGTTGCCGTCGCCGACCCAGGCCACAACCTTGCCCTGGATCGGACCGCGATGCTCGATGTAGGTAAAGATGTCGGCCAGGATCTGGCAGGGGTGGTGCTCGTTGGTCAGGCCGTTGATGACCGGTACGCGCGAGTGCGCCGCAAATCGCTCGAGCATGCTCTGCTCGTAGGTCCGGATCATCACGACGTCGACCATGCGGCTGATGACGCGTGCGCTGTCTTCGGCCGGTTCGGCGCGCCCGAGCTGGCTGTCGCCGGTGGTCAGGTTCACCACCGAGCCGCCCATCTGATACATGCCGGCTTCGAAGCTGACCCTGGTGCGGGTGCTGGCCTTCTCGAAGATCATCGCTAGCGTGCGATCGACCAGCGGTTGGTACTTTTCGTAGTTCTTGAAGCGCTTCTTGATCTCGCGTGTGCGCTCGAACAAGTAAGCGTACTCCTCGGCGCGCAAGTCCTTGAATTGCAGGTAGTGCTTCATCAGCGCATCGCCCGGCTTCATGGCTTCGGTGAGGCAAGGAATTGCCGTACCAGGGGGGCGAGCCGGACAACGATCTCCTCGGCTTCGGTGGCGTTGAGGATCAGGGGCGGCAGCAAGCGGATCACGCGCTCCGCCGTCACGCTGATCAGCAGGCCGATTTCGCAGGCGCGGCCGAGCAGTTCGCCGCAAGGGCGGTCGAGTTCGATGCCGATCATCAGGCCGGCGCCGCGGATCTCCCTCACGCCTGCAAGGCCCGCGAACTCCTGCGCGAAGCGGTTCTTGAGCAGTGCACCCATCGCGGTGGCATTCGCCAGCAAAGCGTCCTCTTCCATGATGCGCAGGGTCTCGACGCCCGCGCGCATCGCCAGCGGGTTGCCACCGAAGGTGGTGCCGTGGTTGCCAGCGCCGAGCACTGTGGCGGCCTTGGGGCCGCAGACGACCGCGCCGATGGGCACGCCCGACCCCAGCCCCTTGGCCAGCGGCATGACGTCGGGGTGCACGCCCGCCCACTGGTGGGCGAACCACTTGCCGGTGCGACCGATGCCGCACTGCACCTCGTCCAGCATCAGCAGCCAGTCCTGCTCGTCACACAAGCGGCGCAGGGCTTGCAAGTACTCCCAGCGTGAGGCGTTGATGCCGCCTTCGCCCTGGATGGTTTCGAGGAAGACAGCGACCACGTTGGGGCGCGTCTGGCGCACGGTTTCAATCGCCGCCAAGTCGTTCACCGGCACGCGGACAAAGCCTTCCACGAGCGGACCAAAGCCGGCCTGAACCCTGGGATTGGCGGTGGCCGACAGCGTGGCAATCGAGCGCCCATGGAAGGCCGCTTCGTAGACCACGATCTCGGGGCGCTCGATGCCCTTGTCGTGACCATACTTGCGCGCAATCTTCAGAGCTGCTTCGTTGGCCTCGAGGCCGCTGTTGCAAAAGAAGGCGTTGGTCAGGCCCGACAGCTCAGTGAGGCGGGCTGCGAGCTGCTCTTGCAGCGGCACATGGTAGTAGTTGCTCGTGTGGATCAGCTTGCCGATTTGCTCCTGCAGCGCAGGCACCAGACGCGGGTGGGCATGGCCAAGGGTGTTGACGGCAATGCCGCCGAGCGCGTCGAGGTATTCGCGTCCGTCCGTGTCCCAGACCCAGCAGCCGCGGCCATGCGACAGCGCAATCGGCAGGCGGCCGTAAGTCTTCATCACATGCGGCTCAGAGGGGGCGGTCATGGGCGCTTCCAGGGCTGGCGGGACAAAAACAAAGGCCGGCCGCGTCACCATCGCACGCGCCGGCTCAGCTTCATTCTACGGTTCGGGCTTGACTGGCCGACAACCCGACGAGGACTTGAGGACGAAGCCACGACCATGTTTGCTGCGGCGCACCATTCGCTCACCATGCGAGGCACAATCGCCACTGCGAAGCCACGGCCACCGGCGATCCTGCGGGTGGGCGTGCCTTGTGAAGAGGCGGCCGACGGTGGGCCGGCGCTGCGGCCCCCCTTGAGCATGTCTGCCACGCCCCCGTCCGCCAAACCGCGCGAGTTCATCATCCAGGGGGTGACGCTCGAGGGCCGCACCTTCCGCCCGAGTGACTGGGCCGAGCGCTTGGCCAGCGCCATGTCGTGCTTTCGCCCGGAGGGCAGCGTGGGCGGCATCGGCGCGTTCATCGGCTACTCGCCTTTGTGTGTGCCGACCGTTGTCGGCAGCGTCAAGTGTGTGATCGTCAATGAAGCTCTCAAGGCCGTCGAGCCCATGGCCTGGGACTTCGTGATGAACTTTGCCCGCGACAATCAACTGCAGCTGGGCGAAGTCTGTGCCTTGCCAGGCGCACCGCCGAGCTCGCCCCGAGCTTGATCTGCACGGCGGGTCAGACATGAAAAAGCCCGCCAAGGCGGGCTCACTTGAAGGCGCGCGGGCTCGACCTCAGGCGGCAGCCGCGGGCGCTACCGCCATGGCCTTGACCTTTGCGGCCAGACGGCTCTTGTGGCGCGCAGCCTTGTTCTTATGGAACATGCGCTTGTCGGCGACGGAATCGATCACGCTCTGCGCCAGCTTGAACAACTCACCGGCCTTGGCCTTGTCGCCAGCGGTGACGGCCTTCTGCACGTTCTTGACGACCGTGCGGAACTTTGAACGCAACGCCGTGTTGGCTGCATTGAGCTTCACGTCCTGGCGCGCCCGCTTCAGGCCCGAGGCAAGGCGAACGGTCTTTTTCTTGGCTTTTGCTGAGGTGGCCATGCTGGAAAAGGTTGCGATTGTGCGAAGTCAGCGAGTCTAGCATGCACGGCAGCAGGCGCGCCAACCGCCCATGATCACGTTAGTAACTGCTATCTATAATCCGCGCGGTAGATTCTGCACCGCCTGATGGTCATGCCTGCAGCCACCCCCCCCGCATGAACCTGCTCAAGGCCGCGTCCACCGTTTCCCTGCTCACCCTGGCCTCGCGCATCACCGGCCTGGGGCGCGAACTGCTGGTGGCAGCCACCTTCGGCGCCAGCGCAGCCACCGACGCTTTCAACGTCGCATTCCGCATCCCCAACCTGTTGCGCCGCTTGTTTGCCGAAGGTGCGTTCTCGCAGGCTTTTGTGCCCATCCTCGCCGGCGCCCGGGCACGCGAGGGCGACGCGGTCACGCGCCTCTTGATCGACGCCGTGGCCACTGTGCTGGCCTGGGCCCTGCTGCTGACCTGCGCCGTGGGGGTGGTGGCGGCACCCGTCGTCGTCTGGTTGATGGCTTCGGGCCTGGCCCGCTTCGACGACGCCGTGGTGATGACACGCTGGATGTTCCCTTACATCGGCTGCATGTCCATGGTGGCCCTGGCCGCCGGCATCCTCAATACCTGGAAGCGCTTTGCCGTGCCAGCTGCCACGCCGGTCTTGCTCAACCTGGCGGTGATTGCGGCCGCTTGGTGGGGTGCGCCGCTGTTCAAGGCGTGGGGCATGGTGCCGATCCATGCGTTGGCCGCCGGCGTGATGGTGGGTGGTGTGCTCCAGTTGGCGGTGCAGGTGCCGGCGCTTGCGCGCATCGGCTGCCTGCCGCGCATCGGCCTGGCGCCTGGCGCGATACGGCGGGCCTGGAACCACCCGGGTGTCGGCCGCGTGCTGAAGCAGATGGCCCCGGCTTTGCTTGGCGTATCGGTGGCGCAGATCTCGCTCGTCATCAACACCCAGATCGCATCTCACGTCGGCGTTGGTGCCGTGTCTTGGCTGACCTTTGCCGACCGCCTGATGGAGTTCCCGACCGCATTGCTCGGGGTGGCGCTGGGCGTGGTGTTGCTGCCACAGCTGTCGGCATCGTTGGCCAGCGAAGACAAGGCCCGCTATGCGGGTCTGCTGGACTGGGGCCTGCGCTTGGTGGTGCTCCTGGCCTTGCCCTGCGCGGCAGCCTTGTTGGTCTTTCCCGAGCCCCTAGTGGCCGTGCTTTATCACTATGGAGCCTTCACACCGCGCGACGTCGCCCAGACCGTCACGGCGCTGCGCGGCTATGGCGTCGGACTGATCGGCCTGGTGGCGGTGAAGGTGCTGGCGCCGGGCTTTTACGCCCGGCAGGACATTCGCACGCCGGTCAAGATCGCCGTGGCGGTGCTGTTGGCCACGCAGGCGATGAACCTGGTGTTCGTGCCCTGGTTCGGCCACGCCGGGCTGGCGCTATCGATCGGCATCGGCGCGCTCATCAATGCCACCTGCCTCTACATCGGCCTTCGCCGCATGGGCGCCTACACGCCGTCCCCGGGCTGGCCCGGTTTCCTCGCCCGTGTTTTGCTGGCCACGGCGGCGCTGACCGGCGTGCTGGCCTGGCTGTCCTGGCGCGTCGACTGGATTGGCTTGGCCACCCAATGGGGCTGGCGCATCGGCTTGATGGCGGCCTCGCTCGTCGGGGTGGCGGTTCTGTACTTCGGCCTGCTCGCCATGGCAGGTCTGCGGCCGCGGCAGTTCATGCGCAACGCCTGACCTACACTTCAAAAATATGAGTTCGCTGCGCTTCGAGGCGCCCACACTGCTTGACTATTTCGCCGCTCTGGTGGTCGACGACCAGCAGTTTTCCCTGCTCGAGGCGGCGATCACCGTGGCCCAAGACGACGAGCCCACGCTCGACGTGCAGAGCGTGCTGTCGCAGATCGACCAGCTGGCCGTCACGCTCAAGCGCCGCCTTGCCGCCGATGCCAGCGCGATGCACCGCCTGCGCAGCCTGAACCACTACTTCTTTCGGGAGCTCGGGTTCGCCGGCAATGTCAACGACTACTACGACGCTCGGAACAGCCAGCTTCAACATGTCATCGCGACACGGCGAGGGATCCCCATCACGTTGGCCCTGCTGTTGATCGAGATTGCGCAACAGATCGGCCTCGAGGCCCGCCCGGTGGCCTTCCCCGGCCACTTCCTGGTCAAGTTGAAGATGCCGCAGGGCGAGGTCATCATCGACCCCTTCACGGGTCAGTCCCTTTCGCGCGAAGACCTCGAAGAGCGCCTGGCGCCGTACCGGCTGCGCCAGGGCCTGGTGGGCGATTTCGAGGTGCCACTGGGCATGTTCCTGCAAGCCTCGAGCGAGCGCGACGTGCTGGCGCGGCTGTTGCGCAACCTGAAGGAGATACACCGCACGGCTGAAGACTGGCGTCGCCTTCTGGCGGTCCAGCAGCGCCTGGTCGTGTTGCTGCCGCAGGCCTGGGACGAGCGGCGCGATCGCGGCTTGACCTGGGCAGAACTGGGTGAGCGGCATGCAGCCGCAGCCGACCTGGCGGTCTACCTCGAGCACCAGCCCGAGGCTGCTGATGCCCGCGCCATCGTCCGGCGGCTGGACGAATTGCGCCAGACCGGGCCCTCGCGCCTGCATTGAAGTCTGGATCGCGATGGCACTCAACGCCGCCCAACACCGAGGCCTCGTCTGGGCCGCGCTGGCCCTGAGCGCCGGGCTGCTGCTGTGGCTGCTCGCGCCGGTGTTGACCCCGTTCGTCGTGGCGGCGGTGCTGGCCTACGTGCTGCATCCGGCCGTCGAGGCCCTGGCGGCACGCCGTGTCCCGCGCATCCTGGCCGTCATCGCGGTGGAGTTGCTTGCGATCGCCGCGCTGCTGGCGCTGCTGCTGCTGATCGTGCCGATCATCTCCAACGAGTTGCCGTTGTTGCGCGAGCAAGTGCCTCTACTGGCCGACAGCGTGAACCAGCGTCTGACACCGTGGTTGGCGCAGTTCGGTATCGTCGTGTCGCTCGACAGCGCCAGCATCAAGGCCTTCGCCACCAAGCTGCTCGATGCCAACCTGGAGGACTGGATCGCTACCGCGCTCAGTTCCGCACGTATCGGAGGCAGCTTGTTGCTGGCGTTTATCGGCAATGCTTTCCTGATGCCAGTGGTGCTTTTCTATCTGTTGATGGACTGGCCGAACCTGGTCGCGCGTCTGCACAGCTTCATTCCACCGCGCTTGCGCGACGGCGTGCAGGGCTTCCTCGACGAGTGCGACGCTGTGCTCGGTCAGTACCTGCGCGGACAGTTGATGGTCATGGGCGTGCTGGCGCTCTACTACAGCAGCGCGCTGGCCCTAGCCGGTTTCGACCTCGCGTTCCCGGTTGGTGTCTTTACCGGGTTGGCTGTTTTCATTCCCTACCTTGGCTTCAGTCTGGGTCTGGCGCTGGCACTGTTGGCGGGCGCGCTGCAGTTTGCCAGCTGGTACGGCGTGGTCGCCGTGGCCGTCGTCTACGGCATCGGCCAGGTCGGCGAAAGCCTTTTCCTGACGCCGCGCTTGGTCGGCGAGCGCATCGGCCTCAACCCCCTGGCTGTCATCTTCGCCCTGCTGGCATTCGGCCACCTGCTGGGATTCATCGGCGTGCTGATCGCACTGCCGGTCAGTGCCCTGATCCTGGTGGCGTTGCGCCGAGCGCGCGCAGCCTACCTGGGCAGCCGCTTGTTCCTGGGCTGAAGGCGGTGCGGCAGATTCCGCTGGCAATCGGTCCTGTGCCCTTGCACACCTTCGAGGGCTTCGTGCCCGGCACGAACGCCGCTGCCTTGACGCATCTGCAGGCGCTGGCCGCGACGCTGCGCCAGCCGACATCTTCGCCCGCCGCCCCGACCTATCTCTGGGGCGCCTGCGGCAGTGGCAAGACTCACTTGTTGCGGGCGCTGACGGCGCAAGCCGGCGCGCAGGGCCACAGCAATGCCTGGTTCGATGCTTCAAGTGCGCTGCCCTGGCACTTCGACGACGCTTGGGCGCTGGTCCTGATCGACGCTTGCGAGGCCCTCGATGCGAGCCAGCAACATGCCGCTTTCTCGCTCTTCATCGAAGCCGGTGCGCAGGGTGTTCCCATCGTGGCTGCCGGCGCGCTGCCGCCGGTCGACTTGCCCCTGCGCGAGGATTTGCGCACCCGTCTGGCCTGGGGCCATGTCTTCGCGCTTGAGCCATTGAGCGAGGGCGATGCCCGTGCCGCCGTGCGCCGCGAGGCCGATCGCCGCGGCATCTTCCTGTCCGACGAGGTCATGGCCTACCTGCTGAGCCGTTTCTCGCGGGACATGCAGCACCTGATAGCGCTGCTCGACCGCCTCGACGAATTCGCGCTGTCACAGGGGCGGGCGGTCAGCGTGCCCCTGCTCAAGCGCATGTTCGAGCAGGAAGGTGCCGAGCTGTGAGCAATCGCGCGTCTCGTGGCTGGCGCACGCCGAATGGGCGCCAGGGCATGGCGACCGGCCCGGTGCTCGCGGCATGAACCTGACGCTCTTCGATCTGGACGGGACGCTGATCGAGACCGACTCCGATCACGCCTTCGGCGAGTTCATGGTTGCCATCGGCTGGGTCGATGCCGAAGCTTTCAAGCGGCGTAACGACGCCTTCTATGAGGACTATCAGGCCGCCCGCCTCGACATCGATGCCTACATCGACTTTGCCACTGCGCCCTGGCGTGACCGGGCTGAAGTCGATGCGCTGGCCATGCGCGAACGCTTCATGGGCGAGGTCATCCGCCCTCAGCTCGACGTGCGGGCACGGGCGCTGGTCAGACGCCACCAGGCGGCGGGCGACAGCGTGGCCATCGTCACAGCCACCAATGAATTCGTCACCCGGCCGATCGCCGACGCGTTCGGTATACCGGCCCTGATCTCAGTCGAACTCGCGCGCGACGACAATGGGCGCGTCAGCGGCGCCGTGCGCGGGGTGCCGTCCTTCCGCGAAGGCAAGGTCCTGCGCGTGGAGCAATGGCTGGCTAGGCAGGGCTGGCGTCACGCCGATTTCAGCCGCATCACGTTCTACAGCGATTCGACCAACGACCTGCCGTTGCTCGAGTGGGCAACCGATCCGGTTGCCACCAACCCCAGCCCGGCGCTGGCCGAAATTGCCACGGCGCGTGGCTGGCCGGTCCTGAACCTATTCACAAAAGAAGAACCATGATCCGAAAATTCATCGACAAGCTGCTCGGCAAAGCGCCGGCGGCCGCCGCCAAGGACACCCGCGTGCCTCTGGGCAAGCGCTTGGAGGTACCTGCGGCTGAGCACGCTATCAATCCCGATCTGCTCGATGAGCGGGCGGTCAAGGTCGTGCGCACGCTGCAGGATGCCGGCCACCAGGCCTACATCGTCGGCGGCGCAGTGCGCGACCTGCTGGTCGGGCGCCGACCCAAGGACTTCGATGTCGCCACCGATGCCACGCCTGAGCAGGTGAAGGCACTGTTTCGCCGCGCCTTCATCATCGGACGGCGCTTTCGTATCGTGCACGTGGTCTTCGGCCGCGGCCGGGATCATGAGGTGGTCGAGGTGTCAACGTTCCGCGCGTACCTCGACGCCGAGCAGGCGGAGCAAGTCGGCGGCAACGAGAAGACGTCCAAGAGCGAGTTGGCGGGCAAGAGCCATGTCGTCGACGCGGCTGGGCGCGTCCTGCGGGACAACGTCTGGGGCCCGCAGATCGAGGACGCTGCCCGACGCGACTTTACCGTCAACGCGATGTACTACGACCCGACGACACGCGTGGTGGTCGACTACCACGGGGGCCTCAAGGACATCAAGAAGCGCGCCCTGCGCATGATCGGCGACCCGGCCACGCGCTACCGAGAAGACCCGGTGCGCATCATTCGCGCGGTTCGCTTTGCCGCCAAACTGGGCTTCGACATCGAGCCAGCCTCGCGCGCCCCGATCCGGGAGATGGCGGCCTTGCTCGACAACGTGCCCAGTTCACGCTTGTTCGACGAGTTGTTCAAGCTGCTGCAGACCGGCCACTCGCTGGCCAGCGTGGCCGAACTGCGCAAGCAGGGCCTGGGCAACCAGTTCCCGCTGCTCGAGCCCTTGATGGCCGAAGGCGTCAAGCACAAGAACCAGCGCGTGCAGTTCATCGAGGCCGCGCTGACCGACACCGATGCGCGTATTGCGCAGGACAAAGGGGTTGCGCCGAGCTACCTGCTGGCCTGCTTGCTCTGGCACGAAGTGCGCGAACGTTGGCAAGTGTTGCGCGATGCCGGCGAGCCCGCTGCGCAAGCATTGCAGTTGGCCATCGACGGTGTCTTCGATGCCCGCGTCGGTGACATCTCGGGGCGCGGCAAGCTGGGCACCGACATGCGTGAAATCTGGCTCATGCAGCCACGCTTCGAGCGGCGCACCGGTACGGCCCCCTTTGGCGTGGTTGAGCAACCACGCTTTCGCGCCGCGTACGACTTCCTGCGCCTGCGCGCTGACACTGGCGAGGCCGACACGGATCTGGCCGATTGGTGGGAAGACTTCTCGCTCGGCAGCAACGAGGAGCGCGAGGCCTTGATCGCCGCGGTGCGGGAGGCGCAGCGGACACAAGCCCGTGAGCCGCGTGAACCCCGAGAACCGCGCACCGCCCGACCGCCCAGGGCGATCCTCGGACCCGAGGGACCCGATGGACCCGACGAGCCCGAAGGCGCCGGCACGGTGCCCGACATCGATCTCACAGGCAGTGCGCCGGCCAAGAAGCGGCGCCGGCGTCGGCGCAAGCCCGCAGGCGCTGGCACTGCGGTGGGTGACGCCGGCTGAGCGCGGTCGGGCACCGCCATGGCCGCCCACGAGCGCATCTTCGTCGGCGTCGGAGCCAACCTCGGCGATGCGGCGGCGAGCGTACGGGCGGCGTTGGTGCAGTTGGGTGAAATGTCTGGGACCTCGTTGGTGGCTGCGTCAGGGCTGTACAGCAGTGCGCCGCTCGACGCTGCAGGGCCCGCATACGTCAATGCGGTGGCCGAACTTCGTTCAGCGCTCGAACCGGCGGACCTGCTGGCGCAGTTGCACGCCCTTGAGCAGCGCTTCGGTCGCCTGAGGCCGCACCGACACGCGCCGCGCACGCTCGATCTCGACTTGCTCTTCCATGGCGAGCGGAGGCTTGGCGGTCCGGCGTTGACCGTGCCTCACCCCAGGGCGCATCAGCGCGCCTTTGTGCTGGCACCGCTGGCCGAGCTGGCGCCGTCCTGGCGTCTGACCGATGGCCGCACTGCCGCCGAGGCCCTGGCAGCGCTCGCTGCCAACCCGGCCCAACGCACCGAGAGGATCCCGCCATGAGCGCGTTGCCGCTGGCGCTGCAGACCTTCGGCCTGTTGGCGCTGTCCAACGTGTTCATGACTTTCGCCTGGTACGGCCACCTGAACAACCTGGCCAGCAAGCCGTGATGGATCGCGGCGCTGATCAGCTGCGGCATCACCCTGTTCGAGTACCTTGTGCAGGTGCCGGCCAATCGCATCGGTTACGCCGGCGGCTAGAGCCTGGCGCAGCTGAAGATTGCGCGGGAAGTGATCACCTTGCTGGTCTTCGTGCCGTTTGCCGTGCTCTCCATGCAGCAGCCGATGAAGCCGGATTGCCTGTGGGCTGCGCTGTGCCTGCCGGGCGCGGTCAGTTTCGTTCTTCGCGCTTGAGGCAGCTCCGGCCCGGTCTCCGATCGGTGGGTATCGGGTCGACTCACCACTCGAAGAAGCGTTGTGCGCTGAAGGCGAGCGTGGCCATCAAGGCAGATGCACCGACCACCAAGGCTGCGATGGCGCCCAGCACCGGCCCCCACGCAGTCGAGCGTGCCGGCATGGCAGGGTTGTAGCGAGCATCCCAGTTCGCGTCGGCTGTCAGGCCATAGACGATGGCGCACAGCGCCGCTTGCGCCAACATGAGGCCGAGCCAAGGCATCAACAGCCAGGCCAGGCGGTCGTCCTGGCCGAGATCGAGCATGCGCCGCACGCCGATCAGGCCGGCCACGGTGGGCAGCGGGTGCAGCCACGCCAGGGTGTCGCGCCGGCCGTGCAGGTACAGGCGGTGCAGCCCCAGCGTGCCGCCGACAAGGGCCAACCAGGTCGCCAGTGTTTTCGACTTGTAGAACATCAGCGACCCGCCGGCGGCGCCGTCGCGTCGGCCTCGCCCAGGCCCTTCTGCATTAACACCACGTCCAGCCAGCGCTCGAACTTCCAGCCCGCTGCCTTGAAGCTGCCCGCGGGCAGAAAGCCGCAGGCGCGATGCACGGCCATCGAGCTGAGGTTGGCCGAGTCGCCGATCACAGCCAGCATCTGCCGCGCACCGTGCGCCTCGCACTGCGCCAGCAGTTCCGCCAACAACAACCTGCCAACACCCTGGCCCTGGGCCTGCGGCGCGAGGTAGATCGAGTCCTCCAGGCAAAAGCGGTACGCCAGGCGGGGGCGGAAGTGGTTGGCGTAGGCGTATCCGAGCACCGCGTTGTCGCGCTCGGCCACCAGCCAGGGCAAGCCTTTGGCCAGGACATCATCGCGGCGCTGCGCCATGTCGGTTGCATCGGGCGGCTCAAGCTCGAAGGTACCGGTGCCCTGGCTCACCGCGGTGCCGTAAATCTGGGTGATGGCCGGCAGGTCGGCGGCGGCGCTCGGTCGGATGATCAGGGGTGGCATGGGTCGCGAGTGCATCGGGGAGTGGCAAGTCTATAATGTCCGGTTTTCGGCGACGGCCAGTCAGTTGTTTGATTGGCGTATCTACGGCGCCGGCCCGCGTGCGACGTTGGCAGACCTGGAATGGGCCTGCGTTACACGACAAGAGCATCTTGCCGACCGGTGTGTCTCCCGGGCGGTGAATGCACCAGCTCAAGTTTCGAGGTCGAACTCCATGGTTGTCATCCGTCTGTCCCGTTCCGGCGCCAAGAAGCGTCCTTTTTACAGCATCGTCGTGGCTGACTCGCATGAGCGCCGCGACGGTCGCTTCATCGAACGTGTGGGTTTCTACAACCCGGTTGCCGCCGGCGGCGAGGAGCCCCTGCGCGTCGCAACTGACCGCATCGCTTATTGGACCGGTGTCGGTGCCCAGGTGTCGCCGACCGTGGCCCGACTGGTCGGCCAGGCCAAGACCAAGGCCAGCGCCTGAGCCTGCGCATTGCGGCCTCATGGCGGCGTCGTTGTCGCTAGAAGCCGTGTCGAGCGAAGCATCTGAACTGCCGATCGACGCGATCGAAGTCGGGCGCATCGTCGGAGCTTGGGGCATCAAGGGCGCCTTCAAGGTGCTGGCCCACGCCAGCGACCCCCAGGCACTTTTTTCTTCGAAGCGTTGGTACTTGCAGGCCCCTGACGGGCCGCGGCGCCCGGCGTTGCCATCCCTCTTGCGCATCACGCAGGCACGGGAGCAGGCTGGCATGGTGGTCGCAAGCGCCCAGGAGTTCGACGACCGCAGCGCTGCCGAAACCCTGACAGGCGCACGCGTCTTCGTGCCGCGCTCGAGCTTCCCGACCGCCGGCGACGATGAGTATTACTGGATCGACCTGATTGGCCTGAGCGTCGTCAACCGCGATGGCGTCGGGCTGGGTACGGTGGTCGACCTCATCGATACCGGCGTTCACAGCGTGTTGCGGGTGCGTCGGCCCGAAGCCCCCGCAGATGCGCCGCCCGACGCCGCGGAACGGCTGATCCCCTTCGTGGCCGCCTACATCGACAGCGTCGAGTTGAAGGCCAAGCTGATTCTTGTCGACTGGGGCCTCGACTATTGATGCGTTTCGATGTCCTGACTCTGTTTCCCGAGCTTTTCGCGCCCCACCTGGCCCTGGGTGTGACGCGGAGGGCTTTCGAGTCGGGCCAGGTCGACGTGCGCCTGTGGCCGCTGCGGGACTACGGCGAGGGAGCGCACCAGCGCGTCGATGACAGGCCCTTTGGCGGTGGGCCGGGCATGGTCTTGCTGAGTGAGCCGCTCGAGCGCGCATTTGCCGCGGCACTGGCCGATCGAGGCGGCGCGCCCCCAGCCGTGATCCATTTCACACCGACCGGCCGCCAGCTCGACCAGACCCTGGTGCGTGACTTGGCCGACGGATCTGGCGCGCTCCTGCTGTGCGGCCGCTACGAAGGCATCGACCAGCGCTTTCTCGACCGCCATGTCACGCTCGAACTGAGCCTGGGCGACTTTGTGCTGTCGGGCGGTGAACTGCCTGCCCTGGCCATGCTTGATGCGGTGGCGCGCTTGCAGCCGGGTGTGCTGGGTGATCAGGCCTCGCACCAGCAGGACAGCTTCGGCGTCGACGGCCTGCTCGACTGCCCGCACTACAGCCGGCCCGAAACGCTGCCAGCCGCGCTCGGTGCGGCCAGCGTGCCGGCCGTCTTGTTGTCGGGCCATCACGCCGCCATCGGGCGCTGGCGTCGGGACCGCTCGCTGGAGCTGACGGCCCGCCAGCGCCCGGACTTGATCGCCGCTGCCCGTGCCGCGGGCCGCTTGAGTCGCGCAGATGAGGGCTTTCTGGCGACGCTCGGGCTATAATCAAGGGCTTTTCGATCCTCTGCCGGGATAGTGCCACGCCGACTTTGTCGGCCTGGTGCCTACACACCCTAAAACCTCGCCGGCAAGATCACAGGAGAAACGAAAGTGAATCTGATCCAAATCCTCGAGCAGGAGGAAATCGTTCGTCTGGCCAAGAAGGTCCCGCCCTTTGCTCCCGGTGACACGGTGATCGTCAGCGTCAACGTGGTCGAAGGCACTCGCAAGCGTGTGCAGGCCTACGAGGGCGTCGTGATCGCCAAGCGCAATCGCGGCCTCAACTCGAGCTTCATCGTGCGCAAGATGTCCAGCGGCGAAGGTGTCGAGCGCACCTTTCAGCTCTACAGCCCCTTGATCGCTGCAATCGAAGTCAAGCGCCGCGGCGACGTACGGCGCGCCAAGCTTTACTACCTGCGCGATCGCTCAGGCAAGTCGGCCCGGATCAAGGAAAAGCTGGCCTGATCTTTTCCAGTCCGTGATCAGACAAGCCGCCTCAGGGCGGCTTTCTCCTTTCGACCCTATGCTGGCTGCATGAAACCTGCCGAGACACTGCGTCCGCCGATGCCAAACCCGCTGGTGGTGCCGGTCAGCGGAACGGATGCTCACTTGCCGGCAGTGGACGCGCGCCGCCTTGGCGCCGAGGCCTTGCGCCAGCGCTTCGCGGCGCCGCCAGCGTGGTCGCCCGAGACGATCGGCGATGGCCGCCTGTTCGAAGGCCGCGAGCGTGCCGCGGCATCGGTGCTGGTGCCCTTGATCGAGCGCCCGGGCGGTCTGACCGTTCTGCTGACCCGGCGCAACGACCACCTGCGCGACCACGCTGGCCAGATCAGCTTTCCGGGCGGCCGCACCGAAGAGGGCGACGCTGATGCTGCGGCGACCGCATTGCGCGAGACCGAGGAAGAGGTCGGCCTGGCGCGCCAGCACATTGAAGTCATCGGCTGGCTGCCTGAGTACCGCACGGTGACCTTCTACGATGTCACTCCAGTGATTGCCCTGGTGCGACCGCCATTCACACTGCAGCTCGATGCGCAGGAGGTGGCCGAGGCTTTCGAGGTGCCGCTGGCCTTCCTCATGAACCCTGCCCACCACCAGCGCCATAGTTTCGAGTTCGGCGGCTACCGGCGCGAGTTCCTGTCGATGCCCTGGCCGCGCAGCGAGGGCAGCACCGAGCCGTACCTCATCTGGGGCGCCACGGCAGCGATGCTGCGCAACCTGTACCGCTTCCTCAGCGCCTGAGCTTCGTATCATCACGGCCGATGAACTTCTTTGCCGTTCTCCTGGCCCTGCTGATCGAACAGCTCAAGCCCTTGCCGCGGGACAACTGGGTCCATGACACGCTGATTTCGTGGGTCAGCTGGATCGGTCGCAATTTCGACGCTGGCCGCGAGCGCCATGCGATTGTGGTTTGGTGCATCACGGTCCTGGTGCCATCGGCAGCGGCAGCGGCCGCATACCTGCTCGCGGCGCGCTACAGCCTGTTGCTGGCGCTGTCTGTCAACGTGCTGGTGTTGTACCTCACGCTCGGGTTTCGCCAGTTCAGCCACTACTTCACCGACATCCGCGACGCGCTCGAGCGCGGCGAGGAGGACGAGGCCCGCCGCCTGCTCGGCCAGTGGCGTCATTTCGATGCCAGCGACTTGCCGCGCGCTGACCTGCTGCGGCACGTCATCGAAAACTCCTTGCTGGCCGCGCACCGGCATGTTTTCGGTGTGTTCTTCTGCTTCATCGCGCTTTCAGCCGTCGGCCTCGGCCCAGCGGGAGCGGTCGCCTACCGCATGGCCGAGTTCACCGGACGCTATTGGGCCTTCAAGAACCGGACGATCGACGCTGCCGCCAACCAGCGCCTGATGCAGTTGTCGCAGCGCTTGTTTGCTGTGATCGACCATGTGCCTGCGCGCTTGACAGGGTTCGGCTTCGCGGTCGTCGGCAACTTCGAGGAGGCCATCAACAGTTGGCGCCGTGATGCCGGCTTGTGGTCGCACGACAACGAGGGCGTTCTGCTGGCTGCGGCGGCCGGCGCCATCGGCGTGCAGCTGGGCGGCCAGGCGCCGGCAGCCCTCAACCCTGAAAGCGTCAAAGCCTTGTCAGGTGCGAGCGACGCCCAGCCCGACGAGGCGACGGCTGGCTACACTGCCGGTGCCACCCCCCAGGCCGGCCACCTGCAAAGCGTGGTCGGCCTGGTCTGGCGTTCCGTGGTGTTGTGGCTGCTGCTGACGGCGCTGCTCTCGTTGGCGAACCTGCTCGGTTGACACCCACTCACCACTTCGTGCGCGCCAATTCGTCGCAGATCTCGCCGTAAATCCGCCAGCGCGAGGGGCTGATATCACCGCGCGCGACGGCGGCGGCGACGCCGCACCCGGGCTCCTGGCGGTGGCTGCAGTTGTAAAAGCGGCAGTCGGCCACGTGGGCGTGCAAGTCCGGCATCAGCAAGGGCAACTGCTGGGCCTCGATCTGGCGCAATCCGAATTCCTGAAAGCCGGGTGAGTCGATCAAGGCCTCGCTGCGTCGGCTGTCAAGCCAGTACCACGTGGTTGTCGTCGTCGTATGACGACCGGAGTTCAGGGCCTGCGAGACCTCACCGACTTGGGCCGCAGCGTTGTCAACCATCAGGTTGATCAGCGTGCTCTTGCCGGTGCCGCTGGGCCCGAGCACGAGCGTCGTGCGTCCGGCCAACAATGGCGTCAACAGATCGCGCGCCTCGTCGGGTCGCGTTTTCAGGGCGGTCTCGATGACGGCAACGCTCATTGCGCGGTAGGGCAGCAAGCGTTCCCGGGCCAGGGCCGCTTGTGGCAAATCGCACTTGTTCAACAACACCCGCACCGCAATGCCGGCGCTCTCGGCGGCGATCAGCGCTCTGGCCAGCTGTGTTTCCGAAAACATCGGGTCGCCGGCCACCAACACCATGATCTGGTCAAGATTGGCGGCGAACGACTTGGTGCGCCAGTCGTCCTGGCGGAAGAGCAGGTTGCGCCGCGGCTCGATGTGTTCGATCACGCCTTCGTCGCCGCTGGTCTGCCAGCGCACGTGGTCACCGACCACGCAGTCGCTCTTCTTGCCGCGCGGGTGGCAGGTGACCCGTACGCCCTCATCGGTCTCGACGATGAAGTGGCGCCCGTGCGCTGCCACCACGCGGCCGAGGTCGAGCGCGGCAAACTTGCTCAAGCGCCGAGCGCGTCCACTTTGGCGGCACAGATGAAGTCATTGATCGAGATGCCGCCGACCGAGTGCGTGTTGAAGCGAAGCGTGCAGCGGTTGTAGCCGAAGGCGATGTCCGGATGGTGGTCTTCGCGGTGTGCGATCCACGCCACCGCGTTGACGAAGGCCATCGTACGGTGGTAGTCGGGGAAGCGGAAAGTCTTCTCGATCGCCCCGGCATTGAACAGCCACGCGTCGAAGCTCCGCAGCTGCGCATTGACGTCAGCGTCGGTCATGGCCGGGTGGCCCTCCAGGGCCGTGCAATGCCTGGTCGCCAAAGGGGTCATGCGGGCGCCATCTTCAGGGCCGCGAGTCGCTCGCTCGCCGGTGGGTGCGAGTAATAGAAGCTGACGTACCACGGGTCGGGTGTCAAGGTGCCGGCGTTGTCCTCATGCAGTTTGAGCAAGGCGCTTGCGAGATCGCGGCCGCTGGCCTGCTCGCAGGCGTAGGCGTCAGCCTCGAACTCGTGGCGACGAGAGACCCGTGACGACAGCGGCACGAGCAGAAAGCCGAAGGGTGGCAAGACCAGCATGAACAACAACAGAGCGAGGGCGTGGTTGGGCGCCGCCAAGTTCGGTGTGACGCCCAAGCCGCTATAGAACCACTGCTGCTGGGTCAGCCAGCCGAGCAGGCCCAGCGCCACCAGACTCATCGCAAAGATCGTCAGCATGCGCTTGGGCACATGACGCAGCTTGAAGTGGCCCAGTTCATGGGCCAGCACCGCTTCCACTTCCCCTGGCGACAGGCGCTTGAGCAACGTGTCATAGAAGACAACGCGCTTTGCAGCACCCAAGCCCGTGAAGTAGGCGTTGCTATGCGCCGAGCGCCGGCTGCCGTCCATCACGAACAAGCCTTTGGCGGCAAAGCCGCAACGGGCCATCAAGGATTGCACGCGCTGCTTGAGGGCCTCGTCCGGCAGAGGCTCGAACTTGTTGAACAGCGGTGCAATCACGGTTGGGTAGAGCGCCAGGATGAGCAACTGGAACGCAACCCAGGCGCCCCAGGCCCACAGCCACCACCAGGCGCCGGCACTCGCCATCAGCCACAACACCAGAGCCGCCATCGGCAGGCCGATCAGCGCGCCGACCAGCAGCCCTTTGGCGGCGTCGATCAAGTACAGGCGCAGCGTCGTGCGATTGAAGCCGAAGCGCTGCTCGATACGAAAGGTGTTGTACAGCTCGAGGGGCGCGTCGAGCAGACTGCCGATCAACACGAAGGCTATCAGCAGTATCAGCTGGTAGGCCATGTCGCCCCAGTGCGGCTGCACGGCGTCGCGCACGGCGGTGTTGAGCGCATCCAGACCCCCCAGCAAGGTCCAGCCGATGAGCAGGGCGGTGCCAACGGCCAGACTCATGAGCCCCAAGCGCGAGCGCACGACGGTGTAGTCGGCCGCCTTCTGGTGTGAGGCCAGCGACACGGTGGTTGCGAAAGCGGCCGGCACGGCTGAGCGGTGGGCTGCGACATGGCGCATTTGCCGCGTCGCGAGCCAGTATTTGAGCAGCAAGGTCAGCGCGACCGCAGCGGCGAAGGTGATCGAGAGCCAAAGTGATTGCATCTTGCCGTCAGTGTAGGCCTGACACAATATTCCCCTGGCCGCCACGGAAAACCACATGACAGAGACCGCACTTGTCCAGAGCGACAACAACCTGATCTGGATCGACCTCGAGATGACCGGTCTGTACCCCGACCGCGACCGCATCATCGAGATCGCCGTGGTGGTGACCGACGCCCAGGTCGCCATCCGGGTCGAAGGCCCCGTCTTGGCCATCCACCAAAGCGACGCGACGCTCGATGCCATGGATGCGTGGAACAAGGGCACCCATGGCAAGAGCGGCCTGATCGATCGCGTCAAGGCCTCCGATATCGACGAGGCCCATGCCCAGGCCCAGGTGATCGAGTGGCTGGCGCAATATGTCAAGGCTGGCAAGAGCCCGATGTGCGGCAATTCGATCTGCCAGGACCGGCGCTTCATGGCCAACCACATGCCAGCGCTCGAAGCTTTCTTCCACTACCGCAACCTCGATGTCAGTACGCTGAAGGAGCTGGCGCGACGCTGGAAGCCCGGCGTGCTGGAGGGTATCAAGAAAGCCCAGGCTCACACGGCCCTGGCCGACGTGCACGAGTCGATCGACGAGTTGCTGCACTACCGCCAGCATCTGCTGGCGGTGTAGCCACGTCAGGCCTGGCTTGCGCCGCTGCTACCGTCATGGCGAGGTGCCCAGTGCGTAGGCAGCGTGTTGGCGAAGCCCGTGTGGTCGTCCGCATGCCGTGGTATTCGTTCACAGGCAACGCCGGGTCGAACTGCCGACCGCGACAGCGACCAGCGTCAGCCGCGTTAGCCACGGCCATGCCTTACGGACAAACCCGAAGTCGGCTATACTCCATCTTGGTTTCGACAGGCCCATGATGCCGAAACCTATCGTTCATCCCCTCTAGCCTGGTGCACCAGCCTTCTCGGCCTTAGGTGCTAGCCGCTCTGAATGCAGACGCGGACGTTGGTTGGCGGCGATGCCGTCGCTTGGACCCGTCCGTTGTCGGTGACCGCTCTTTGAGAGCGCCCACACCCACGTTCAGCCTGCCGCGACTTGACCTCAGCGTGTGCCTTGAGCACGCGCGGGCGCGCGCGTGTTCGCGCTCCGTACCTGAAAGAGCTGTGATGTTTACTGAGAACCCAACCCCGCAAGAATTCCAAGACGCCGCACCGGCGCCGATCAACGCCGCGCCGAGCGGCTTTGCCGCGATCGCGTTGCACGCTACCTTGCACCGCGCGCTGGCCGATGCCGGCTACACCACGCCGACCGACGTGCAGGCGCGCGCCATCACCCCGGCGCTGGCCGGACGTGACCTGCGCGTGTCGTCGTCCACCGGCAGCGGCAAGACCGCGTCCTTCGTCCTGCCCGCGCTGCAGGGCGTGCTCGATGTGCGAGCCAGCAGCGAGCGCCGCGAACGCGGCACCGTGTACGGGCCCCGCGTGCTGGTGCTGACGCCCACGCGCGAGCTGGCGATCCAGGTGGCCAAGGCCACCGATACCTATGGCCGCCATGTCCAGGGCCTGCGTGTGGCCACCGTCGTCGGTGGCGTGCCTTACGGCGCGCAATTGAAGGCCATGCGTGGCCCGCTCGATGTGTTGATCGCCACGCCCGGCCGCCTGATCGACCACGTCAAGAGCGGCAAGCTGGTGCTCGACAATGTCGCCATGCTGGTGCTGGATGAAGCCGATCGCATGCTCGACATGGGCTTCATCGATGACATCCGCTTCATCGCCGAGTGCATCCCGAAGACGCGCCAGACCATGATGTACAGCGCCACCTTCGCCGGCAATGTCGGTCGCCTGTCAAGCGAGCTGCTCAAGGCCGATGCGCAAACCATCGCCGTGACCTCGCACACCGACACCCACGAGCACATCGAGCAGCGGCTGCACTGGGCCGACGACAACAAGCACAAGCAGGCCCTGCTGGATCACCTGCTGACCACGCGTGAAGTCGACCAGGCCCTGGTCTTCACCAGCACCCAGCGCGACGCCGACTGGCTGGCCGACCGTCTGGCCGACATGGGTCACGCGGTGGCCTCGCTGCACGGTGGCCTGCCGCAGGGCCGGCGCAACCATGTGCTGCAAGGCCTGCGCTCGCGCAAGCTGCGCGTGCTGGTGGCCACCGACGTGGCCGCGCGCGGCATCGACGTGCCGACGATTAGCCATGTCATCAACTTCGGCTTGCCGATGAAGGCCGAGGACTATGTCCACCGCATTGGCCGTACCGGCCGTGCCGGTCGCCAGGGCCTGGCCGTGACGCTGGCCGAAGCGGGTGACGCCGGCATGATCCGCCGCATTCAGCAGTTCACGACACAGTCGATTCCGGTCGCGACCATCGTCGGCCTCGAGCCGAAAAAGGCCGCTCCGCGCACCACCGGCAGCGCCGGTTTCCGCAGCGAAGGAGGCTTCGGCGGCGGAGCCAGGCCGTTCGACCGCAAGCCGCGCTTCGGCGCTCCGAGCGGCGCGCGCAAACCGGGCGGCGCCTTCAAGCCCAAGCGCCCGAGCCCCTTCAGCAAGTGAGTTTTCGGCCCGCGGGCCGTGGTGTGAGTCGAGCCCCTGGCCTGGCCAGGGGCTATTTTCATTGCGCGAGCGATGCAGTGTGCCTGTCGATAATGGCGTTACTGTAAGCAGGCAAGGGTCCCGAGCGACCACTTCGGCTGACCAAGGAGCACGACATGGCAAACGAAATCATCACCCTCGGTGGCGGCTGTTTCTGGTGTACCGAGGCGGTGTACGAGCAGGTGGAGGGCGTCACTACCGTCGAATCAGGCTACAGCAATGGCCACGCGATGAACCCGAGCTACGAGCAGGTGTGCGGCGGCGACACCGGCCACAACGAGGTCGTGCGCGTGAGCTTTGAAAACGCCCGCATCACGCTGCGCGAAGTGCTCGAGATTTTCTTTCACGTTCACGATCCGACCAGCCTAAACCGCCAGGGCAACGATGTCGGCACCCAGTACCGCTCGGGCATCTACTTCGGCAGCCCGGAGCAGGAGGCCGTCGCGCGCGAGGTGTTGGCCGAGGCCAACGTGGCCAACAAAGGGCGCGTGGTGACGGAGGTCAAGCCGCTGGCGAACTATTCGCGTGCCGAGGACTACCACCAGCACTACTTCGCCAACCACCCAGGCCAGGGTTACTGCGCCTTCGTCGTCGCACCCAAAGTCGAGAAATTCCGGCGCACGTTTGCGGCGCGATTGAAGAAACCCTAGGGCGCTGCGCCGATTTGGCAGGTCACGGCGCGAGCCTCTCCCTCAGCCACGGTTCTCCGTCGTTTGCCGCCTTGCGGTAGCACAGGCGGTCGTGCAGGCGGCTCTTGCGACCCTGCCAGAACTCCCAGCGGTCGGGCAACAGGCGGTAGCCGCCCCAGTGCGGCGGCCTGGGCGGGTGCAGCGCGTAGCGGGCGGCGACCTTGGCGGCACTGGCCACCAGGACAGCGCGGGATGCGATGACCTCACTCTGTGGCGAGGCCCAAGCGCCCAGACGAGAGTCGAGCGGCCGGGTCGCGTAATACGCATCGCTCTCGGCGGCGCTGACGCGCTCGACAGCGCCCTCGATGCGAACGACGCGCTCGAGCTCAACCCAGTGAAACTGCAGCGCGGCATAAGGCAGGGCCTCAAGCTCGCGGCCCTTGCGGCTCTGGTAGTTGGTGTACCAGACGATGCCGTTCGCGTCATAGCCCTTGATCAGGACGACCCGGGTCGACGGGCGGCCGTTGGCGCCGACGGTGGCCAGGGTCATGGCGTTGGGTTCAGGCAGAGCACCCGCGACCGCTTCCTGCAGCCAGCGCTCGAACTGCCGCAGCGGATCTTGGTGCGATGCGGCTTCGTCGAGCTCGGCCCGTTCGTAGCTCTTGCGCAGTGCGGCGATGTCCTGGGGCGCGGGCTTGTCCATCATCGCAGCATAAAGGGTTGTCCTCCTCCCCATCAGTGCCTACGTGGAAGGCCTTAGGTGGAGGCCCCACTTACGGGCTGGCCCTCGACGGGCGATTCTTGACACCGCTGCCACCAATGCACCTGTGTTTCGACCGCCAGCTTTCCACCCCCGATGATTTCCCCGACCACCGTGATTGTGCTGGCTGCCGGCCTGGGCAGGCGCTTTGCTGGCGGCTCCGTGCTCGCTGCGACCTTGCGCAATGCGATCGCCAGTGGCCTGCCCGTGGCCGTGGTGACGACGAGCGATCTGGCGCCGCTGGCACAACAGCAGTTGCCGGCGCGCGACGTGATCGTTGTGCCGGCTCTCGGGGTCGGGCGCGGCATCGGGGACTCGATCGCCGCCGGTGTGTCGGCACGGGCCGATGCGTCGGGTTGGCTGCTGCTGCCGGCCGACATGCCGCGCGTGTCGGCGACCGCCATGACGCTCGTGGCAAACGCGCTGTCGACGCACGCCGTCGCCTATGCCCAGTACCGCGGGCTGCGCGGCCATCCGGTCGGTTTCTCGGCCGAGCTGTATTCAGAGCTGGTGGCGCTGTCGGGTGACGAGGGCGCACGCCGGCTGGTGGCTCGTTACCCGGCCCAGGCGGTCGAGCTTGACGACGCTGGTGTGCTGGTCGACATCGACCCCGTGCAGGATCTCGCTGCGCTGCGTGCCGTCAAAGGGGGCACCGCTGCCAGCGAAAGTTCACCGACCCGCGGCTGAGGCTCTCAGACCAGTCGGTGCAGGCGCGCCAACATCACGAGGCGCTCGATTTCACGGTCCCGCACGCCGCGCTCCCTGAGTGCGCGTGCCGTCTCGAGCAAGTAGTCGAGCGTGCTGCCGTAACGTCCATTGGCGTGGCGCAGGATGTCGATCAGCTGCGTGTCGGGCAGCCGCCCGGTATGTTGCGGGCTGCGCCTCGACAACGTGAAGGCCAAGGCCTGAATGTCACCATGCGCGGTGCGGCAGGCCAACCAGCGCGGGTCGTATACCCCCGTGGGCATCTCGCGCAGCCACAGGCGGTCGAGTTCGTCCGCCACGCGCTGGCGCGGGATCCGGTACACCGTGCCCTGGCAGGAGCCGCCTGGGAACAAGGCAAAAACAAGGCCGGGGCGCTCGGGCGTACCGCGGTTGATGCGCGAGGCCATGCGCAGCGCCCGATGCCACCCATGTGCCCGGGCGGGGTGATGCTCGCTGAACTCGAACTCCGGTCGCCAGAGCAGCGAGGCGTAGCCGAAGACCCACAGGTCGCTGCGGCCGCCCCACTGCGCGCGCGTGTGCGCCAGCATGGCTTGCGGATCGCGCAGCGGCGCGACTCGGTACGGCGTATCGGGTACAAAGTCCATTCCCCGCAATGATGACATTCGCAAGCGTGACATCAGCAAGCGTTGACGATGTAACCCGATTACGCGAAAATGCGAAGCACAGTTACATCCCAACGCCACCATGAAACCTGCCTTGATCGAAGTCACCCAACGCATCCGGGAGCGCAGCGCGCCGCTGCGCCGCGACTACCTCGCACGGCTGAACGCGCTGGCCGCGCGGCCGCGCGGCAGCGACCGTATGGGGTGTGCCAATGTGGCCCATGCCGTGGCAGCGATGCCGGCCAACGACAAGCTGAAGATCATTGCCGAGCGCGCGCCGCACATCGCGGTCGTCACCTCGTACAACGACATGCTGTCGGCGCACCAACCTTATGAAGGTTTTCCAGCGCTGATTCGCGACGAAGCCCAGCGCGCCGGCGCGACCGTGCAGGTTGCTGGCGGCGTGCCGGCGATGTGCGACGGCGTGACACAAGGCCTGCCCGGCATGGAGCTGAGCCTGTTCTCGCGCGACAACATTGCCCAGGGCACGGCCATCGCCTTGACGCATGACATGTTCGATGCCGCGTTGCTGCTTGGGGTGTGCGACAAGATCGTGCCTGGACTGCTGATCGGCGCACTCCATTTCGGCCATCTGCCTTGCGTATTCGTGCCTGCCGGGCCGATGGGCACGGGCTTGTCGAACACGGCCAAGTCCAAGGTTCGTGAGCAGCACGCGCAGGGCCTGGTGGGGCGCGACGAGCTGCTCAAGGCCGAGAGCGCGGCCTACCACGGTGCAGGAACCTGCACTTTCTACGGTACCGCCAACAGCAATCAGATGCTGCTCGAGGCGATGGGCCTGCACGTGCCGGGCAGCGCCTTCGTGCATCCGCATGCCACGCTGCGCGAGGCGCTGACGCGCGAGGCCGTGCGCGCCGTGCTCAGCATCACCCGAGCGCATCGTTTCACACCGATCGGCCAACTGGTCGATGAGCGCTGCATCGTCAATGCGATGGTCGCACTGCTGGCCACCGGCGGCTCGACCAACCACCTCATCCACTGGGTGGCCGTGGCCCGCGCCGCCGGCATCCTGATCGACTGGACCGACTTCGCCGATCTTTCGGCGGCCGTACCGCTGCTGGCCCGCGTGTACCCCAACGGCAGCGCCGACGTGAACCAGTTCCAGGCTGCGGGCGGCCCGGGGTTCGTGCTGCGCGAACTGCTCGATGCGGGCTACTTGCACCCCGACGTGGCAACCGTCAGCGAGCGAGGTCTGCGTGCCCATTGCGACGAGCCGGCGCTCGAACACGGCACGTCCAGGCTGGTCTGGCGTGCCTGGCCGCTGGCCAGCGGCGACGACAATATCGTGCGCGGCGCGGCTCGACCCTTTGCCGCTACCGGCGGCTTGAAGCTGCTCGACGGCAACCTTGGCCGCGCCGTCATCAAAACCAGCGCAGTGCCCGAAGACCGCTGGATCATCGAGGCGCCGGCCATCGTCTTCGACAGCCAGGAAGGTCTGCACACGGCTTTCAAGGCCGGCGAGCTGGAGCGTGATTTCATCGCGGTGGTGCGCTTCCAGGGGCCGCGCGCCAACGGCATGCCCGAGCTGCACAAGCTCACGCCGCCGCTGGCTGTGTTGCAAGGCAAGGGTTTCAAGGTCGCGCTGGTGACGGACGGACGCATGAGCGGTGCCTCAGGCAAGGTCCCCGCCGCGATCCACGTCAGCCCCGAGGCGCTGGCCGGCGGGCCCTTGGCCAAGGTGATCAGCGGCGACCTGATCCGTCTCGACGCCGTCGCCGGCACACTCGACGCCCTGGTCGATGCCGCCACCTGGGACGCGCGCAACGCCGTGCACGAGAGTGCCAAGCATGCCGAGCAGAGCGCTTACGGCCTGGGCCGCGAGCTGTTCGGCGGCATGCGCAGGACCGTCACCAGCGCCGAGCAGGGCGCTTGCACCTGGCTATGAGACCACCCCTTGAGTGGCTTCGCCGCTCCCGCTCAAGGGGGTCGAGGCATGGCCGCGTCTCGCGGCTGTGCGCCCCGCAAGGCAAGCCAGTGGCCCGCCGCAGCCCGGTCCGCGGCGTTTGCTTGTCAAGACCCGCGCCGCGATCGATGTTTGTCCAAGGAGCTTCACTTCATGCCTGCCGTCCAGAATACGCTTGAGCTCGTCGGCTTCGGCCCCGTCATCCCCGTCATCGTGCTGCAGCGCTTGGAGGATGCGGTGCCGGTGGCCCTCGCTCTGGTGGCTGGCGGCGTGCGCGTGCTCGAGGTGACGTTGCGCACGCCAGTGGCGCTGGCCTGCATGGCCGCCATTGCCCGCGAAGTGCCCGAGGCCGTGGTCGGTGCCGGCACCTTGCGCAGCGCCGCCGATGTGCGCGCGGCGCGCGATGCCGGGTGCCAGTTCGGCGTCAGTCCCGGCTACACCGGCGCCATCGGCGCGGCCTGCCGCGAAGTCGGGCTGCCCCTGCTGCCTGGCGTGGCGACGGCCGGCGAAGTGATGGCCGCGAATGCCGACGGCCTGCGTTTCCTGAAGTTCTTTCCGGCCACTGCGGCTGGCGGGCTGCCGATGTTGAAAGCCCTGGCCGGTCCGTTTCCCGATGTCGTTTTCTGCCCCACCGGCGGCATCACGGTGGAGACCGCACCGCAGTTCCTGGCGTTGGCCAATGTGAAGGTTTGCGGCGGCTCGTGGTTGACGCCAGCCGATGCGCTCGAACGCGGTGACTGGACGCGGATCACCGCCCTGGCACGCCAAGTCAGCGCGCTACGCTGAGGGCCTGCGCGCCAGCTCAGCCAAGGCCTGCGCGTCATCGTTAGCGCTGGCGGCCAGCCCAGCGGCTGCGCCGAGCCGATCTGCTTCACTGCGGTTCTGCGACACCTTCCACTTTCCGACCAGCAAGCTGAGCGTGATTTCGATCCCGACGATGGTGCGCAGCATCTGCTGCACGTAATCGTCGGGTGCGTCGCTCACCGCCCATGCTGCAGGCTGGAGCAACTCATGCCGCTCGGTCAGCTCGGTCACCAGGGCATGGACCCAGGGGGCATCGTCCACCGCCCGCAAGCTGCCGCGCGCCTGGACCATGGTGTAGTTCCAAGTCGGCACCACTTTGCCATGCTCGCGCTTGCTCGGGTACCAATTCGGCGACACATACGCTTGTGGCCCTTGGAATACGGCCAGCGCCGCGCCCCCACTGGCGCGCCACAACGGGTTGGCACGGGCCACGTGGCCGCGCAGGGTGCCGTGCGGCCCGATGCCTGGGTGGAACTCGAGCGGGATCAAATCGGCGGTGGGACCGTCGGCCGTGGCCACGATCAGGGTTGCGAGTGGATGTGCGTGCATCGCTGCCGCCAGCACCGTGGCATCCTTCTGCTCGAAGTGCCGAGGCAGGTACATGTCTACCAGACGCCGACGTTGGGCATCGACGTCCACGGTTGCGCCGGGGCCAACGCGTCACCCGCCTGCAGCAGCTCGACCGAGACGTTGTCGGGCGAGCGTACGAAGGCCATGCGGCCGTCGCGCGGCGGGCGGTTGATGGTGACGCCGTGATCGGCCAGGCGCTGGCAAGCGGCGTAAATGTCGTCGACCGCGTAGGCCAGATGGCCGAAGTTGCGTCCGCCCGTGTAGACCTCGGTGTCCCAGTTGTGCGTCAGCTCGACCTGCGCGCTGTGATCGCCCGGCGCAGCCAGGAAGACCAAGGTGAAGCGGCCGGCCGCGTGGTCGCGGCGTGACAGAAGGTCCAGGCCCAGGGCGTCGCGGTAAAAACGCAGCGACTGTTCGATGTCCGTGACCCGGACCATGGTGTGGAGGTATTTCATGCTGGCGATTGTGCCGCCGAAGCCGGCAGGTCGAAGATCAGGCAGGTGGTGCTGGCGCGGGCCTGGAGCCTGACGTAGGGGCCGACCAAGCGGACATCCGCAGTGGCAGTCTGGCGGCCAACATGGATCGTGCGGCCTACCGCGCGCACACCGCTGCTTCTTCAGTCGGCCACTGCGCAAGGTGATCTGTCGTCATGGGGCTGCCTCCGTCACTCAAGCTCCGACACCGGCCAGCATGAGTACGCCGAGGCCTGCGAACACGGCAGCAGCGACGCGGTGAACCCAGGCAATCGGCACAAGCTTGACCACCTTGTCGCCGAGCAGGACCGCAGGCACATTGGCGATCATCATGCCCAAGGTCGTGCCCATCGTGACAATCAGGATACTTTGATAGCGCGCTGCGAGCATGACGGTGGCAATCTGGGTCTTGTCGCCCATTTCAGCCAGGAAGAAGGCCAGCACCGTGAGGCCGAAGACACCGAGGCGCGAGCCCCCGGCGTCTGTGCCGGCGTCGCCTGCCTTGTCGGGCACCAGCATCCATGCCGCCACGGCAATGAAGGAGGCGCCCAGGCCCCAGCGCAGCCACTGCGGGTCAAGCCATTGGGTCAACCAGGAGCCGAGTGCGGCGGCCAGGGCATGGTTGAGCAGGGTGGCAACGAGGATGCCCAGGATGATGGCGCGTGGCGCGCGGTGGCGCGCGGCCAGCAGCAATGCGAGCAGCTGTGTCTTGTCGCCCATCTCACCGAGCGCGACGACGCCGGTGCTGACCGCGAAGGCCTACAGGCTCAAACCACGTAGTTCAGGGTCATGCGGCCGCCATCGACCAGCACCGTTTCGCCCGTCATGTAGCTGGCCGCGTCGCTGAGCAGGAAGGCCACGACGGCGGCGATCTCCTCGGGCTCGCCAAGCCGCTTCATGGGTGTGCGGCTCATGATGCGGGCCTTGGCTTCCTCGCTGGTCAGCACCGCCTTGGCCGCCAGTTCGGTGGCGATCGTGCCGGGGGCCACGCCGTTGACGCGGATGCCATGCTCCGCCAGGGCCAGAGCCATCACCCGCGTCAGCTGGTCGATGCCGCCCTTGCTGACGTTGTAGCTGGCGATGCTGGCGATCGTCAGCCGCGCATTGACGGAGCTCATGTTGACGATGGCGCCGCCTCCGCCTTGCTGGACGATCTGCCGGGCAACGGCCTGGCCAGCCAGGAAGTGCCCCTTCAGGTTCACGTCGATCACCGCGTCCCAGTCGTGCTCGGCGATATCCAGAAAGGGCGACGCCTTGAAGATGCCAGCGTTGTTGACCAGGCCATCGATGCGGCCGAAGGCGGTCACGCTGGCGGCCCGCGCCGCGTTGACTTCGGCGGCGCTGGCCACATTGCAGTGCGCAAAGGTCGCACGGGCGCCGCCAGCCGTCAGGGCCGCCGCCAGGGCGCGTCCACGCGCATCGTCGACATCCCACAGCGCCACGGCGGCGCCGTCTGCCGTGAGCCTGCGGGCGCAGGCCTCACCAATCCCTTGGGCCCCGCCAGTGATGACGATGACGCGACCCTGCAAGCCGAAGTGGATGTTCGAGTTCATGGTGGGGTTTGTACCCCGGACCCGGGCGGGCGGCCCAGCCACGTGTCCAGGCCCTGGGCGTTGAGGTCGATGTCCATCGTCAGCAGGGGCAGTTTCTCAGGCACGCCCGGTACGCCGTGCTCGACCAGGCTGCGGGTGTAGAGCACTGTCAGCGCGCGTACCAGGGCCGCGTGGCGATCGAGCGTGCCGGCGTGTTGCTCCGCCAGGGCCACCATGTCGTCGAGCAGGGCCAGCACACGCATGGCCAGGCGCGGCACATCGGTGAGCCGGCTGTAGTGCGTGGCGTACACGCAGGCCGGGTCGAAGGACATCAGGCGTGCGACGGAAGCGCGCAGTGCCGGCGGGTCGAGCTGCACCGGCACGGTGTTGGGGAACGCCCAGGCGCCGTGCGCGGTGTCGAACTCGCGGTACGACGATCCGAAGGTGTCACCGGTGAACCAGCCGCGGCTGGCGACGTCCCAGATGCAATGGTGGTGGCGAGCATGGCCGGGCGTGTCGATCAAGTGCAGCACGCGGTCGCCGCCAAGCACCAGGTTCATGGCGTCGTGGCTGGCGCGCACCCGCGCCGCCTCGACGGCCACCAGGCTGCCGTACGAGCGCGCCATCTCGGCCGCACCGTAAACCGCCAGGGCGCCCTGGTAGAGCGCGCTCGGATCGATCATGTGCCGCGCGCCGCGTGGGTGCACCACCATGGTTGCAGCCGGCAGCTCGCGCATCAGCAGGCCCGCGCCGCCGGCATGGTCGAGGTGCACATGGGTCGGGATCACGAAGTCGACCGCGTCACGCGCCAGGCCGAGGGCATTCAGCGCCGCGAGCAGCCGCGGCACGGCCGGGGCCGGCCCGGTGTCGATAAAAGCCGCCCGGCCGCGATGCACCATCAGGTAGGCGGCGTCGAAGCGCGCGCGCTGGAAGCCGGTGTCGATGGCATACACGCCAGCACCGAGCGCTTCGACAAAGTGCGGCAGGGCGGTCGGCATGAGCGTCATTCTAGAGACGCCGATTTGCTGCCTGCCCCGCGCCGCGCCGTCGCCGATTGGGCAGAATCCCCCCCATCACTCAGAGCCGCCATGACCGACGATCCGCACGCCCCGATGCACGACCCGGCCTATCCCGCCAAGCCGCACACCGTGCGGCGCCTGCGAGCGCAGGCCTTTGCCATCCTGCACGCGCCCGACTCACGCAACCGCTCGGCGCGCTGGGTCAACTACTTCCTGGCGGCTCTGATCATCACCAATGCGATCTCGGTGACGCTGGAAACTATCCCAGGGATCAACACCCAGCTCGCCACGACCCTGTGGTGGTTCGAGGCGGTATCGACAGGCATCTTCATCGTCGAGTACCTGGCGCGCGTCTGGACCTGTGTCGAGCAGCATCACCTCTCCCGGCCGGTGGCGGGGCGCTTGCGCTTCATGGCGCAGCCGTTGTCCTTGCTCGACCTGGTGGCCGTGCTGACCTACTGGACTCCCTGGGACCTGCGCTTCCTGCGCATCGTGCGCCTGGTGCGGCTGCTCAAGGTGTTTCACCTCTACGAGTTCGAGGCAGCGCTCGATCGCCTGTCCGTCTCGCTGTCGCGGCGCAAGGAGTTGTTGCTCGTTTCCGTGGTGCTGATGGTGGCCTTCGTCTACCTGGCGGCCTCGCTGCTCTACCAGTTCGAACATGCACGCCAGCCGGAAGTCTTCTCCAGCGTACCGGCGACCTTCTGGTGGGCATCAGTGACCTTCAACACCATCGGCTACGGTGACATGGTGCCCCTGACATCGCTGGGGAGACTGTTTGCCAGTCTGGTTTCGGTCTTCGGCATTGGCGTGTTCGCCCTGCCCACGGCCATCGTAATTGCTTCCATCATCGAGTCCAGCGCGATTGGCTCGGTCTACGTCTGCCAGGCTTGCGGCCACCATGGCATCACCTCGCAAACTGATCACACTCCGCACTGAGGTGGTACCCGACCATGAGTTTGCGTCCCTTGCAGATGGCGGTCTGCGCCCTGGTGGGCGCGGTGATCGGCGGTGCGACGGTCTACCAAATTGGCCCTGACCCGATCCAGCGCGCCCTGGCTGCTGCACTGTCGTCCTTCAAGCAAGTGACACGCAGCGAAGCCCCGGTGGCTCCACCCCCCAGCCAGAAGGAGCGGCAGCGCGCGGTGGCCGAGCAAGCCCAGGCCAGTGCCTTGCGCGACGAGCAAGCTCGGCAATTGCGGGCGGATCAGCAGAAGGCCTCGGGCGGCGCCGGGAGCGCGGCCCTTGAGGCGGCCGCGCACAAGGAGCGTGCCTGGACCCGCTTCTACAAACGACCCTCACAGTGCGAAGGCAACCCGACCGCCGAAGCGATGACGGAGTGCGCGAATCACTACATCCGCTCGAAACGTCAGTTCGACGAAGCGTACGCCGCCGGCAAGCGCTAGTTCAGCGCGGAACGGCCCACGCGTCCTCCCAGCCCAGCAGCTCGGCCAGCCGGCGCAAGACCCACACGGCCTCGGCCTGCGTCACGCTCGAGGGCTCCGCCACCAACCCGCGGTGGATTCGCGCCAGGACATCCTGCTCCGCGACGCCCAACTCCCACAGCTTTGTCTGGGCGTGATCCACCAGCATGGTGGCGAGGTCCTCACAGAACTCGTAGCGCTGCGCCATCTCTGCGCGCGGCGCGTGGGGCTTGCTGCGGCCGGGCGACAGGTACAGGGCGATGAAGGAGGCCGGCAGGACGGCTTGGTTGTCGTCAGACATGGGGGGATTGTCTGGGCACTTGAGTCGTTGCAACTCGCTGCCCACCTACAGCGGTCGTCGCTGCAGTCCTACAAGCCCTCGCAACGCACTGACGTAGATTGAAGCGTAGGCGGACTGCATCCCATGTGCGCGCATTGCGCAGCGGAGTGCCGCAGGCCTGCAAGGAAGGGCGCAGCCGTTGCGCCGAGGCGTGCGCGGGATGAGCGGACACCCGTCGCGGCGAGGCTCACTGGCCCCTTACATTCACGGCCCCAGTTCACCACCCAGGAGACATCGATGCACCTCAAACCACGCAACCTTGTGAAGCCGCTGTGCGTCCTGCCGCTTGCGGCACTCTGGCTCGCATCAGTTACGGTGCAGGCGCAGACCGCGCCTGTCATGCCCCGCTCAGCCAGCATGCCCTTGGGGCAGATGCAGAACCGCGCAACCGGTCCGAATGACATGAAAGCGTCCATGATGATGGGCATGGACAGCATGCAGAAGATGGCGATGTCGGGTGACACCGACAAAGACTTTGCGATGATGATGAAGATCCACCATCAGCAAGCGTTGAACATGGCCGAGATGGAAATCGCGAACGGGAAGTCGTCGGAAATGAAGGCCATGGCCAAACAGATCATCGTGGCCCAGAAGAAAGAGATCGCGCAATTCGACAAGTGGCTTGCGAAACAGAAGTGAGGTGAAACGCGCCGATTACGCGCGGTCTTCAAGCTGTCGGCGCCCGATTCAAGGCCTATAGACGCCAAGCTGTTGCTGCGCACACTGTCGAGCAACAGCGTGACCCGGCGCGACGACGAACTTGCCGCGCGCCTGCGAGCGCGTCTTGCAGTTGTCGCTCAAAATCGACCTGCGCGACGGCGCGAACACGCTGCCGTCTTTGGATCTCGAGATCCGACGCCGCACCGCCACGCTCGATAGCTGGGGTCAGTAGTGTCCCAACGTCCGTCATAGGAGAACGAGTTGTTGATCGTCATCCGGCAGCGATGCGGGTGGGCTAAGTAGTTGATTTATCGGGGTTGTTTCGAACATGGTCAGGCTCAGGATCTG
>Ga0163144_10002288_pt1 | contig 44440 bp, 43 predicted proteins | sample OliLak19BULKMAT1_FD_123175 | JGI IMG/M metagenome (GOLD analysis project Ga0163144, IMG submission 123175) | Freshwater microbial mat bacterial communities from Lake Vanda, McMurdo Dry Valleys, Antarctica - Oligotrophic Lake LV.19.BULKMAT1 | ecosystem: Environmental > Aquatic > Freshwater >... | reverse complement strand
GCCGCCGTTCGCGTGGTGTCCCGTCACCGCTGGATCGGTCACGCTCGAAGATGGAGACGGCAGATTCGACGTGGCGGCGTTCCAGATCGCCAAGTATCCGATCACCAACGCGCAGTATCAGACGTTCATCGATGCGGGCGGTTACGCCGATGCGCGCTGGTGGGCGTACAGCCCGGACGCGCAGAAATTTTGGGAAGCGCAGGGCAAACAGCCGGAAGCAACGGGCTTCGATGGCGACGACACGCCGCGCACGAACGTCAGTTGGTACGAAAGCGTCGCCTTCTGCCACTGGCTGGCGTTCGAGACGGGGCTGAACATCCGGCTGCCGCTGGAGACGGAATGGCAGCGCGCCGCGCAGGGCGACGACGGGCGTGCGTATCCGTGGGGGAATACCTACGACCCAAACCGCTGCAATGCCGAACAGAGGATCGGGCGGACGACGCCCGTCACGAAGTACGATTTTCCGCCAAAGGACAAACGCAGCGGCGTGAGTCCGTTCGGCGCGGTGGACATGGCGGGCAACGTCAGGGAGTGGTGTGCCAATACCGATAAAAATCCGATAGAATACAACTATAATATTAGTGGAAAGCGCGTCCTGCACGGCGGCTCGTGGAACGGTACCAATACCGATTACCTGCGCGCGCCGTTTCGCAACGGGAACACGCCCGGTGACAGGTACTACGGCCTCGGTTTTCGGTGTTCTGCCTCTTAATCTTTTGATTTCTGGCTGCTGATTTCTGATTGCTGTGTCCTTGTTTCTGTTTTTCTGATCTTTTGCCCTTGCCCTTCCCCCCTTCCGCGCAGCGGATCAAAATTTTTTTCGGCGTGGGGGGCGCAGCGCGAACAAGCGCGGTATCATCGGCACCATCGTTCAAGCACAGGGGGAATTCAGATGCAGCCAGCACTGATCGCGGATTATGAAGCGGTGACGGGCGAATGTCCGGCGTGGAATCCGGTCGATGGACATCTGTATTGGGTCGATATTCCGCGCGGGCGCTTGTTCCGCTGGGACCCGATCAGCGGACATCACGCCCAAATGTGGGAATCGGGCGGCGCGCCGCTCGGTGGGCTGACGGTGCAAAGTGACGGCGCGCTGCTGCTGTTCTTGAGCGGCGGGGCGATCAAACGCTATGCGGGCGGCGTCGTCAGCGACGTGATCGCCGCGCTGCCGCTGGAGTCCAATTCGCGCTTCAACGACGCCATCGCTGATCCGGCGGGGCGCGTGTTCACTGGGACGGTCGTCGAAGGGCAGGTCGCCGGACGGCTGCTGCGCATCGACCCAGACAAGCGCGTGACCGTGATCCGTGAGGGCGTCGGCATCAGCAACGGCATGGGCTTCAGCCCGGATTTGACGCGCTTCTACCACACCGACTCCACGACGCGCATCATCGACGTTTACGATTACGATGCGCGCACGGGCGACGTGTCGAATCGGCGCGTGTTCATCACGCTGTCGGACGCGGGCGATTTGGCGGGCGCTGTCCCCGACGGCATGACGGTCGATGCGGACGGCTGCATCTGGTCAGCGGTGTGGGACGGGCGCTGCATCATCCGCTACGCGCCCGACGGCACGGAATTGACGCGGATCATGTTCCCGGCGCGGAAAGTATCGAGCGCGGCGTTGGGCGGCGCGGACGGTGCCGATTTGTATGTGACGACGGCGGGCGGCGACCAAAAAGCGACGGAGGGCGACGGCGCGGGCGCGCTGTTCTGCGTGAGCGCGCGCGAACTGGCGAACGCGCTTCCGGGCTGGCGGGGGCGCGCGCCGTTTTTGTCGCGCATCGGAGATATGACGATCTAGGTCAACCGAGCAGTTTTCGCACGCCGAAAGTACTGTTTGGGATAATCCATAGGGTGGTTGTATATCCGCATACGATCCAATAGGGTGAGGAGGTCAAAGGATGATAATCGAAGGATGCGAAGATGAACCGGAAAATTGGATGGGCGCTGATTGCCTTGATCGTGGCGTTAATGGGCGCGTTGTCGGTGAGCGCGCAAGACGGCGCGACGGGCTTTATGACTGAGGATTATGGGTTCGTGCGCTTCGCACATACCGCCGTCGATGTGGGGCCCATCGACATTTATCAGGGCGACGAGACAACGCCGCTGGTCGCGGACTTGGAATATGGCGAATCGACGGATTTATTCACGCTGCTCGTGACTGACGTGCCATTCGTGGTGCGCGCTGCCGGGTCTGCGCCCGATTCCGAGCCGCTGACGGCGCTCGATTTCGGCGTGCCGTCCAACTATACCGCGCTGATCGCCGCTGTCGGCTTGGACGCGACGCAATCGTTCCTGCTCGAACCGCTGAACGTGATCCGCACCGATATCGATGGCGTGTCGCGCGTGCGCCTTGTCAACTTCGTATCGGGCGCATCGACCTACAGCGTCAAGGGGAGCGCGTTTGCGGACGACTTTGGGCGCGATCTGGGCTTCATCGGCATCGCGGATGCGGATGTCGCGTCGGGCGCTTCGACGTTCGAGGTGGTGGACGCCGACGGCAACACGCTCAAAACAATCGAGGGTTTGGAATTCATGCCGAACATGCACTATTCGGTGTTGTTGGTGGGCGATGCCAATGATGGCAGCACCATCGATGCGCTGGTGATCGAGACGCCGCGCGAAACCACGCGCGTCCAGTTCATCAACGAGAGCGCGACGCCCTACGACATCTTCATCCGCGCGACCGATACGCTGCTGACGACGCTTGAGGGCGGCGCGACCAGTGAATTCATCGACCTGCCGACTGGCGCGTACACCTTCTTGGTGAAAGCCTTGGGCGCGGGCAGCGACAGCCAAGATTTGGCGGGGGTGGCGCTGCAACTGTACCCCGGACGCGATCTGGTGATGCGCTTACGCGGGACGGACGCGCTCGAATTGGTCGTGGAGAGCGAAAGCCTGACCGAGATGAGCATGATGGAAGCCGAAGCGACGGCGACACCTTCCGCGTAATCGAAAGCGACGGACGCGGTGAAAGCCGCGTCCGTTTTTGTTTGCCGCAGCATGAACTATTCGTCGTTGATGAGCAGGCGAGGCATGTCTCGCCTGCAATTTTCTCCCCCTTGCCCCATGATGGGCGGCGCGTGGTAAGATCGGGCGCAAAACGGGACACTTTGAACATGACTGAATTGATCGACGTGGCAGCCGTTGCGCGCGCAGCGTTGGACGGCGCGCGCTATGGCATTTTCATTGCGAACGAATGGCGGGATGCGTCCAGCGGCAAAACCTTCGCTGTGACCAATCCGGCGACGGGCGACACGCTCGCCACGATCCCGGACGCGGGCGCAGATGATGCGCGCGCCGCCATCGACGCGGCATCGGCAGCGTTCCCGGCGTGGGCGGCGCTGCCCGCGATCCAGCGCGCTGAGCTGCTGCGCAAAGCCGCTGCGCTGATGCTGGAACGGCGTGAACGCCTCGCCACGATCATGACGCTCGAACAGGGCAAGCCGATCAGCGAATCGCGCGGCGAAATCGCGTATGCCGCCAGCTTTTTCGCGTGGTTCGCGGGCGAAGCGGAGCGCGTCTACGGGCAAATCGTGCCGTCGTCGGCGGCGAACAAGCGCATCATGGTCTTGCGCCAGCCGGTCGGCGTCTGCGCCTTGATCACCCCGTGGAATTTTCCGGCGGCGATGCTGACGCGCAAGCTCGCGCCCGCGTTGGCGGCAGGCTGCACCGCGATCTGCAAGCCCGCCGAACAAACGCCGCTGTCCGCGCTGGAACTGGGACAAATTTTCATCGACGCCGGTTTCCCGCCTGGCGTCGTCAATATTTTGCCATGCAGCGATCCGATTCCGTTCTCAGACGCTGTGTTCGCGGATATGCGCGTGCGCAAAATTTCGTTCACTGGCTCAACCGAAGTCGGCAAAATCTTGATCGCGCAGTCCGCCGCGACGGTCAAGCGCGTGTCGATGGAACTGGGCGGCAACGCGCCGTTCATCGTGTTTGACGATGCTGATATCGACGCCGCCGTGAAGGGTGCAATCGCATCGAAGTTCCGCAATGCCGGGCAAACGTGCATCTGCGCCAATCGCATCTTCATCCAGCACGCGGTCTATGCGCAGTTCACCGATGCGTTTGCGGCGGAAGTCGGCAAGCTGCGCGTTGGGAACGGACTCGCACCGGATACGACCGTGGGCCCGCTGATCGACCTGCCCGCGCGTCACAAAGTCGAACGACACGTCGCGGACGCAGCGGCGCACGGCGCGCAAATCATCGTTGGTGGCGCGGCGCTGAACGGCGATGCAAATTCGGTGGGGACATTCTGGACGCCGACAGTGTTGGCGAATGCGACGCACGATATGTTGGTCGCGCAAGAGGAAACGTTTGGTCCCGTCGCGCCGCTGATCCCGTTCCACGATGAGGACGAGGCGCTGACCTACGCTAACGAGACGCCATTCGGACTGGCGTCGTACTTCTACACGCGCGATATCAGCCGCGTCATGCGCGTGGCAGAACGCTTGGAGTTCGGCATTGTCGGCGCGAACGATGCGCTGCCGTCCACCGCACAAGCGCCATTCGGCGGCGTCAAGCAGAGCGGGATTGGGAGTGAGGGCGGCGCGTTCGGCATCAACGAGTATTTGAATACCAAGTATCTGTCGTTGGGGATATAACCTCACCCCTGACCCCTCTTCATGTGGAGAGGGGAATGCTCTTTAAACCAGATTTGAATCCTGCTTCAACATACGGTACATTCACCAAACAAATATCGAGTGACAATTGAACGATGATCGCTCAGTCGCCCGTTTACCAAGAAGTCTACGAATTTCTCGCATCCTCACCAATGCGCGAACAAATCCTCGCATTTCGCCCATCCGAAGCGACGCAAGCGCGTATTCGGACGCTGCTTGATGCGGAGAAAACGGGCGGCGTCTCGTCGGACGAGCGTGCGGAGTTGGACGAGTTTGAGCAGGTTGAGCATTTCGTGCGGATGCTCAAACTTCATACGCGGCAGTTGATGGGACGTGATTAGCGCCGAACTGCGCCGGATGCTGGTTCAGCGTGCAGAAAATCGCTGTGAATACTGTCGCATCCTCGACGAAAATAGCTATCAACCGCATGAGGTCGATCATGTGTATGCCGAAAAACATGGCGGAGAATCGAATGAAGGCAATTTGTGTCTTGCCTGTTGGCTGTGCAATCGACATAAAGGCAGCGATCTAACGTCGCTTGATCCAGCGACTGGCGAGATTGTGCGGTTGTTTCATCCGCGCCGCGATGTATGGGCGGAGCATTTCCGCCTCAATGACGCGCTGATCGAAGCAATAACAGATGTGGGGCGTGTTACGGTGAAGTTATTGCAACTCAATCGCCCCAATCGTGTCGCTGAACGTCGCATTATGCTCGCGTTGGGAATATATCCGTAAGCTCAAGCGAAGCAAGCTGATTCTCGCACACTGAACTGCGTCCGAAGCGAGGGCGGCGCATTTGGGATCGACGAGTATTTGAACGTGAAGTATCTGTCGTTGGGGATTTGACGGCGACCTCCCATGATGAACGAAGTTCGCCCGCTCTGAATCGGAGCGGGTGACACGCCGCTAACCGTTCGCCTGCGCCGATGCTCGCCAATGATGGATGCTGGACTGCATTTAGAGTCAGTATAGCGTTAAAACACGGGCGTCGAACGTAGCCACACTCGATTGGATCGCTTGACGCGCGCCCCGATCCGCGTTATCGTTCAAGCGTAAAGTTGATTGTACGAACATTCTTATTCAATGAGGATTAGTATGGAAAAAATGCGGGTGGCGCTCGGTCAATTCAACGAAATGACCCACGAGCGCCTGACGTTTGCCAAACAAATTGGCGTCAGCGGCGTGCAGATGAATACGCCGCAGTTCCCCGATGAAACAGGCTATTGGCGCGTCGAAGATTTGGTGCGCGCGCGCGAAAAAGCCGAAAGCTACGGTCTGAAACTCGAAGCCCTCGAAAATGTGCCGCTCAAGTGGATGGACAAAATTCATCTCGGCTTGCCCGGACGCGACGAACTGATCGAAAACTATCAGCAGACGATCCGCAACATGGGCGCAGCCGGAATCCCGACGCTCGGCTATGGCTGGATGCCGAATTGGGTCTGGCGGACGCCGATGGAAATGGGACGCGGTGGCGTGCGCGTGACCGCCTTCGACATGGCGAAGATCGACAGCGCGCCGCTGGTGGCGGGCTTGCGCACCGTCGAGGCGTTGGAAGGGCGCACCATCACCCACGACGAAATGTGGGCGAATTACGCCTACTTCATGAACGCGGTACTTCCCGTCGCGGAGGCAGCCGGCGTGACGCTGGCGCTGCACCCCGACGATCCGCCGGTAGCGGAATTGGGTGGCATCGCGCGGCTGTTCTATAATCCTGAAGGCTTCCGGCGCGCGGTCGAGGAGATCGCGCCGAGTCCGAATCACGGTCTCGATTTCTGCATGGGCTGTTTCAGCGAGATGGGCTTGGACGTGATCGAACAGATCGAATACTTCGCGTCGCGCGGCAAGATCATCTACGTGCATTTCCGCGATGTGCAGGGCTGCGTCCCCAACTTCCAAGAGTCATTCTTGGGCGAAGGCAACGTCGATGTGGTCGATGCGATGTGCGCGCTGAAACGCAGCGGGTTCACGGGCTTCATCATCGATGATCATGTGCCGAAGATGGCGGATGACAGCGATTGGAATCATCGCGGACACGCACACCAGACGGGTTACATTCTGGCGTTGGTCGAATCCGTCCAAAAACTATGTTGAGTGATGAGTAACGAGGAATGAGTGATGCGTAACGAGGAAGGGCAGTGCCGTTGGACGCATGGATAAGCCGACGTTGCGCGGCTTTTCCTCAGCACGCATCACTCGTCACTCATTGCTGTATTTGGTTCGTATATTGCTTCATGGAAAGGGAAATACTCGATGTTACGTAAAGGATTGTTGGTCGTTGTTGTCTTGATGTTGGGCGCGCTGGCATTCACGCCCGCCGTCGCACAGGACGCCGTATTCACGTATTGGGGCGGGCTGATCTTTTCCGAAACCGCCAATCAACTGCTGGTAGATCGCATCAACGCATGGGGCGCGGAACGTGGTGTCCCGGTCGAAGTCGTCATGATCAATCAGAACGAGACCGTTCAGCGCGTGTCGGCGGCGGTCGAAGCTGGCACGATGCCGGATGCGTTCGATGCTGGGTTGGATTTCATGCTGTTGTTGGCGCTCAATGACCAGCTTGAGATTGTGACCGACATTTATGATGCGGTCGGTGAGGCACACGGCGGTTGGACGGAATCGCTCGATACGGCGCTGCGTTCGACGCCCGGTCTGGAAGGCAACTTGTACGGTGTGCCGTTCGCCGTCAACGGCAATGTGCTGTATCGCCGTAACGACGTGCTTGAACCAGCGGGCTATCCCGATGCGCCAGAGACGTGGCAAGAACTGTCCGAGATGGCGGCAGCGCAGACTCCGCCGGATAATTATGGCATGTCGTTCGCGCTCTCCAACGTTGGTGATGGCAACTTGCAGACGACGATCCTGCAATCCTACGGTGGACGGATCGCGGACGATGAGGGCAAGACCTGCACCATCGACAGTGACGAAACGCGCGCCTATCTCGAATGGGTGACGGGCGCCTATGCTGATGGCTTGTTCCCGCCGGGCGCGACGACCTGGGACGGCGCGGGCGACAACACCGCCTATCAATCGGGTCAGGCGTTGTTCATCGCCAATCCGGGCAGCGTCTATCTATACATGCGTGACAACGATCCCGAATTGGGCGACGGCACGCGCTATTCGGCGCTCCCTGCCGGTCCGGCGATGCGTTTGTCGCCGTTCAACGCGCAGCTTCGCCTTGTTTCCGCCAGCAGCGATCAGAAAGACCTCGCAGCGGATTTGTTCGAGTATCTGGCAGACCCCGCGTTCGTGGAAGAATATTACAACAACGCGATCTACGGGCCCGTCTTGGCGGATCAACTCGACTTCGACATCTTCGATAGCAGCCCCGTTCATGCGGGCTTGATCGATCTGGCGCTCAACGGCACGCCGCAGGGCTTCCCCGATCTGAACAACGCGGCGTTCGCAGAATATCAGACCAACTTCCTCACGCCGAAGATGGTACAGCGGATCGTGGTCGATGGTTTGAGCATCGATGAGGCGATTGCCGAGACGCAAGCTGCCTGTCAGACGATTTACGACAAATACGAATAGAACGTAACGAGGGGTGAGTGATGGGTAATGAGGGAAAAAAGGGTTCATTTTCCTCACGCCCATCACCCGTCATACTGGATAATGGGCTGAAACTGCGCATTAAAATTGCGGATGATGAACGCCGGTCAACTATCTTTCCTCATCACTCATTCCTCGTCACTGGTTCCTATTAAAGGCATTTTATGGCACAAGATGCGCTCTCGCTCCCCGCTGCGCCCGCCCGCCGTCGGATGACGTTCCAGCAATCGGGGCGGCTGATGGGCTATCTGCTCGTCGCCCCGCTGCTGATCTGCATTCTCGTGCTGGTGGTGTATCCGTTCATGTTTGCGGTCTGGATCAGCTTCACGGATCGCATGATCGGCACGGAAGGAACGTTCGTCGGGCTGGAAAATTACGTCAATCTGGTCAAGCAACCGAGTTTTTCGGCGGCGGTCAGCAACACGATTGTGATGGTATTAGCGATCCAACTGCTCAAGCTAGTGTTAGGCTTGGGGATCGCCGTCCTGCTCAATCAGCCGATCCGCGGACGCCAAATGTGGCGCAGCCTGATTCTGCTCCCGTGGGCGATGCCCGCATTTGTGGCGTTCATTACATGGAAACTGCTGTATGCGCCGCAAGCGGGCGCGTTCAACTATATTTTGATCGGCTTGGGCTTCGTCGATTCGCACGTCGATTTCCTCAGCAGTGATTTGGCGCTGCCAAGCGTGGTTTTCGCCAGCTTTTGGCGTGGCTTCCCGTTCTGGGTGATCTCGTTCCTCGCGGCGATGCAGGCGATCTCACGCGAACAGTACGAATCAGCGTCGCTCGATGGCGCGTCCGGTTGGGGGCGCTTCTGGCATGTGACGCTGCCGGGCATCCGGCATGTGATCCTCGTGGTCGTGCTAACCTCTACGATTTGGACGACCAACAGTTTCGAGGCGGTCTGGCTGCTGACGGGTGGCGGACCCTCCAACGCGACCATGACGTTCCCGCTGTTGTCGTACTACGGGCTGCAAAGTCTGCGCATCGGTGAGGCGGCGTCGGCGTCCGTTGTGCTGCTGCCGATATTCGCGGTGCTGGCGGTGATCATCGCTGTGCGCTTGCAGAAGGAAGATTGACGCCATGCTCGACAAGCCGAGTTTGCTGCAAAAGATGATTTACTACGTCTGTTTGGCGCTGTTGGCGCTGATGATCCTGTTTCCGCTGTATTTCATGGTCACGGTGTCCCTCAAAACGCCGCGCGACATTTACCGCACGCCGTCGCTGCTGCCCGTCAATCTGACGCTGGATAATTACATCGAATTGTTCACTGAACGCAATTTCTTGCGCGCGATTGCCAACAGCGTTTTGGTGGCAGGGTTATCCACGGTCGTGTCAGTCGTGTTCGCCAGCATGGCGGCGTACAGCCTCGTCCGCCTGAAGTATTTGTACCGAAACTGGATCGGGCGCTTCATTCTCTTCGCGTATTTGACGCCGAGCGCGCTGTTGTTCATCCCGCTCTCGGTGATCATCGCGCGCTTACAGCTCGGCAACACGCTGCACGGCTTGGTCTTCGTCTATCTGACGTTCGCCGCGCCGCTGAGTACGTGGCTGTTGATGGGCTATTTTCGCGGCATCCCCATTGACCTCGAAGAACAAGCGATGGTCGATGGTGCGACGCGGATGCAAGCCTTCACGCGGATATTGCTGCCCTTGAGCGCGCCCGGCTTAGTAGCGTGCGCAGTGTTCACCTTCACGGCGGCATGGAACGAACTGTTATTCGGGCTGATCTTCATAACGTCTCCGAACTTGCAGACCGTCCCGGTCGCGTTGAGCTACCTGATCACAGGCGATGTGTTCCGCTGGGGGCTGATCATGGCGGGCGCGGTGGCGGCAGCGTTACCCGTGATGGTGCTGTACTTCTTGGCGCAGCGGTTCGTCGTGCAGGGGATGGCGTCGGGCGCGGTCAAGGGGTAAAGGATCGGACTGAGGGAAAAGGATTGAGGACTGAGTGTAAGCTGATTGCACGCAGTCCTTTTCTTTTCGCAGTTCTTTCACCTCAGCCCTCAACGCGCGCCGAATGGCGGCGCCCATCCTGCCAGCATGAACAGAAATATTCGCCGCGCCCTATACCCATTCTTGGCGTCGGACGTTAGAATGTCTGCCGTTGGGTGATGATCGAATTCGATGCGCATTCACTTGAGGCAACCCCCATGAAAATCTATACCAAGACGGGCGATACCGGCGATACCAGCTTGTTTGCGGGTGGGCGCGTGCGCAAGAACAACCCGCTCGTCGAGGCATATGGCACGGTGGACGAACTCAACTCGTTCATCGGACTGGTACGCACGGAAACGCTGCCTGAACAAGCTGATACGTGGCTGGAGCAAATCCAAAACGAACTATTCATCGTCGGCGCAGATTTGGCAACGCCGTTGGACGCCAAGCCGGAATGGCTCGTCCGGTTGGACGCCGCGCCGACAGATCGCCTCGAAGCGGCAATCGATCAGATGGATGCTGAACTGCCTACGCTGAAAAACTTCGTCCTGCCCGGCGGAACGCGCGCCGCTGCCACGCTGCATGTGGCGCGCACCGTGTGCCGCCGCGGGGAACGGGTGTGCGTCGAAATCCTGACCGATGATCCGATCAATCCGCAGATCGTGAAATATCTCAATCGTCTGTCCGATTTCTTGTTCACCTTAGCGCGTTGGGTGAACTTTAAGGCAGGCGAGAGCGAAATCAAATGGACGGCGGGAAGAATCTCATGAGCCAAGCCGGATTCACCATCGCTTCCTTGCACGCCGATGAAATTCTCGACAGTCGCGGACGCCCAACGTTGCAAACGATGTGCCGCCTCGCATCTGGCGCGGCGGGTACGATGTCTGTGCCGTCCGGTGCATCGCGCGGGCGCGCAGAGGCACTCGAACTCCGCGACGGCGATCCGGCGCGCTATCGCGGACTTGGCTGCCGGATCGCCGTCGCTAACGTGAACACGACCATCTATGAAGCGTTCAAAGGGCGTTCCTTCGCCGCGCAAGATGCACTCGATAGCGCACTGATCCAATTCGACGGAACAGCGAATAAATCGGCTGTCGGGGCGAACGCGATTCTGTCCGTCTCGCTGGCATTCGCGCGCGCCGCCGCCGCCGATTTAGGACTGCCGCTCTACCAATTCTTCGCGCGCATGGAAAATCACACGCCCAACGCACTCCCGCGCCCGATGATCAACCTGTTCAGCGGGGGTAAACACGCGGGCGGACAGACGGCTGTCCAAGATGTGCTGATTGTGCCGATGGCAGACACCATCGATCAGATTTTGTCGGACGCTTACGCGGTCTATGCCGCCGCTGCCGACTTGATCGCAGAGAAATACGCGGCGCGCGCCCTGAAAGCCGATGAAGGGGGACTCGCGCCGCCGTTCGCGGACGATGAAGGGATGCTGCGTGATGCGGTCGCGGCGATTGAGCGGGCGGGCTTGACGCCGGGACGCGATGTGATGCTGGCAATCGATGTGGCGGCGAGTCACTTTTACGACGGCACAGCCTACACATTGAGCGGACGCCGCTTGTCCACTGACGCGATGATCGATCAATTGGCAGCATGGACAGACGGTTACCCGCTCATCAGCATCGAGGACGGCTTAGCGGAGGACGATTGGGACGGGTGGAGTCGTCTCCGCGCACGGTTGGCAGATCGCGCGTGGATTTTGGGCGATGATCTATTGTGTACCAATCCGGCGCGCATCGACCGCGCGATCCAGCAGCAAGCGGCGAACGCGCTCCTGCTCAAAGTCAATCAAATCGGCACCCTCACCGAAGCAAGTGAGGCTTTGGAACGGGGGCGCAGTGCTGGTTGGCGCGTCGTGGTCAGCGCCCGCAGCGGCGAGACGGAGGACAATTGGCTGGCAGATTTAGCGGTCGGATGGGGCGCGGACTCGATCAAAATTGGATCGATTATGCAGTCTGAACGATTGGCAAAATACAATCGACTGTTGATAATCGAACGTGAGACAAATTATCCGGTATGCCATTTGGGGACTCGTTGATGCCAAAAATTACGAAACTTTCAACGGCGTTGATCGAAGCAAATTTTCATTGGACATACGCGCGCATCTACACGGACGCGGACGGCGGGCTGTACGGCACGGGCGAAGGCTTCTGTGCGCCCGCGCTGTATCACATCATCCAAGAGTTCGAGCCGCTGCTGTTGGGCGAGGACTTCAACAATGTCGAAAAACTGGTCGAGAAGATGCGTTGGGCGGCGTCCGGCGCGGGGTCGATTGGCGGCATCGTTTGGAACGCGATCAGCGCCATCGAGACGGCGCTCTGGGATTTGAAGGGCAAATATCTCGGCGTCCCAGTCTATCAACTGCTCGGTGGCGCGTTCCGCAAGGACGTGCGCATTTACGTCGATTGCCATGCGTCCGCGACGTTGGAGAGCTTGACGCCACTGCAACAGCCATACAAACCATCGTGGGAGACCAGTCCCGCCGTCGAAATGAGCCGCGAGGAAATCATCGAAGCGTCAGCCGCGCGCGCGAAAGCGATGGTCGATGAAGGCTATACGGCGCTCAAGTTCGACTTGGACTTGCCCGGCACGACCTTCGACTCCGCCGAAGGCTACCCGCTGACGCACGCCGATATCGATTGGATGGTGGCGCTGTCGGGCGCGATTCGCGGCGCGATTGGCACGCAGAACGAGTTTGCGATGGATGCGCATTGGCGCTACCGACCCAATGACATTTTGCAAGTTGCGCACGAACTCGAAACGTTCAAATTGATGTGGCTGGAAGACCCGGTGCCGCCCGACGATTTCGCCTCGCTGAACTATCTGCGCCAGCATACGCGCGTCCCCATCGGCACGGGCGAACATCTGCAACTGCGGCAGGGATTTTGGCAGTTGATCGTCAACCGCTTGATCGATATCCCGCTGCCCGATGTCCAAAAAGCGGGTGGACTGGCAGAATCCAAGAAGATCGCGGACATGGCGGCAGTCAGCAACATGAGCGTCGCCTATCACATGATCGGCAGCCCGCTGGCACTGATGGCAAGCGCGCATGTCGCTGCCAGCATCCCGAATTTCAAAGTCTGCGAGTTCCACGCCCATGATGTGCCGTTCTTCAGCGAAATTGCGCAAGGTGGGACACCGTGGTTCCGTCCGGGTTGGGTGACGCTGACGGACGCGCCAGGACTCGGCATCGAACTGGATGATCGCGTCGGAGAACGCTACAAGCAGCCGGGTACAGGATGGTTCGCGTAAGATGGGGCGCTACGAAGGAAACGCCGTCGTCGTGACGGGCGCGGGGACGGGGATCGGCTACGGGATCGCGCGGGCGTTCGCGCACGAGGGGGCGCAGGTGGCGCTCAACGACATTCGCGCCGACTTGGCAACCGATGCCGCCGCGCGCATCAACGCGGAAATCGGCACGGAGCGGGTATTTCCGTACCCCGCCGACATGGGCGATACGCCAGCGGCTGTGGAGATGGTCGAGTCGTTCGCGGCGCACGTTGGGCGCTTGGACGCGCTGATCGCCAACGCGGGCATTACGCATTATATCGATTTCTTGGAGTGTACGCCCGCGATCTTTGATCGACTGGTCGGGGTGAACTTGCGCGGCACGTATTTCACCGCGCAAGCCGCCGCTAAACGGATGATTGCCGATCAGATCGCGGGGCGAATTGTGCTGATTTCGTCCGTGACCGGGCTGCGCGCGATCAAAAATTTCAGCGTGTACAGCATGACGAAAGCGGGCATCCAAATGTTGTCCGCATCGCTGGCGTTGGAATTGGGCGGCTATGGCATCACGGTCAACACGATTAGTCCGGGCGCGATCCTGACCGAACGCACACTGCGCGACGATCCGCACTATGCCGAGAATTGGGCTGGCGTCAACTTGAACGGGCGCATCGGTATGCCAGAGGATATCGCGGCAACGGCGCTGTTCTTGTGTTCGCCAGAGTCGCTGCACATCACCGGACAAAACATCGTCGTGGACGGCGGTTGGGCGACGCGCAGCCCGATTCCGACGGGGCATCCTGATAAGCCGGATGTACAGGACTTGAAATAGAGCAAACCTCACCCCATCGTGATCGTATGGCAGTGTTCCCCCTCAGCTCCATCTGGTGAGGGGGCTAGGGGGTGAGGTTTGCTGTATATCGCGCTGTCAAATCGTGGTAGGTGGTCGGCGCATCCGCCATCAGCGCCACGACTGCCACGCGCTGCCGATCCTTCGCTTCGACTGACAGATATTCCAGCGGTGACCGCCCACTGACGCGCGCCAACATACACGCCAACGTATGCCGGACAGCGCGCGCTTCTAAGCCGCCACGCCACGACACATCACCAAGCGTCTCGCTGTACGCATCCCAATAGCGTGCCGCCGCATCCGCGAATGCCTCTCGCTGATCGGGTAAATGATTCGCCTTGCTCAAGAGATGCGTGGTCGAGAAACCGAGATCGAACGCCGGATCACCAATGTGCGCGACCTCGTGATCGAGTAACACCAGTTTATCAGCGTAAATCAGCACATTTTTCGGGCTGAAATCGCCGTGTACCAACGACAAGCGCAGTGGAAGCATGTCCGCGATCAGCGTGTCAATGAACGCGCGCGCCGCCGGGACTTGCGCCGCTGTGTAGCGATAGTACGGCTCGATGCGCAGCGATTCGAAGAAGGTACACGATGCGAAATCGGGCGCGATCTCGTCCATGCGCGCGCTCGATCCGCGCTGAATCGTCGCCAACAGCCGCCCGAACGCCTCGACATGGCACACATCCAGCCCGCCTGCCAGCAAACGCACTTTCCAATTCTCGTGGGGCATCGGCACAGCGCGCATGGCGAGGATGTGATTCTCGAAGTCCTCAAAGACGAAATCCGGGATCGTCCCCGACGGCGTGAGCCGCGTCAGCCAGCGTAAGGCGGACGCCTCGCAGTGGATGCGCTTCGGATCGCTGAACCAATCGACGGCAACGCGCAGTTTGTCGAGCGACTGTTTCAGCACCCAATCGCCATCGGCGCGCTCCACCCACACCGTCCGACTCGAAACGCCGCCGGACAAACGCCGCGCGCGCGCGGGTTCGTCGGGGCGCAAATGCCCCTCACGGCGTAGATACGGAATCAGTTGATCTTCCTGTTCGATATCGATCATGCATCATCGTTCCTGTAGGGGGGTTGCCGCTGGCACGCCCGTTATCGCCGCATATCCATCCGTAGGCGCGCGCCGCTGGCACGCCCACGATTGTCGTATCGCGTCACACTGTCAACCGTCCGTCCGCCAACACCATGCGGAAATGCTCCACGGTTTGGCGGATGCCGTCATCGAGCGGCGTTTCGTAAACCGTGGCGAAATGGCGGCGCAGTTCCGTATCGTCAAAGCCAGTCGGGAACGGCAGCGCCTTATCCGCGACTTCGATTTCGGCATCGGGCGCGGCACGTAGAATGAGACTGGCGGCGTGGGTTACCGTCGTCGGAGCGCCGCCGAGATTGAACGTGTATGCGCCATCGAGCGGGAACTGTGCCGCGTCGATGAACTGATTTGCCACGTCGGACGCCGATTGAAACTGCATCGTCCCGCCGAAACTGATTCGATACGGCTGTCCCGCCGCCGCCGCCAGCATCGCTTTTGTGGGTTCGCTCGTCAGCCCTTGATCGCGCCCGATGCCATAAACCGTGTACGGACGGAGCGCGGTGCTGCTGATCTTGTTCTCGAACCAATACACATGCGCGATCCCTTCGCCCGCCTGCTTGTACACGCCGTACAGCGTGTGCGGATTGCGCGGCGCATCGGCAGCGAGCAAGCCCGCGTCGTATTCGTCGGGCGCGCCATACACGGCAATCGATGAAGCGTGCGCCAGATGCGCGATCCCGTTCTGTTTCGCCGCTTCAAAGACGTTGACCGTCCCCACAACGTTGACCTGTGCGCCCATGACCGGATTCGCGCGGCAGAACGGCACTTGCAGCGCCGCCAAATGGACGATGTGCGTGATGCGGTGCTTGGAAATTACGTCCGCCACCTGATCGAACGCCGTCAGATCGCCTTTGATGAACGTGATCGCGGCTTGTTCGTCGCGCGTCAGCAGCAGATCGAGCCGCGCGCGATTCTCGCTCAGATCGAAGCTAACGGCGCGTTCGCCGCGCTTGACCAGATGATACAACGTCCATGCGCCGATGCAGCCCATCGCGCCTGTGACCAGAAATCCGCGTGCCGCGCTCATGAGTCCGCCGCCATGCGATTAACCAACCGCCCCAAGTTACCGATCTCAACGATGTATTCGTCGCCGGGTTTCAGCCACACCTTGTCTTTCATGCCCAAGATCACGCCTTCCGGCGTCCCGGTCGTGATGATGTCGCCCGGTTCGAGCGTCATGTACTGGCTGGCGTAGCTGATCACCTGCGCGACGCTGAAAATCATGTCGGCGGTGTTCGAGTCTTGACGCGGTTCGCCGTTCAGCCAACCGCGCACGCGCAGGTTTGCCGGATCGCCCGCTTCGTCCGCCGTCATGAGGTAGGGTCCAATCGGCATGAATTTGTCCGGCGTCTTGCCGAGCAACCATTGACTCGTGCGCAGTTGCAGATCGCGCGCGCTCACATCGTTGCCGTTGCAGTAGCCCAAGACATGATCGAGCGCATCGGCTTCGCTCACGTACTTGGCGCGCCGCCCGATCACGACCACCAATTCGGCTTCGTAGTCGGTTTGTTCGGCAGTTCGCGGAATCGGCACGACTTCGCCCGGCGCGGCGAGCGCGTTGTTGAACTTCGAGAACAGAATCGGCGTGGTCGGGATCGCCGCGCCCGTTTCGATGGCATGGCGGCGGTAATTCAGCCCGACACAGATGATTTTGCCGGGGGCGGGGACGGGTGGGGCGAGTTGCAGCGTCGCTTCATCGAGAAACGGGGTCGTGCTATCATTCAACGCGCGCTCGATGTGCGCGCTCAAATCGGACAGCCCGTCCGCGCCAGTACGGTAAAAATCTGCTGCCGCGCCGCCGTCCAAGACTCCGCGTGCTGTGACGACTCCGAGCCGCAGCCCGCCGTCGGTTTGAAACGTCAATAACTTCATCAAATGATCCTTTGTCTGCGCACCGCTTGACAGCCGAATAAAACGACGTACATTCTATCCCTTCAGATGCGTACATCCAATCATTCGTACAAGGATAGATCGTGAAAGAACCCCAATCCGATATTTTAATCGTCGGCGGCGGCATCATGGGCATCAGCACCGCGCTGGAACTGCGCGCGCGCGGGCAAAGCGTCACCATAATCGATCCGGGCCCGCTGCCGCATCCGCTGGCGGCATCGACTGACATCAGCAAAGTCGTGCGCATCGCGTATGGCGCGGACGAATTCTACATGGCGTTGGGCGAGGTGGCGATGCGCGGCTGGCACGACTGGAATGCTGCATGGGGCGAGCCGCTGTATCACGAAGTCGGCACGCTGATGATCACGCGCGCGCCGATGCAGCCCGGCGACTTCGAGTATGACAGCCGACAAACCTTCCATCAGCGCGGACACCAGCCCGATATCCTCGATGCCGATGAAATCACGCGGCGCTATCCGGCATGGAAACATGGAACCTATGTCGATGGCTTTTATCACGCGGGGAGCGGCTATGCAGAGAGCGGGCGCGTCGTGGCGGCGCTGATCGAACAGGCGCGGCGCGAAGGGGTGACGATCTACGAGGGGCAGACGTTCGCCGCATTGATCGAGGCGGACGGGCGCGTCGTTGGCGTGCGCACACGCGAGGGCGCGACGTTCCGCGCGGGGCAGACGTTGGTCGCCGCCGGAACATGGACGCACGTCCTGATCCCGGAACTCGCGCCGTTCATGCGCTCGACTGGGCATCCCGTCTTTCATCTCAAGACCGATCAGCCAGAAGCCTTCATGCCATCCGTGTTTCCAGTATTCACTGCCGACATTTCGCACACGGGCTGGTATGGTTTTCCAATCCATCCGCGCGAAGGGGTGATCAAGATCGCCAATCACGGCGCGGGACAACTGCTTCACCCCGAAAATGATCCGCGCGTGGTCACGGCGGACGATGAAGCCGCCTTACGCTCGATGTTGGCAGACACATTTCCGGCGCTGCTCGACGCGCCTATCGTCTACACGCGCCGCTGTGTGTACTGCGATGTGTTTGACGGTGATTTCTGGATCGACCGCCACCCTGAACGCGCAGGTTTGACCGTCGCGGCGGGCGGGAGCGGACACGCCTTCAAATTCGCACCCGTTCTTGGCGGGATTATCGCCGATGCTGTCGAGGGGCGTGCCAACGAATGGTTGCATCGCTTCTGCTGGCGCGACCGGGCGTCTGCGCCGAAGAAGGCGGAAGCGTCACGGTATCAGGGCGCGCTGGCGTGAAGCGTCTGCGCCACAGCTTGCCGCGCGTCGGGTTGGACGCGCGCCGTTCCACAGCCTTGGATTCGCGCGCCGCGTCTGCGCACTGCCGATAACCCCGACGAGGAACGCCACGCTACTTGGCTCGAACGGTTCTTCGATCTGGTGTTCGTTGTGGCGATTATTTTCTATGCAGATCGCCGTTGGGATTCGCGGCGATCTTTGCGGCGTTCATGCTGGCGCTGGCATTCTTCGAGAGCTGCGCCAATTTACACAGCGAAACGCCACGACTAGCAGCCGAATTGTGATGGACAGGACAAGTCCCGTCCATCACATCAACCAACCGCGTTGGGTTACGCGGCACTCTCAACCAACAGCGCCGCCAGCGCATCAGGCGCGCTGATATAGGGCGCATGACCGGTGTTCAGCGCGTAAACGTGATCGACGGGCGTATTCGACAGCATCAACGCCTGAAGTTGCGGTGACACGACCACATCTTCTGCCGTCAGGATGTAGACTTTGCGCACTGCGCCAAAATTCGCATCCGTCAGTGTCACCGGAATGTTGAGTGGGGCAAGCGGTTCAGGGAGCTGCGACGCGGCGACGACCGCAAGCTGCGCTTCGTCACAATCGGGGCAGAATGCTGATGCAAAGGCGCTCTCCAAGACCGAAGCGGTCGAGAAACCGTCCGCGAGGATGAAATTGCCCTCTTGTCCGAGAACGGAATAGTGATCTTGCGACGAGAGCGTGACGAGACTGTCTTGATCCTGGGGCAGATACGCCGCCAAGTAAACGAGCGTGTCGATCTGCGCCGGAATTGCCTCTGCGACCGCTGAAATCACCAGACCGCCAAAGCTGTGACCGACCAGAATCACGGGTGACGATTGTGCTTCGATGACTTCGATCACCGCGTCGCGGTACGTGTCGAGCGTGATCTCCGAAATCGGCGTGTCGTCGCCGTGTCCGACTTGCTCGACCGCAATCGCGCTGTAACCATCCGCTTCGAGCGCAGCGATCACCCCATCCCAACCGGACGCATCTTGAAATGCGCCATGCACCAACACGAATACGGGCGCGTCGTCTTGCGCGCTCACGACGCCGACACTGCACACCAATACCAGCACGAGCAACAGTTTGCGAATCATCATTCACGATCCTCTCTATCGATTACGCATTTATGATCCAACGCTTACAGTGGAGGCAGTTGCGGGGCGCGTCGGCTATACGTCGCCGTATGCGTTCAGCAAGGCGTTCAAACGCCTGACTGGACAAGCGCCAAGCGAGATTCGGCGCAACCCACCGAAGTCAGGGCAGCAGTCTAACGATATTTGGCAATGAACGACGGAACGCTGAGCAAATCATCGAAGCGCGCTTTGAGCGTCGCGTGATCCCAGTCCCACCACGCGATCTCCAGCAGCGCCGCTGCGATCTCATCGCTGAAGCGCGCGCGAATCAGTTTGGCGGGGACGCCGCCGACGATCTGGTATGGCGCGACATCTTTCGTCACGACGGCGCCCGATCCCACGACTGCCCCCGTTCCGATGGACACGCCTGGCATGATGATCGCGGCGTGTCCGATCCAGACATCATGTCCAACCGTACAGCGATGCGCGCGCCGCCACTCGAAGAACGCCGCGTCGTCGGTCTCCGCGAAGCCGAACAGCGTGCGTCGATACGTCAAATGATGCTGTGTGACGCGCTCCATCGGATGATTGCCGGGATTGATGCGCACATGCGACGCAATCGAGGTGAACTTGCCCACATCAGCGTAAATGATATCGGCGTCGCCCGCCGTATAGCTGTAATCGCCAAACGTCGATTCGATCAGCAGCGTATTCGCGCCGATTTCCGTGTACGCGCCGATGTGTGCGTCGTAAATGCGCGCTGATGGGTGGATCGTCGGCTGTTCGCTCAACATGTTGGGCGCATGATCACCTGTGTCGGGGTAGCGGGGGATGTGAATCATGATGCGAACAACTCGTTTTGCTCGGCGTTGGTGAGGGACTCGTTCAAGCGCCGCGCGACGAGCGCATCCTGATAGATGAAATGTCCGGTGCGCATCGTCGCGCGCACGCGCGGGATGCCGTGTGCCAGCATTTCCACGACGACCAAATCAGCGGACTTGCCGATGGCGATTTCGCCGCGATCCGTCAGCTTCGCCGCCACCGCCGGATGCGCGCTCACGAGTTTGATGCTCTCATGGAGCGGCAGTACAGCGTCCGCCGCCAGTTTGAACGCCGCGCCGATCAGCGCCGCCGGGAAATAATCCGTCGCTAGAATATCCACGAGTCCCGCGCGCACGGCGGCGAGCGCACTCAAGTTACCACTGGTCGATTCGCCGCGATACGCATTAGGCGCGCCCATGATCGTGAGCATCCCGCGCGCGTGCGCCGCCTGTGCCGCCGCGACGGACACCGGAAATTCGCTGATCGTCACGCCAAAATCCGCCATCTGCGCGACTTTTTCCGGTGTGTCGTCATCGTGACTTGCGATGGGGATGCCGCGCGCCGCCGCGATCTGCGTTACTTCACGCACGATGTCCCAATTGCGCGGAAGCTCGGCTTTGACCGTGATCGCGCCTTCGACGCGCTTGATCAGATCGTCACCGACGCTTTCGGGGTCGAAGCCGAGCCAGCGCGTCATGAAATCGACATATTTTTGGATATTCTTATACTGTCCCTGTCCGGGCGTGTGATCCATGACCGAGACCAGATCGACTTGGCGCGCATCCAATAACGCCTCCAAGATCGGCGCGGTTTCGGGATTGCTGATCTCGAAGCGCGCATGAACGCGCAGATCGATCCCCAGTTCTGCCCGTCGTTCGTGGATCGCGCGGATGATTTCCGTCGCTTTTTCCTGCGTGCGCAAGTCGTTTTTCGTCCATGCGAACCCAACCGCCGCAAATGCCGTCGTGATGCCCGCGCCCGCCAAACGTTTGTCGAGTTCGTACAGCGCCACTTCGGTCGGGAAGTAGGCGCCGGGACGCGGCTCGATATCGCGCTCCAACATATCGCCGTGTAGGTCGATCAAGCCGGGAATGATCGTCATCCCCGCCAGCGACAAGCCGGCAACCGGCGCGTCACCGTCCGCAATCTCCGCGATCACGCCGTCCGCCAGCCGGAGCGCGCCGCGTTCAACCACGCCATCGGGGAGGACGATTCGAATATCAGTCAGCCACATCGGGGAGCGCCTCGCTTTGTAGGTCGATTTCGCTGTCCACCAGCGAACGGATCTCATCGGGGTAATGGAAAATGCCAATTAGCGTGACGCCCTGCGCCTTCAACGCGGTCAGCCGCCGGGTCAGTGCCGCGCGCGCCGACGCATCCAGCGAGGCGGTTGGCTCATCGAGCAGCAACAGGCGGCGCGGCAAAATCAGCGCGCGCGCCACGTTCACGCGCTGCTGTTCGCCGCCAGAGAACGTGGAGGGATACGCGCCCCACAAATCGCGCTTGATGCCGAAGTCGCTTAACATCGCTTCTGCGAACTCGCGCGCTTGATTGTAAGCCATGCCGTCCGTCAACAATGGCTCTGCGACCCATTCGAGCGCGCTCACACGCGGACGCGGGCGCAAAAACTGGGTCACGAAGCCGATCTCGTGGCGGCGCAAAAGGGCGATATCCACGTCGGCGGCGCGCGCCAAATCCACACTGCCCAAGTGCGAATGGTACAGCGCCGCTCCACTCGTCGGTAGGTATGTCCGATACAAACAGCGCAGCAGCGTCGATTTGCCCGCGCCGTTTTGTCCACGAACGAGCAGAAATTCGCCCTCGCGCAGCGTGAACGATACCTCCGAGAATGTCGGGATATTCCGTCCGAGATGGTGAACGGTGAAGTGTTTGGTATAGCCGTGAACGTCGAGGAGGATCGTCATAATTTTGCGTGTACCAACTGCTGTGTATAGGCGTGCTGTGGATCGTCTAAGACTTGATCGGTTAGCCCGCGCTCGATCACACGCCCGCCGCGCATCACCAAGACACGATCTGCCAACGTGCGAATCACGCCCAAATCGTGCGAGACTAACACCATTGCCAAGCGGAGTTCGCGCTGCAAGCGTTTGAGCGTATCCAAGACCGCCGCTTGCACGCTTACGTCTAGTCCCGTCGTCGGCTCATCCAATAGCAAGATGCGCGGGCGCAGCGCAATCGCCTTCGCCAGTTGGACGCGCTGCTGCATCCCACCGGACAGTACGCGCGGCGGATCGTCCATGCGATTGAGCGGGAACTCGCTGGCGGACAGCGACTCGCGCGCTGCTTGGCGCAAGGTCGCGTAGGCGCGTTCGCCGGTCACGAGCAGGCGTTCCGCCACGTTGCCGCTCGATGTGTAGCGCATCCGCAAACCGAGATGCGGATTTTGATATACGATGCCGATCTGCCGCGCCGTGACTTCGCGCCGTGCGAAGCGATCCAGCGCGAACAGATTGACGCCCGTGTAATCGGGCAGATCGAGCGTATAGGTTCCGGCGTTGGGCAGTTCTTCGAGATTGAGCAGACGCAGGACGCTCGACTTGCCCGATCCGGACTCCCCGACGATGCCAACGACCTCGCCCGCATATACATCGAGACTCACGTCATCGACGGCGGCAATGCGTCCGTAGCGTTTGACCAGTCCATCCGCACGCAGCAGCGGCGTCGTATCCGACAGGCGCGGCGGATCGAACGGGTTGTCAATCGGGGCGAACGGGGGGCTTGAGATAGCCATGTTTGTAAAAGTTCCCTTCATCGTCGTAATAGGTTGCGCCAACCTGATTTTGTGCAGCGTCCGCACCGCTGGCAGCGCGCATTTGAGCGATCAATTTTTCGAGATAGCCCGTATCGCTGATGCCGTAGCGCGATGTGCCGTCCGGCTGCGGGATTTCGTCCATGAACTTGCCGCGTGCGCCGCGCAGTGCGCCCGTCACTGTGTCGATCCAGCCGCGCTGATCCTCGACTTGAAACGGTACATCGCTAAATTCCAACGGGTACACATCAGTGTACGGCGGCACAGCATACATGCGCTTCTCGCGTCCCGCGCTGAGGATCGTCAGATGGGCGGCTTGATGCAGTTTGGGCGTGTCCCAACGCGGGATCGGACTCGGACTGATCAAATAGCGCCCGTTGACGAGGCTTGGATAGCTTGCGCCCTGCAAATACTGTTTGTAGCGCACGAGCTGTTCGTACAACACCAGCCACATCTGGCTGTAATCCGTGTCCGCGTGCATCTGGTGGGCTTTCGAGCTGTCACTCTGCACCGCGCGCAGCGGTTCGGGATCGGGAACTTGCAGCACAAGCGCCTGTCCATCACGCATCACTTCTTCGGGGATACGGTGGCGGCTCTGCAAAATTGTGGCTTGCAGCGTGTCCGTCGTGGTCGATGCGCCGCTCATGCGCGTGATGAAACGGCGCAAGTTGGCGGCGTTAACGCTGTCGTCCGCGCCCTGATCGATTACTTTGACGATGGATTCGGGTCCCACAAGGCTCAGTGTGACTTGCAGCCCGCCCGTCCCCCATCCGCGCGCAATTGGCAGTTCGCGGCTGGCATATGGCACTTGGTAGCCGGGAATCGCAATCGCCTTCAGCATTCGGCGGCGCAGTTCGCGCTTGGCGAACGGATCGAGGAACGCATACGCATAATCGGCGCGCGGCGACGCCAAATTTTCAAGTTGGCTCATGGCGTCCTCTGGGTTATCGGTTCGAGTTCCGCGCGATCCGCGCTGGTTTCGTTGTCCTGATCGGACGAATAGAACGTGCTGATCACCTTACGCAGATTGTCGAGGCTGCTGGCGAACGTGACGTAATGCGGCAGCTTGAAATGGATGCAAAAGCCCGATGCTTCGACGGGTTCAGTGTGATACATGACAAATTCTTCGGTATGCGCCGGATGCGGTTCGGACTGATTCATCTCGATATCGAGCGTGGCGGCGGCGATCAACTTGACCTCGTTCCAGCCGAGCGTCGCCGCAAAGCCGAGCGATAAGCCCGTCTTGTCGCCCGTCGTCACGACTTCCGCCTGGCTGACGCGCGCGCGTCCTGCGCTGAACGTCACGCCTGTGACGGGATGTTTGACTTCGATTTCGGCGTGTGCGAGACGTAATTCGTTGACCGTCGGATGGATCAGCCCATAGCCGCGCATACTGGCGTAGCCGAGCGCCAACACGCCGCCCGTATCGGCGCGTGCCAATGCTTGCAAGCGATGTTCGCGCGGCGCAGGGAACAATGCCGGATCGCGCGTCACATCGGGGATATCGGCAGGTTCGCGCGGCGCATGTTCCGGCGTCGCTGCCAGCAAGCCCGCGCGCCGCTGCCACTCCGCCACGAGCGGATAGGATGCAGAGGCAGCAACCGCTCCGTCTCCATCTGGAGAGGGGGTTGGCGGGTGAGCTTGATCCCCCGAATCATCCGTAGGGGCTTCTCGGTGGGATGCGCGCTCAGGTACGGGGTGAGGTTCACTGTCCAAGATTTCGGTATTCAAAATGCGATGGCTGTAATCCAACGACGGGCCCAATACTTGTCCGCCCGGAATGTCTTTGAACGCCGCCGAAATCCGGCGCACGGTCAACAGCGACTCCGGCGCAACTGGGACGGCATACGCCAAACGCGGCTGCGTCGAGCGATAGGCGCGCAAGAGCAAGACCGCCTCGTACAGGTCGCCGCCCGACTGGGCAATTGCCAGCGACGCCAGTTCGGGCGCGTACAACGACGCCTCGCCCATTACACGATCCACGAGATATGGCAGGGTATCCTGAATCGCCGTCACCAATTCGCGTGTCGGCTTGCCCTTCAGCGCGCTGAACAACGCTTCGGATGCTTGGATCGCGGCTTCGCCGCCTTTCGCTGCGACATACATGTGTGGTTTCCTATTGCGGGTGTGCCGTCGCCCTACGATGCAATTTCGGTTGTGGGCATTGGCACGCCATGCCCCTACAAATTATGCGTTTTCGCGGATCATCGTCGTGCTGCGTGGGAGCGCCAGCACGCGCGCGCCGTCGATCAAGAATATGTCCCACCCCAATGGATAGCGCCGCCGCGACTCACGCAGTTCCCAAAAGTCCGCCGAGAGCGCGCCCACTTGGATCGCCGTCGTCCCGTTCACCCCTGCGCCAGACAGCGAAAACCGCGCATCTGTATCGAACGAACAGCCAATGATCAGCGTGGCGGAACGGTCAGGATACAACATCTCACCCACCGCCGCCGCCGAGATGGTGGGCAAATCAGCGTCCGTCAACGTCGGGTAGAAATGATACGCGGCGCGTTCGGGCGACTGCCGCCGCGCGCCGTTGCGCGCCAACAAGGGCGCGAGCTGATCATCATTTGTGTAGTAGCTCGTCTCTAGGTCGAGCAGCGCCTCGCCAATGACCACGAACGCATGAACATCGGGCAGGGTGTAGATGCGTCCGGGATAACTGGATGCCCACATCAGCGCCAAGAACGTCTCCCGCGCCCGCGCCTCGTCGGATGTGTAGGGAGGGTGCGAAGGCGACTGGCTCATCAGAACGTCTCCATTTCAACGCGCGTCTGCTCAACTTGCTGGAGTAGCTGTGTATCCGCGTCTTGTTGTAATTTTTGCTGTGCGTTCAGAAATAAATCGATCTTTTCGGTCTCAATGTGCGTTTGATACGCCGCATCAATCAGCGCACACGCCAGCGCGAACACCAAATCGCGCCCCATGACCAGCGCGTAGCCCTGCACATCGTCCGCAATGCGAACATGTGCCTCGCTGACCAGTACTTCGCCCAAGTGGAATGTCGCCCCGCCCGCGCTGTCCGTATACGGGAGCATGACCAGCCCCGTTCGGTTGACGAGGACAGCGATATCGCCCAACTGCGGGATCAGCGCCTCTGCGAGGGCTTTCACGGCGTCGGCGGGTGCGTGCGTGAGGATCGTGAGCGCGTCAGATTGGGAAAAATGGGTCACAAGGTTACTCACAGACAAGCGTCGGGGCGTGGGCGATACGGTGTATCGCTGCCATGCCCCGACAAACTCAATGCCGTTTAGTTTACGACTAGCGCGCGTTCAAATCGAGATCGAGCAGCGTGGCAGTGTCGCGCAGACCATCATACAGATTGTCCAGCGATTCCAGACCCAGCCACATGCTTGGATCGACGTAGAAACGCTCAATTGCCACAACCAAATCGGTGTCGCTGGCAATCGCCAACAGCGCCGTCTTGACCGCTGCTTTGAACGATTCCGGCAGATCGCCGCGAACGGCAAACGGGGTCTCTGGGATCACCGACGACTGAGCGAACACCACGATGTTGCCTTCGGGGCATTCTTCGTAGATCGCGTCGATTTCTGCTTGCGTCATCGGGTTATAGTACGGGAATTCGCCCGTTTCGGCGTCATAACCGCACAGTTCGATCAAGCCTTCGTCAGCCTGCGCGGGCAGGCTGCCGTCGAAGGTTGCGCCCGCATCGGTTGTGCCATTGGCAACGCTCAACACTGCCGACGGGTGGTTGCCCGCGAACACGATTTCCGCGAATTCTTCGATTTGCGTCGGTTCTTCAAAAGTCATCGCCGTCATGATGCTGGTGGCGGGGATGAGGTAGCCGCTGGTGGACGCCGGATCGGTGAAGGCGAACGAGCGCCCCGCCAGATCAGCGATGGAGGCGATGCCGCTGCCCTTGAGAGTGAACAGCAGGCTGTAGTAGCCGGGCAGGGCTTCGGTGTCGATGGCTTGTGCCTGTTCGACCGTGATGCCTTCTTGGAAGTTGGCGACGGCGATGGCTTCGGCGTTGGCTTCTTGCGCAGCCAACACATACGAGAACGGACCGACTTCCATGCCGTCGGCGTTGCCGGCGCGCATCGCTTCGATCACGGCGGTATAGCTCGTCCCCGTCACCAACTCGACCGGGATGCCCAGTTGTTCTTCTAGATAGACACGCAGCGGCTCAATCGATGCCAGCGCCTCTTCCACGTTGTCGCCGGGATACACGCCCAAGATGAAACGTTCGGGCCAGTCCGTGCGATCCATCATTTCTGGCGTCATTTCCGGCGTCGCTTCTTGCGCGACAACTAAGCCAATGCTGAACAGAGCGAACACCACCAACGCTCCCAAAACGATCCCGATTTTCTTCATATCCATCCCTCGCTAAAAAGCTAAACGTGAATTGCATTCGTCCGCGCGCTGCTAAATGAAGCGACTGCGAACGTAACTGCTAAAACGGTCAATGACCGTGACAGCCACAACCAAGACGATCACCGTCCCCATCAGACGGTCGTACTGGAACAGCGAGATATACTTCTGAATCTCGAAGCCCACGCCGCCCGCGCCCACGTAACCCAAAATCGTGGCATTGCGCACGTTATGCTCGAAGTACACGAGCGAATACGAGATCAGCAGGGGTAACGCTTGCGGCAGCACTGCGTAGATGAAGGTCTGTGCGCTGCCTGCGCCCGTCGCTTGTATTGCTAACACCTGCTGCGGGTCGATCTGTTCGATGGCTTCCGCGAACAAGCGCGAGAGCGAACCCACCGAACCGAAGATGATCGCCAGTACACCTGGAAACGGTCCCAATCCGACGGCGGCGACGAACACCAAGCCGTAAATCAGCTCTGGAATCGAGCGGAGGATATTTAAGATGAAGCGCGTGACTTGATACACCAGCGGATGCGGCGAGACGTTGCGTGCCGCCAAGAGCGACACCGGAATGGCGAGGATCACCGCCCCGAGCGTGCCAATGATCGCCATCTGGATGGTTTCGACAATCGCGCTGATGATGCTTGGAAAGCCAATCGTAAACCCGCTCGCGCCGACCACATAGCGGATGGTCGTCAAGCCGTCTGCGCGCAGGATCGAAATTGTGCGCGACAGATCGCGTTGTGCCAGTGGAACGGGCTGATCACCCTCATAGACGTAGACGGATTGATCGGCGTCGAAAATGCGGCGCAGGGTATCCTCGGCTTCGGAGATTGGTACGTTTAATTCCTCGCCACCATTGATAAATGTTCGCTCCGTGCCGCGCGCTAACTCGAACTCAGGTGGGAACAGACGAACGATGAAGTTCCATACGTCCGGCAGCCCGTCAACCAGCGTCGAGATGCTCGTCTCTGTCCCCTGCACGCTCCAACCGAGCAACGCGATCACGAGGATGAAAATAATGAAAGCCCGCAGCCCAACGCGCGGCAGCGGACGCATGAGTTGTTCGCGCAGAATTTCGGGCGCGACGGGCGCAATCGATTTCGAGGCGGGTGCAGTTTGCGACATGGATGAGCCTATCCCAAGACAATCGGCTGACGGGGTAAGGGGGACTCGCGGCGCTTGAACAGCGCCTGTTCTTCGGCGGTCAATGACACTGATTTGTCGAAGCGGTAGATGCTGTCCAGCACATCTTCATTCAACCCATCGGGCGCGCCATCGTAGACGACCACGCCTTGCGCGATGCCGATCAAGCGATCCGCGAACTGTTTGGCGAGTTCGACTTGGTGGATGTTGATCAGCGTTAGCACGCCATCTTCGCGGGCGACGCGCGCCAAGTCGGTCATGACCTGTACGCTTAATTCTGGGTCGAGGCTGGCGACGGGTTCATCTGCAAGGATGATCTTTGGCTCTTGCGAGATGGCGCGGGCAATCGCCACGCGCTGTTTTTCGCCGCCGGACAAGCGATCCGAGCGGAACTTGGCGCGCTGCAGCAAGCCGACGCGCTCCAAACTACGCAGCGCAATCGCTCGATGTTCAGCGTTAAAGTACAACATCAAGCTGCTGATGCCGCGATGATAACCGAGTCGCCCCGTGAGGACGTTGGTGATCGCGGGCAGTCGCTCGACGAGATTGAATTCTTGCCAAATGAAGCCGATGTAGCGCCGCGCCAAACGCAGTTCGCTCGCGGTCATGGCGGTGATATCCGCGCCATCGAGGACGATTTGTCCGCTGGTCGGCTTTTGCAACCCGTTGATGCAGCGCAAAAAGGTCGATTTCCCCGCGCCAGAGCGCCCAATGATAGCGATAATTTCGCCGCGCTCCGCCTTGAGCGAGATCGATTTGAGCGCCTCGTTGCCATTCGCGTACACTACGCGCAGATCGTTGATTTGGAGCATGGTCGCCCGTCACTTCACTCTGATGGACAGCGACGGTAACGATAAGCAGCGGACGTTAAGAAATGTTCAGCGTTGTTTTAAGCATTAACCAACCTATGTACCGAAATTCAAACGGATAATCCATCCGCTGCATCGCTGCGGGCGCGTCGGGTCGAGATACACCGCCCGCTTTTCAATATCATTGCCCGCTGATCGATGCTGTTGCCCACGTCCGCAAATATCCGCATCTTGATGCCAGGGACATGTTGACAACCTCCCCCATTTCGCGCTATTCTCACTCGTTAGGCGATCTTTCCATTACAAGAAGGTTGGATCGCATAAATTGTTCAGAGAATGCAGTTAGTTAGGAGCATAAAATGTTCAAGAAATTCACCGTCGTCCTGGCGGTGTTGGCGCTGTCGATCCTCCTCACCGGCAGCGTCGTCCAAGCTCAAGATATCACCGAACTCAATATCTGGTGGGCGGAGTGGGATCCGGCAAACTATTTGCAGCAGATCGGCAACGACTATGAAGCCGAAACGGGCATCAAGGTCAATGTCGTGCAAACGCCGTGGGGCGGCTACTATGATCGCGTCGCCACGGAGTGGGCAGCGCAAGGTAGCGCGTTCGATATGGTCGTTGGTGACAGCCAATGGCTCGGTCAAGCGGTGTCGGAAGGTCATTACATGGACATGACCGAATTCCTCGTCGGCGAAGGCATCGCGGATACGGTCACGCCCGCGACGCTGACTTACTACGGCGAATACCCGACCGGATCGGGCAGCTACTACGCTTACCCGACCGAAGGCGACGCCAACGGTTGGGCGTATCGCAAAGACCTGTTCGAGAACGCAGAAGAAATGGCAGCGTTCGAGACGGCGTATGGCTATCCGCTTGCCGTGCCGCAAACGTGGGCGGAACTGCGCGATATCGCGGAATTCTTCACGCGCCCCGATGCGGGTCTGTACGGCGTCGGCGTCTACACGCAGATCGACTACGACGCGATCACGATGGGCTTTGAAAACGTGATGTTCAGCTATGGCGCGGACTGGAAAGACGCTGACAACAACGTTCTCGGTGTTATCAACGCGCCCGAAACCGTCGCTGCACTGGAATTGTACGGCGAACTGTACTCGTTCGCGCCGCCCGGCACGAATAACGCCTTCTTTGCTGAGATGAACGACCTGTTCATCAATGGGCAAGCGGCGATGATCATGAATTACTTCGCCTTCTTCCCCGCGCTGGATAACCCGAACATCAACCCGTACCGCGACATGACGGGCTATTTCCCGATGCCGACGGGTCCCGATGGCGGACGCTATGCGGCGTTGGGCGGACAAGGCACGAGCATCAACAATTACATCAGCGACGAGCGCAAAGCCGCGTCGATGGACTTCATCCGCTGGTTCGCCACGCCGGCAGTGCAGCAGCGGTGGGCGGAACTCGGCGGCTACACCTGCAATATCGAAGTGCTGCAATCCGAAGCCTTCCTGACGCAGACGCCCTACAACGCCGCGTTCGCAGAGACCATGACGTTCGTCAAGGACTTCTGGAACATCCCCGAATTCGGTTCGCTGTTGGAAATCGCCCAACGCTACCTGCACGCTTACATCGTCGGCGGCGAAGGCACGGCGCAAGAAGCGATGGACAACATGGCGGCGGAGATGGACGAAGTTCTCGCGGATGCGGGCTACTTCAACTAACGCATGACCAATCACTGGAGCATGGGCGAGCCTTGTCTCGCCCATGTGCAATCCAAACGGGGAAGGCGTGCCTTCCCCACACCATCAATCCAAATGGGCGAGGCAGCGCCTCGCCCCTATTCTTGAGGTGATTTGTGTCACAGATCAGCACCGCGTCAGCCCCCGTTGACGTTGGCAGGACGAGCGCCCGCCGCCAAATGAGCGACGTGCGTATCGTGCAGTTGTTCATCCTGCCTACGATCATCCTGCTGATTCTGATGAATATTTTTCCGTTGGTTTACAGCTTATTCTTGAGCTTCACCAACTATTCGGTCATTTCCGGCGACGCGCCACAGTGGATCGGCTTGGCGAATTATCAAGCCATCCTCACCGATCCGCGCTTCTGGAACAACTTCGCCATCACCGGGCGCTATGCGCTCGTCTCGGTTATCTTGCAAACGCTGGTCGGGTTCGGCTTGGCGATGCTGCTGCGCACGAAGTTCAAAGGCAGTGGCATCCTCACGACGCTGATCCTGATCCCGATGATGCTGTCGCCCATCGTCGTCGCCGTGTTCTGGAAGCTGATCTTCAATCCGTCCAATGGCATCCTCAACGTTTTACTTGGCTTCACGAATATCAACACATCGCCGGAATGGCTCGGGCGCTCCGATCTCGCCATGTGGGCAATCGTGATCGTCGATGTGTGGATGTGGAGTCCGTTCGTGATGCTGCTGACGCTGGCAGGCTTGAGCGCGATCCCGGAATATCTGTATGAAGCGGCATCCATCGACCGCGCCAGTACATGGTTTCAGTTCCGGCGTATCACCTTGCCCCAAGTCATGCCACTGCTGCTGATCGCGGTGCTGTTCAGGACGATTGAAGCGTTCAAGCAGTTCGATCTGGTCATGGGCTTGACGGGCGGTGGTCCCGGCGATGTCACTGAGACCATCTCGGTACGGCTGTACAAACTGGCGTTTCAGGGACAGTTCAATACGGGCTTGTCGAGCGCGCTGGCGTACATCGTGCTGGTGGTCATCATCGGCGTGAGCAATCTGTATATTCGCGCGCTCAATAAAGCGCGGGAGGGCTGACATGGCATCGATCACTTCGCCCTCACAACCGGGCGTCAACATTTCCACGCGCGTGGATAAAGTCGGGCTGCGTCCGCGCATCGCCGGAATGACGCGCGCGATCATCGCTATCATCATCGCGGTGATCATGCTGATTCCGGTCATGTGGATGGTCTTGACGGCATTCAAAACGCGCCCCGAAGCGGTGGCAGTGCCGCCGACGTTCTTCCCGCAAGAATGGTCATTAGAAGGTTTCGTCAGTCTGATGACGGATCGCCGCCAACTGACACAGCAAGAGATCACCGAATACAGCGCGCGCACCGATTTGCCGTGGACGGATCAGATCGCGCTCTTGCGCGGTCAAGTGATCATCGGCACGAGCCAGTTCCCAACGCAGATTCTCAATTCGCTGATCATCGCGGGCGCATCGACGTTCTTTTCGGTATTTTTCGGCTTGTTGGCGGCATATGCTTTCAGCCGTTTTGATGTGCCGGGCAAGGATGATTTGCTGTTTTTCATCCTCAGTCAGCGAATGCTGCCCGCTGTCGTCGTGACGATCCCGATCTTTCTGATGTACCGCGAAGTCGGCTTGCACGATACGCACTTCGGTATGATCCTGCTCTACACCAGCTTCAACCTGTCGTTCTCGGTCTGGCTGTTGAAGGGCTTCATCGACGAAATCCCGCGCGAATACGAAGAAGCTGCGCTCGTGGACGGCTACACCCGCTTGCAAGCGTTCCGCAAGATTGTGCTGCCGCAAGCGATCACAGGGATCGCCGCGACCACCGTTTTCGCGCTGATCTTCTCGTGGAACGAATACGCTTTTGCACTGATGCTCACATCCGATACCGCGCGCACCGCCCCGCCGAGCATCCCGATCCGCTTGGGGACGGGCGGTATCGAATGGGCGGCGATTGCAGCCGGATCATTCGCGTTTCTGATCCCGGTCGTGATCGTGACGTTCGCGCTGCGCCGTCACTTGCTGCGCGGCGTGACCTTCGGCGCGATTCGCAAGGGTTAACATGGCGACGATTGATTTGAAGCAAGTCGAGAAAAAATTTGGCGAGTCGCACGCCGTCAAACCCCTAAACCTGACGATCAAAGACGGCGAATTTGTCGTGCTGTTGGGTCCCTCCGGTTGCGGCAAGACGACCACGCTGCGCATGATCAGCGGGCTTGAAGCGGTCTCTAACGGTAATATTCTGCTGGATGGGCGCGATGTGACGTGGTTGCATCCGAGCCAGCGCGATATCGCCTTCGTGTTCCAGTTCTTCGCCCTGTATTCGCACATGAGCGCGCGCGAAAACATCGCGTTCCCGCTGCAAGCACAGGGCGAAAAGCGCGATCAGATTACGGCGCGCGTGCGCGAGGTGTCGCAGATGCTCAAGATCGAGCATTTGCTCGAAGCGCGTCCGAGCAGTTTATCGGGCGGCGATCAGCAGCGCGTCGCTTTGGCGCGGGCGCTCGTGCGGCGTCCGGCGGCGTTCTTGATGGACGAGCCGTTAGGCGCGCTCGATGCCGAGTTCCGCGAGTCGATGCGCGCCGAGATCAAGCAGCTTCACCTGCGCCAGCACGCCACCACAGTCTACGTTACGCACGATCAGATCGAAGCGATGGCGATGGGCGACCGGATCGTGATCATGTCCAACGCCGTCGTGCAGCAGGTCGGCACTCCTCAAGATGTCTATCATAATCCATCTAATCTGTTCGTCGCGCGCTTCATCGGCAGTCCGGGCATGAATTTGATCGAAGGCGTGTACCGTGCGGGCTTCGTGCAGCTACCCGGCGGCGCACAGATGAACATCCCGTATGGGTGGAATACGGCGCTTGAACGTTCGTTGAGCGGCGATGGCAAAGTGGTGGTTGGTTTCCGCCCCGAAGCCGTGCGCGTCAAGGATGATGGCGAGATCGCCGCGTCGGTCTATGCCGATGATCTACACGGCGGCTACAGTATGCTCCATCTCGAATTGGCAAATGGCACGATTGTCCATGGGCGCGTCGGACGCGACGCCAACTACCCGATTGGGTTGGCGATGCGCTTCGACATTGCGCCGGATATGATCCGCTTCTTCCATCCGAAAACGGAAGCGGCGATCCAAGCCGACGGCGGTGCGTCATGAGCAATATCGCGCTCGACACCATTACCAAGCGGTTCAAAGAGACGGTCGCACTCGATGAAGTCTCGCTGTCGGTCAAGGATCAGGAATTTTTCGTGCTGTTGGGTCCCACGGGCGCGGGTAAGACGACCACGCTTCGGGTGATCGCGGGCTTGGAGAAGCAGGACGGCGGGCATGTCGCTTTCGACGGCGCGACGGTCGATACCTTGCAGCCCGCTGACCGTGATACGGCATTCGTGTTTCAGCAGTATTCGCTGTATCCAAACATGACCGTCTACGACAATCTCGCGTTCCCGCTGCGGTCGCCGCTGCGCCGTTTGCCCGAAGCGACGATCCGCCAGCGGGTGACAAGTGCAGCGGAGAAACTGCGCATTTCGCACCTGTTGGAGCGCAAGACCGCGCGTTTATCCGGCGGCGAGATGCAGCGGGTGTCCATCGGACGGGCGATTGTCCGGCAGCCGCGCGTGTTCCTGATGGACGAGCCACTGTCGAACTTGGATGCCAAACTGCGTGAATCTTTGCGCGTTGAACTCAAACATTTGCAAAAGACACAGGGCAGCACCTCGATTTTCGTCACGCATGACCAGATCGAGGCGCTGACGATGGCGGATCGGATCGCGGTGCTGAACGAGGGACGGATCGCGCAGATCGGCACGCCGCACGATATCTATGACCGCCCCGCCAACACGTTCGTCGCGCAGCTCGTCGGCACGCCGCGCATCAATCTGCTGCCTGCGACGCGCTTGGGGACGCACTTGGGCGTAGACAAAAGTCCGCTCGACGTACCAATCCCAGAAGGATACATGCCGGAGCGCCTGTTGTTGGGTGTGCGCCCCGAAGATATACGCTTGGAGTCGAACGGGCAGTTCACGGGGACGGTGGCGCTGACCGAGCCGTTGGGCGTCGAGACCATTCTGCATATCACGGCGGGCGAGCAAACGCTTGTGAGCGTGGTGCCGGGCGTCGCGGCGTATGTGCTTGGCGGAAGCGTGCGCTTCAATCTAGCGCGCGAACGGTTGCATTATTTCGACTTGGACGGAAAACGGCTTTAACCTCGCCGCCTAGTTTCTTCTACATTAGAGAGGGGGAACACGGTCATACAAGGTTCACCCCTCTGGTAGGGATCGGGGGTCGGGGGTGAGGTTAATAAATCTTGAAAGGACAAAATAATGCGTTTTGGCGTCAATAGCTGGGTGTGGGTGTCGCCGCTCACGACCGACGAACTGCGTCGGCTTGCGCCCCTCGTCAAAAATATGGGTTTCGATTGGTTCGAGATTCCTATCGAGAACGTGGGCGATCTTGATTACGGAATCGGCGCGCAGATTTTGCGCGATCACGGCTTGGGCGTCAGCGCGTGCGCCGCGATGGGGGGCGACCGCGATCTAATCCACCCCGACGGCGCGATCCGCGCCAACGGCATGAGCTATATCCGCCAATGTATCGAGGCGCTGCAAACATTGGGCGGAGCAAACTTGGTGGGTCCCATCTATTCCGCCGTTGGGCGGACTTGGCAAGCGACACCAGATGAACGCGCGCGCGATATCGATCTGCTGGTCAAACAGCTCGGCGAATTGGCGGTCTACGCGAGCGATCACGGCTGTGTATTGGGCATCGAGCCGCTGAACCGCTTTGAGACCAGCTTCATCAACACGGCGGCGCAGGGGATTGAAGTCGTGGATCGCGTCGATCATGTGGGCTGCAAGCTCATGTTGGACACGTTCCACATGAACATCGAAGAAAAATCATTGGGCGCGGCGATCCGCGCGGCAGGATCGCGCCTCGTACATTTCCACGCCTGTGAGAATGATCGCGGCGCGCCGGGATCGGGCAATGTGACATGGGATGAAGTCGCAGGGGCGCTAAAAGCCGTCGGCTACGATGGGCCCATCGTGATCGAATCGTTCACCGATAAAGTCAAGACGATTGCGCGGGCAGCGGCGATCTGGCGCGCGTTCGAGCCGAGTCAAGACGCGCTGGCACAGAACGGCGTCAACTTCTTGAAACGACTGCTGGCATGAGCGCGCGCTATCTGAATCCGATCAAGTGGTTGGGCGGGATCGCGCTGATAGCCGTCGTGTTCGGCATTATTTTTCCCGCGATCCGGGACGCCATCCAGAATGAGCGTCTGCGCAGCGGCGTCCTGCTGCAAGCCATGCCGTTCTTTGCGTTCTTCGTCGCCGTCCTGATGACGTTCATCCTGCTGATCGTGCTGGCAGCGCGCCGCTATGGCGGTGTCGTGCCGCGCCGAACGTACAACGGCATCGAATGGACTCTGATCGCGGGCATCGTGTTCGGCGTGATCTTCCTCTTTCAGCCGTTCAGCTTCGTGCCGTATCGCTATGGCTTCTTATTGCTGCTCGTGTCGCTTTTGAGCTTCATTCTGTGGAGTCACGTCCCACTGCGCGGCGCGAAAACCGAACGCAGGATTGCCCCATTCGCGGCGAGTCACCAGATCGTTGGGCTGGTCGTCGCCGCTATCGCCGCCGCGATCATCGCGGCATTGATCCTGACCGCCGCCGCGCCTCAGCCGCCGTATGGCGTGCGCGACCGCGTATGGAACAGCTACGACGATGCACGTAAAGCCGAAACTGCCGCCGCCGCCGCCGTTGAGTTCAACAACGCGGAAGTGCCATTCGTGATTGTTTTGAGCCTATTTCCGGCGGCGCTGTTCTTCTTCATCAGCCGGGAGATCGCCGCCTCGCGGAGCGTACAGCCGCAGCCGAAAAGCTGAATTTGTAAAAGCGTAACCTCACACCGTCGCATTGGCGACTCCTCCATTCCAATTTTGGAGCGGGGGTTGAAGGTGAGTTCAATAATAAATGGAGAAATCATCATGAAAATTTGTATGCACAATTGGATGCGCCCCGAACCCATCGAGACGACCATCGAGCGTCTCGCGCTCTACGGCTACGACGGGATTCAGATCATGGGCGAACCGCGTAAATACAACTGGGCAGAAGTCAAAGCCTCGCTCGATAAGCACAATATGAAGTGTTTCGGCTCGGTTAGCATCATGATTGCCGGGCGCGATCTGATCCACTCTGATGTGTACTACCGCGAAATGACCGTTCGCTACCTCAACGAGTGCCTCGACATGGTTCACGCGCTCGGCGGCTCGATCTTCACGCTCGTCCCCAGCGAAGTCGGCAAGATCGTGGCGATGGCGGATGTCGATACCGAATGGGGTTGGGCGGTTGAGGGTGTGCGCGCCGTCGCGGAACACGCCGCGAAGCTCGATATTCGCATTGGGTTGGAACCGCTGAACCGCTTCGAGACGAATTTCTTGAATCGCCATGATCAGGCGCTCAAATTGGCGGAGGATGTCGGGCTGTCCAACGTCGGCGTGTGCCTCGATGCGTTCCACATCAACATCGAAGAAGCTGATCCCTATCAAGCAATCCTGAACACGGGTAAACATCTCGTCGATTTCCACGTCGCGGACAACAATCGACTGCCGCCCGGCGGCGGGTCGTGGGATTGGAAACGGTTGATTGCCACGCTCAAGCAAGCGGGCTACGAAGAACAACTGACCAACGAATTTGTCGTGCCGTTCGACCGTTCGCCGCTGCGCGAACAGCAAGAAGCGTCTGGTACAGAGGCGACCGACGCCGAACTGAAGTTCATCCGCGATCACGGCAGCGACTTGATGAGCGATGGCGCTTATTCGCGCCACGTCAAGAACGCCATCGAATTTCTGCGTTCAGCGGGCGCGTAAGATTTTTCACTCCACCCCTAAATCCCCTCTCCAAGAAGTGGAGAGGGGGAGTTTCCGCCTTGTGTTCCCCCTCTCTACGCAGTGGAGAGGGGGTCAGGGGGGTGAGGTTCTTGAAAAGGTGTCCTCCCCTCAGCCAAGAAGTGGGGAGGGGATGTTTGAAGGATGTATGGTCATGGCAACCGTTCTCTTGATCGGCACGCTGGATACGAAGGGCGCAGAAACGGCGTACTTGCGCGACCGCGTGCGTGCGCATGGCTGCGAAACATTGGTGCTGGACAGCGGCATTCTCGGTGAGGCGGTCGGACTCGAAGCCGATTTTGACCGCCACACCGTCGCTCGCGCCGCCGGGACGACATTGGAGGCGCTTCAAAACGCTGGCACACGCGGCAAAGCCATCGAAGAAATGCTAAAAGGTGTGCGGGCAATTGCCATCGATCTCGTGCGTAACGGCAAGATTCATGGCGCGGTCGCGCTCGGTGGCGCAGAAGGCTCAATCTTGGCGGCGGCGGCGATGAAGGTCATGCCACTTGGCTTCCCCAAGTTGATCGTTTCACCCATCGCGTCCGGGCATCGCACGTTCGCGCCGTTCGTTGGGACGCGCGATGGCATGGTTATGCACTCGATCATCGATATTCTCGGCTTGAACGCGATCAGCCGCCCGATTTTCGACAACGCGGCGGCGGCGATTGCGGGCATGGCGCGCGCCTATGCGGCGCGTTCGCCAGAGAACACGGCGCGTCCTGCGATTGCGGCGACGATGTTGGGCAACACCACGCGCCCGCTGATGCGCATCCGTCCGCGTCTCGAAGCGGTGGGCTACGATTTCGTAATCTTTCACGCCAACGGTGTCGGCGGCGCGGCAATGGACGAGTTAATTGCGGCGGGCGCGTTCGCAGGGGTGATCGATTACACCTTGAGCGAATTGGCGGGCTTTATCGCGGGCGGCTTTCACAACGCGGGTGCCGGACGCATGGACGCGGCGGCACAGGCTGGAATTCCACAGTTGATCGTGCCAGGCTGTCTCGACTTCATCGTGTTCGGCGCGAAACATGAAGTGCCGGATCAATTTCGGGATCGCCCGACCTATTATCACAATCCAGAGTTCACGCTGGTGCGTCTGACACCCGAAGAACAGATGCGCGCGACACTGATGCTGGTCGAAAAGGTGAACGCGGCGCGTGGTAAAGTGGCGGTACTGGTTCCGCTGCGCGGCGGCTCGATCATGGATATGGAGGGTGGCGCATTCTGGGACGCGGAAACGAACGCGCGCTGTCGTGACGCGCTCAAACACGGGATTCGCCCGTCGATCCGCTATCACGAAGTGGACGCACACATCAACGATCCGGCATTCGCGGATGTTGCATATGATGAGATGATGGAACTACTAGAAACAAGGTAAAAGGACTGAGTGCTGAGGACTGAGCGAAACGTTTTTACTCAGTCTTTGGTCTTTATTGACAGGAGTTTTCCATGCCCCGCAAAACCAAAGACCTCGGATTTCCCTCGTTCTGTTTGGGCGATCTGAGCTACGTCGATTTACGCGAATATCTCAAGCATTCCGACACGATTCTGATTCCGAAAGCCAGCCTCGAACAGCACGGGCCTCATCTGCCGCTGTACTGCGATTCGATCACGGCGGAGGAAGTCGCCACGCGCGCGGGTGAAGAAGCTGGCATCATGTATACCCCCACGCTGTGGCTCGGCTATTCTCCACAACATATGCGTTCGGCTGGATGGGGCGCGGGGACGATCACATTGCGCGCCGACACCTATTTGAATGTGATTTATGATATCGGACGCAGCCTGATCCATCACGGTTTCAATCGGCTGATCTTCGTCAATGGACATGGCAGCAACGTCAAGGTGATCGATCCAGCGTTGCGCCGCTTGCGCTACGAAACAGGCGCGCTGATCGCCTATTACAAGCCCTACGCCGAACGCTACTTGGGCATGTTGTCGGATATCCTCGAAGGGACGCCTGATGAAACGCCCGGTTGGCACGCGGGCGAACTCGAAACGTCGCAGTGTCTCGCGCACGATCCGAAGTTGGTACGGATGGATCGCGCCGTCGTGGACAAGGCGCACGCGCCAAAATGGTTGGGCGAAGCGTGGGGCAAGAAAGACGGGATGCCCGATGCGGAATTTCAGGGCTATCAGTATTTCAACTTCCCATTCGATCACGAAGAATTTACCGACAGCGGCATCATGGGCAATCCGTTCAAAGGCACAGCGGAAAAAGGCGAAGAAGCCTTCAAACGCTTCAGCAAGCATCTCGTGGATGCCGTAGAGGAACTGGAAAAAGTCGAAGTCACGGTCAAAAACCGTGATTGGAGCGAGGGCAAAGCATGGATGTAGCCGCCGAACTGGCTGACGCGCTTGCCCAGATCGTCGGCGCGGACAACGTACTGCGTCAACCGCAAGCGCGCGAGGGCTATGCACACGATCAATGGTGGTACGCCATCGCCGCTGCCGACGCGGGACAGCCGATTAGCCGCCCCGATGCTGCCGTGACGCCGACCACGCCTGAACAAGTCGCGGCGGTTGTGCAGTTAGCGAACGAACGCAATGTCCCGATCACACCGTGGGGTGGCGGGAGCGGCGTGCAGGGTGCGGCGAACGCGGATCGCGGCGGCATCGTCATCGATACGCGCAAGCTAAAGCGCATCCGTTCGATTGATCTGAAGTCGCTGACGTGCGTCGTTGAGGCGGGCTTGTCATGCCGCGACTTCGAGGCGGCGCTCAACGCGCAAGGCTTGTCGTTCACGCATTATCCCGCATCGGCGGAATGGGCGACGATTGGAGGCAGCATCAACGCGCGCGGATCGGGTGTGCTGTCATCCAAGTATGGCAAGATCGAAGATCACGTCCTGAGTCTCGAATTCGTGACGCCAACGGGCGAACTGGTGCATACGCCAGCCGTCCCGCGCCATGCGGCGGGTCCCGAACTGACCCAATTGTTCATGGGCGCAGAAGGCATCTTCGGGGTGGTGACGGCAGCGGTCGTCAAGCTCCGTCCGCTGCCAAAAGCGCGCGTATTCGGCGTCTATACGTTTGACTCGCTGGCGGCGGGCGTCGAAGCCGGGCGTCAGATCATGGTCAGCGGCTTGCGTCCCGCTGTGCTGCGCTACTACGACGCCGACGCCGCGGCGCACAGTTTGGCGCGCGCGGTCGAGACGCCGCTCGACAAACCGACGATGGTTCTCATGTTCGATGGCGAATACGAAAAGTTGGTCGATACCGAAGCCGAAATCGCGTTCGACCTGTGCCGTGCGAATGGTGGACGCAAGCTCGCAGCGCAGATCGGCGCGATGTGGTGGGATCGGCGCTATGTCTTCTACTATCCGCCCTACGCGCCGGAACTGCCGAGCATTTGGGGGACAGTCGATGTGGTGGCGGATTTTGCGCACATCGAAGCGGTGTATCACGAGACGACCGCCGCTATTCGCGCCGCCGTCGCGCCAGAGTGGAACTTATCGCTCACCACGCATTTCTCGCACTGGTACGAGTGGGGATCGATGATCTACGCGCGGATGAAAATCCCGAAGGGTCCCGCCAATCTCGCGGAAGCGAAGGCGCTGCACGATGCGATTTTCCGCGCGGGTATCGAAGCAGCGCTGCGCGCGGGTGCGGTCATGAATGATCATCACGGCGTCGGCTTGCGGCTCGCGCCGTACATGGCGGCACAGTATGGCGAGGGCATGACGCTGTTGGCGAATCTGAAGCGCGCACTCGATCCAAAGAATGTGCTGTGTCCGGGAAAATTGGGACTCAGTAGCAAGGACTGAGGGGAAAGAACTCAGTAAAAGCGCAAGTGCAGACTAAAGATACTTTCCATTCAGTCCTGTCTTTGATGCTGTAACCAGCCCAACAATTCATGCGTCTCGGCATCCGCCAGCCGGCGCACGTCCGTCCCATCGGCGTTGACGACATAATACGCAGCGTGTCCCGCGCGCGTTGATAAAAACGCGATCTGTGCGCCGTCCGCTGACCATGACGGACGCCAACCGCCGTCCATCGTCACGCGGCGCACATCGCGTCCATCCGCCGCCGCGACGTAGATATCGCCCGATCCGCGCGCGCCACGCACCGCTGTAAATCCGCGCGTCGAGGTGAACGCAATGTGTGCGCCGTCGATTGACCACACCGGATCGAAATCGTTGGCAGGATCAGCGGTGAGATTCGTCAGCGTGTTCGTCGTCACATCCATGATCACGATTTCGCTGTTGCCACCGGGATTCGAGCGAAATACGATTTGATCGCCCGTCCGTGACCAACCGAGATCGCTGCCCGTCTCAATTGCGCCGCCGACGCGCGTCACCGTCGCCGCGGCTAGATCGACCCGATACAGCCCCGATCCGACACCCGCGCGCCAATAATTGAGCAGAATTTGGCGTCCGTCCGGCGACCACAACGGCACTTGAAACGGCAAGATGCTCAGATCGTCGGTCAACGTGCGGATCGAGCCGTCCGCGAGCGTCAATACATAGAAATTCCAATTTTGCCAGCGACGGCTGAGGAGATTGGGCGACTTGCGGTTCGACCAAAATGCCAACTGTGTCCCGTCGGGCGACCAACTGGCGAGGCGGTCTTGCAGCGTCGGATCGGTGACGTACAGCAAGCGGCGAGCGGCATCATACGCCAACAGCGCCATGCCATTCTCGTCTAGAATCTCGTAGACGATGCGCTGTCCATCCGACGAAAGGCGCGGCAGATCGGCAGCGAGGTACGGCGGCGCGGGGAACAGTTCGACGGATAGACCGCGCGCGCTGTCGATGGTGACGACGCGACTGCCAATGCCCGCGTGCGCCAGCAGCACGGCTTGTCCGGGATCGGGCAGCGTGCGCCCGAATACTAGCGCTGCGATGGTAAAAAAGCCGCCGCAAACGAGCGCAAACGGGGTGATGCGCGAAAACAGGACAACTAGAAACCCCATTTCTTTCGTGCCTTTGTTTCTTCGTGGTATGTTTTATCGCTTCATCGAGCTTCACGCTATAATCTCGACCAATATTCCTTCATGAAAGGAAATGTTCCTTGAGCAAGACCATTTTATTGATCGGCACGCTCGATACCAAAGGTACCGAGTTCGCTTACGTCCGCGATCTGATTCGCGCGCGCGGACATACAACGCGCGTGATGAATGTGGGCATTTTTGACGCGCCCTACCCATCGGACATCAGTGCGGAAGCGGTTGCACAGGCGGGCGGCATGGATTTATCGGCATTGCGCGCGGCGAATGATCGCGGCGGCGCGGTGGCGACGATGATGCGCGGTGCGGCGGCGCTCACCGCCCAATTATATGCCGATGGACGTTTTGATGGTGTGCTGAGTCTGGGCGGATCGGGCGGCACAGCGATTGCCACCGCCGCGATGCGCGCGCTTCCGGTTGGCGTGCCGAAATTGATGGTTTCGACCATTGCATCGGGTGATGTTGCGCCGTATGTCGATGTGACTGACATTACGATGATGTATTCGGTGGTCGATATCGCGGGACTCAACGCGCTCTCGCGGCGCATCTTGGCGAACGCCGCCGGAATGATTGTGGGCGCGGTTGAGCAAACGCTCCCCGCAACCGACGCAAAACCGCTCATCGCCGCCACCATGTTCGGCGTGACCACGCCGTGCGTGACGCGCGTGCGCGAACGCCTCGAAGCGGCAGGCTACGAAGTCTTGGTATTCCACGCGACGGGCAGCGGCGGACGCGCGATGGAGGCGCTGATCGTGGGCGGCTACATCGCGGGCGTGGCGGACGTGACCACGACCGAATGGGCGGATCAGCTCGTTGGCGGCGTGTTGGCGGCGGGCGAACAGCGGCTCGAAGCGGCAGCACACGCTGGGATTCCGCAGGTTATCAGTCTGGGCGCGCTCGATATGGTCAACTTTTGGGCGCGCGACACCGTGCCGGAACCATTTCAAGCGCGGACGTTCTATCAGCACAACGCCAACGTGACGCTGATGCGCACGACGCCGGACGAATGTGCGCAGTTGGGACGGATCATCGCGGAGAAACTCAACGCCGCATCGGGAAAAACGATCTTGTTCATCCCGCTCAAGGGCGTGAGCGCGATTGACGCCGCCGGGCAGCCGTTCTACGCGCCGGACGCTGACGCGGCGCTGTTCGATGCCGTGCGCCAGCACATTCGCGCGCCGGTGGAACTTGTGGAACTCGATTTACACATCAACGACGCGGCGTTCGCGGATGCTATGTCGGATCGCTTGTTGGAATTGATGAAAAAATGAACGCGGAGATGCAGAGAGAATTTTACAACGCTTTCTCTGTGCCTTTGCGCGCGCTGCGTTAAAAAGTATTTATTCACCTACCCGTGCAGACCGCATTTTGCCCCAGTCCTATTGGGTTCATTATGTGTTTCTTGGGTTCAAATTTGTGGATTTTGAGCTTAATCCCATGGATAGGTGAATAAAT
>Ga0163144_10002287_pt1 | contig 44473 bp, 28 predicted proteins | sample OliLak19BULKMAT1_FD_123175 | JGI IMG/M metagenome (GOLD analysis project Ga0163144, IMG submission 123175) | Freshwater microbial mat bacterial communities from Lake Vanda, McMurdo Dry Valleys, Antarctica - Oligotrophic Lake LV.19.BULKMAT1 | ecosystem: Environmental > Aquatic > Freshwater >... | reverse complement strand
GTCCTCGCGACCGTCGCCGTCGAAGTCGCCCACCTGGATGCCGCGATCACCCTCTGCGGCCAGGAACAACCCTGCCGGGATGGCGATCTCGACGATCGGGCCAAAGCCGTTGCCGGTGTTGTAGCGAACCGAGAGAGTCGTCACGTTGCCGAGGTACAGCAGATCGCGAAGGCCATCCCCATTGAGATCCGCGAGCTGGAGGGGGGGCCCGCCGAACATATTGAATGCCGGCTGGAGCTCGAAGTGCTGCTGGTCGTCCAGACCAAGAGTCTGATAGCTACCGGGAGCGAGGTTGTCGTCACGGATCAAAAGCTCGGTTCGCCCGTCCCCATCCAGGTCGAGCGTGCGGCCTTCATAGCCGAACAGGCTGCCCTTCCCCGTGTCCTCGGCGGGACCAAAGCCCGTGCCGGTGAGGTTCCAGTGCGCGTGCCAGTGGTCCGGCCCGTCCACGGCCGGTTTCCGGAGCACGTCGAGACGGCCGTCCCCATTCAGATCCAGGAGATAGGAAGGTCGCCCTTCGGAAGGCGTCGGAAAGAGCGGCCCGACCGGCTGGAAACGCTGCTGGGCGGGGGCCCAGCGGAGCAATTGGTGACCGGACGGTGGTTGTCCGGTATGGTCCGTGGACCGGGCCATGAAAAGATCGGTGGCCCCGTCACCGTCGACATCCGCGGGCCGGCTGAACGGGAACAGCATCTTCCGGACAGAGGGATCCGTCGCCCCCAAGTTGATCTCGACGCCAAGGGGAGCAACGGCAGTCGAGCGACGGAGCAGGAGCGTCGGGCCGGTGTCCTCATCGTAGGGACCCACGTCATAAAGGAGGTCATCGAGACCGTCCCCGTCGACGTCGAGGATGCTCGAACGAGGGAGGTCGCTCGCGTTCGCCAGGCCAATGCCGACAGAAGGGTCTCCGACGTCGATCTCGTCGAACGCGGGCCGCTCGGACTTCGCCCATGAGAACTGTTTCGCCCACAGGCACCCTCCTGTGGCGTCGCAGCGCTTCACGGAGGACAGGAGGCTTCGTCCGGTCGTGGCGCTCTGCGAATACGACAGCTCGTAGGCCCACACTTCGGCGCTGTCCACGGGGTTGGGCGCGTACATCGCCACGCGAGACAGCCTCTCGGTGCTACGCGTTCGTACCCCCGACTCGTACCAGAATCCCACGTCGGGGCGAGGCTCGTACTCGAAGGAGACAACCCTCTTCCCGGATTCGCCGGGGTCGCGGCGGGTGTACTCGATGAGGGTCGGCTTCACCTCGAGCGCGAACGGCGGATCGTGCTCCTGCGTCACGTTGTAATGGGTTCGAATGAAATTGCCGGAGCGGTCGTGGACCTCGCGCAGGAGCCAGCGGTAACGGACCATTCCCAGGACCGCCGGCTCCAGAGAAATGGGGTTCTGGCTGCCCTCCACGACCGTGGCCGTGACGGCCTCGTAGTCGAGGATGCGCAGGTCCTTGGTCCAGACGCGAAAGCTATCGGGGCCCCCAGACTGGTCGCCGCTGGCGACGATTTTGACGAACGTGTCGCGCTCCGTCCGGTACTCCGACCCGTCCTGGCCATAAGCGCCGTCCACCAGGACAAGCTTGTTGCCATCGAGGCAAAACGCATCGGTACTGTCGAAATCGATGCCGTCGGCCACTCCGTCCGACGCAACGGTCTTGTGGCAGCGGGTGATTTCACTGAAGCCCGCGTCCACCTCCCAGCCAACGCCGGCGAGACCATTGCCACCGGAGCTGGTGTAGCTGAGACGGATCGCCGGCTGCATGCCGGCCCGGCCCGCGGGGACGTCGAGTGGGAGACCATAGCGAAAATCGCCGTTCAACGAGACTTCCGACGAACCAGGCAGGTATCCAAAGGGCTCGCTCGGAACGATGGTGTCGTCTGGGAAAGCAAGCGGCGGTGGTGGCGGCGGGTCGTCGGGTGGTGGGGACCAGGCCACGGCCAATCGAGGTGGCAGGACGCTCAAAAGGAGCGTGAGGAGAAAGAGGCAAAAGGCGGACATTGACATGCTCCGCACGCGGACTTTTCGATCTCTTTGCACAGCCGTCTCCGGTGCCAAAGGCACCCACCGATGCAAGAAAATAGGTCGTTCTATGGGTCCGGTCGAGACCGGTGCTCCACCCTGCGGGGCCTCATAGAAGACCGAACCGTCGATGTCAATGGACATCGCCGGACTGCGCCCGAGGGTTCAGGCCGGAGTGAGCTGCCAGCGGACGCCGCCGCTCTGTTTGCCTGCTCGACGTCAGTGATACGGCGCCGCACGGCACTTGCGGCGCCCCGGACGGCGCTTGCGGCGCCCCGGACGGCACTTGCGGCGCCCCGGACGGCACTTGCTGCAAAACGTGACCTTCCCTCGGAGTCTCCGGAGGTTACCGGCTCATTCGCCGCCCTTCGCTCCCGCTTCCCCCGTGCCGGCCCCGATGGCGCCCTTCGCGGCGTCGCCTGTTGCGCCATCCTTTTGCGCTTTCGCCGCCCGGGGTGCCAGCACGTTGCGTGTTGCCGGCCCCGGGACCAGCTTGGGCACTTCCTTGTTTCGGGCGTTGGCCCTGGCGAAGATGCGCGAGGCCGCCTTCATCTCCCAGAGCAGGCGGCCTTCTACCCGATTGATGGCCGGGGTGTCGCGGGTGACGACGCGGCCTTCCACGGTCTTGTCGGCTGTCGCGGCGGCGAGGTTCTCGGCGGCTCGCTCGGCGGATTCTACCTCGGCGAACGTCAGTCCGACGGATTGGACGAGCTCGTTCGAGGCGTCGTCTTTGCGATTGAGCCAGCCTCGCGCGAGCTTCGCGAGGGAGCCGAGCGACGCGACGATTCGATCCGGACGCTCGGTCGTCCCCGCGGCAGCCGCGAGCGTCTCCTGCTCGTGCTCGTTGCCGTCCGTCAGCTCCCCCAGCGTCTCCAGCAGGTCCTCTCTTGCCGTCAGGGCCACTCTCTGCGCCTGTTCGACGTGCAGCTTCGAGGCGATTGCGCCGCTGCCCTCGACGCGTTGCAGCTCGCGCGCATCGGCGAGCGCCCGGACGCACTCGAGGAACCAGGCAAAACGCCCGAGGCTGTAGCGGCGGAGCGGCGCTGCGTGCGTCTTGAGCGCCTTGGCCATGATCGGGGCCCAGCCGACGGCGTCTCCGAGCACCCCTTCGCTCTTGGTGCGACCGCCGATCTCCTCGCACGCTGCGTCGGTGTATTTGGCAGTGAAGGCTGCGCGTTGAACGTGGGTGAGCGCCGGCTGGTTGGGGGTGAGGCCGGCGAGGACGATGTCAGTGCGGGTCGCGGGCGCCTTCGCCGCGGCGGCGCCTTGCGGAGCATTCTTGGTGGTCTTGGATGCGGGCTTGGTGCCCTGTTTTTTCGGGCTATTTGCTTTTGATGTCGCCATTGCCGCAGGCTACCGGGGCAAAAACCGGAGCGGCAAGCGAAAATGCGAACGGCTCAGCGCTCCTCCACGTCGCCGTAACCCCGAGGCACCGGATCGCCGTCCTCGGGGTGATTGGGGCCCGGTCCGCCGCGGTGCCAAAATCGGTCCCTCTCTCGCATCAGGCGCCTCTCTCGCCGCCGCCGGTCTCGTTCCATGTCGGGGCTCTTGCCCCTGGCGCACCGCGCGCTCTCGAGGAAGGAGTCGTGGAGGCTCTGCCAGGAGTCGCCGTCTTGGTCGCCGCTGAGCGCAATGATACGTTCCGCCGCAAACGCCGCGACGTCGTACTTATCGAGCTGGAGCGCCGCCCGAATGCGCGTGGAGAGGCACTTGACGCATTGGGGGTGCGCGGCCAGGGCGCGCCGGGTGATCGCGAGCGCTTCCTCTGGCTCCCCGGCATCCAGCTTGTGCTTCGCAATACGGCGGAGCCCGCCCATGCTGCGCGCCACCCTGGACAGTCTCGCGAGATGCCTGTCTCTCTTCTCTCGTCTCGCGTCGCTCAGCAAGGATCGCTTTTCGAACGCGTCGGCCACGAGGACGGCGCCGAGCAGGTAGCGCGGCACCTCGGGCTCGAGCCGAAGGGCGTTGTCGATCGACAGCTCCGCCCCCGCGAGATCCTCTGTCTGGCGCTGGAACCAGCCCTTCCAGAACCACGCCTCAGCCGACTTGGGCGAGAGGGCCACCGCGCGATCGATGTGCTCGTCCGCCGAGCTTCGGGCTGACTTCCCGCCTCCATGCCACAGGAGGCGCGCCCAGAGGACGTGGATCTCGGCCGGCGTCATCTCGCGCACTTCGAGCGGCGGTGCTCCGGTGGCGGACGCATGAGGGACTTTGATCGGGACGTGCGGCTCGCCCAAGTAGGCGCGATAAGCGGCCTCGAGGCTTTCCCCGGGGATGCCGGCGAACGCCGTCTCGTAGACGCTCTTGCCCGGTTCCACCGTCCGTGCGGCGAAGATCCGATCGAGACGGTCCAGGTAATCGGGGTGCTCCACGAGGAGGCCTGCCAGGGCCCGGCTGCCGACATAGTCGGCGAACGCTTTCGCCTCGTGGACGAATGGAAGCGAAGATTCGTCGGAAGCGAAGCCGTGCCAGGGGATCGAGAGGAGGGTCTGCGCATCAGGCACACCGGCCGCCGCGGCTAGGAGACGGGAAATCGCGGTGCGCCCCGGAGGACCACCGAAGGACGCGGCCCCGTCGCGAAGCTCGATCGTCTCGTAGTATTCTGCCAATCCCTCGTCGAGCCATCGCGGCGCCATCGGGAGCGCTCTCTGCACCAGCGCGTGGACGAGCTCGTGCGCGAGTAAGGTCTGCGATCTGCCGGAAGCGCCGAGGACGACGGCTCCCTCTTCCTCGGGATCCTCCGACAGCGTCGCGACGAAGTATCCTGCGGCCGACCTCGGGGCCACGCGGGAGAAGTCCGCCGAGCGAGTGAAGTAAACGATTCGCAACCCGTGGCGCGGCGCCGGGACGCCGCGGAACGCCACGTGACGCAGCGCCTCGAACGTTGTCTCCGCCCGGGCGGCCAGCTCGCGGGCATCCTGGACATCGAGGTCGGTCGCCAGGACGACGTGCGTGGCGGTGACTTCGTGCCAGACGGTCCCCGACCGCTCGGGTCCGTAGAGCGGCGGTGCAAACACCTTGCATCCGAGCGCCAGAAGCGCAGCAGCGAGGAGCACGATCAGGCGGAGCCAGGTTCGGCGTTGCATGTCATCGGGTTGCGAAGGTGTAACTAGTTGCAGCCCGATCGGCCGCGTCCCTCGGGACGATCGCGGCACGTCATCGCGCACGTCCACGTGTCCTCAGCGCATGGCCGTGACGGGGAAGGCTTGCCCGACGCATGGGGTCCCAAGCAATCCGCCGAAACAGCCGCAGTCCGCCCCGGTGAACGACAGCGTGTAGAGGCCCGACCAGGTGTTCGGCCCGGTGAAGCTGCCGGTCACGCTGTAGGTCTCGGTGCAGCCGCCGGGGAGGCTCGCCGAGTTGTTGAAGTTGCCGGCCGGGCACGTCGTCGCGCTGCCGGTCATGGCTGCCGGGTTCGACGGCGACGAGTAGATCGTCGCGCCGTCCGCCGTGAGCACGAAGCTCGACACGTTGACGCTCACCAGCCCCGAGCAGCACGAATACGAGACCGGGCCGCCCTGCACGATCGCGTACGTGCCGTCGGGATCGCAGGTGAGGACCTCGTTCTGGCACGTCGCGCTGCAGCCGTCGCCGGACAGGACGTTGCCGTCGTCGCAGGCCTCGCCGGGTTGCACCACGCCGTTGCCGCACTTGGTGCACCCCAGCGTCACGACCTTGCACGCGCCGGTGCACATCAGCGTGCCGGCCGTGAAACCGAGCGACACGCAGGTGTTTCCGTCGAGGTTTGCCCCGTCGCACTCCTCGTCGCCGTCGACCATCCCGTCGCCGCAGAGGCAGGGGGTCGTGTCGTAGTGGCACGTCGGATCGCACCCGGGATTGGCGCTGCTGCCCGCGAATCCAAGCCCCGCGCAGGTGGTCAGCACGAGCGGCTTGCCGATCGCGTCGAAGTCGCAGTCCTCGCCGAGCGCCGGCTCGACCGACCCGTTGCCGCACTTGTGGCACTGCGTTTCGTCGATCTCGCAGTCCGGCGAGCAGGTCAGCGTGCCGCCGACGAAGCCGAGCGAGACGCAGGTGTTTGCGCCGAAGCTCGTCCCGTCGCACTCCTCGTCGACTGCGAGGACGTCGTCGCCGCACGTGTGCCCGGGCGCGCCACCGGTGCCGCCCGTCCCGGCCACCCCACCGCCGGTCCCGCCGCTGCCCGTCGTGGTGCCGCCCTGGCCCGTCTCGCCGCCGGTCCCTCCACTCGGGGCGCCGCCCGTCCCGCCGCCACCCGCTCCGCCCGTGCTCCCGCCGGCCCCGCCGCTCTGGCCGGCCCCGGAGCCGTCGCCGCCCGTCGCGGTGCCCCCGCTCCCGGCCGTCGCGCCACCCGCGCCACCGGGCCCCGTCGCCGTCCCGGTGCCTTCCGTCCCCGCGATCTGCGCGCCCGTGGCGCACCCCAGCCCAGCCCCGAGCGCCACCACCAACAAGCCCGAAGAGAAGAGACGCATCCGAGCCTCCAGCAAGGGAAACGGCACGCGTACGGCGACGAAGCGTCGCACGCCGCGTCGCTTCACATCAAGGCCGCCGCGGCGATGGATCGCGCGCCCGATGGATCGTCCGACTCGCGGCCGAAGTGACGCGCATCCCCCCGTCGCGGTGGTCATTCGAGGGCGCGGCCGCGGCCGGCGCTCATGGCCTTTGCACGCGCGTTCTCCGGCGAGCGTGCGGCGCTCACCTGGTCCTCGGCGCTCACGGCCTTTGCACGCGGCTTCTGGTGCGCGGTGCGGCATTGGCTTCGCACCTGCGTGATAGCCTCGCAGCATGTCGACTCTCCTGTCCCGCACCCGCGGCGCGGCTCGCGCGTCCACCGCGGAAGAGCGCCTCGCCGACCTGCTCGAGCTGCACGCCGAGCGCCCCGGGATCACCGAGGCGACCCTCGGCGTCTGCACCACCGCGGCCGGCTTCACTGGCTACCAGGTCCTCGCGGACGAGGTCCCCGAAGGGGCCCGCGCCGTGCTCGATCTCGGCTGCGGCAACGGTCCGGTCCTCGCCGCGGTGGCTCGCGCGCGCCCCGCCGTCGAGCGGCTCGCGGGCGCCGATCTGTGCCCGTCCGACCTCGCCCTCGCGCGCGCCCGCCTGCCGGAAGGCCGCGCCGATCTCCGCTGCGAGGCCGCGCAGCGCCTGTCCTTCGAGGACGCGTCGATGGACGCCGTCCTGTCGCACCACGCGTTCTACTTGTTCGATCCGATCGAGCCGGCGATCGCCGAGGTCGCGCGCGTGCTGCGGCCGGGCGGCCTGTTCGCGGTCGTGACGTGGAGCTTCACCGCCGAGCGCATCGAGCTCTTCGCAAGGCTGATGGATGTCCTCGGTACGCTCACCCGACGCGATAGCCCAAACTTCACCGGCTGGGCCGATCGGCGCAATTTCCAGCGTCCCGTGTTCGAGAGCCTGCTCGCCGCCGGCGGTCTCGCGCCCCCGCTCGACGTCGTGGAGCACACGCTCGAGCTCGTCGAGCCTGCCGCGCAGATCGCCCGCCGCCTCGCCGCGTTCTTCTACTCCGCCGACCTCCAGACCGAGGCCACCCGCGCCGAGCTCCTGACCGAGTGGACCCGCCTCCTCGACGAGGCCCGCCGAGGCGAGACCCGCGACGACGACCTCGCCCGCCTGTCCTTCCCGTTCTCGGTCGCCCGCATCCGCAAGCCCGCGGCGTGACTCGGCGCGTCGCTTGCAATCGCTCGCTCCCACTTCAGCGCACCGACGGCTTCTCCGTCCGCCCGCCGATCCCGCGCTCATCCATCTTCAAGGAATCGGCTCACCGGAGTGACCCGGCGGTCGACCCCCGGTTGGCTGTTGCGTCCCGGATTTGCTCCAGGCACACCCGCTGCACGGCGCCGGCGGCAGCTCCCGCGGCCGTTTCGGTGCAGCTCGGCGAATCGCCGCCGGACCCCAGGAACGCTCGATGCGACACAAGCCATGGATTGCCGCGCTCGTCGTGCTCGGCCTGGGCGCGACCGCCGCGGTGGTCCGCTGGAAGGTCTGGCCCGCGCCCGGCGCGACGGCGCCCTCGGGCAGCGCGCGCGGCGCCGACGACCGCGTCGTCTCGGTGGTCCTCGTGCCCGTCGAGCTGCGCGACATGCCGCTCCATCTCGAAGGCCTCGGCACCGTCACCGCCTGGAGCACCGTCACCGTCAGGCCGCAGGTCGAGGGCCGCCTCGACCGCGTCGCCTTCACCGAGGGCCAGGACGTCAAGAAGGGCGATCTGCTCGCCCAGATCGATCCGCGCCCGTACACCATCCAGCTCCAGACCGCGCCGGCCGCGCTCGCCCGCGACAGCGCCCAGCTCGCCGGCCGCCGCCGCACCCTCGACCGCGATCTCGGGCTGCAAAGAGCGGGGCTCGGGACGCAGCAGCAGGTCGACGACGACCGCTCCGCGGTGGAGCAGGCCGAGGCCACCCTCAAGGCGGACTACGCGCAGATCGCGGGCGCCCGCCTGTTGCTCGACTACGCCCGCGTCACCGCCCCGATCGACGGTGTCACCGGCGTGCGCCTCGTCGACGCCGGCAACGTGGTGCGCCCCTCCGATCCGACCGGCCTCGTGGTCATCACGCAGATCGATCCCATCGCCGTGATCTTCTCGCTGCCGCAGGACGATCTCGCGGCGATCACCCGGCACATGGCGGACGGCCCGCTCACCGTCGAGACCCTCGGCCGCGACGGCGGCGCGCGCCTCGCCGCCGGCACGCTCGCCCTCGTCGACAACCAGATCAACGCGCAGACCGCGACCATCCGCCTCAAGGCTGTGTTCCCCAACGCCGACCGCTCGCTCTGGCCCAACCAGTTCGTCAAGGCGCGCCTGCTGCTCACCACCCGCTAGGGTGCCCGCGTCGTGCCGTCGTCCGCGATCCAGCGCGGTCCCCAGGGGATGTTCGCCTACGTCGTAGGCCCCGATCAAAAGGCTGCCGTCCGCGCCGTGCAGATCGAGCGCACCGAGGGCGACGTGGCCGTCATCGCCGGCGGCCTCGAGCCCGGCGAGCAGGTCGTCGCCGACGGCCAGTTCCAGCTCAAGCCGGGCAGCCGCGTCGCCGCCAAACCACCCGGCACCGTCGCCCCCACCGGGGCACCGGCGCCATGAACCTCTCCGAGGTCTTCATTCGCCGCCCCGTCGCGACGGCGCTGCTCATGTTCGGCCTCCTCCTCGCCGGCCTCATCGGCTACCGCCAGCTCCCCGTCGCCGCGCTCCCCCACGTCGATTACCCCACCATCGTCGTCGCCACGCTGCTGCCCGGCGCCAGCGCCGGCACCATGGCCTCAGCGGTCACCACGCCGCTCGAACGCCAGCTCGGGCAGATGCCGTCGCTCGCCCAGATGACCAGCGTGTCGAGCTTCGGCAGCTCGCAGATCACCCTCCAGTTCACCCTCGATCGCGACATCGACGCCGCCGAGCAGGACGTCCAGGCCGCCGTCAACGCCGCCTCCAACGTGCGCGTCCAGGTCGATCCCGCGACCCTCGCGGGCGTCGGCCTCGGCCTCGAAGACCTCCGCACCATCATCGTCCAGGCCAACGTCAACCAGCCCAAGGGCAACATCGAAGGCCCCCGCCAGAGCTTCATGCCCGGCGCCAACGTCATCGACGTCGCCGACCGCGTGAAGGCGCTGCTCCCCGAGCTGCAAGCCGTCCTCCCGCAAGGCATCCAGGTCCGCATCCTGAGCGACCGCACCGAGACCGTGCGCGCCTCCGTCGAGGACGTCGAATTCACGCTGCTGCTCACCATCGGCCTCGTCGTCGCCGTCATCTTCGTCTTCCTCCCCGATCTCCGCGCCACCCTCATCCCCGCCGTCGCCGTGGCGCTCTCGCTCATCGGCACCTTCGGCGTGATGTACCTGCTCGGCTACAGCCTCGACAACCTCTCGCTGATGGCGCTCACCATCTCGACAGGCTTCGTCGTCGACGACGCCATCGTCATGATCGAGAACATCGCCCGCACCATCGAGGCCGGCGAAAAACCCTTCGAAGCCGCATTGAAAGGCGCCAAACAGATCGGCTTCACCATCGTCTCGATCACCGTCTCGCTCGTTGCCGTGCTCATCCCGCTGCTCTTCATGGGCGGGGTCATCGGCCGCCTCTTCCGCAGCTCGCCGTCACCCTCGCCACCGCCATCGCCGTCTCCGCCGTGCTCTCCCTCACGCTCACCCCGGCGATGTGCGCCCACCTCCTGAAGCCCGTCGATCACAGCAAGAAACGCGGCCGCCTCTACACCCTCTCCGAGCGCGCCTTCGAGCAGTCCGTCGCCCTCTACGACCGCGGTCTCGTCTGGGTGCTCGGCCACAGCAAGCTCATGCTCGCCGTCACCCTCGGCACCCTCGCCCCCACCCTCTACCTCTTCTGGCTCGTCCCCAAAGGCCTCTTCCCCCAGCAGGACACAGGCCTCCTCACAGGCTTCTCCGAGGCCTCCCAGGACAGCTCATTCCTCTCCATGCGGACTCGCCAGGAGCAAGTGAACGCCATCGTCCAGGCCGACCCCGACGTCGCCCACGTCGTCGCTTTCATCGGCAACAACGGCCGCTCCACCAACACCGGCAACATGTTCGTCGAGCTCAAGCCGCTCCCCGCCCGCAAGTCCAGCGCCGACCAGGTCATCGCCCGCCTCCGCCCCAAGCTGGCCCGCGCCACCGGCGTCAACGTCTTCCTCCAGGCCGCCCAGGACGTCCGCATCGGCGGCCGCGCCGCCCGCACCCAGTACCAGTACGTCCTCCAGGACGCCGACCTCGCCGAGATGCGCACCTGGGCCCCCCGCGTCCTCGACAAGCTCCGCACCCTCCCCGAGCTCAAAGACGTAGCCAGCGACCTCCAGACCGCCGGCATCGAGCTCCACGTCAATGTCGACCGCGACACCGCCGCCCGCCTCGGCGTCTCCGCCGCCGCCATCGACGACGCCCTCTACAGCTCCTTCGGCCAGCGCCAGGTCGCCACCACCTTCACCCAGCTCAACCAATACCGAGTCATCCTCGAAGCCAAGCCCAACCTCGCCCAGAACCCCGACGCCCTCGACAACGTCTACGTCCGCTCCCGCACCGGCGGGCAAATCCCGTTGCGCGCCTTCGCCACGTATTCACCGACGGCCACGCCGCTATCCATTACCCGCCAGGGCCAGTTCCCCGCCGTCACCCTCTCTTTCAATACGGCCCCAGGTGTTTCGCTAGGCCAGGCCGTCGATGCCATCCACAAAGCCGAGCGCGACATCAGCCTGCCGGGCGGCGTCCACGCTTCCTTTCAAGGCACCGCCAAGGCATTCAGTGCGTCTCTGGACAGCCAGCCGCTGCTGATTTTGGCGGCGGTGCTCACCGTTTATGTTGTTTTGGGGGTGCTGTACGAGAGCTTCATCCATCCCATTACGATTCTTTCGACGCTCCCGTCGGCGGGCGTGGGCGCGGTTCTGGCGTTGATGCTGTCGGGCACGGAGCTCAGCATCATTGCGCTCATTGGGGTCATACCTCTGATTGGCATCGTCAAGAAGAACGCCATCATGATGATCGACTTCGCCATCGAGTCCGAGCGGGATCATGGGAAGGCGCCGAAGGAGGCAATTTACGAGGCTTGTTTGTTGCGGTTCCGGCCGATTCTGATGACGACGCTGGCGGCATTGCTGGGTGGGTTGCCGCTGGCGCTGGGGTCAGGCACGGGAGCGGAGATGCGACGGCCGCTCGGCATTGCGATTGTGGGTGGGTTATTGATCTCGCAGATGCTGACGCTGTTCACCACGCCGGTGATGTACCTGGCGATGGACCGCTTCACGAAGCGGGGGCGGATGGCGGCGAGAGGGCAGGGGACGATGGGGGTGCCGGTGTCGGAGCAGGGAGCGGCCAACCCGGCGGTAACTCATCCGGGGTAGGGAGGGCCTGCCCTGCGACCTCCGAACGGGCATCGCGACCGTTGCTCCCGCGGCCCGGGCAAGGTACGAGCTTGCACCGCGCCTCGTGCCGGTCTGGAGATTGAGGATGGAAGCTCTCGCTCTGAACACGCCGATGACGTTCGAGGATTCCCAGCGCCTCGTGCGAATTGACGACGCTCTCGCCGACGCGATTCGTCGAGTGCAGGAGCTGGACTTCACGATGCTGAAAGGCAAGCTCGTGGAAGAGAAGGGCTGGACCGTCGAGATGTGCGACGAGGTCGAAGGGCTTTACCGCAAGTTCCTCGCCTTGAACGTCCGGTACCCGGACCGCAAGATCTGTCCCACGGGGTCGATCGACGAGTTCTGGCACGCGCACATTCTCGACACGCACGCCTACGCTGCAGACTGCAAACGCCTGTTCGGCCAGATGCTGCACCACTTCCCCTACTTCGGGATGCGTGGTCCCGAAGATCGAGCGGCGCTGGAACGTGCATTCTCTGAGTCGGTCGATCTCTTCATCGTGCACTTCGGCATCGCTCCCACCGGGGGTGACTCCCGGGCGAGGAGCTGCGCGCCACAGCGCTGTCCGTGAACCGCACACCCGTCCGCGGGGTCTCTTTCGGTTGAGGCGTGACTAGACCTGGGCCCATGCCTGGTAGCTACTTCTTCAGCGCCGACGAGGATGAGCGGCTCGCCGCAACCAATTCCGATTTCTGGGATAGCCTCATCGAGCATATCCGGGGGGACTGCTCCGACGAGCCGCCGGGGAGCATCCTGGACATCGGCTGTCACTATGGTGGCCTGTTGTCCCGGCTCGTCGCTTGCTGGAAACCGCAGCGCGCCTACGGGGTCGAGCCCTTGGCACCGGCACGCCGTAGGGCCGCCGCGCGGCTGGACGGTCTTGCCCCGGACACCCGCGTGTTGGACGTCTCCGAATGGTCGAGCGTCCCCGATGCTGCGTTCGACCTCGTCACCTGCCACGAGGTACTCTACCTGGAGCCCGATCTGCGTGGCTTCATGGCCAACATCCACCGCGCGCTTTCGGCCTCTGGGCGCGCCTACGTCGTTCTGGGCTGCCACGCGGACAACCCGGTCTGGGTTCATTGGAAGCCCCGCCTCGAGGCGCTCGGCCACCGGGTCTACGACCATCGGCCCATGGACATCCTCGCCGCGGGCGCAGCCCTCGGACTCCTTCCCGCGTTGCGGCCCCTGCGGCAGACCGGGTGGATCACGCATGACCCTCTCCGAAGTCAATTCACATTCCCGAGTGCGGCTGCCATGCTCGACCACCACTTCAAGCACAAACTCCTCTTCAGGTTCATGCGCAGATGACTCTCGCAGAAGCCATACCCGAGCTGAGCGTGGATCCGGTGGTCGCCGATTGGATCGCTGCACGCTGCGCCAGCGCCGACGCGCTGGTCGACCTTGAACGTGCTGCCCTCTCGGGAGCTATCGAGGACGGCTTCATGTCCTCCGAGCCTTGGAAAGCGTTCCAGACACATGCTCTGGCGCTCTGGAGGGCGCACGATCACCTCATCATCCGAGGTGTAACCGCGGCAGATGCGGGGGCCTCGCTCATCCTTCTGGCGGTCGTGCTGAGCCGACGATTCAAGGCCTACCGTGGCAGCAACGTCGTGAAGCACTTTCGGATGTCGCCATGGACGACCGAGCTTTCTCATACCCTCCAAGAGGGTCATTTTCACACCGATATCAACACATCGACCGAGCCGCCGCGTGTAACGGCGCTTCAATGCCGGATCCCTGATCCAGGTGCGCCCACCTATGGCGAAGTCCGCGTCACCCGGCTCCCCGACCTTTTGCATGCCCTCCGCCAGGCCAATGAGGTACGAACGCTCGAGTTTCTGCAGGAGACTGACGTGACGATGGTGAACGAAAGCTCCCCTGGGGCGTGGACTGGCCGCATCGTCAACCGAGACGCCATCCGATTCCATCCGGAGACGCTCCGCGCGGCACAGCGCCGGTACGGCAGCCTAGCGAGCGACCTCGAAGACCACCTCCGCGTTATCAAGGCGGCATCGCTCTCCGTTTCGACTCCAATTCAACTCGGCGCAGGGGACACACTGCTGGTCTCGAACACGCGCGCCTTGCACTACCGGAGCGCGTGCTCGGTGATTTATCGATCGTTCCCGCGGGACTTCATCGCGCGCGAGGTCTACGTCCTCCACCTGCTCGACGAGCCCACATGACCAAGGCGAAGACCCGCGAGACGGAGCATCGCGTCGAGACGCTCGAAATCGTGGGCGCCGATGCGAACAACCTGAAGCAAGTCAACGTTTCCATTCCGCTCGACAAGGTGACCGTGGTGACCGGCGTGTCGGGCTCGGGCAAGAGCTCGCTCCTCGCTGATACGCTCGCCGTCGAGGCTGACCGCCGTATGCGGTTGTTCCTCGGGATCCATCAGCCCCACCTCGAGGGCATGCCGCCGCGCGCCTTCATTGGATCCATGCCGGCTGCGATTCACGTCGGACAACGAGCCTTCCGCGCTTCCGTACGGACGACGGTCGGCACGGCAACGGGTCTTTTGACGACGCTGCGCCGCCTCTTCGTCTCGTATGCCCGTCCGTACTCCGACGAGGCGCACCGCTTCGTCCCTACACCCTCGCCAGCATCCTATGCAGCGTGGCTTGTGAAGCATTACGCAGGCCGTGCCACGGTCTGGGCAGCGCCCATTCGCTTTGTCGCGACTGACGGCGTTCGGTGCGCCGAGCGGCTGCGCGAGCAAGGGATCCAGGAAGTCGTCATCCGCAGCGAGGGCGATACTCCGAAGACATGGGAGCACGGCCGAACGGTGCAGCTCGCGAAGTTCAAGCCACTGCGCTCCACCGTCAAACACATCATCGAGGCCGAGCTCGGCTCTATCGAAGTCAATCCCAAGAGCGATACCAAGAAGATCGAAGTACTGCTGGAACGAGCGTTCGCAGCGGGCCAGGGACAAGTGGTCATCGAGCTACCGGACGCTACACAGCCGGAGTTGCACGGCCCCTTCGGCCCGCGGCTCGACTCTACCCTTCATCACGTCGACCCGGACTTGCAGACATGCTTCTTCCGTCCGAGCTCCCACCTCCTTTCGTTCAATGCTCCTGACCACCCGGAGAGCGGTGCATGCAAGACATGCCAGGGGATCGGTCGCGCCACGATGCTCGATGAGAGGGCTCTCGTTGCGCACCCGGAGCGCTCGATGCACGAGGGAGCGTTCGCCCTCTGGACCGAGAAGAACTACCGGCATATCAACATCCAGCACGAAACTATTGAGGGGCTCCGAGGAATGCGGGGCTTCTCACCTGACGTTTCATGGAACAAGCTCCCGGAGGGCGCGTGCCGGCTGGTCCTCGACGGAGCGGGTTCAGAGCTCGTCACCGACAAGAATCCGAAGACGGGCCGAAAGATGAACGCTCCGCGCGCATTCGAGGGCTTTCGCAGGGCGGTAATGGATCGGATTGCGAGGGGCACCAAGGTCTCGGAGAGCCTCGCTTTCCTCGTGTCCGAGGGGCCGTGCGCCGACTGCGACGGCACGCGTTGGTCCTACCAGGCCCGCGCGCTCCGGATCGGTGACTTAGGCATCCACCATCTCCTAGGCAAACCCTTCGTTGACTTCGAGGCGTTCACGGACGAGAGCAGCACATTCGCCAAGACTATTCCTGCTGATGCCTCCCCGCTCGTGCGCGTCCTCCACCACCACGCGTCCGCGTTCGTCTCCGTAGGCTTGGGCCATCTCACCGGCGATCGCGGCATGCTGGCGGTGAGCGAGGGCGAAAGCCGCCGGGCAAGGCTCGCCGCGGTTCTCAACTCCCACAACGCCGGGCTTTGCATGCTCCTCGATGAACCGGCGCGGGGCCTGCACGACGAAGACGTGCAGCACATGGCCGGTGCCATTGCCAACCTCGCCCACGCGCACACGGTGGTTATGAACGAGCACCGTCACGCATTGGTCCGAGCTGCCGATCACGTCATCGAGCTCGGCCCTGGTGCTGGAAACGCTGGCGGTGAGGTCGTCTATCAGGGCCCGGTCGCAAAAAGTTCCTGGGCCAAGGCTCCATCCATCGAGCGTGCCCGCATACCGACGGACGTCGGAGCCAAGCTTCTCACAATCCGAGGGGCCACAATCCACAACGTCGAACGCGTGGACTGCGCGATCCCGCTCGGGCGCCTGACTTGCATCACCGGTGTCTCCGGCTCCGGCAAATCGAACTTCGTGCGCGGCGTCCTCGTCCCCGCCGTCGCGGGTACGCTCCCGCATGGCGCAGAGATCGCCGACTTCGATCAGCGCCGGGGAACATGGACGAGCATCTCGGGCACCGAGCGCCTCAAAGGCATGATCGCCCTCGATCAGAAGGCACCATCTCCGAACCGCCGGAGCCTCGTCGCGACCTTCCTGGACGTAGCAGACGTCATCCGTACGGCCTTCGGCGCTTCGAAACAGGCTGCCCGGGTTGGCCTGTCGCCCAGCGATTTCGGGCTCAACGCGGGCAAGGGGCGCTGTCAGCTTTGCCTCGGCGTCGGCGAGGTACCGGAGCACGATCAGTGGACAACCTGCCCGGTGTGCGGCGGAACTCGCTTTGGGCAGGAGGCACTCTCCGTCGGCGTCGACGGCATGAGCATCGGCGAGCTGCTGGACCTGCCAGTTGCGGAGCTGCACACGCGGGCTCCGTCGTTCCTCTCAGCACAACTGCCTGTCTTGGCCGCCATGGTCGACCTGGGCATTGGACACGTCGCTCTGGGCCGCCGCGTCGACACCTTGAGCGGTGGCGAGATCCAGCGTCTGCGGATCGCGACCAAGCTCGGGGAGCATGGGGCCGGCGACCTGCTATTCGTGCTCGACGAGCCCGCTGCCGGCCTGCACCCGCGTGACGTCGAGCTTCTGGTCCGCGCGCTCGACCGCATTCTCGATGGCGGAAGGAACACAGTCGTGCTCGTGGAGCACAACGCCGCGATCATCCAGGCATGCGATTGGCTCGTCGAGTTCGGCCCGGGCAGCGGGCCGCACGGTGGTCGCGTCGTCGCTTCCGGATCTCCGGAAGAGCTGAGTAGAACCGACACCGCGACTGGACGTGTGCTCTCAGGCCGGCCGGCTCTTGCAGGCATGCGCGTGCATCCGGGCGCTTCCGGCCATGCGAGCGGGGAGGCAAGCGAGCCGGCGAAGCAAGCCGAGCGCGTGAAAGCCTGGATGAGGCATCTCATCGGCGACAACGTCGCGCCCCCTGATGAGGCGCCGGACAACGCAGCTCCCGATCGTCCAATGGCAGCTCTCGACGCGCGTTTCTGGCAAGGGCGCCGCTCGTGGGAGCTAGGCGACCTCGATCTCGAGATCGCCAAGCTGTTGCTCGACCTGCAAGTGCAACCCACCAGCTCGAAGGATATTGACGACCTCGCGCGCGTTTGGGCGGAGGAGTCGAGCTTGCGGCTCGCGATTCATCCCTACCTGAAGGACATCCAGGTATGGGGTCCGCGCCTGCCCATTTCGATCATCAAAGCTGCGGATGCGCATGTCCGGGCGATGGGCCTCGAGTTGATGGATGCGGACGGCCGTTCGCGCAAGGTGGACGTGCTCGGTGCACGCGCTACCGGCGATCGCTTCGTTTCCCGTCAGGGGAGCCTGGATGAACGCCGGCGCCTCATCGTGGATGCGCTCGCCCTGGGCGGGGGTCATGTCGAGCTGCGCGCTCCCCGCGGAGAGCCTCGTGGACGAATCGGGCGGCGACTTCTCGATCTGGAGCGTGGAATCGTCGGCCCGATGGTCGCTGCGCCGTTCCATTTCTCCCGCCACGACCATCGCGGTCAATGCTCCACGTGCAAGGGCAGCGGGCAAGTCATGACGCTGCGAGAGGCTCTCGTGATCCGGGACGAGCGCGCATCGCCCGACGACGACGGCTTTCTCCATCCCGCGGCAGCGAACGTGATGAAGGGCGTGCGCCGCAGCGAGCTTCTACCGTTCCTCCGGCGCATGGCCGACGAGGGGCTGTGGGAGCGCGCCACGCCCTACCAGCGCCTCGACCCCGGTTCGCGCGACTTGCTCCTCTTCGGCTGCTGGATGCGTCCTGGGCACGGCACGTTCCTGAAAAGCCCCAAGGAGGATCCGTCCGAGGTCGGCGCGTGGTTGCGCTGGGACGGGCTGTTCCACGCTCTCTGGAGTCAGCTCGATAGGAGCACCGATGCTCAATGGAAGGCAGCCGTCGAACAGTCACGCTCCATGCGCGCCTGTGCGGCATGTGAGGGAACTGGACTCGCCCCCTATGCCAAACTGCTCCAGCTTGCGGGGCGTCCTCTCCACGACTGGGTCCGCGATGGGACGACCGGGGAGCTTCACGACGCATTGAAAGGTCTGCGAACGTCGACTGCACGTCAGGCGCGCACGCAAGAGCGACTCCTCGCGTGCCTGTCGCCTGTCGCAAAGCGTGCTCGTTCGCACCCGCTTCTCGCTCCGGTTGAAGGCGAAGTGGCCCGCGAAATCAGCCGTCGTGTGGTCGAGACCTTCACCACCATGCCGGTCGTGTTCACGTGAGCGAACCCAGCCCGAAGGAGTGACGACAGATGTACCGCCTCTTCGACGACCTCGCGCATCGCTACGACCTGCACACGCCGCCCGAGCACTACCGCCACGATCATGCCTTCGTGCTCGAGCAAGCGGCAGCGCTCGGGAGCCCATGCCGGATGCTCGATGTCGGCTGCGGAACGGGCGTGCTCGTGGAGAAGGCACGAAGGGCGGGCATTGTTGCCACTGGACTGGACGCGTCTCAGGCAATGGTCCGGGTCGCAGAGGGCCGTAGCGGGCAGGGCGCGGCCGCTGTGTGCCGGATGCAGGACATCGACGAGGAGGCGGCCTATGACCTCGTGGTCTCGCTCTCCTGGACACTCAACTATTGCGCGGACCGTGCCGACCTTCTGGACGTACTGCGGCGCCTCCATCGGGCGCTTCGCTCTGAAGGGCGCATCCTCTTGCAGGTCGCCCATGCGGCCCACGTGAACGGCCGACTCATGGAAGACCGGGAGGCCGGCCCCGGCGGCGAGCCCGACGACGTGGGCTTCTTCTACCGTTTCGTGGGCCTCGACGGCGACGATCTGCCGATGCGTGCAGAGTACGTCTATGTTTGCAAGTCATTGAATGAGCTTCTCTACGAGCAACACCTCTTGCGCATGACCGACGCGCGCGTGGTCGCGGAGTGCGCACAACAGGCGGGCTTCGCCGAGGTCGAGGTTTACGACTCATGGCGGCGCGATCCATTGCACGGTTCGCCGAGCCCCTTTGTAAGCGCCGTCAAAAGATCCAGTCCGCGATGAATGCGCGGACGATGGGCGCCACCACCGAGGACAGGCGGGTTCGGTTGAGCACCTACGTGCTCTTCGTCGATTACGGCGGCGAGGTCGAGGTCCAGCACACGGTGCGCGGCGAAACCCACCGCGTCGACCGGGCGACCTACAAGGATCTGCTCCGCCTCCGCGGCTTCCGCATGCCTTCCGAGCAGCATGCGCGCTGGATCGATGCCGGGGTTCTGGTGCCGCCATTTCACGACCGGCCGGAGGATCATGGTGGCATCCGTCCCGGCACGGAGGCGCAGCTCGGGCGCGACTACCAGGACTGGTACTGGCGTCGCGAGGTAGAGGCGGAACGCGAGTATCGATGGTTGGGCCAGAGCCTCGTGAAGATGCCGTCGGATCTGTTCTTCTATCAGGAGCTCATCAGCGAGCACGGGCTCGATGCGGTGCTCGAGATTGGCTACGGCCGCGGAGGAGGTCTCTGGTTTTTCGCAAGCGTGCTCGGGATGCTGGGTGGTGGGCTGGTGGTCGGCGTGGACTTGGAGCGGAGCGACGCGCTACCACCCTTCGATCGGTTCGCCGGAGTGGGCGTCGAGCTGGTGCACGGCGATGCCCACGAAGCAGTCACCGTGGATGCCGTGCGGGCTCTGCGACCGGAAGGATTCGGGCTGGTGGTGGTGGATGCGGACCAGCGGCCGGAGGGAAAGGCAGCGCTGCTGGAGCGATGGGCGGTCGCGGCGGCGCCGGGGGGCTACCTCGTGGTGGAGGACGTCACGAGCCCGGAGTGCCGCGAGGCGGGCGGAACCGTGGAGGACGGGCTTGATCGGTTCCTGCTTGGGAACACAGGTTTCGGGGTGGCAGTGGAGGCTGCGCGATTTCCGCTCCTCAAGGCGCGGGGGGCCGTGCTGAAGCACATTGGATAATCCAATAATCCAATAGCCGACCTGAAGAACGCAGGTGCCGTACAGGTACAAAGGTCGGCAGTGCAGCCGGTGTAGAATGCGGATCGAGGATACGAGCATGCCGTTAGCCGCTGCCCTTGAAGAATCGAAGGCATTCATCCGGACCGCCCTCGCGACCGACGGTTACGCCTACCTCCCCGCGTTCGCCGCCGATCCTACCGGCAACCAGCTCGTCGCCTGCGCCCGAGCCCTGGGAGCCCTTCACCTCTCGCCGACGGTCGACCCCGCCCACCCCGTCCTCGACACCAACCCCGCCGCTGACGCCTCCTACTTCGCCCCCTTCGACCGCCCCGAAGCCCTTGGGTGGCACAACGACTTTTCAACCCATTCCGAGCGTCCAGACGTAAGCCTTGCCTACCTCGCTCGCCCTGATCCCCGCGGTCCGGAGCATGGCGCCTGGCGAGTCGCATCATGCGATCTGGTCCTCCAACACCTCGGCTCCACCCACGAGGGTCAGCGGGTGACGCGCTTCCTCCTCGACACGGACCTCCCCTTCAGCTTCACCGCCGAGGGCCCGCCCACCTTCTTCCGCGTCATCGAACGCCGCGGCCCGCGCCCCGGGCGGCTTGCCCTCCGCTTCTACGGGCGGGCCCTGCGCGACGGCGCACGCCTCGCGTACGGAACGGTCCCCGGCGAGATGGAGCACGCGACCGCGGCCGTCGAAGCCGCCGCTGACTGGGTCGGTCGCACCCTTGCGGCGCCCGCCGGGGCTCTCCTGGTGACCGACAACTGGCACTCGCTCCACGACCGCCTGCCGCAGACGGTCGACCTCGACCTGCCTCGCAGGCGCTCCCTGCTCTGCTTCGTGGACGTGCTCCACGAGCCCCTCCCGGTGCCGGCGAGCTTCGCAGCCGCCTTGAGCTCCAGGTGATCCTTGCGTCCACGGGGAGGTGTGCCGAGCGACTGCCCTAACGTTTCTTTGACGCTTCAACCGCTGGTCGCTCGCTGAACACGTAGCGCATCGAGCAGCGTGCAGCTTCCTCCAACCGTCGCGTTGCCTGGTCCGGGCTCTGCCCCGATCCGACTACCATGCCTGCCCACGCGTACGCGTATTCGTCGGCGAGCGTCGTCGCGAAGGTGAGCGGATCATCTGCGTTCAGCGTGATGGGGAGATCGTCGTTATGGAACACCGGCTGGTGGAAGATGGAGCGGAACCCACCAACCAGGAGGTTCGAGCTGGGGTTCACCTCGATCGCCACCTGCCACTTTGCGACGCGCTCGCGGACAACATCTTGGACAACCTTGAGAAGGGAAAGATCGTGCTTCGTCTCGACGGTCAGCGACAACGAGAGCGCCTTATGCCCGACGCTGCGATCGTCGAGCACAAGATCCTTGAGCCGACGTGCATCAACGAGGCGATCCGACTGTGCCTCAAAGCTGTTGGTGCCATTCGGTGGCAGCCGCGGCAAGGAGAGCCAGAGGTTCCGCGCGGTTTCGAGCGGATTACGGCTTTGATCCTCAAAGACGCGACGGAGCGCATCACTCGTGTTCACCCTCATGCGCTCCAGAGCTTTTGCCGGGAGAGAAAGGTCGAGTTTTTCGAATGCCCAGTAAAGAAAGCCGAGGTCGAGAATGCGGTCCCATGGTCGCATTCGGACCCAGGGGTTCTGTTCGCACCACGCCGCCGACGAAAGACCAAGTGCGAGGGCATGTCCAATGCGATCACCGCGGCGAATCAACCCCCACTCGAAGGGCTCGAAGATTTGACGCAGACCCGAGAGCAGATGGTCGAAGTCCTCGCCGAGGTGGAAGGCGGTATGGATGGGACGAAGACCGAGGCGTGGGTGCGCTGCCGCGACTTCGATCGATGCGTCGATGAGCCGGCGAAACGCAGCCTCAAAGAGCCAGACTGGGCCGTTTCGCTCCCAATCCATGAGGCTGAGTCCTCGGACCTCTTGGAGCACCGAGGGGCGCATTGCCATGCAGCGCGCCAGGAGTCGGCATGTCGTGCCTGCTGCCGCGACTGCGCGCCGCCATTGCCTCGCCGCGCGAGATCCGCCCGGATCGCTGCTCTCGGGTCGTTCCGCGCGAACGAACGAAAGCACCCACGCGTGACGATGATGCACCTCTCGGGGGCGCTTGAGCCAGCGTGTGGGCGGGGCGTGAATCTCGAGCGCACCGACGCGGAGTGGTTTCTCCGTACGCGCATCATCGAGGCGTGCGTCGTCAAGGTATCGGTCGTCGTTGATGACCTTTGCGTAGGGGCCATCGCGCTGCACGACATCCAGAAAGTGTCGTAGCCCGACTGTCCATGGATCGACGACAAGGCTTCTGTGGAGCGCGACTTTCACGCGAAGGTACTGGTAGAGGACTCGCGCGTAGCTCTCGCTTTCTTTCTCGCTGCAGCGGCGGAAAGCCCCGGCAAGAAACATTACCTCGGCGTCCCCGTCGTTGGGTGCACTCGTGACAACGTCGTTGCTGCTTGTCGGGGGATCCGCATCCAAAACGCGGATCCGCTGTGTGCGTTTGCGCCTGTCCTCGCGCACGCGCGATTCCAAAAGAATGCGCGCTTCACGCCTCGCTCGATCGCACCATTGTTCAATCCGCCGATCGTCCTGGAGCGAGGGTGGTGAGTCGGCTGCATCGTTGAAATCGCTCTCGCTCCTTTTCTGCGACCATAGCGCGAGGAGCGCGCCTGCCCGTCGATCGAGGTCAATCTTGCCGCGGCTGAAACCTAGAAGAACCGATGGGAGCAGCGCAGACTTGTCCTGCAAAAGCCAGACACGCGCCGCAAAGGCGAGCTCGAGCAGCCATTGCCAGCGCTTCCCCGGCTGGCGCTTGCTAGCGTGCCGTCCGATCTCCGGCAAATCTTTGTCCTTAATCGAGGCGATGCCATCCGCTTTTCGAGCATCGAGCGATCCACGCTGCAGGAAGGCGTTCCAAAGTTGCATCCACAGTGCCTCGAATGGAAGCATCGGCCCGAGATGCACGTGCAGATGCCCGACCGGCTCCAGTGGCGCAATGCTGTCCGGCAGCGCCTGAACCCAGCACGGGTGGGAGCGGTCCGTCGTTGAGAGCGCCGCCGCGATGACGATGCTCGGCGGGACGAGCATCGTCACGCCGCGCCATCGAATGATCTCGTGTCCGGGCCGCTGAGTCTCGATGCGCAAGGCCCAGTGGTCTCCGTCCGCAACCAGCCAGCGCGCCGCAGTCTCTCGAATCGAAATGTGGAGCGGCTCGTCACGGGCCCCGTCACCAGGCTCGTTCCCGTCGAGGGCCGAGGGGGCGCCATCGGCGAGGAGGCTGAACGCCAGCGCGATGGCAGTGTCTTCAAAGCGGTGCTCCCGGCGGATGGCTTCGATGTCTTTGTTATGAGAGCGCTTCGTGGCGCCTGTGTGGAACGCGGATGGATCGCAAAGTCCGTGCGCGTAAAGGAATGGCTCGACGAGCTCCCAACGATCGTGGACGGCACCCATTTTTCGCCTATGACCCGCTCGCCGCATTTTTCGCCGGTGCCCTTTTTTTGGGCTCTGCGGGCGCCGTCCTAGATGACATCATCTTACGCGCTGTTCGGCTGCTGCGTTCTCCTCCCTTCAGCCAGCTCCACCATTTGCTGTCCCTAAGAGACATCGCCCTTCGATGCTCCAGAAATTCCTTCACAGCGGCGTCGAAATCGGGGGAGCTTGGCTGTTGTCCCCCCTCAAGCGATTCACGTCTACTGCGCCCGAAGCCGCTCTGACCGAGGATGATGGCATTGGTTACCATGCGCTTCTGCTCGGTGCGGAGCGCGGTCCTGCTCGGCATGATGCCTCGGCGCCCAAGCTGGTTGCGCATTACGCTGGCGACGTTCTCGGGAAGCCCGAAGTAGGGGGCCGTCATAACGAGCAATTCGCCCACCCAACGAGTCGTATCCGTTCTGACCTCATCGCCGCGCTCGCAGAGGTCTTCGAGTCTATCAGCAATCTCCTTGAATGACGTGCAGGGACCCCCATTATTGTGGTCTGTCATATCTTCCCAAGCGTACCGCCATTCGATGTTCTTCGACAGCCAAACAATGATCATCTCATCGTTCAGATCTCTTTGGCTGTTTCCAGGGACTTTGCTACTCATCTTTTGGGCCACATCTTCAAGGTCGAGTACATCGGAAGCAGTCGGTCTGGCGAGCCATGGCCATCGGAAGACGGCCCTGCCATCAATATTGGTCAAGTCGGACTTCCACCTGACTTCTGTGGCGGCAACTCCTGCGTCTGGGCTCCAAACGAGGCCGAGGGCGTCTGCAAGTTTTTTCTCGACGGCGAGCTGAACAACCACCGCCCGATGCGCTTCCTCGCTAACTCGAGGGTCTGCCTCATTGAAATTTGGAAGGAAAGCAAACGAGGGGCTTTCCGTAAGCATGACTTTGAGCCGGTCTCCGTCCCACGCTCGAAATGTGGCACCGAGCTGCGTTGTGATCCGTCCCCGAAGCATGAATCGGAACGGCGGCTCTCCATCTTCGCTTTGGATGGTGGTTCCGCAGAGATCGGCAACGAATTGAAGCCGTTGTTCTTCGGTGAGCGTCAGGCTCGATCTTCTTGAGTGTCCCATGTGCCTATCGATTGCATGCTGCGCTCGCCGCGCCGTTGCGATGGGAAGATCCCCCACCTTTTCGATGACCGCACTCCAATTCGGGGCCAACACCTTCCCGACCGTCTGTCGCTCTGACTCTTTGGTCACCAATTCATCGCTGACAGTCATCGCCAAAACTGTCTTAGCGCTTAACGTCTCCAAAGTCAGTCTTGCATGCGACGGAAGCGCCTTTTCGAGAAGCGCGTCGCTAAGCAGGAGGCTGCTCTCTTTGATTTTCTCCCACAATTCGTCGCCGAGTCGTCGCTCACGGTAACGATGCGTGGAGGTAAGCTGTTCGTGACGGCCGATGTAGTCGAGATCTAGCACCAACTTCATGTGGTCGTAGTTTCCCGTGAGGACGTACACCACGTTTGGGTGATGAAGCAGCCGAATAGCGTGAAGGAGTTGAGGTACCTGCTCGACCTGCAGATCGACGTCATCGATCGCGACCACAAAAGTATGCGAGTGTGCTTCCTTGCAGTGAGTCTCGAAACAACGAACGGATCTGCAGACGGCAGTATTGACGAACTCGTGCCACTCGCTGGGCGTGTCGATCCAGCCTGAGGACTGCTCGTGGTACGCGATTGCCTTCTCTACAACCCCTTTCCCTTCGACCGTCGCCCGCGTCCACCCGATCACTACGCGCTCAAAGAGGTTCGCCCACATCTCCGAAAGATCATTGGGGGTGGCCCCGCGCGGTCCTTTCGCTTCCAAGTCCTTCGCTATCTGCCACCATGGCTCGAGGAGCCAGCCGTGGAGCGGCATTCCGCGAGGGAGCGGATCGAAGTCGAGCACCGGCAACAGGACGTGAAGGTTAGGGATCTTTGGCCCAGAGTCAGGGTCCTTCTCCTTGCCCCTCCAGCGGTCGAGAAGGGTGAGCAACAATGACGTCTTCCCGACGCCGCGACGCCCGCTGATGAAGAGCACTCGTCCACTTCGATTCTTGTCGATCTTATCAACGGCAGTCTTCTTCCGAGTGGAATCTTCGACAATGGCTTTAATCCACCCGTCAGCTTCCTTTAGCTGGCCCTGCTCCGGATCGGAGAGCTGCTTCCACGGAATCGGTCGTGCTTCGGAAACGAGATGTAGCGCCATGACTCCCTCTACCTTTCAATGCAGGTTGCAGAATCCAGCCGCGCGACTTCAAGAATGGCTCCTGAACGGCATCCGGAAGCACCGGGGGGCGCGAACTGCGAGCTTGATCTGATCAGGGGCATCAAGAGCTCGCTGCCCCGCTCGTCGTGTCCTCGATTTTTACTCACGCCCACGCCGCGACAATAGCGAGAAAGCGGCGAGCTTGTCGAGCAACTCTGCGGCGACGTCCTTCTGCGAGTGATCCGCGCTCCTCCGGACCCCGTTTGGTGACACGGCAGAATGGGCAGCATCACTGCCATTGGCATCGTAGATCGTACCACTACTGCCGCCGCATTCCGGCTCCCCGCACCTTCCGCTGGGGCAAATTCTCCAGAATTGCCCACCCGAGAATTTGGCCCAGCCACTCCCGGGACCCGACGATCCCTCGATGACCCGGGTGGAGCCTCGTGGCCGGCTGTTCTACGGCGACAACCTTGACGTGCTGCGGCGCTACGTTGCCGACGAGTCCGTCGATCTCGTGTACCTCGATCCGCCGTTCCAGAGCGGCAAGAGCTACAATGTGATCTTCGAAGCGCACGGGTCGAAGGCGTCCGCGCAGATCCAGGCCTTCGATGACACGTGGAAATGGGGCGTCGAGTCCGAGTCCGCGTATCGGGAGATCGTCGAGTACGGCGGGGCGGCGGCCGTCACGCTTCGATCGTTCCGGCAGATGCTCCGCGAGAGCGACATGATGGCGTACCTCTGCATGATGGCCCCGCGCCTCGTGGAGCTGCGCCGCGTCCTCAAGCCCACGGGCTCGCTCTACCTGCACTGCGATCCGACAGCGAGCCATTATCTGAAGATCCTGCTCGATGCGATCTTCGGCCCGTCCTGTTTTCGCAACGAGATTGTCTGGCGGTACCGGCGATGGCCCACGACGTCGCGGCAGTTCCAGAAGATGCACGACGTGCTGCTCTTCTACAGCCGCGCTGCGGACGGTGCGCACAAGTTCAAGGCGCTCTACGGCTACGAGAGTCTCGCGGAGTCGACGCTGAAGACGTTCGGGACCAAGAAGCAAAAAGCGGACTTTTCCTCGGGTCACCGAAAACCGAGCGTCGTCGCAGAAGAAACGCAGGGGCCACCATTGTCGGACGTCTGGGAAGTGGGCGTGATCGCGCCGATCGCCAAGGAGCGGCTCGGGTACCCGACCCAGAAGCCGGAGGCGCTCCTGGACCGGGTGATCCTCGCGAGCAGTGCCGAGGGAGACGTGGTGCTCGACCCCTTCTGCGGCTGCGGCACCGCGGTCGCCGTCGCGCAGAAGCTTGGCCGCCGGTGGGTGGGCATCGACATCACGCACCTCGCGATCGGACTCGTGAAGCACCGCCTGCGCAGCTCGTTCGGCGCCGACCTCTCCTACGATGTCGTGGGCGAGCCCCGCACGATCGAAGACGCGATGGAGCTCGCGCAGGAGGACCGCTTCCAGTTCGAGTGGTGGGCTCTGGGGCTTGTGGGCGCGCGCCCCGCGGAGAAAAAACAGGGTGCTGATGGCGGCATCGACGGGCGCCTGTTCTTCCACGACGAGGCGGGCCGCTCCCCCAAAAGGAAGCAGATCATTCTCTCGGTAAAATCAGGGAAGGTCGGGCCCCTGGCCGTTCGAGAGCTCCGCGGTGTGGTCGAGCGCGAGCACGCGGAGCTGGGCGCGCTTCTGACGCTTCAGCCACCGACGCGCGACATGATCGCCGAGGCCGCCGCTTGCGGCTTCTACGTTTCGGCCTGGGCGCAGCACCCGCGCGTGCAGCTCCTCACCATCGACCAGCTCCTCCAGGGCGGCCGGATCGACTACCCCGCGCCGTCGGTGAGTAACGTGACCCTGCGGCGTGCGCCCGCCGTGACGCCCAAGGGCCAGACCCTGCCGCTCCCGTTCGGGCAACCGCCGTCGCCGGCGACCGAAGCGCGGCCGGGGCTTGCGGCGACGCGCGGGGAGCGCGCCCGCGGGTTGGCGAAGGCGGAGCCGCGTGAACCGGAGCAAGTCGCCCTACGACGGCGCGGTGGGGTGTAGCGCAGCGCTCTTGCGTCCGGGGAGGGTGATCGCACGGAGCTGCTCGCCCCGCGCCGCACGACGCCACTCGAGACTCCCGGCGGCGACGCACCAAACCGTCATTGCTAAGCCATCGCTTCTGCGGATTCCCGCTCCTCCACCACGGCGGCTTCGGCGTTCTTCTGCTGCTGAATCCAGGCTCCTTCGTCGAGTGTCTTGTTCGCCATCGCGCGCTCGACGGCTTGCGTTTCTCGGAGCTCCCGCGCCTGGGCGGTGAGGGTCCACGTCACCTCTGTCCCCAGGCGCTCGATCTCCGTACGGACGTCAGGGAGGGAAACGCGGAAGAATTCCTTGCGCGGATTCACCTTGTTCACCTGGTTTCGGACGAACTTCTGATGGAGCGCGCGCTCGAGGGCAGGCGCGTCGAGACTCGGGATCATCGCGTGCACATCGAACTCGAAGGGAACGCTCGCATCGCCGAGCTCGCGGACGCGATCCAGAGGCTCGAAGCGGCGCGTCATCCCGATCTTGTAAACGTGCTCTCCGAACGACCCCACATTCGAGATGACGTAGACGTGCCCGCTCTTCGTTTGCTGAGCCAGGGAGATGGCACGTTGGTTCTTTTCCTCCGCGATGTGGAGCCGATCCGTCAGCTCACGGAGCTTCTGCTCGTACCGGGCGCGCTCTTCGTCCGTCGACTTCTCCACGTCACGCCGCGCCTTGTCCATGGCCTTTCGGAGCGTATCTTGCTCCTTTTCCGCCTCTTTAATCGCCTTCTCGATTTCGCGCTGTGCCCGCTCCTCTTCGCGAATGCGCTCCTTGATCTGCCTCTGTTGCTCGCGCTCCTTCACCTTGAGCTCATTGACGACGACGGCCCACCGAAGCTCGTCGAGTCGCGCGTCCAGGTATTCGGGGTGGATCCGCGCATCGCGAAAGGCGCGTCCGTTGTGGTTGACCAGGGCGAATGCATCCCGAATCTTCTGCTGCAACGTCCCGAAGTTGTCGTGCCGCACGTCCGCCAACACCGTGTCCGTCTTCCCATTGAATGCGTCCAGAACGAACTCGATGGCAGTGGTGCGTCGGTTCGCCTCGACGTAGTCGCAGGTCGCAGCCGTGCCCTGCTGGATCATGCCGCGGACCCTTTCGCGTGCGCTCTTGAGCCGCTGCCCTCCTTCGGCAAAGCCAAACTCTTCGGCGAGGTCGTCGAGCAGACCTGCGGTCGGCACCACGTAGCGATCGCCGTACCCTTCGATCACGTTCTTCATCGCCTGCGCCGTCTTCTCCAGGCGCTTCGCGTCGCGCGTGGCGGCGAGCGCCGCGCCCGCCGTCTCCTCGGCGCGTCGGGTCGCCTCATCGACGATACGCGTCGCCTCGGCGGCAGCACGCGCCGTTGTCGCATTCGCTGCCGCCTGTGCCTGTGCGGTCTGCGCCCGTGCATCGGCGGTGAGGCGCTCGGCGTCACGCCGGGTCGTCGTTGTGACCTGAGTCGCCCACGCTTCCGTTTGCGCGCGGTATTGCGCCGCCCACGCTTCAGTGCGCTGGTTCGCGTCGGCGACGACGCGCGCCGCCTCGGCCGAGGCACGCGTCGTCGTCGCGTGCGCCGCCGCCTGCGCCTGCGTGGCCTGGGCACTCGCATCGGCAGTGACGCGGGCCGCAGCGGCTTGGGCCTCCGCCGAGAGCTGCGCGACCGACAGCTCGGTTTGCCTGCGGAGCTGCGCGGCCCATGCTTCCGTCTGCGTCCGCAGGGCGTTCGCGGTCGCCTCCGCGTCGACCACCGTCTGGTAGCGGTTCAACCGCTGGACCTGCTCCTGCAAGATCTCGACGTGGCGGCCGAGATTCGCGTTGGTCTCGTGCGCTTGCCGGCTCGCCTCGCTCGCGCGTTGGCTCGCCTCGTTCGTGTCTCGCAGCGCGCGGCCCGATTGGTGTGCTTTCCATGCGAAGAACGCAGCGGCCGCGACCGCGACAATCAAGAAGATAACGAGAACGATCTCCACGGTTCCCTCTCTGCGGTCTGCCCCGACGCGCAGCCCGGCGCATATCTGCCCTACGAAACCGCACCCTACGCCATCGGTTCGAGGGGCCAATGGATACTTGGCGAATTCCGCCGAACGGTGCGGCGAAGAGGGGATCACACGCCGGCGCGGTCAGGGCTCGTGCCGGGACCTGCCACAACGTCGAGCGCCATGGCCCGGCTTACCGGTGGCAGAACCACGTCCGGGAGACGGGTCTCCCAGTTTTCGGCTGGTAGATGCCCGGTGGATGCACCCAGGTGACGCACAGAGGGTGGGAAGAACGACAAGCGTCGCTTGCGCGAGGAGCGCTCTTCGACGCTTTGGCTTGGCCGGCTACGCGGCCGCGAAAACCTTGAGATAGAGCTCGTCGACGCGCAGCTCGACACCGCACGATGCGAGCGCGATGGTGCCGCCGGGCAGGGTGTCATAGAGCATCCAGGCGCCGTCCGCCGCGCGGACGTAGTGCTCGACCCAGACGTCGTCTTGCGCGACCAGCAGATAATCGCGGAACGACGGAATCGAGCGGTAGTGCCGGAACTTCTTGCCGCGGTCGTAGCTTTCGGTGCTCTCGGACAGCACCTCGACGAGCACCGTCGGGTTGAGCAACGTGGTGCGCTTCTCATCCTCGTATTGGGGCTGCCCGCAAACGACCAGCGCATCCGGATACGTGTAAAGGCCAGTCTCCGGGATCTTCACGCGCTGGTCCGATCCCCGCGGCCGGCAGGGTTTGTCCCGGAGCGCGTTCCCGAGCTCGCGCAACAGGTTCGCCACAATGTCGTTGTGCTCGGCGCTCGCCCCCGCCATCGCGAAGACCTCGCCGTGGAGATACTCGTGCCTGACGGGTTGGTCCTGCTCCCAGGCCAGGTACTCCTGGGGCGTCCACGTCTTCTTCGCCACAGCGCCTTCGCCCTCGGCCCGTACCTTACCCCGAAATGGGCAGAAGAGCGCCAAGAACGCAGCGGTGCAAGTGCGACGATCGAGAAGATGACAAGAACGGGATCCACGGGTGCCTCTCTCCGGTCAGCCCCAACGCGAAGCCAGGAACTTCCGGTTGTGGTGCCGCCCGCCCATGGACCACGCTCGGCGGTCCTGCGCTATGCTCCGGCGCAACCCTCATGGGAGACGCCGCGCGCACCCTGCCTTCGTTCGACGAGCTCTACGAGCGCATCCGCGCGCTGCCCCAGGGCGTGACCGGCGAGATTTTGGAGCCCGGCGTTCTGCGCACGATGTCGCGTCCAGGCAAGGGTCACCGTCGCGCCGCGAAGCGCTGCCAGGACGCGTTGCGTGGCTTCGACCGAGACATGGGCGGCACCGGCTGGTGGATCGAGGTCGAAGTAGAGATCCGGTTTCCGCTGGGCCGCCTCGCGGTGCCTGACGTCTGCGGCTTCCGCGTCGAGCGTGTGCCCGAGATACCGGACGAAAACCCCCTGACCCTTCTGCCGGACTGGTGCTGCGAGATCCTGTCACCCTCCACGGCGCGCGAAGACCGCCAGACCAAACTGCCACTCTATGCAACCAGCGGCGTCGCCTGGACCTGGCTCGTCGATCCCGAGCGGCACATGGTCGAAGTGTTCGAGACCGTGCAGGGACGCTCCACGCTCATCCTCACCGCCGGAGCCAACGAACGCGTCGTTTTGCCGCCGTTCGACAGCGAAGTCGACCTTTCACCGTGGTGGTTCCCCGAGCCCGTCCCCGGGGCCACGGGCTGACCGTTCACCGGATCGCTCGGCTCATTCGGTCGGCGAACGGCGATCCGCATGCCTGCTGCGCCGCACCTCCACCAAAAATTCGTCGAGCTCCGCCAATCGAGCGGGAGTAGCACTTCTCACGCGCCTGATGCCTTCAGCGCAGAAAATCGCCGATCCGCACAGCCACGTCTGGAAATGCGATCGGAGCAATCGGCGCCTCGCGATCGTGCCGTGTGATCTGGCCCCAGCCATCGGCCGACGGAGCGCGATGCACCTCGACGGTCTTTGCGGCCACGTTCACGAGCCAGTATTCGTCGACCTGGGAGATCGCATAGAGCGGCCCCTTCAAATGCCGATCTTTCCGGAGCGACGAGTCCGCGACCTCGATGACCAGATACGCCCTGTCGGGGTGTGCCGTGAGGTAATCGCCGAGTGGCACGACGGCCACGTCCGGCTCGGGCTCCGACTCGTCTGCCGCGAGCAATGGGTGCTGGATCCGGACGCGTGCCCGCCCGAGCAGGCGAGGGACGAGGATCTCATTCAGGAGGTCGACAGGCGACGCGTGGGAAGGTGCAATCGGGGCCCTCTTGATGATCACTCCGTGGAGGAGCTCGACGCGTTCGCCCTTGAAGAGCCCGATCTCGACCATGCGATCGTACTCCGCCCGCGCGATACGCCGCGGTTGCTCGGGGGTGATGGGCTCAGCCACGTTCAGCATGACGTTCTGCTTGTAGCACACGCCCGGTGCCGGCAGGGCGGCAGGCGCCGATGGCGGTTGCGTGAAATCGAGGAGGCGTGTCTCGGTGCGACGACCTCAGCGCCCGCCTCCTGAGCACCGACCAATGGCTTTACCGAGCGTCCACGGCAGCGACCGGAGAAGCGGACTAATCACCAATCGGCCTGACCGCAGGCGGATGCCAGCCGACAGCAACCCAGCGCCGTCGAGCTTCGCGACGCAGGGGCGTATTGAGCTGCAGGGCGAGCACCGTCGCGCGGCCGACCGGGCTCATCCCGACGACTTCCGTCCCATCTGTGCTCCACGCGAAGTGCTCGCCCCAGCTCTGCGTCCGGGGATTGAAGAGCAGGAAGCTGATACCGGTCTCGGGATCCCGTCCACTCGTCTGCGTCCCCTTTGCATTGTTGCAGACGAAGCACGCGAGCCAGAGGTTCTCTTCGCTCGACGTCCCACCGGCTGCGAGGGAAAGAATGTGCTCGATGTGGAGCGCATAGCCGACGACTTCTTCGTGCGTCTGGCAATAGCCGCAGCGTCGAAAGGCCGCTTCAGCGACCCGGCGCCTGACGCCCTCCGCGACGTAGGCACCGCTCACGGCAGCCGATGGAGCACAGCGGGATCGGACATGTCGTAGCCCCGGCGTTGCAGCAGGACAGCCGCTTGTGCGCGACGCAGCGCAAGCGCTTCGGACGAGCCGACGAGATCATCGAGCCGCGCTTGCCCCGAGGCCGGGAGCTCGCCGCGCCCCTTTTTCTCCAGGAGCACGGTAATCTCGGCTTGCACATCCGGTGAGAGGGGAGTCCGTGCCACCTGGAAGAGCGCCGCGTCGTTCAAGAAAGCCAGATTTGCGATGTCATCGGCGAGCTCGCGGGGCAGGTCGCCGAGCGGCGGCAGCGCGGTTGCTACCACCTCCAGGAGGACTTCTTCAAAGCGTCGTTGAAGCGTATTTGCCGCCTGCTGCACGCGTTCATACAGGTCCTCGGGAATGTCGAGTGTGATCGTCCGTGCGGCGGCGGCAGAGGTCATCGAATCACCAGGCCGCGAGCGTAGCGCCGCGGAACCGAGAGGGCTAGCAGCACGACGGCTCCGCGGAATCGACCCTACCCCTCGTCCCCGCTCCGCACCCGCACCTCTTTGCCGTCGAACGCCACGGCAAACGCATGCACCGGCGTCGCCCCCGCCGCCCGCAGCTCGGCGCCATAGTCATTGGACCGGAGCTGCAAAAGCCCCTCGTCGAGCGCCTGCTCCAGCGTCTTCCTCCCCGCCCTCGCCACCTTGAGCTCCAGTACGACTCCAGGCGTTCCCGGCTGCGTCGGCCGGATGATCACGTCGGGCCGGCCCGCGCCGGATTCGCGATTGGATCGCACCTGATGGCCGGGCTCCAGCACTGCCAGGAGGCCCAGCACGAAGCCCTGATAGACGCGCTCGGGGTAGAGCTTGCCGGGATCGTGGTACGAGAGCACATTGGTGACGAAGGTCTGGAGCTGCTCCTCCAGGCGCTCGGCGTCTCCCCCGAGCAGAGCGCCGGTCAGCGCGTCCAGGCTGGCGCCCGGGCCCTCGGCGCGCACCTTCATCCAGCGCCGGAAGGTGGTCGCATAGACCTCGCGCACCTCGCGGTTGGGGATTGAAAGCTGGTAGACTTCCCGCCCCATGGCATCGTCGGTCACCTCTCCGGCCTTGAGGTAACCCGCGAAGACCAGGAGGCTCCACAGCGCATCGTCGTTGTCGTGGATCTCGCTCAAGACAACGTTCTCGTCGAGCACCCGCCCGATGCTGCCGCCTTCGAGCAACGTCGCGAAGACCGATTGAAGTCGGAGGGCGTAGCGCCCGAGCAGCTCGTGGATCAGCTCGTTCGAGCTGGTCGAGAGCCAGTAGGGCCGCAGCTTCGCGTCCGCCGAGTCGAGGAAGCAGACGACCGACCACGGATTATAGACGACCTCGCCGCCGAAGAGATAGCCGTTGTACCAGCCGCGGACGGCGTCGAGCTTGTCGGCGCGTCCGTTCCGGACGAGCAACGCGGCGACCTCGGCCTCGGTGAAGCCGAAGCAGGTATTGAATTCGGGGCGGAGCAGCGTGTAGACGCCAAGGTTGTTGAGGCTGGAGAACAAGCTCTCTCGCGCGACGCGGAGGACGCCAGTCACCACGGCCCTGTAGAGGTGGACGTTGCTCTTCAGACCGGCGCCGAGGAAATGCCGCAAGACCTCGAGGATCTGGGGGCCGTAGCCGTAGACGTGGCCGGCGTGGATGGGCTCGTCGTATTCGTCGAGGAGGATGACGACCTTTTCGCCGTGGTGGTGATGGAGGTAAGCGGACAGATCGAGCAGAGCCCGGCGATACAGCGCGTCGTCGCCGCTGCCGTCGAGGATCGCGCGGAAATCCCGGAGCTCCCATTCGCTCAGCCGGTCGCTGCCCAGGAGGTAGAGATGTTCCTGAAAGAGCACCGCGATCTTCTTCTTGAGGGCGCCCCAGCAGTCGTCAAAGCTATCGAGCTTGGTCTCCTTGAACGAAAGGTGGATGACCGGGTAGCGCTGGAAGTGGGCCCGGTACGCATCTCCGGCCTGCCAGATGGAAAGATCCTGGAACAGGTGGGAGAGGTCTTCGCCGCGCTTCTCGAAAAAATAGCGGAGCAGCGACAAGTTGAGCGACTTGCCGAAGCGGCGGGGGCGGGGGAGCAGGACGACCTGGACGCCCGACCGGTCGAGGAGCTGCCGGATCAGGTGAGACTTGTCGACGTACTCCAGCCCGGCGTCGCGGAGCGTGCGGAAGTCGTCAATGCCGATGGGGATGCGCGAAATCATGGGGCCCCGGAAGAAGAAGGGGACAGCCCGGGAACGCTACTCCCGGGCCGGGGCACCCGCAAGGCGGGAGGTGAGCGTGCCTACTCGGGGTTGCCCGGCGCTTTCTTGGCGCCGGCACGGCGGGCCGCGGCGCGGCGGCGGCGCTCGTAGGCGCTCGTCACCTCCCGCACGATCTCGGGCCATTGCCGGTACACGAAGCGCGCGGCGCTGCGCACCACGTTCATGCGTCCGAGCATCACCGTGGCCAGCCGATCGCGGAGCGACTTGGCATTGCGGGACTCGTCACTGAGCACGATCGGAGTCGCCGGGCGGGCCCGCAGCTCGGCGGCCAGCGTCTTCGCCTCGTCGATCAGGGCGGGATCGAAGCCTCCGAGCCCGTCCATCGCTTTGCGGTGCGCGCCGGCCAGGGCCGCGTAATCCTCCAGCTCCGAGGCGAGCGCATCGGCCGAGTCCGGGTCGGTCTCGTGCTCGGCGACCACGCTGGCGAGCTGGGCGTCGCGGGTGTCCTCGACCCCGTCGTCGAACAGCCATTCGAGCGTGCTGCTCATCTCGTCGACCACGAACCGCCCGCGCTCCATCGGCGCCGCGCCCTGTGGCGAGAGGGTGAGCAGATAGGCAGTCTGACTGCTCTGGACCGCCTCGCACAACGACAGGATGTCCTGCCCCGTGCTCGCCGTCAGGTGGCGGCGCTCGTCCGCCACGGTGTCGAGCCCGGGCCGCGCCGTGCGGCCGTCCGTGCCCTCCTGGCTGGGAAAGTACTTCTCGAAGAACCGCGCGACGTCCACGGCCTCCCCGAGCAGGACATGGAGCGGAACGGAGAGCCGCAGCTCCCCGTCGGGTGCCTTCTGCGCTTCGGGCGCCCAGCGCTCGATGGCCGAGGGCGTCTTGGCAGGGCTCTTCGCGGGCGTCGAGGCAGGCGTCTTGGCGGTTGCTTTCGTGGGTGTTTTCGGAGACATGACTTCACTCCCTGGGGGATCGATGACGGTTTCCACGGCAGCGGCGGACGAGGTTCCGCCGCCTGCACACCCGTTGATCGACGCGAGGAAGGACGAAGTTGCGTGGCCGCGATTTTTCGGTGGGAGAATGTGCGCAACAACACGCGGGCGGCCAGCGCAGATGTCCTGGAAGGCGACCCTGGTGTCCTGGAGGGAGAGTCGGATGTCCTGGAGGCCGACCCGCGTGTCCTGGGAGGGCGGTCCGGTGTCCTGGAGGGGGCGGGGGGATGTCCTGGAGGGAAGGCGGTGCGTCCCGGAGGGCGAAGCGTGAGGCTATCTTTCGCGCCGGAGCACCCTCAGCGCATTCCGGCGGACGAAGCGCGCGCAGACCAACACGTGGCCGCGTCTCGCCGGGTGCTCGCCGCTGTTGACAGATCCGCCCCGACCGGCGAATGCTCCGCGCCCTCGGTCACCGGGCCGGGGCAGGAAGGGTCAGCGGAGCATGAAGGGCGATCGATGACGGCAACCACGGCACGCGGCCTCGTCAAGGAAGCGATGACGAGGGCGACGGAAGCGGCGAACGATGCGCCGCCCTCGCAGACGCGTGCCCACGACAGCGTCGCCGCTGCCGGCTCATGGGGCGAGCTTCGCATTGATCTCGCGAGCGACACCGCGCGCGTGGACTACCTGATCGCGGTTGCGAACCTGTTCCGTAGCGTGGCCACGGGCCTTGTTGCGGTAGACCACACCGGCCACGCGCGCAGCGACCTCAATCTCGACGAGATCGGCCAGCTCTTGCGCGTCAATCGCATTGCGGAGGTGCGGCTCGACGTGAATCTGGCCGGCGCGCCCGGCGCTATTGCAATGGCTCTCAATGGAGATCCTGCTCCGTCGTCCGTGTCCCTGAGCGTGCCCCTCGGGTCCGGTCTCGAGCTGCCGGCTACGCTGTGGCTTCAAGCGAACGCCGAGCGTTCGGGGCCACTGCACACGGTGGCGGTTCCGATCAGGCGAGGAGCATTCACCGCGGATGCGCTGCACGCCTTCGTCGCGATCGCAGCGCGCAAGGGGGCATTCGTCCGCGCCCAGCTCTTCGTCGACCGCGAGGCGACGCCCCACCGGACATGGTCGGCGGAGCACCCGGCGCCGGGCGCGCACGCTGTCTGCGGATCGCACGCCGACTCGGTCTGGAGGCTCGACGCAACGGCGGAACCGGCAGGAACGCCCGTCGCGTGGAGCGCGGGCCGCGAGCCTCCGCCGCAGCCGGCGAGCGCGCCGGCCGAATGGTGGACGAAGCTCGGGGAGCTCACGAACGTTACGCCCTCGCTCGAAGCATTGACGCAACATCTCCGTGCGGCGTTTCCCAGTGCGCCTGCGTGGCGGCTCGTCGACATTGCGAGCGCGCCTCCCGCGCGACTCATGACGCCCGCGGAAGACCAGGCGATCGCCACGCTCGTTCCGACAGAGACCGAGGTGCTGGTGGCGGTCGACCTCCGGCAACCCTCCGCTATCCTTGCGGCAACCCTGGCTCATTGCCTTGCCCATGTCACGCTCGGGCACGTCCGCGCCGGGGACCGCTGGGGTCACTGGGACACCGTCAAGACAGTCATGGCCGAGTCACCCCACCGGGTGTGGGACAGAGAAGCGAGCGACCACGCTGCGGCGTCGCTCGGCCGGCAGCCTGCCCGTCGGGTCGAGTCGCTCGACCAATGCACTCCGAACGAAAAGGCGCAGCTCGGTCTGTGGCGATTGATTGGTGAGATGCTCGGCGAGGGTCGACGGTTGCACCCGGAGGCCGATCGCTATCAGCAAGCGGCCTATCAGCGCCAGGCTGCACAACGGTTGGTGTCCATGCTGGAGGACTTCGGCGGCGCCATGCTGTGCGACGGCGTCGGTCTCGGCAAGACCTACGTCGCGACGACGCTGCTCGCACACTATGCCAACACGTGGCGCGATGCTTGGGCCGCCACGCCCGACCGCTTCACCCTCGACCCCTTTCGCATCACCATTCTCGCGCCTCATTCGGTCGTGAGCACGTGGCGAAGAGAAGCACTGCCGGGCCTGGCCGCCTTCGGTGTCCCGCTTGCAACCGTTCGAGTGATCTCGCACACGCGGCTCTCCCGCGTCTCCCCTTCCAGCGAGCTCCTGGAGCCGTTGCGCGGTGCCCCGAGCGATCTGGAGCACCTGCTCCTGTCCGACCTCGTGATCGTGGACGAGGCGCACAACTTGCGCTCCCTCGCCGCGCGCCGCACCAAGGTGCTGCGGGATCTCCTGCGCATCCAGCCGCGCCGCGAGCTGCGGCGCAAGGTGGCCCTGCTCACGGCCACCCCCATCAACAATAGCCTCGACGACCTGCGCCAGGAGGTCTCGCTCCTGTTCTCCCGCCCTCTGCTCCTCAGCGACGCAAAGACCGACGACGGCTACCGGCGCCAGGCCATCAAAGAGATTCAAGATCGCTGCGTCCGAGCCCGCGCCGCCAAGACCAAGGGCGACATCGCGGCCCTGATCATTCACGGCCAGGCCGAGGCGAAGTTCTCGGATGTCATCGAGTTTCGTGACGACCTGAACTTCGGCCCGAACGTGCCGCGAATCGGTGACTACCTGAAGGAGCAGGACAAGCGCCTGAAGGAGCTGCAGGACGACATCCGCGCAGCCGCCCAGAGAGAGCAGCCGGGGCAAGGCCACGCGCACGTTCGCATTGCCGAGGACTTGCTCGACCGCATCGTGGTGCAGCGCTCCCGCGCGCTCTGCAAGGATATCGAAGAGCAGCAGGGCTCCAGGGTGGAGCTACTATTCCGTCCCGACGCCGGAGCGCCCGAGAAACTGCATTACTCCGACGAATACGACGGGATCGAGGATGTGCTCGCCGGATTCTTGCCGCTCTTCAATACAGCAGAAGACAGCGCCGCCCGGTCGGCCCAGCGGCCGCTGAGCTTCAAAATATACATGTGGTACGACGTCCGCGAGGCCTTGAAGTCTCCCGAAGATACGTCCTCGGTCATCGGGCTCCAGCGCGTGCTGGTGCTCAAGCGGCTGGAGAGCTCGCCCGTCTCGTTCTTGCTCACGCTGGTCCGCCTGGCCGTGTTGCACGCGCACCGCCTTGTGCAGCTCGGCGAGCTTTGCCTGGCGGCCGCAGACCAGGTGCGCCAGCGGGAGCTGACCAAGGCGATTCACGCCTTGCTGGGTCGTCAGGACGAAAAGGCCCTCGCGAAGCTCCGCTCGCTCGCCACCGGCGACTCTTCGACCGGCGAGCGAGCCGGGTTTCTGAAGAGCCTGAGCGCGGCGTACGCGGCCGACCGGCCCGCGGCGGACACCGATGACGCCCCGCCGCAGCTCACATTGTTTGCCGGCGACACCAAAGCCGTCTCCAGTCGTACAGAGCTGGACCGATTGTGGCCACTTCGAGAGGCCATTCTCGATGACTTCGAGACACTGCTCGCCGTGACGCCCGGTTTGGCCGACATCGTGTTCGGCAAGTTCGAGCAACGAGAATGGCCGCGCCGCTTCATTGCAGGGGGAGAAGCCGTCGATTGGCCCACCTCGGCGGCGTGGGGCCTGCGCCTGGTCACCGACGCCAAGCTGCGGCAGCTCATCGCGCGCCTCGTGACGGCGCGGCGGGCCGGCCAGAAGGTCGTGGTGTTCTCCCAGTTCAGCGACACGATCGCGTACATTCAATCGGTCCTGAGAGCGTGCGCGAGCTTCAGCCGGAGCGACTGGCAAATGGTCGTGCGCGGCGGGCTCGGCGTGGCTCGCTTGCGAAGCGAAGAGCTGACCGGGCTGCTCGCCGCCACCACCACGGTGACCGGCGACACCGAGGATCGCGACGAGGTGGTCAATGCCTTCGCGCCTTTCTACCGCATTGGCCCGATCCGCCCCTCGCCGCCCGACACGGCGGACGCGGACCGGCGCCTGCTCGACGAAGCCTGGGAAGCCTCGTGGACGGGCGCCATCCTGCGCCCCATCGACGTGCTGCTCTCGACCGACGTGCTCGCCGAAGGCGTGAACCTGCAAGACGCGGCGCTGCTCATCAACTTCGACGTTCACTGGAACCCGGTGCGCATGATCCAGCGGGCCGGCCGCATCGACCGCCGGCTGAACCCCCGCATCGAGCACGCGCGGGACCTGTCCGACCTGGCCGCGCTGGCCGCCCGGCTAGGGCGGCCCGTTCCCCGCTACTACTGGCACGATCACCCGGGCGAGCCGCCGGTCACGGTGAACATGATCTTGCCCGACGAGCTCGAGGCCGAGCTGCTCTTGCGCGAGCGCATCGCCACCAAGACGCTGGCCATCGACTTCACGTTGGGGCTGGAGCAGGGCACCGGGGCCGAAGCCGACTGGATGGAGAGCTACACGTACCAGGGCATCACCAGCCTCAACTCCCTCCAGCGCGACCGCGCCATCGAGCAGATTGCCGGCCACCACGAGCGCCTGTCGCGCTTGTTGAAGGAGAGGGGCATTCGGCCCGAGTGGGGAGAGAACCTCAATGGATGGTTTCGTGCTGCGAGGGCGACCCCCCTGTCGCCGCTGGTGGGGCGCGCGCTGCTCGGCCGGCGAGGCGGCGAGCTCGAGCGCTTCAGCCGCTACCTGGAACCGGCCGAGCGCGACGGGGTGCCGTTCTGGTTCTGGGCGGAAAAGCGGCCCGGCGAATCCATGTTCGACGGTTGGCTGGTGCTCGACGGACGGCCCGAAAACTTCCCCCCGCACCCGCGCCGCGACATCCCCTTTCACGAGAACGTGGCGTCGCCTTTGCGAGCGGCGCACCTGCTCGGCGCGGCGGAGTACCTTGCCGGCGACTCGGCGCTGGACGCGCTTCCGGGACGCGACATCGGCCGACTCTTGATGCAAGGCGGCAGCGCCCTGGCGGCGCCCAAGCTGGGCACCGAGGAAGACCGTCGATTGATTGCGCTGCGCGATTTCTTCATCCTGCAACTGCCCAGCTTCGAATCGGCCCAAGAGTCTATCCGAGCAAATCGATTTCCCACCATCCCCCCGACCAGCGCCCGAGAGCCTGCGAGCAACGGAGCCCGCCTATGAAGAGTAGAGATGAATTCATCGACCTCATTCTAAGAGGGTCCAAAGCCGCGTCACCAACGGGCGCTGCACCGAGCACGTCGGCGCTGCCCGACGGTTTTGACGGCTTCGATACGGGGGATGTCGAGACGCCGGCGCAGCCCGGCGCTTCGAGCTTTGCCCGCCGGCTGCTGGAGGGTTCCGCCTTCGAACTCGCGAAGCTCGTCGAGACCCAGAGCCTGATTCGCAGCAAGGATGCTGTGGCGAAGTTCTTGCCGGAACGCGCCGCGTATTGGCCCAAGACGCAGGAGCGACCATTTCAGACGATTCTGTTTGAAGCGTTGCACACCAATAAGGACTTGCAAGCCATTCCAGCTTTCAAGGGTCACTCGATCGCCCACCTGGAAATTGTGGAAGACGCACTGGCGCGGCTCGCAAACGAGGCGTTGGAGGGGTTCCAGCACCGCGGAGCAGCGGTAACCGCGGACGTCCTGACGGGGAAGGCCAACGAGACACTGTGCGTGGTGTCCATTCTTGACGAGCGCGATGGGAAACCCGTGCGTCTCGTGTGTTTCGCCACCGAGAATCAGCAAACGGGCAGCCTGGAAACGTTCCAGATCACCGAGGCGGTGCGGTCGTGGGATCCGCAGCTTGCGCGCGATCACCTGGGCTTGTTCTGGGAACGCCAGTTCAAGAAGCTCGGGGGAGCGGGCTGGCAAGAGGCATTCACCACGAGCGAAGAGCGACAGCAGGCGGAACGGCTCCTGCAGGTCTGCACGCGCAAGACGCCAGAGGAGAAAGACATTCAGGAAGCCGTACTGGACCTCTTGGACACGATCGCCAAGGGGTTCGGGCTTCGCAAGAAGCCCAATGCGCGGCGACTCCAGGCGTACACCCTACCAGCCGACCATGACATTGGCATCGATTCGGAAGAACGCGAGAGCAAGTTTGGCGGGCGCAACCCGTTCAGCGGGGTCACGCTGCGTGACGAGAAGAGCAGGCTGCTGGGGTACATCGTCTATCCATTGAAGACCAAGCAAGATGCCGTGAGGCTGCGCAAGCACCTGGCGGACCACAATCGCTTTCATAACGTGTTGGTGGTGTATCCGGACACCGACCAAGCGACGTTGGAGCTGTGGCAGGGACGCGATCAGCTCATTGGAAAGCTGCGCAAGGGCCATGAGCCCAAAGAGGCCGCGAACGTCGTGAGCCTACTGTCGCGGTTCTTCGTCGTCAGCAAGGCCAAGGTGAAGAACCCGACGGAGCTGGCACAAGAGCTGGCGTATCGTGCGCGATACCTTCGCCTGCTGGCCGTGAAAGAGCTGCGCGAAGAGGATAAGAACGAGCCACTGCGAAAGCTGTACACGGCGTTCAAGGAAGCGCTCGTTCATGATCAGACCGAAGAGGAGTTTGCAGACGCGTTCGCGCAGACGCTCACCTACGGACTGCTGACGGCACGCTGGCTGGGGAATGAACAGGCTGGGAAAGACGCTGAAAGATTCACGCGCCAGACGGCATTGAAGCTCCTGCCTGCGACAAGTCCCTTCTTGAACGACCTGTTCCGGTCAGCGCTTAGCCTGAGGCTGGACGAGCAACGTGGGCGCCTTCTATGGTTGGTCGATGACATTGCGGATCTGCTCGACCGCGTCGACGTGGTAAACGTCTTTCGGAAAGGGGACGCGGATTCGGACAGCGCGACTGACCCGGTCATCCACTTCTACGAGCCGTTCCTGGCCGCCTACGACAGGGACTTGAAGAACAAGCGCGGCGTCTTTTTCACGCCGCGCCCGGTGGTGTCCTACATCGTCAGGAGCGTTCATGACATACTGCAAACGGAGTTCGGATTGGATGACGGGCTCGCATCCACGGAGACTTGGGGGCAAGTTACGAAGCGCTTGAAGGGCCTGACCCTGCCAGCGGGCGTGAAGGAGGCGGACCCGTTCGTCTGTGTCCTCGATCCGGCAACGGGGACGGGCACGTTTCTCTACGAGTGCATTGAGGTGATCGAACGCACCATGAAGGACCGGTGGTGCCGCGAACTGGGTGCGGCGTCGTGGACGGATCCGCGGGTCTTGCAGCGCTGGATAGAATACGTCCCGAATGGCGTACTGTCCCGGCTATACGGCTACGAGCTAATGATGGCCCCGTACGCGATCGCACATCTCAAGCTCGCTTTCAAGTTGAGCGAAACCGGTTATAAGACGCCAGCGACCCGGTTGAACGTATACCTGACAAATTCTCTCGATCCGCCGTCCACAATGGCGAACCCGAAATTGGCAGGGTTGTTTGAGGCGCTCAGCGTGGAAGCTCAGACCGTAAATGACCTTAAACGTCACAAGCGCTTCACGATAGTCGTCGGCAATCCACCGTATTCGCTCCTTTCGTCAAACCTCGACGCCAACCATCGAGATCTCGTCGAACCATACAAGTTCATCAACGGCGAGCGGATTAAGGAAAAGGGCGCCCTTCAGCTAGAGAAGAATCTCAACGACGACTACGTGAAGTTCCTTCGATTGACACAGCGTTCAATAGAACAGTCGCACGCCGGCGTCGTTGGTATGATCACTAATCACTCCTTTCTGGACAACCCAACTATGCGAGGCGCGCGGTGGAGTTTAACTCGCAGCGCATCGCAGCTCTGGTTTGTCGACCTCCACGGGAACTCAACGAAGCAAGAGCGTACGCCGGACGGTACGCCGGACGAGAATGTTTTTCAAATCAAACAAGGAGTTGCCATTTCGCTATTAGTCAGCACTGGCTGCCGCGGAACGGACGTTGGGGGCGTCGTGAAGCACTGCAATTTGTGGGGACTGCGGGAAGCGAAGGAGCGATGGCTAGTCGACCATTCGATGGTTACAACCGAATGGGGGACGGTCGATGTCGCCGCCGAGCACTACTTGTTCGTGCCCCAAGTTGGGTCGCTCAGAGCTGAATTTGGTTCCATGTCGAGCCTGCCCGAAATCATGCCTGTCAGTGGCGCCGGTTACATCACGGCGCGAGACGGCTTAGTAGTCGAATTCGATCGCGAAGTACTCGCGGAGCGGATAACGCGATTTGCAGCATCGCGACTCGACGACGAAGCGCTGCTCCGAGAATTCGATGTTGCCGAGAAGAAAGGGTGGGACGTCGCCCGTGCGCGCAGGGAATTGCGCCAACTTGATATCCCCTCCCGAATTCTTCGCACGAACTATAGACCGTTCGATGCCCGGTGGATCTTCTTCGACGGAAGTCTGGTGTGGGGACGATCTTGGCCAACCATGCAGCATCTGATACCTCGACCAGACAATCTATCATTGATTGCTACGCGGATGACCAAGGACAAGTGGGATGTGTCAGTTTCGCGGACTGTAAGTTCACACAAGGCGATGTCGGCCTATGACACCAATAGTGTCTTCCCGTTGTTTCTGTATACCGATTCAGAAAGTCGCCAGCATCACCTAGAGCGCCGATCATCTTGATTCTGCAATGATTGCGATCGTTTACGCGCCGACGATCGACATGTCGCCTCGAAAATGATCTTGTCGAGTCCGCGAGGTGCAGCGATGGAACGATGGAAGCCC
>Ga0163144_10002286_pt1 | contig 44503 bp, 29 predicted proteins | sample OliLak19BULKMAT1_FD_123175 | JGI IMG/M metagenome (GOLD analysis project Ga0163144, IMG submission 123175) | Freshwater microbial mat bacterial communities from Lake Vanda, McMurdo Dry Valleys, Antarctica - Oligotrophic Lake LV.19.BULKMAT1 | ecosystem: Environmental > Aquatic > Freshwater >... | reverse complement strand
GGGAGCACGCTGCGGAGCCTCAAAGAGAACACGCTCTTCGCCGAAGCCGCGTTGAAGGTCGCCGCCTACGCCATCAAGGTGTAGGTGACCCGCGGTCGATCAGAGGCTTCTGGACTGAGCAAACCCAAGTCATCGCGGTTGTTAGGAGGGATGGGGCTTTGGGCCGGTTCCGTGTCGGTGCCAGCGACCAATGGGCGGCAAGGGGTGCTGGACTTGTCTGGCATCAAGAGTCTCGGGCGACGGCGTCTGAGCGGCAACCGAGCTTCGTCATAGAACGCAGCCACGGTGCCTAGCCTGTGGTAGTTGACGCCCAGCCGCTTGGCGACCGAGCTGACGGTGTGCCGCTGGCCGATGACCTGGTCAACGGCCGCCTTCTTGAACTCTTCGGTTTAGACCCTCTTGCCCATGATGACACTCCAGTTCCGGGCAGTTGTAGCCCGGTCTGGTTTGTGTCAATGGAACGTGGGACGGGTCAGGGGGGGATGTGCATCTAGGATTCTCACCCGATGAGATTTGGGTGGGCAACCAAACCGGCACCTTCAGTGGCGGCGACTTTTACATCAACGTCCCGGCTCCCAGCGCATGCTTACCGCTCTTGGGTATGCTCGCGTGGGGGGCTAGGCGACGAAGAGTGTGACCAACGAGATGGCCTGCAACCGAGAACGTCTCCACACGCCGCCTTGGATGGCCTCCGCCCCAGACAGTTCGAGCGTCGCAGAGTTGGGCGAAAGTCTGTCAATGGAAACTGGATCAGCTCAACATGGGCATCCACCGGCATCGGCCTTGGTTGGGTTTGAAGGGTCGGGAGGTTGGGGGGCCGAAACCGGTGGCACGACAGAGTTCGCCGGGCCGGTCTGGGGTGCCTCCGCGGGGTACAATCGGGCCCTTCCGGGGTGGGGTGGCTCTGTCCGGAGGATTTTGCGATGGGGCGGTAGCTCAGTTGGTAGAGCGCATCGTTCGCAATGATGAGGTCGCGTGTTCGACTCACGTCCGCTCCACTTTGACGAAAACGCAGGTTTGACGAAAACGCCGGGAAGTCCCGGCGTTTTTCGTTTTTGGGCGGAGCGGGGTGATCGCGGCGGGTGGCGGGATCTCACTGGGCATTTCTCCGCGGCTCCGCGTGCTCCGGCGTTGCGTGCGAACAATGTGGCCATGCCCCAGCCCGGCCCACCCCATTTTGATGGCCCCAAGACCGCCCACCCCCTGGGCGGCCTGTTCCACACGTACCAGGGTTACGACCCGCAGCACTTCCCCTCCCCCACTGCTCCGCCGCCCGACCTTGCGGGCGCTGCGTTTGAGCACATGCTGGCGTTTGGCTCTACGCGTGACCTTACTGATGAGGAACTTGCCAACGCGGTGCGGCTTGATCCATCCATGTTCCCGCGTTTGGGGCCCAGCCTTGAGTCCATCGCGGCGATGCTTGAGGAACGCAAACGCAAGATTCTCGCCAAGTACGAGACCGACACGGTTCGAGGCCTTGCCGCGGCGGCCTACCGGGGCGCTGGCGCGGCGGCTTCGCCACCGAAGCAGTGGCAGGCGGAGTTTGATCGCAGCGTCGCCGAGGAGCAGGTGCGCGACCTGGAGCGGCTGTGGTACAAGCAGAAGAACGAGCAGGGCGAGTTCGCCAAGTCGCTGCTGCGGCTGATCGAGGCGCTGGGGAACAAGTACCAGGTTGAGGGGCTGGCCGCCGAGTACCACTTCACGGGGCGCGAGCCGCTGACGGTGGCGGAGGCACTGGCCGTCAAGGAAGAACTTGAAGCCATCGACCGGCTGCTTGAGCAACTCAAGGAAGCCGCGAAGAACGCGCAGATCGCCATCATCGACATGGAATCACTCGCGGAGTACGCCGACCCGGGCGAGGTCGAGAACCTCAACAGGCTCCAGCAGCAGATCGAGGACTATCTCCGCGAACAGGCCAAGGCCCAGGGGCTGGAGTTCACCAAGGAGGGGTACCGCGTCACGCCGCATGCCTATCGCATCTTTCAGCGCCGGCTGCTCCAGGAGATTTTCGCTGATTTGGATGCCGCGCGGTCCGGGCGGCACACCGGCCCGGTGATCGGCGAGGGGGTTGTTGAGATCGAGCGCACCAAGCAGTATGAGTTTGGCGACTCGGTGACGAATATGGATGTGGGGCAGACGGTGGTCAATGCCTTTGCCCGCGGAGCGAAGCAGCGAGGGATCGAAACAGCGAAACAGGGTGAAGAACCCTTCCCCGCCGCGTCCCCGCCTGTCTCGCTTTCCCCATCCGACATCGAGCTGCACCGGACCCGCAATACGCCCAAGTGCGCGACGATGGTGCTCATGGATATGTCGGGCTCGATGCGGTACGACGGCCAGTACATCAACTGCAAGCGGATGGCGCTGGCCCTGGATGGGCTGATCCGCTCGGAGTACCCCGGCGACTTCCTGGGCTTCATCGAGATGTTCACGTTCGCCAAGCGGAGGCACATCACCGAAGTGCCGGCGCTGCTGCCCAAGCCGGTGTCGGTCTATTCCTCGCGGGTGCGCCTCAAGGCCGACATGAGCAACCCGGATATCAGCGAGCTCAAACTCCCCCAGCACTTCACCAACATCCAGCATGCGCTCTCGCTCTCGCGCCAGGTGCTGGGCGCCCAGGACACACCCAACTGCCAGGTCATTCTGATTACGGACGGCCTCCCCACCGCCCACTTTGAGGGCAAGGAGTTGTTCATGCTCTACCCGCCCGACCCGCTCACGGAAGCCGCGACGATGCGCGAGGCAATGCTGTGCCACAAGCAGGGCATCACGATTAATATCTTCCTGCTGCCCAACTGGAACCAGGGGAGCGAGGATGTGCAGTTCGCCCACCGCCTGGCTGAAACGACCAAAGGTCGCGTGTTTTTCACGGGGGGGAAGGACCTGGACAGGTTTGTGCTGTGGGACTATGTCCGGCAGCGGCGGAAGGTCATCTCGTGATCGGGTCGATCACCGCCCCCGCGCTGCGGCCAGTTTTTTCGTGACGATCGCGTCAACGTGGTGTACATTGACGGAGGCGTTCTTCGCGTGCCTGGGCGGGAGTTGTTGCGGCGCCTGTGGAAGTACTGACTTTGACGGGGATGGTGATACAGGGACCGATGCGGATATCGAGGCGTTCTTCCGGGTGCTCGGCGGGGGGGCGTGCTGAGGCGACGGTTGGGGAGGACTGAAACGGGAACCACCACACGCGCGCGGGCGTACGGAGCCGAGAGCATGCCCGATAAGTACCGGTGTTTGCGGTGGTCTTTCCCCAACCCGCGGGCACGCACGGCGGCTTTCATGGCATTCTGCGGGTCTGGGGCCACACTCAACCATCGGGGTTTGAGGTGAAGCGGAACGAAGGGGCAGGAGAAGGGATGCTCGCGGGACCGTTCGCAGCACACGCCACACTGGGACGCCTGTTGGGCCTTGCCTGTGCCCTGGGCTGTGCCAGCGCGCCCGCCGCGGCACAGTTGCGTGAATCGCCCGGGACCGCCGCGTACAACCTGACGGGGGCCGCGAGGGCGATGCTGACGGACGGGCACACGCTGGCGATTGGGGATTCGCATACACAGGACGGGGCGGTCAACCTCTGGTCTTCGGGCTGGGGGCGGATCGCACCCATTGATTGGGCGGGGATGTGCCTGACCCCCGCGAACGTTGCATCCACGTGCCGTAGCACGACACAGTGGGGCACCTCATCGGGCACCAATCTGGGCGGGGATGCATCCGCCAGCGCGTACGGGCTGCCCGGTTCGAGCGGGCTGGTGGTTCGTCCTGTGTCGCAGTTCACGTTCCCCGACGATCTACCGGCGGGCGTGTCGGCGGGGGCACTCAGGCTCAATCGCCGCTCCGACTATCCTTGGCCCCTGGTGGGGGCGGGAACACCGAAGCCCTGGTTCGAGGGACGGCCCCTGCGCGCCCGGCTTGCCTACCTGGGCGGGGTACCGGCGGGGGCTCCCGGGGAGTTCTCCTTCCGCCTGCGACGGATCAGCCTCGGGGTCGAGGAGTACACGGGCCTGGTTCCGGTCCAACCCGGCGCTGCGGTGGCCATTGAGCGCAGCAACCCCAGCCCTGTGCTGAACGACTCCAACGGGGCTGCAAACCAGGCCATCGAACTCCACATTCTCGGGGGCTCGGGCGACGAGACCGGGCGCATCCTCGCCCCGCTTGGCGGCACCATCTACCGGGTTGATGCCGGGGGGAACGCCATCGCCGGCTGCTACCTGGACCAGTGCGGCCGTTCCAGCACTTCGATTCAGGACTTCCTGGGCCCGCAGGGCGTCGCGGCGGGCGGCTCGGGCTCCGGGGCCACGCAGGAGGGCTGGCGACAGTACCTGGGCGCAACCGTGGTTCACCCGGGCCAGGTCTTGATTCCCTGGATCATGATCACCAACCTTGAGCCGGGCGACCAGGCCGACGGTGTGGTGACGCAGCAGTGGATCAATGCTCAGGAGGCCGCGATGGACCGCGTCGTCAACGCGTTCCTGGCCGAGTTCCCCGGCGGCACGGTCCACCCAGTCCTCTGCATGGGCTGGAAGCACCCCGGCGCCGCCTGGAACAACGACACCATCTGCCTTTCCGCGGAGAACGCGCTCGTCTCCATGGCCGAGCGGCGTAGCTGGGGGATGTTCAGTTTTTTCTCCGCTCTCGATGGCACCCAGCCGTGGCGGACCCATGACATCCATGCCACGACCCAGGAGCACGGCGAACTGCTTGCCAGGGCGCTGCTGCGTGTGCTCAGCTCGCCTTCGTGGGATACCCAGTCCCTCCCGGGCGCACCCCCTTCCTCCAGGTCCGGCGCGGCGATGGTGTACGACAGCGTCCGTCATAAGACGGTCCTCTTTGGCGGGGCGTCGGCAACGGGGCTGTTCGCGGAGACATGGGAGTACGACGGCGAAGCGTGGAACCAGGCGCCCGTGAGCGGTCCGAGCGCCCGCGCCGGGCACGCGATGGTCTTTGACTCGGCCCGCGCCCGCATCGTGATGTTCGGCGGCCAGACCGGCCAGGGCCTGTCCGCTGAGACCTGGGAGTATGACGGCCAATGGCACGCCATAGGAACTCCGGCAGCCCCCACCGCTCGCGCGGGCCACGCGATGGCCTACGACACTGGGCGCGGGCGCACGGTGCTCTTTGGAGGACAGGTCGCTTCGGGGCGGGCCGCGGATACGTTTGAGTATGACGGGAGCACCTGGGCACCTCGCTCCGCCTCCCCTCCATCGGCGCGGTCCGGGCACGCCATGGCGTTTGACACAAGCCGTCAGCGCACGGTGCTCTTTGGCGGAGAAACGGCGGTCGGGGCGTCGAGCGGGGAAACGTGGGAGTGGAATGGGCTGGCCTGGAATCAGATCGGTACGCCTTCCACACCGCAAGGTCGCGCCTCGCACTCCATGGTGTACGACCCGGTCCGCAAGCACATGGTGCTCTTCGGCGGAGAAGCGGGTGGCGCCTTCCTGCACTCAACCTGGGAGTTTGATGGAAGGGACTGGCTGCACCGGACGGTTACGAACTTCGCCCCCGGACGGGCTTCCCACGCCATGGCCTTTGACGCTGACCGTGCGATGACCGTGCTCTTTGGGGGCGAGGCTGGGGCACTGGCGGAATCACTGACCTGGGAGTTTGCAGCGCCCACCGTCCCCCCTGTGCTCACCATCCAGCCCGCGCCGCTTGCGATGGTCCTGGGCGAGCACGCCGTGTTCTCGGCCTCCACCGGCGGCGACGGCTCGCTTCATTGGCAGTGGCGGAAGAACGGCGTGCCGATCGCCCCCCACTACCGCATCCGCGGCGAATCGTCGCCCACGCTCGTCGTCGAGGGCGTGACCAGCGCTGATGCCGGTGTGTACGACGTGGTGGTGACGAACGCCTGCTGCTCCATCATCAGCCAGGGGGCGGGGCTGACGCTCTGCCTGGACATTGCCGCGCAGCCCGTCGGGCAGTATGTGACCGTCGGGCAGGCGCTCGAGCTGCGCGTGGAGGCGCTGGGGACCTCTCCGCTGGGGTACCAGTGGTACAAGGCCGGAGAGCCGGTGATCGAAAACGCACGTATCAGTGGAGCCGCGACGGAGCGCCTGGACATCAACCCCATTGCCGAGAGCGATGTGGGCGGGTATGTGGTCGTCGTTTCCAATGACTGCGGCTCGGTGACGAGTTCCTACGCGGGGGTCGTGCTCTGGGGGACGTGCGGGACCGCCGACTTCAACAACGACGGCGACCTGGGGACGGACGCCGACATCGAGGCCTTCTTCGCATGCCTGGGGGGCGATTGCTGCCCGACGTGCGGTTCGGCGGACTTCAACGGCGATGGAGACACCGGAACGGACACGGACATCGAAGCGTTCTTCGCCTGCCTGGGTGGCGCGTGCTGCGACCGGCTCATGACCCCGTGCGGTTCCGCCGACTTCAATGGCGATGGTGACACCGGGACCGACGCCGACATCGAGGCGTTCTTTGCCTGCCTGTCGGGCAACTGCTGCGAGGAGTGCGGCGCGGCCGACTTTGACGGGAATGGAGATACGGGGACCGATGCGGATATCGAGGCGTTCTTCCGGGTGCTGGGCGGGGGGGCGTGCTGATCTGCGGCAGAGCCCCGGGGCGCAGGCTCGGGCGCGACACTGAGGAGCGCCAACCGGTATCTGCCTGCGGTGGGACTTTGACCGGGCCAACTCGATCACGCACGTCGCCGGCTGGTGAGGACACGTGGCCCCGCCGCTACCCGAAGGCGCCTGAGCCGTGCTGAGGGCTCCGGTTCTCGTTGTTGGCAAGCGGGAGTCACGGACTCGGTGCGTGCGTCCAATCGCCGGTGTGGCGTGTTAGAATGGGTCGTTGCCAACATGTATGGTCAAACCAGCGATCAGGGCTCTGGTGCCATCGTTCGTCTGATCGACTACTCTTTGATTCGACTGGGCACTCCGGAGTTGAGGCTTATGCGGATGGCATCCACACAGATCGATGGTCGGTTCTCCATGGCGCGTTGCCTCGCATGTCTGGCCTGCCTCATGGCGGGCTCGCGGACGGCGGTCGCCGCCGACCTGATCTCCGCGGGCAGCGTGTGGAAGTATCGCGACAACGGGAGCAACCAGGGCACGGTTTGGCGCAACCCGGGGTTTGATGACTCCGCGTGGCCCTCGGGCCCCGCGCAACTCGGGTATGGGGACGGTGATGAGGCCACCACCGTCGCCTACGGCCCGAACGCGAGCGCCAAGTACATCACCACGTACTTCCGGCGCACCTTCATGGTCGCCGACCCCGCCGCCGTGCAGGCTCTCCAACTCGCCTTGCTGCGGGATGATGGGGCCGTTGTGTACCTGAATGGGACCGAGGTCCACCGATCGAACATGCTCGTCGGCCCCATCGGCCACACAAGCGTGGCCCCTGCCGCGATCGGCGGGGCAGATGAGAGCGCGTTCCATTCCGCGGTGATCGACCGTGGGCTGCTGGTCCCGGGGATGAACACGCTGGCGGTCGAGGTCCACCAGCAGAGCGGGACCAGTTCGGACATTTCCATTGACCTTCGGCTCAGTGATATCAACACGGCGAGCGTGGTGCGGGGGCCGTACCTCCAGCGGGCCAACCCGACGGGCCTGATCGTGCGCTGGCGCACCGACCTTGGTGGCGATGGGCGGGTGCGCTACGGGCTCGCGCCCGACGCCCTGACCTCGCAGGCCGACGACACCGCCATGGGGACCGAGCACCGGGTGGTTCTGACCGGGCTCAGCCCCGACACGCTCTATTACTACTCGGTGGGCACCAGTGGCGCGACCCTCGCGGGCGATGCGACCTACTCCTTCCGCACACCCCCCGTCGTGGGCACTTCCAAGGCCACCCGCATCTGGGTTTTGGGCGACCCAGGGACCGCCAACGCGGATGCCAGGCGCGTCCGCGATTCGTATTACGCCTTTGCCGGCTCGCCCACGCCTGACCTGTGGCTGATGCTGGGCGACAACGCGTACGAGAGCGGGACCGACAGCGAGTACCAGGCGGGCGTCTTTGACACGTACCCCGCGACACTCCGCTCCAGTGTTCTCTGGCCCACCCTGGGAAACCACGACGGGGTCAGCGCCGATTCCGCCACGCTCACCGGCCCATATTACGACATCTTTTCCCTGCCGCGCAACGGCGAATCGGGCGGGCTGGCCTCTGGGACCGAGGCGTATTACTCGTTTGACTACGCCAACATCCACTTTGTCTGCCTGGAATCGCACGAGACGAACCGCTCGCCCACCGGGCCGATGATGACGTGGCTGACCAATGACCTGGCGGCGACCACACAGCCGTGGATCATCGCGTTCTGGCACCACCCGCCTTATTCCAAGGGCTCGCACGACTCGGACGCCTCGGATGAGCCCCAGATGCGCGAGATGCGTGCCAACGCCCTGCCCATCCTCGAAGCCGCGGGCGTTGACCTGGTACTCACCGGGCACAGCCACGCCTACGAGCGATCCCACCTGATCGACGGCCACTACGGCGATTCCGACACGCTCACACCAGCGATGGTCCTGAACAACGGTGGGGGAAACCCGGCGGCGGGGGGCGGGGGGCGTTATGCGAAGGCAACGCTGCCTCACGGGGGCCATGAGGGCGCTGTCTATGCAGTCGCAGGGAGTTCCGGCAAACTGAGCGACGGGCCGCTCAACCACCCCGTCATGTACTTTTCGCTCTTGGAGTTTGGGTCCATGGTCTTGGACATCCGCGGCAACCGTATGGACGCCAGTTTTCTGGACGATGCGGGGGGTGTGCGCGACCGCTTCGCCATCGTAAAGGGCCCGGGGAACCCCTGTGGATCGGCCGACTTTGATGGCGATGGGGATGTGGGAACCGACCTGGACATCGAGGCGTTCTACGCCTGCATAGGCGGGAACTGCTGCCCGGCCTGTGGCTCGCCGGACTTTGATGGGGATGGGGACCAGGGCACCGATGCGGATATTGCGGCTTTTTTCCGGGTGCTGGGGGGCGGAAACTGCTAAACTGGGCCTTGGCAGGCGCGTTCTGCGCTTGTCAGGAAGTGCCTTCTCTGGCATGATGCACGCTGGATGTTGTCAATAGTCCCACGGAGATCCTACATGAGACGCGCCCGCGCCTTCACGCTTATCGAGTTGCTGGTGGTCATCGCCATCATCGCCCTCCTGATCAGCATGCTGCTGCCGGCCATCGGAAAGGCGCGCGAAGCGGGGCGCGCAGTAGCCTGTGGGTCCAACCTGCACCAGATGGGTGTGGCGCTGGCCGGCTACACCATGGACAACAAGAGTTTCTACCCCGGCGACCACCGTGAGTACAGCGGATCAACGATTACCTGGGTGCCGCGCATCAGGGGCTACTTGGGGAACAACAGTTCGTTCTTCTGGTGCCATTCATCGCCGCGTGAGTACCGCTGGCAGCCCAGGATGGATTACCCGCCGCCTTCACCGACGGCGGTGTACAACCCGGAGCGCTACGGGTACCTGCCGGGCGAACAACCGTTGACGGGAACACAGGTTTTCTTCAACTACGGGTACAACGGCTGGGGCGTTGAGGACTTCGCCCGCCCGCACCTGGGCTTGGGCGGCCACGTGGAGTCACTTGAGCCGGGCGTGACGGTCTCGGCGGCCGAGAAGTTCTACGCGGAGATCCGCGATTATCAGGTGCTCGTGCCATCCGACATGATCGCGATTGCCGACAGCAAGTCCGATTCCCTCTGGGATACCTGGATCACCCCGCAGCCCGATGCGTCGTTTTCCGCCCCGGGCGCCCGGCATACCAAGGGGGCGGAAGTGCTCCTCTGCGATGGTCACGTCCGCTACTTTAAGCAGGCAGACCTTCTCGATCCGGGGAACGAGGCGCTGCCAATCCGCGCCCAGAAGCGCCAGCGCTGGAACAACGACCACAAGCCCCACTATTGATCGTCCGCTGGTGATCGGCGCCATCGCGCCGGTCGCTGCAAGCAGAAAAAGGACCGCTACCGCCATGACCGCCAAGAACATCGGGTTGGTTCTCTTCGCGCTCGCCGCTCTGGGCGCTGCCGGCTACATGACCATGGGTTACCTCAACAAGAAGGAGGTTACCGAGGACTTCGCGACGATCAGTTACCTCTGCATCGCCGACAAGTGCGGCGCTGCGTTCCAGAAGACCGCCCCGGAGTTGCTCGCGCTGCAGCGCAGCAGCCCTGACGGGGCCGTTCCCTGCCCGACGTGCGGCAGCATGAAGACGATCCAATCCGTCCCGTGCCCCAAGTGCGCCAAGGCCATGCCGACCGTCGGCCACGCCCAGACACCGCCCAAGTGCCCCCACTGCGGGGCCGATACCGGCGTCCGCAAGCCCCCAGCGCCGTAGGCGACTGCGCAAGGCCATGGCGAAGCCGCGTGCAACCGTCTGCCTGATTCACTGGAATGCCGATGAGGCGAGGGAATGCGCCGGCATTCTCAGCGCGGCCGGGTATCGGGCCGACAGCCCTTCGATGCAGGGTGCCACCAGCCTCGGCCCACTTCGGGTGAGCCTTCCAGCGGCTTATGTCATCGACCTCTCCCGTCTGCCATAGCACGGTCGCGCTGTTGCCATGGCGCTGCGACAGTCAAAGGCGACGCGGCAGGTCCCGCTGGTCTTCGTGGGCGGCGAGGGTGAAAAACTGGAGCGGGTCAGGTCGCTGCTGCCCGATGCGGTGTACACCACGTGGGCAAAGGTAAAGCCGGCGCTTCGCGTGACCATCTCCGGGCCCCCAGCCAACCCGGTCGTGCCGGTCTCCAACTCGGGCGGGTATTCCGGGACACCGCTGCCGAAGAAACTGGGCATCAAGGCGGGGTGGAAGGTGGCGCTCATCGGCGCGCCCAAGGGGTTTGAGAAGACACTGAGCGAACTTTCCGAGGGGGTGGTGCTCGCGAAAGGGGCGAAGAAAGGCTGTGACCTTGTGCTCTGGTTCACTGGGTCGCTCAAGGATCTCAACGATCGCGTGGCGATGGTGTGCGGATTGGCCGGGGCGGGGGGCCTTTGGATCATCTGGCCCAAGAAGTCATCCGGGGTTGTGACGGACGTCGGTGAGGCGGACGTGAGGCGTGCCGGGTTGGGGGCGGAGTATGTGGACTACAAGGTGTGCGCGGTGGATGCCACGTGGTCGGGGTTGAAGTTTGCGAGGCGGAGCGGCGGGCCACCCAGGGCCATCCAGTGGGGCCGCCCGGGCTCAACCCGCCCTTCGGAACAGGTCGAGGAAGCGGTCCTCGTAGCGTTTGAACACGCGGAGCCGGTCCAACTCGTCCTTGAGGGGCAGGGCTCTCGCGGGGTCCTTCTTTGCCTCTTCGAACAACCGCTCAATGCGGCTGTGTTTCTGGAAGGCCGGCGGCCGCGGGTCCGACGCCGGTTGAGCGGCCTGCGGCTCAGCGCCCGCGCGATCCCCCGCGGCTTCACCCCGCTGCGAATCATCGTCGCCGGTTTCATCCTGGTCCGCCGATGCTCCCCGCGCCTTACGACGCTCCATCTGCTCCAAGGCATCGATCAGTGCACGATCCACGGCCACGGCGTGCTTGTTGAGTTCCTTGAGGCTGATGTTGATGTTGGCCAGCACGCTGAAGACGCTCAGCGCGGCCCGCGCCGCCTTGGGGTTGGGAACGGCGGCGGCGAAGAACGGAATCTCCGCCAGCAGCGAAAGCCCGGGAACGCCTCGGTCGGCGGCGGCGGCCAGGAGCACGCCGTTGAGGCCGCCGATATGGCCTTCCCCCATCGGTTCGACCTCGGCGCGCTGGAGTTCGGCGACCATGGCGGGGTCGTTGGCGACACCAACGACCTTGGGGTTCTCGGAGGGGTGCAACCCGGAGGCCATCGAGGCAAATGTCACCACCCGCTCGACACCCATCTCCTGGGCTTTGGTAATGAGTTCGCGGGCATAGTCGAAGGTCCCGGTGGTGGGCTGGGCCTCGCCCATGAACACGATCAGGTTGCGGCCGCGCGGGTTACTCGTTTCGAAAAAGACTCCCCGCGGCAGGCGGGCGGGCGCCACCACGCCGCTCCTCACTTCCACCTCGTGGACGTCGAAGTGGCCGTTGGAGGGCAACTCGGCAACCTGTACCATGTTGAGTTTCTGCACGAGGTACCCCGCGGCAATGACCGCGACGTTTCCCATGCCCGGCCACGCGGCGACGAGCCAAGGCCTTGGTTTTTCGATTGAGTTTGTCATGACCAGAGCATGCGGCAAGCAGCGTGCCATCCCTGAAATGGGCCTGTTTGGCTCTGAGGGCCGAGTGAACTCCGGGCAGCGAATCCGTGGGGGCTCGCATCGCCGCCAACAACGCGCGGACTGCCAGCCTGACAGTCAAATGAGGGAAGGTTCCTTCACTGTGCCGACGCATTGATTCGGATTCACACTGGAACTCGGGCTCGGCCCCCTCCCTGAGGGAGGAGTTGGGTTGGGTTGGTCGCGTTGAGCACCGCGCGGAAGTCAGCGAGCATCCGTATGAGCCGGCTCGGAGAGCCGATCTACTCGGGTTCGACCATGTCGTCGGGGTTGAGGGACCAGTCGTTGCGGAAGTAGCCGGCGGCTTTCACGCCCTCGATTCCGGTGGAAAGAACCTCGGGGCCGAAGACACAGAAGTCTGGGTAGCCGACACCGGAGAGGAAGTAGGGCAGTCGCTCGGTGAGGCGAAGACCGGCGAGGCCGGTGCCGCCGATTCCGGCGACGGAGGTGCCAAAGTCATTGTGTCGGGGGCGGATCACCAGGCAAGCCAGCGCATCGCCGGGGTACGTTCGATCACCGACCTGAACCGCGCCGCTGCGGACATCGACGGGGCTGCCCCCGAGTAGCGGGGCCCAGGCGCGGTTGAGGTTGGAGTTGCCGTACAGGATGATGCTGCGGTCCTCGAACTCTCCGCTGAGGCACTGTTCATCGGAGGCAACCTCGAAGGAGCCGTTGCCGCGGTACCAGAAGGATTCGGAGTCGAAGCGGGCTTTGGCGAGCATGGCGGCGTTTTCGGCGGGGGAGCCGTGTGTGCCGTAGACGAGGAGGGCGCGATGGTTGAACGCCTGCTTGAAGGGGCCGGAGCGGTTAGGCACCTCGTTGGTCAGGTCGGGCCCGGAAGAGAGTTCCCAGGCGCTGCCGCCGCGCTGGAGGAACAGGGACTTGGCGGCGGTCTTGGGAACCTCAATGCGATCACCATCCAGTTCGACGCTGGTCGGTGTGCCTACGAGCGCGGCGAGCGAGAGTTCGAGGGACTCGACGTTGGTCGTTGTGCCCTTGAATCGCCCGGCGTGTGGATCGCACTCGATACTGACCGTGGACGGCTCGCCTGGGCGCACCTGGCTCCCGATCGTGACCCACGCCAGTCTATCAGAGATAGCGGGGTTCATCGTCACGAACCGCACGGACCGGACCTCGCGATCGGAGACGCTGCGATAGTGTGCAAACAGGTCAAACATGGGCGCCCAGTCCAGGCACTCGGCGCCGGGCTCATCGGATGATTCCCACCAGTGGCCCGCGCCCGGCTGCTCGTGGTAGCCCAGGCCGGGGACGACGTCCTTCAGTTCCTCGCGCATCCGGCGGGCGTGGTCGACGGGGACGTTGTCGTCGGCATCGCCATGGAGGATGTAGACGCCGCGCCCGGAAAGGTTGGCCTTCATGGCCAGCGTGTCGCTGCCCGCGCGGGCGCGCAGAAAAATCGCCTGCATGGGCGTGGGGTCGGACGGCAGCGGAGGGCCGCTGTAACTGGCAAAGTCCACCCAGCCGGCGCTGGGGCCGATGGCGGCGAAGAGGTCAGGGTACAGAACACCCAACTGCCAGGTTCCATGCCCGCCCATGGAGTGGCCGGTGAGGTACGTGCGGGTGGGATTGTGGTACAGGTACCGCTTCGCATCGGCGAGCACCTCGAGCGCATCGAGCCGCCCCCAGTCTTCCCAGTCAAAGCCGAAGGCGCGGCGGTTGGTGGGCGCGACGATGTGGGCCCAGCGCTTGGGCGAGTATGCCGCGGCCTGATTGGTGGCCTGGACACCCGCGCCGTGGAGCGAGAGGATGATCGCGGGCGGCTGCTTGGGGTCGCCTGGGGCGCGCGTGGGGGTGGAGATTGCCGGGTTGACGGCGTAGTACTGCACGCTGCCATCGATGCCGCTGATGAAGGTGCGGGTGTGGGGCTGAGTAGGGCGGACCCGGCGGAGTTTGAAGGTTTGCGCAGGGCCGAGGGTGAGCGGCGGGGTGACGGCACGCGCGGCATCCGTTGATGGTGCTTCATCCGGGCCTAGATCGATCAGACGGAGCGAGAGGGTTGGCTCATCGGTCATCGCGCCGGTTACGTCAATCTTGAACGGGGCCTTGAACGTGCCCAGGGGCACGATGGGCGGGATCACCGTGACCATGGGCTTGCCGCCGTCGATCACGGCTTCGAGCGCGAGGTCTTGCGCGGCGGTGTTGCCGGCGTTCAGGATGACTGCCGCGCCCCAGAGCGGGGAGAGGTTGTTGATGAGCACATCGGGGAGCGTGGGGTCGGATGTACTGATCGAGACGACTGCCGCGGGGGAAGACAGGGAGTAACGGACCAAACCCTCGCGCCCAATAGCGAAGAGCAGTTCGTTGTCGCCCTCGCGCAGTTCGATGGGCAGGGTGACAAAGCCCAGGCCGTAGGCATCGCCGACGCGGGGAACGCCGTTGATGTAGACCATGCCGTGGCCGGTGGCGTGGAGGAGTTCGATGCCCGGCTCTTCGCGCCGAATGATGACCGATGCGTAGCCGCCCGCGGCCTTGCCGTCCTTGAAGGAACCGGCATCGGCGTGCTCGGGTTCGCGCCAGGTGCGCTCGACACCGTCGGCGGATGGGAGGATGGCTCCAAGTTGGGGAATGGAGTAGGCACCCGAGGCGATGGTGGCTTCGAGGGGGTCGCGACGGAATGGGGTTCGGGTTGAAGGACCCCAGCGCTCGAGGATCAGGGTGTCGGGGCGGGGGGGTTGAGGTTGGTGGGCGAGGAGCGGGGAGTCCGCAGGTGCGATGAGAAGGAAGCCCACGCAGAGGCACAGGGCTCGCGGGGAACGAGCAGCATGAGGATCGCGGAGCGTGGTCTTGGTGGTTCGGACTCGGCGTGCTTTGCGCCCCTGCGCGAGAAGTTCCATCAGAGTTTGTATGGGCACTGGGCATCCTCCTGGCAATTGGCGGCGGGGTGGAGGATACAGCGGGCGAACGGAGCTTGGCCTGTTCCACGGAGCCAACCCGGGCCGCGGTACAGCGGGTCGGGGAACTGACGGCGTCGCAAAGTGCGGGCTAATCGCCGTGCCGCGGGCACCCGGACCGGCCAGCCGGCAGGGGTCCGGCAACGGGCTGGAGCTTCTGGAGCGATCCGCGGCCCAAGCCGAGAAGCCGCTTGACCGATGAATCGACTCTGATAGTGTTCCGTCCCCCCAAGGAGGCACCTTGGGGTCGATAATCCCCGATAGCTCAATGGTAGAGCGGGCGGCTGTTAACCGCCAGGTTCTAGGTTCGAGTCCTAGTCGGGGAGTTACCGACGCCCTCGCGGAAACGCGGGGGCGTTTTGGTTTACGGCTCGGCCTCTCCGGACGCCCCCGGCTCGGGTCGCGGAAAGTCCCGTCCAGGTGGGGGTTTCGGCGCTTTCCGGCCGACCCGTTGCGCTCTCGGTCTTGAAGCCGAGTTTCGGGGTCCGACGGTAACCCCCACGGTTGCTCTCGCCCCACCGGCGGCAACCCCCTCGGACTCTCGCGCTCTCTGGTTGACGGGTGGGCTGAGCTTAACAGCAGGGTTGCTCTCGGGAGCCTTGATCGAAGGCTCGTGCTCGGCAAACCACCGCCGTACCACGCTCGGCTATCGCCGAGTCCTCACAGGAGTCCCCGTTCCGTGAATGCACGTCAGAGCGGGTCTTCGCAGAGATGTCCCTTCGCCTGACGGGTGCCGGGCGCTTTCTCGAGCCGCGAGACGCCGCCAGACTGGGATGACTCAACGATGCCGACCGTTCACGCCACCGTGCTGCACTTCGACCGCTGCCCGAACCATGGGCCCGCGGCGAGGCGGTAGACGCCTCCGGTCCCGGCCTTGCCGAGATGCTCTGCTCCCGACTCGGCGCCGAGATCGCCGCGACCCGCGCTCCCGGACCGCAAAGCGGATAGGCTTATCCTGTTTGCAAACCCTCCGCGTCATCGACCGACCCGCACGCTGCCGTCATCGCGCATTTGCGTTCGACCGACGCCGGCCGCTCCAACGAGATGTGCATCCACCAAGAAGGAACCATGTGAAGTCGCTCGCCCGACGTCGCCAAGCGACCCGGGGCGCCTTTGCACATGCATCATGAACACCACCACCACCGCTCAGCGCCGCGTTTCACTCCCGGCCAATCCCATCCATGCACGAGGGGCTAAGGCGCGTGTTCTCCTGTCGAGCGTCTTCGGCCCCTACGCGCGCGACGACGAGTACGGCAGCCGGTCGCTGAATCCGATGGAGCTGTACCACAACCAAGTCACGCGCGTGCAGCGCGGGTTCTCGCTGCGGATGTTCCACCGCTCATGGGGGCTGATGCTCATCCGGGAGAACATCGACGCTCCCTGCACCCTGCTGGACTTCCCGACGCTCGACCGCTTCATCGAGGAGTTGCGCACCATCCGCTACGACATCATCGGCGTGGGCGCCATCATCCCGAACATCGCCAAGGTCCGCCACATGTGCGCCTTGATCCGCAAGCACCAGCCGGAGGCGACCATCCTGGTCGGGGGGCACGTCACCAACTACCCCGGCATCGGCCGGATCGTCGACGCCGACCACGTCGTGCGCGGCGAAGGCGTCGCGTGGATGCGGCGATTCCTGGGCGAACGCGAGGACAAGCCGATTCGCCATCCGCGCATTGTCTCGGGCTTCGGCACGCGCTCGATGGGAGTTACTCTGCGCGAGAAGCGCGGCGACGTGGCCGCGACGCTGCTGCCCTCTGTCGGCTGCCCGCTGGGCTGCAACTTCTGTGCCACCTCCGCGATGTTCGGTGGCAAGGGCTCGTGCGTCCACTTCTATGAGTCCGGCGATGAACTCTTTGAAGTCATGTGCGGCCTCGAGCGCGACATGGGCGTCCGCTCGTTCTTCGTCATGGACGAAAACTTTCTCCTTCACCGCAAGCGCGCCCTGCGCCTGCTCGAACTCATGGAGGAGCGCGGCAAGGCGTGGTCGCTCTATATCTTCTGCTCGGCCAATGTCTTGCGTGCCTACACGATCGAGCAGATCGTCAGGCTGGGGGTCTCCTGGGTATGGATGGGTCTGGAAGGGAAGGACTCACAGTACGCGAAACTGCGCAACACCGACACCTACGAGCTGGTTCGGCTTCTGCAGTCTCACGGGGTGCGTGTGCTCGGATCGAGCATCATCGGGATGGAGAACCACACCCCGCAGAACATCGACGAGGTGATCGATTACGCCATCGGCCACGACACCGAGTTCCACCAGTTCATGCTTTACACTCCGATCCCCGGGACGTCCCTCTACGCCGAGCACAAGGAGGCCGGGACGCTGTTGTCGCCCGACGACTACGTCGAGGCGGACATTCACGGGCAACTGAAGTTCAACTATCGACACCCCCACATCCCTGCGGGCGAGGAGGGTGAGATGCTCCTGCGGGCTTTCGAGCGCGATTTCGAGGTGAACGGCCCGAGCATCGTCCGCATCGCGCGCACCATGCTCCAAGGATGGCAGCGCTACAAGGCCCACCCGGACCCGCGGCTCCGCTCACGTTACGCCTGGGAGGCGCGTGATCTCGCCGTGAACTTCGCCGGAGCGCTGTGGGCGGCGCGGCAGTTCTTCCGGCGTCGCAATTCCATTCTGTCCGCGCGGATCGCGGCCGTGCTCCGCGACATTCAGCATGAGTTCGGCTGGCGCTCCCGCCTCGCCGCCCCCTTGATCGGACGATACCTCGCCCTGATGGTGAATCGCGAGGAGCGGCGGCTGGCGCGGAAGTGGACCTACGAGCCGCCGACTGTCTACGAGCATAACGCCGCGATGCATCGCATCCTCGGATCAAGGCCAACGTGAAGGAGAAGTGACGACCGTAGAGCGCCACGCGAAAGAGACGAGCCGGGGCGCCGGGTCGCCATGAGGAGCTGGCCAGACTCGACTTTTGGCTCTCCGTGGCACATATTAGTGTATACTAACTCATTGTCTCTTGCCCCTTGCCCGGGGGAACCACTATGAAACACAGGCTGATCCGAACCACCACGCTGGTTCTGGCGCTGCTTGGGATCGGGCCCATTGTGCTTGACTCTGCCGGGGGTTGCCGGGTGTGCTGCTCTGCGGGGGACACCGGCGCGGCGGGGGGTGCGAACGGGATTCAGTAGCCCCAGCCATTGGCCGCGCCGGATGCGGGCATTGCTGACACTTCAAACCCATGTCAAACTGCTGGCACTACGCTGATCGGGGATTGCTGACACCTGCCCACTCAGGCACTCACCCCAAGTACTTCCGCAACTGCAAGGTCTATCGCAACGCACAGGTTGTGGTGACAGTCGGCGCCACGCCTGGTTGACGCCGCCGGGCGGGTGGAGAAGTTCAGCGCAACTACTCGGGGAACTACTTCGCCAAGAAGGACGAGGCGGCCGCGGCGGCCCCCAAGGCGGGCTGATAACCGGGTGGCGATGACGATGGAACCATTCATCCGGATAGATGGATGAAACGAATGGTTGGGGTTCAGGGTAGCAACTGCTCAAGCGCAGAATCCGGCGGGCAGAAGACCCAGGTCACATCACACCTAGACTTGCTCGCAATGCGCCGGGTAGTCCCATCGCGCGGCTTTACCCTTATTGAAACGCTGGCGGTCGTCGTGATCATCGGTGTGCTGCTTGGGATCATGCTCCCGGTCCTTGGTCGAGCACGAGGGACGGCAAGGCAGGTGGTTTGCCTCACGCGGGTGCAGCAGATCCACACCGCGTTGACGCTGTACGAGGACGCCGCCAAGGGGTGTATCCCCAGGGAGGCGACCATGGGCACCACTCCACAGGACTACCGCGCGCGCATCCCATGGAACGTCGCCCTGCGACCCTACCTCGACGAGCGGGCGAGCCCACTGGTTGACCTTGACGACATGTTCACCAACGCGCCCTATTACCGCTGCCCGTCCCACCGTCCCGGGCCGCACAACATCCACTATGTTGCGAATGGGTTCGCGTTCCGAGCGCCGGGGGTTCCGGATGAGCGAGGAGCGGGCGATCCGGACTTCCGGCGCGGCCCGTCCCCCGCGTACCTCATCCCGCGTCCGGCCTCAATGCTGTACCTCACCGACCTTAGCGACGACCCGGGTGACCTCATGTTCGCCGTCTGGCGCCGCCTGGGGGACACCGACATCTCGATCGGACAGTGCTACGACGCCTGGTTACCGTTGCATGTCACCCCGGGCTCAGGCGACTTCCGCATCGGCCCGCGGTGTCATACAACCGGAGCGACGGCCCTCTACCTCGACGGGCATGCATGTCAGCAATCGGCAACGTACTTCCTGGATGTAGACTCGTGGGACGACGGCTGGTACACCCGCAACTGACACATCGCGCCGGGGTCGTTGGCCGGAGTGGGGCGGGCGCAATCGGGCGTTTCCGGATGGATTCTCCGGTTGTGGGCCGTCCTGATCGGGGAGTTTCGCACCGTGAACTGTTCATGGTGAAGTGATAGCCGCGGCCAATTCGGCGTCTATAGTCCCACCCGGCACTTGGGCCGTACTTCAGAATCCCCCGCACACGTCCAACATGAAGGTCTCGCCATGAAAGAAGGCATTCACCCCAAGTACTTCCCCAACTGCAAGGTCTTTCACAACGGCCAGGTTGTGATGACCGTTGGCGCCACGGTGCCGGAACTGCACGTTGAAGTGTGGTCGGGCTCGCACCCGTTTTTCACGGGCAAGCAGAGCTTTGTTGATGCCGCGGGGCGGGTGGAGAAGTTCCAGCGCAAGTATGCCGGGAACTACTTCGCGAAGAAGGGTGAGGGCGCAGCGGCTCCGGCGGCACCCAAGCCGGGGTGATAACCGGGTGGTACACGCGATTGAACAGGCCCAGCGGCTTTCCGCTGGGTTTTTTGTTGGGATGGGTGGGGACAAGGGCGGTTAAGGTGGGTTACACTTCATCCATTCATCCGGATGGATGGATGAAAGGCCGCGAGGACTGGTAGCACTGGTCTTTGAGCCGACCAGTGGCACCCGGGAGTGCATGTTGTGGCGAGTCGATTTGCGGACGAACTTAGCCGGCGGGTGCTGGTGTTTGACGGGGCGATGGGGACCTCGATCCACACCAAGGACCTGGATGTCGCCACCGACTATTGCGGGTGCGAGAACTGCACGGATGTGCTGGTCAAGAGCCGGCCGGATGTGATCCAGGAGATTCACGAGTCGTTCCTCGCGGCAGGGGCCGACGCGGTCGAAACCGACAGTTTCGGTGGCGCGCGGCACGTGCTGGGCGAGTTTGGGTTGCAGGATGAGGCGTTTGGGCTGAACAAGATGGCCGCGGAGGTGGCGCGGGCGGCGTGTGACAAGCACGCGACGAAGGACAAGCCGCGGTTTGTCGTGGGGTCGATGGGCCCTGGGACCAAACTGATCACGCTGGGACAGATCACGTGGGAGGCGATGTTCGAGAGTTATCGCGAGCAGGCGCGGGGGCTGCTGGCGGGCGGGGTTGATGTGTTCATGGTGGAGACGTGCCAGGACCTGTTGCAGGTCAAGTGCGCGCTCAACGCGGTGCTGGCAGCCTTAGAAGAGGAGGGTCGCTCGCCGGTAGATGTACCGATCATGGCCAGCGTGACGATCGAGACCACGGGGGCGATGCTGTTGGGGACGGAGATCGCCGCGGCGGCGGCGGCGCTTTCGCAGTACCCGCTGCTGTCGCTGGGGTTGAACTGCGCAACGGGTCCGACGGAGATGGCAGAGCATATCGCGTGGCTGGGAAAGCACTGGCCGGCGATGGGGTGGAAGACAAAGACACTGGCAGCCCAGAGCGGGAAACCACCGACTGCCCAGAGCGGCAGTCGATGGCACGGGTGGCACGGGGCGCACGGTCGGTATGTGTCGTGCCTGCCCAATGCGGGGTTGCCGGTGCTGATGGAAGGGCGGACGGAGTACCCGCTGAAGCCGGGCCCGTTTGTCGAAGCGCTGGTCAAGTTCATCGAGAAGGATGGGGTGCGGATCGTGGGCGGGTGTTGCGGAACGACGCCGGAGCACATCAGGCAACTGGCGCAGGCGGTGGAGCAGTTCGGAAAGGCCAAGCCCAACACTGAGGGCTCGGGACTGAGGACTGAGGTGCCGAAGGCGGCTGTGACTTCGCTGTACTCGGCGCAGGAGTACAAGCAAGACACCTCGATCCTGATCATCGGGGAGCGGATGAACGCGAGCGGGTCGCGGGCGTTCAAGAAGCTGCTCGAGGCCGAGGATTGGGACGGGATCGTGAGCCTGGCCCGCGAGCAGGTGCGGCACGATGGGGCGCACGTGCTGGATGTCAACGTGGATTATGCGGGACGGAACAACGCCGCGGACATGGCGGAGGTGGTGCGCCGGGTGGTGCGGCAAGTGAACGTGCCGCTGATGATGGACTCGACGCAGTTGGCGACGCTGGAGGCGGGGCTGAAGCATGCGCCCGGGAAGTGCATCATCAACTCGGCGAACTTCGAGGATGGGGACCACAAGTTTGGCGAGGCGTGCTCGCTGGCAAGGAAGTACGGCGCGGCATTGGTCATCGGCTCGATCGATGAGGACAAAGAAGCCAGCATGGCCCGCACCGCCGACCGCAAACTGGCGATCGCTGAGCGCGGGTATCGCACGGCGATCGAGGTGCACGGCATGGCGCCGGAGGACCTGCTGTTTGATCCGCTGGTGCTGCCGATCTCGACCGGGATGGAGACGGACCGCAAGAGCGCGCTGGAGACCATCGAGGGGGTGCGGCGGATCGCGGCAAGGTTCCCCGAATGCCAGACAACGGTTGGCCTGTCGAACGTGAGTTTCGGGCTCAAGCCCGCCGCGCGGGTGATCTTGAACTCGGTCTTCCTGCACGAACTGCAGGAAGCGGGGCTGACGAGCGCGATCCTGCACTTCAGCAAGATCCTGCCGCGGAACAAGATCCCCGATGAGCAGTGGAACGCGGGGCTGGACCTGGTGTATGACCGGCGGCGCGAAGGATTTGACCCGCTCTCGGCGTTTATTGAGTTGTTCAAGGATGTCGAAGGCACGGGCGCCGTCAAGAAGGAGAAGAAACTGCTCACGCTGGAAGAGCAGTTGCGGACGCACATCATCGATGGAGAGAAGGAGGGGCTGGGCGAGACGATCAAGGCGGCCCTGGCGAAGTACAAGCCGCTGGCGATCATCAACGACCACCTGCTGGACGGGATGAAAACGGTGGGCGAGTTGTTCGGTTCCGGGCAGATGCAGTTGCCCTTCGTGCTGCAGAGCGCGGAGGTGATGAAGATGGCGGTGGCGCAGCTCGAGCCGCTCATGGAGCGGGTGGCCGGGCAGAGCAAGGGCAAGATCGTGCTCGCGACGGTGAAGGGAGACGTCCACGACATCGGGAAGAACCTGGTGGACATCATCCTGACCAACAACGGTTACACGGTGTTCAACCTGGGGATCAAGCAGCCGTTGTCGGAGATCGTCAAGGCGTTCCACGAGCGGCAGGCGGATGCGATCGGGATGTCCGGGCTGTTGGTCAAGAGCGTGAACGTGATGGAAGACAACCTCAAGGAGATGAACGCGCAGGGGATCAAGGCGCCGGTCATCCTGGGCGGGGCTGCCCTCACTCGCCATTACTGCGAGAGCCACCTGCGCTCAACCTACGAGGGCACGTGCCTGTACGGGAAAGATGCGTTTGACGGCCTGCGGATCATGGACCACATCACCGGCGGAAAGACGGCGGTGCTGGTCGAAGAGGCGGCCGAGCGGCAGGGCAAGCGCAGCAAGGCGGAAGAGGTGATTAACCAGTCGCGGATTGCCAAGCTCGCGGCGGCGAACAGCGGGACGGTGGCCACGCCCGCCCTCGCGAGTGGCATGAGGGTTCGCTCGGATGTTTCGACCACGGTCGCCGTGCCGGTGCCGCCGTTCTTCGGGTCGCGTGTCGTGACCGATCTGGACCTGGACGGCATCTATCCGTTCATCAACCCGGTGGCGCTGTTCCGCGGCCAGTGGCAGGTCAAGAAGGGTGCGCTCTCTGATTTGGACTATGACGTGCTGGTCGAGGACAAGGTGCTGCCGGTCTTTGAGCGGTTGAAGAAGCAGTGCCGCGAAGAGAGGATTCTGCGGCCCGCGGTGGTGTACGGGTACTTTGAGTGCAATGGCGATGGGGATGAGTTGGTGATCTGGGAGCCTGAGGGGAAGGACCCGACGCGGAGCGGCGGTCCACCCAGGCGGGAACTGGAGCGGCTGCGGTTCCCGCGCCAGGGCGACAAGCGGCGGATGTGCATCGCGGACTTCTTCCGGCCCATCGAGTCGGGTGAGGCGGATGTCATCGGGCTGCACTGCGTGACGATGGGCAGCCGCGCCAGTGAAGTCGCCAAGTCACTCTTCGAGAAGAATGACTACACCGAGTACCTCTACCTGCACGGGCTGGGCGTGGAGACGGCCGAGGCTCTGGCGGAGTTCTGGCACAAGCGGATGCGGCAGGAACTGGGGATCGCGGGGGAAGACTCGCCGCGGATCAAGGACCTGTTCACGCAGCACTACCGCGGCTCGCGGTACAGCTTCGGGTACCCAGCGTGCCCGGACATGTCACACCAGGAGAACTTGTTCCGGCTGCTCAAGCCCGAGCGCATCGGGTGCGTGCTGACGGAGAACTGGCAGATCGATCCGGAGCAGAGCACGAGCGCAATCATCGTGCATCACCCGGAGGCGAAGTACTTCAGCGTGTGAGGGAAGGCATTGGGCATCGGATCAGACGCCGCGTTGTTCTTTGCGGAGCAGGATGATCAGGACCGGGCCGCCGATGAGGCTGGTGAGGATACTGATGGGGAGGCGGCCGCTGTCGATATTGATCAGGCGGACGATGGCGTCGGCGGTAACGACGAGCGTTGCGCCCGCGATGGCGGAACCGGCCACCAGCGGGCGATGAGCCGGACCGGCCAACATTCGCACGGCGTGGGGGCAGATCAGCCCGACAAAGCCGATGGGTCCGGCGAGGACCACTGCGCCGGCGGTCAATACGCCCGAGGTCAGGAACAGCCCGGCGCGGAGTGGACCCAAGGGGACGCCCACGCTGCGGGCCTCATCATCGCCGAGCGCTGCCGCGTCCATGGCGTTGCCCAACCACACGCCGATGAGGGTGCAGACGAGGGTTGCGCCCCCCACCGCCGCGAGTTCCTGCCTTGAGACGTCCTCCCGCAGCGCTCCCAGGAGAAGCCGGCTGGCGGCCAGGCCTTGGTCGGGCATGAGGTGGCGGAAAAGTGCGATGCCCGCGCTGCACATGATGCTGACGACCACGCCGACGAGGATGAGGGTGATGGGGTCCAGCAGGCCGCGGCGCTGGCTGAAAAGGTACACGACCGCGAGCGCCGCCAGGGCGCCGACCAGGGCGGCGAGGCTGGGAGCGATGCCGCCCATCGAGGCGATGTCCGAGGTGGTCTGGTAGGCGAGGTAGACGGCGAGCATGACACCAAGCCCCGAGCCGGAGGCCAGGCCCAGCAGGTCGGGGGAGGCGAGCGGGTTGCGGAGCAATGACTGCAAGAGCACGCCCGCCACCGCGAGCGAGGCGCCGACCGTGAGCCCGGTCAGAACCCGCGTCAAGCGGAGGTCCATCAGTTGAGCGGTTTGCGCGGCGGTCGCGCCGGAACCCCCGATGACCAATCGCCACGCGATCGCGCCGATGAGGAGCGCGAGGAGCAGGGAGAGGGTGAGCGTGGTGCGCAGGGGTGGTGACACGGTTTGCGGAGACTACACGGGGGGACGGCTTAACGTCTGGCGTTGGAGTTGGCAGGACGAATCACAAGCGTGAGGTTGTTCGCAGATACGAGCAGGCTTTCAGCCTGCGACTGCCCCTTGGCAACTCTTCCGGGGGTGTCGTCGCTGAACCTCCTCCACACCCCGGCTACATTCGACCAGCCCTACGGGCTGAGGAGGCCAACTGCCCTCGATCATGCCGCAGTCGCCCGATTGCCCGGCGAGAAGCCACTAGGGAAGAAGCGTACTATGGACCCCGCGGCTGGAACAGCCCCGGAAGCCTGGAGATTCGCATTGGCCAAAAAGTCATTCCGCTGCAAGGTCGTGACCCCAACCGCGGCACTGGTTGATGATGCGGTGAAGTACGCATCGATTCCCGCGTGGGATGGGCTGCTGGGCATCCTGCCGGGGCGGGCTCCGCTGCTGGCGAAGCTGGGGATGGGCGAGTTGCGGCTGGACTTTGCCGACACTGAGAAGGGCGAGGGCGGCAGCCGATCGTTCATGGTCGAGGGTGGGTTTGTCAAGATGGCGGACAACCAGTTGATCATTCTTGCGGAAAAGGCAACCCCCACCGAGAACCTGACCTTGGCTGCCGCGGAGGCGGAACTGCAGGCGGCCCAGGCGGCCACCGTGGAGGGCACGGGGGTGCAGCGCAAGGCGCAACTCGACAAGCGGACGCTGGACCGCGAACGGGCGCGGGTAAAGGTGCACCTGGCGAAGAGCCGCGGCGGCATCTGAGTTCTGCGCTGCGAAAACAGTGAGCCACGGAGAGCACGGAGGGGCACGGAGGAAGGCAAAGGCCGGGCGTTCATGTCCCCACTCTTTGGCTTCCTCCGTGACTATCCGTGTTCTCCGTGGTTCAATATCCGTGGTTCAAACTCTTATCTTCGGCGTGACATAGCCCGGTCGATGTCGCGCTTGGCTTCGCGCTTGGAGATCGTGTCGCGCTTGTCGTGCGCGGCCTTGCCGCGGGCAACGCCGATGAGCAGTTTGGCGTAGCCGTTCTTGAAGTAGAGTTTGAGGGGCACGATGGTCATGCCCTTCACGCTGACTTGGCGCGCGAGTTTCAGGATTTCGCGCTTGTGCGCCAGGAGCGTGCGGGCGCGGGTGGGCTTGTGACCCAGCGCCCCGGATGGGCCGTACTCACCGATGTTGACGTTGAGCAGGCTGAGCGAGGGCGGGGTCGATTCGACGTGGACGTACCCCTCGCCCAGCGATACCTGGCCGTCGCGGACGCTCTTGATTTCCGATCCCCGCAGCACCATGCCCACCTCGAGGGTGTCCTCGATGTGGTAATCGAACCGGGCCTTGCGGTTCTCGAGCGTGGGGGAGTTGGGGTCGGGCTTGTCGGCCATGGTGGGTCTGTGACCTGAACTACTCGAACACGACCTTGTTCTTGATGGTCCCGATCCCCGCGACTTCCACTTCGACGATGTCGCCGTGCTTCAGGAAGATGGGTGGTGTGCGGGCAAACCCTACACCGCTGGGGGTGCCTGTCAGGATGAGCGTGCCGGGGAGGATGGTGGTGCCCAGGCTCATCTCGCTGATGAGCGTGGCCACGTCGAAGATCATGTCGGCGGTGGTGCTGTCCTGCATCACCTGCCCATTAAGGCGGGATGAGAGGCGGAGGGACTGCGGATCGGGCACCTCGGCCGCGGGAACAACGCGGGGGCCGATTGGGCAGAAAGTGTCGAAGGACTTGCCGCGGTAGAACTGGCCGCCGGAGCCGTCCTTCTGCCACCACCGGGCGGAGACGTCGTTGGCGGCCACATAGCCCAAGACGCAGGAGAGGGCCTCTGCCTTTGGCACATCGCGGACCGGGCGGCCGTCCTTGCGGTGACCGATGATGACACCCAGTTCGGCTTCGAGGTCTACCTGCGGGCGGTCCTGGCAGACCTTGGGGACCCGGATGTCATCGCCGTTGAGTGCCGCGGCCATGAGGTTCTTGGTGAACAGCATGGGCCGCTCGGGAACACCCTTGCCCTGCTCCTTGGCGTGCGCGGCATAGTTCATTCCGACGCCGATGATGTGGCGGACGGGGAGGGGCTCGCCGCCGGTGACTTGCACGGCGATTCCGAAGGGGGTTTTGATGAGGGTCATGGGGGGAAGGATAGGGGAAGGGAAGTCACGGAGTCACGGAGTCACGGAGTCACGGAGTCACGGAGTCACGGAGTCACGGAGTCACGGAGTCACGGAGTCACGGAGTCACGGAGTCACGGAGTCACGGAGTCACGGAGTCACGAAGTCGCGGAGTCTCGGAGTGGGAAGTGGGAAGTCGGATATCGAAAGTTGGAAGTTGGAAACGACAGAGTGACAACGAGGCGAGACGATCGCAGACACCCGCTTTCCGTGACCTCGTGACTTCGTGACTTTCTGGCTTGCTGACTTCGTGACTTCGTGACTTTCCGACTTCGTGACTTTCCGACCTCGTGCCTTCCTCCCTACGCCAGATCGACTTTCCCCGCATCAGGACAGAGCCCCGCGGCAGCGCCTTCGCGCAACAGTTGAGTCACGGCTTGAAGGCCCGTGTCGCCCATGTCCAGGGTCCATTGGTTGACGTACATCGCGACGTACTTGTCAACGCGCTGCGGGGTTGGGGCACCGCTCTGTTCGGCCCCGGGTTTCGCGGCGTTGGCGAGGGCGAAGGGCATGGTGTATTCGAGGGATTCCTCGCGATGGGCCAGAGCGTACTCAATCGAGCGCTTGAGCGTGGCCGAGACTTCGGCGATGGAGCCGGGGCCGAAGCGCTGGTCCAGGTCGCGCTTCACGGCGTTGCAGCCGAGCGGGAGGGGGAGGCCGGTCTTGCGTTTCCACCAGACGCCAAGGTCAACCACTTGCTTGAGCCCGGCCTGCTCGAAGAGCACTTGGCCCTCGTGGATGACCAACCCGGCTTCCACCTCGTTGCGGGCGACAGCACCGATGATCTGGTCGAAGGGGAGTTCGATGATCTTGCCGGGAGCCGCGAGCGCATCTTCGCCGAGCATCAGGCCCAGGACCATGAACGCGGTGGTGCGGCGGCCGGGAATGGCGATGCGGACCGCCGCGCTGCGCAGGCAGTTTTCGCAGTGGACACCAACCGGGTCATTCTCCTGATCTACGCGGCAGACGACCTTGGGCCCGAAGCCGTCGCCGAAGGATGAGCCGGCGCGGGTGATGGCGTAGGTGTCCTTGACATCGCAGTAGGCACGGAACGAGAGGGCGGTGATGTCAAGGTCTGCTGTTGCCGCGGCACGCCGGTTGAGCACTTCGATGTCGGCGGGGACGGCCTTGAAGGAGAAGCGGCCGGTATCGATGCGGGGCTTGGAGTCAACGGGGCCGCGCGCCGAGCCGTCGGGGTTCACCTTGCCGGTGATGGGCCACCACATGAAGGCATCGTCGGGGTCGGGGGAGTGGGCGAGGGTGAGGAGGGGACGGGAGGTGTGGGGGGCTTGGGAGTCGGGCATTGGGCGATGGTACGGGGAGGCGTGCACTACCTGCTTTATCAGTTCTGGTCTATCGCGACGAGGCCCGCCGCCAAGAACCGGCCTGGCCTGTCACTCGCCGGGCTGTCATCTTTCGGCTTGGCACCATGGAGCAAGACGGCGCCTCAGGGCAGGGTCACCACCGTCAGACGTGGGATGTCCGTATAGTGCGACGCGTTGTGGGTGATCAGCGAGATGCCGTGGCGCACGGCCGTCGCGGCGATCCAGCAATCTCCACATTCGATCGGCCTGCCCAGCGATGCCCGATGAGCGGCGATCTCGGCCCACTGGTCCGTGAGCGCGGCATCGAAGGGAAGTATGACGTAGTGGCGGAGCGCGCTCGTCAAGGTCTCCCGCCGCGGCGTGCCCCAGCGTCGCTGGATGGCCCAACGCTTGATCTCAGCCACTGACATGAAGCAAAGGCAAGGCGACCGGCCCTTAAGCAGGGCGGCATAACCCGCAGCCCGACTGTCGCCCTTGAACAGAAACGAAAACACGTCGGTATCGACGAGCGCATCAGCCATCAGCGCCGCCCGCGTCGCACGCTGTCGAGAAACTCAGCCAGCGAGTCCTCTGTGGGCCAGTCGCCGGCGAGGTCTTCGGGCCGGCCCACCGGCAGCGTGCCTTGCTGCTTCCTGAGTTGCTCGATCGTCGGGTTGGTCCAGAAGCCGGTCGAATCGCCATTCAACTCGCGGATGTGCGCGATCCCACGGGTACCCTCGGGAAAGTCCACGGGCCCCTCCGGTCTAAAGACGCCGTTCTCGTAGACGAAGGGGATGTCCTGCTCGCGGTCCATGCGATGAGTATATCTGGCGAAGGCGAGCCTGGGCCGAAGGACGCCCCGCATGCATCGGCCCACTGCACCCCGCACCCTCACCCGCCTCACCGGCCCTTTTGGGGGCCGGTGGCCCTGCCCGCCGCCCAGAAAAGTGCCACCATCCACCGCCCGTGCAAGACTCCGCGTCCACTCAAGTCAACCCCGGCGGTGGGTGGTGCGTGACGCCTCGAAGTGTCCGATCCGGCGGGTCATGCCGCGGCGGAGTCTGGCGAGCCTCGCCACCGTACGGGGTCCGGCGCGGGAGGGCACCACCTACCGCCACGCGTGGCCGCTGAAGGTTGGTCATCGCCGGGCGTTGGTTGGTGGCACGCTGGGGAGGTGGGTAGTTCCACGCCGTCGCGCTGGGGAGGTCTGTAAGGCCACCCTGCCCACCGTGTCCTGTCGTCTGATAGAATCCAATCGACGAAAGGCGTTCGCGGAATCCTGTGGCCACACCAGCACTCCAATCTACTTGTGAAGCGTGCTCGCGAGTCATAATCGCGCCTGAGCCTGGTTTCATTCACGAGAGCAGGGTGCTCTGCCGCGCATGTTTGGACAGGGCGGAACCCATCTGTCCCAACTGTGGCGGTGCAATGGCGCGCAAGCTGCCCAAAACGCGAGGAAAGTGCCCTCTGTGTGCGAAGATCTTCTTCATTCGCCCCGATCAGTGCCTTTTTGGGCGGACGCTTCTGACGGCAGCCGAGAAGGAATCACTTTACGAGTTCGATTGGAGGAGCCGCGACCTGCATGATTGCGGGATCACCGATGAGGATATCCGGCGTGTAACACTGTCGGCGAATATTCAAAAAAGCGGTCCAGCCGGCGCATTGGCGGGGCTGGTGCAGACTGCGGCACTACGCCTCGCGGTTGGCGATCAGAAGCTGCTGGATGAGGTTGGCATCGACGGCATCTTCGCCGCGCGGGATGCGGTCCGACACCTCGCCCGCGATGCCGCAGGTTATGGGCTTGAAATGGGTCTGGCTCTTCAGGTGTGTCGCCGCTTGCGCGGCACGCTCGCCAGGACTCCTTCCGCGGCGGATATCGCGTTGGGGCTCTATCATGAAGCGGTGCGCCGGTTTCCCGAGCCACGTGACCAGAAGTCGCTCTACTTTGGCATGGCGATGCTTGTCGCCTCTGACGGACGCGACTGCTGGCATCTGCTGAAAGAATCGCATCGTGCGGAAGCTCGCGCTTGGAAGCAATCGGGAATCGAAAGGATTGAGGTGCATCCTGACCCGGAATGTGATGCGAGCGTCCGAGCATCCCAAAGGACCTACACGGTGGAGGAGGTTCTAACCGATCCGCCGATCCCGTGCAAGGAATGCACAGAGTCCCCGCTTGGAGACGAGGGGCAACCTTGGTGCCGGTGTTGCCTGCTCCCGGTCCAAGGTGACGATTGCCAAAGGCCCGCACCGCGCGACGCATCGACCGTGTGGAGCGGCGGGGACAATGTGCCACCCACCGATGAATGAAACGGGTAATGGCGCCCCACTCGGATCATCCGCGCCTTAGATGTCGATTGGCGTGCCAAACGATGGGACCGGGATGCCGAAGCGAGGTATCTCTGACAGTGTCTTACCAACTCCGTCAACGCCGGGAAACAGGGCGGCACCCGTGAGATTCATTTGAAAAAGCCGCTCCATCAAACGCCCCTTTAGCCGCATGGGCACGACTATCACACGACCACCGGTCGGACCGAGGCTGCGGCCGATGACCTCTATGTGGTCCACTCGACCGGGATGACCAAATGTATAGGTTGACTGCTGGGCGATCATTCTCCCTGTCGATTGGATCACGCCGAGTCCAAACACAGCTTCGCCATCGCCCGCCGCTTCGATCGCTTTCATGTATTCGTTAACCCGACTCGCCTTCACCGCTGGCAATAAACGGATGCGCTCCTCCGCTCGGCCGCTTTGAGAACAATCATTCAGCGAATATCCGTAAATGAACCCATCGTCCTTGGCGTTGGTGGCACAGGAGTGGTAGGCCGCAATCCAAACCGACTGAGTCCAGTCAAGAAGTCGCGTGGGCGCCCCGTGGTGTTGCATCAGTGTCAGGGTGCCGAGAACATCCTCATGTGTAATGGCGTGCTCGGAGTAGGACTGAAACGCGTGCGACAGGTGCATGAATCGGTTGATCAACTCACATTCCGCAACCAACGGCTCCGGCGCTGTCGCACTGAGAACCCGCCCAAGTGTCGAAAGGTGCGTTTCGTGCCACTCGGCTTCGCCCCGAAAACTCCAACCCGGTAGTGCCAACGCGTATATCTGCTGAATGAGCTCCTCTGTAGTGATTGCGGGTTGACCCAGGAACGACCAACCCGCACCGAGCTTGAGCACAGCTTGCATCATGGCGTGTTCTTCCCTACCCAAACATCTTCATCTGCTCAGTCTCGATCACATCCTCGGTTAGCGGGTGATCGGGGTCCAGGCGGTAGTCGCCGCTGTAGCACGCCGTGCAGTAGTGCTCGGGCGGGCGGTTCATGCAGGCGAGCATGCCATCCAGCGAGAGGTAGTGCAGCGAGTCAACGCCCAGGAACTGGCGGATTTGCTCCAGCGTGCGGCCCGTTGCCACCAGTTGGCTGCGTTCGGCGAAGTCCACGCCGAAGTAGCAGGGGTGGCGGATGGGGGGGCAACTGATGCGCAGGTGGATTTCCTGCGCGCCCGAGAGCCGCAGTTGGTCCATCTTGGCCTTGGTGGTGGTGCCGCGGACGATGGAGTCGTCCACGATGATGAGGCGCTTGCCGCGGACGAGTTCATCGATGATGTTGAGTTTGAGGCGGACGGCGGCGGTGCGCTGTTCCTGGCTGGGCTTGATAAAGGTGCGGCCGACGTAGCGGTTGGGGACGATGGCCTCGCGGTACTCGATGCCCGCAGCGCGGGCGTAGCCCAGGGCGGCGGAGCGGCCCGAGTCGGGCATGGGGACCACGTAGTCAGCGCTCACCGGCGCTTCGGTCGCAAGGCGCTCGCCCAGTTTCTCGCGCGAAATCTGCACGTTCTGCCCAAAGACGCGGCTGGCGGGGTTGGCGAAGTAGACGTGCTCGAAGACGCAGTGCGCGGGCTGAGCGGCTGCTTCCGCAAAGCGGCGGGAGGCCAGGCCGGCGTCTGAAATGGTGATGATCTCGCCGGGGTCAACCTCTCGGACGAAGGCGGCCCCGATGACATCCAGCGCGACCGTCTCGCTGGCGACGATGTGCTGGCCGGTGGGCAGGCGGCCGATCACCAGCGGCCGCCAGCCCCACGGGTCGCGGCAGGCTTCGATGCGATCAGGGAAGAGGAAGACCAAGCTGAAGGCCCCTTGCAGGTGGCGCAGCGTCTCGGCCAGAGGGTCCACCGCGCGCTGCTGCTGAGGCGAGGCGAGCAGGTGAATGATGACCTCGGTATCCGAGGTGGTGTGGAAGAGGTGCCCTGCTTCCTCAAAGCGGCGGCGCACGGCGAGGTTGTTGATGAGGTTGCCGTTGTGCGCCACCGCGACCTGGCCGCCGATGTAGGACTCCAAGAGCGGCTGGGCGTTGCACGCGAGCGAGCCGCCCGCGGTGGAGTAGCGGTTGTGGCCGATGGCGGCGCGCCCTCCCTGGGCGTCGAGTTGTTCGATCACGCGGTCGGAAAAGACCTCCGCGACCAGGCCCATCCCGGTGTGCGCGGCAAGGACGCTGCCGTCGCTGACAGCGATCCCGGCGGATTCCTGGCCGCGGTGCTGCTGGGCGAACATGCCGAGGTACGTCAGGCGCGCGCTGTGGGGGTGGCCCCAGATTCCAAAGACGCCGCACTTTTCCTTGCGCTCCACCTCGGCCGGTGCCCAAGAGGCTTGGGTATCAGGCAGGACCGGCAGAGAGAGAGTTCGCATCATGCGGTGGTCATCCTAACGGGAGAGGTCGAAGGGTAGACGGCGGAGGGGTTGGGTGACTCCAATCAACGATGGGTTGGGTGTGTAAAGGGTGTTGATTGGCTGAGAAGGCTGGAGGAAGACGCTTGACCAGTGGCCGACACGGGTCTTCTATTACGCCCCTGGCATTGAAGTGCCCGGATCTCACCAGCCGGACCGCAGCCGCGGCCACCCGGCGAAGATCGTCGCACCACAGCGACACCCGCGGACCACCCCAATAGGGGCGGCGCTGCGGAGACGGAAGGAACCAGAATGGCCCGATATACCGGTCCCAAGCTTAAACTCTCGCGCCGTGTCGGCGTGCCGATTTCCGACACACCCAAGCACACCTCCAAGCGCACGCTGACCTACCCCGGCATGCACGGGTACCGCGGCCGGCGGCTGCGCGACTACGGCATTCGGCAGAACGAGAAGCAGAAACTCAAGTACTACTACGGGGTGCTGGAGAAGCAGTTCCGTCGCTACCTGGACCACGCCGCGACGCAGCCGGGCAACACGGGCGATGTGCTGATGCAGTCGCTGGAGTGCCGGCTGGACAACGTGGTGCGGCGCGCGGGGATGGCCCGGACAATCTGGGGCGCGCGTCAGTTGGTGGCCCACGGGCAGGTGATGGTGAACGGTCGCAAGACTGATCGCCCGAGCTTCTCGGTGAGCGTCGGCGACAACCTCACGCTCAAGCCCAAGGCCCAGAAGGTGGCCAAGGAGGCGATGGAGTCGCTGGCGGGGTACGAGGTCCCGGGGTGGCTGGAGTTCAATCCCTCTGAGATGACGGCCAAGGTGGTGGCCTTGCCCACGAGCGATCAGATTCCCTTTGACGTCAACACGAACCTGATCATCGAGTTCTACCGCTAAAGCCCGTGGGTGGGCGGGGCAGGGGCCTTGCCTACCATCGGTCCCGGGGAGCCGAGCACGCTAGAACACACGTCGGCCGATCGGGCACCCGGTCGGCCGACTTCTTTTCACGGCCCCTCATTCCGACCAACGCCCGTTGACCAGCACGAGACGCTCATGCTCAAAGCACTGCGCAAGTACAACAAGTGGATCCTGGGAATCGGCGGCTCGCTGCTGATGGTGACGTTCCTGCTGACGGGCACTTCGTCGCTGTTCCAGCCGGACCCCAACAAGCGGGTGCTGGCGACCATCGGGAGCAAGCAAGTCCGGGCCAGTGAGTTGGGCCTGGCGGACCGCGAGTATGAGGCGCTGAAAGAGTTTGTTCCCAGCCTCGTGAGCGGCGACCTGAACATCGAGAACGGCACCCACTGGCTGCTGCTCGCCACCGAGGCCCAGCGCGCCGGGCTGGTGGGCGAGGCGGGGGATGCCGACGACTGGATGCCAGAACTCGCGGGGTCGCAACTGCAACTGCTCGCCCAGCAGGAAGTGCTCCAGCAGTACGGCCAGATGGCCGAGCAACTGATGAACAACCCGCAGATCATGCAGATGCTGGTTGACCAGAAACTACGCGATCCGCAGTATGTCAGCACCTCCACCGAACGGATCCGGGCCAACATGGAGTTCGCCCGCCCCCAGGTTGCGGCCAACAAGAACCTGCGACCGGTGGAGTTTGATGCGGCCCTCGCCAAGCTCCGCGGCGTCACACGCCTCATCACCGCGTATGCCGGGGCCGGCAGGCTCTCGAACAAGCAGGCCATTTCCGAAGTCCGGCGGCGGTACGACAGCGTGACGCTCGACGGGGTCATCATCCCGTCGGATCGGCTCATCGATGAAGTGCCCGAACCGACCGAGCCCCAGTTGCTCGAACACTACCAGAAGTACCGCGATGTGCAGCCCGGGACCGGCGAGTTTGGCATCGGGTACAGGCAGCCGCCCAGGGTCAAGCTTGAGTGGTTGATGATTGATTCGACCGCGACTTCCGCGGCCATTGTGCTCGACCCCATCGCGGTGAGCAAGAAGTGGCAGCAGAACCGTACCCAGTTCCCCGGCGAGTTCACCGCCGAGCGGGAGCGTGTGGAGGCCGAACTGCGCCAGGTGGAGTTGCAGCGGGCCCTCGAAGAGGCCGACAGAGTCTTCAAGGCCAAGGTGCGATCGGCGACGCGCCGCCTCGTCACGACCGGCGCCGCCAAGGCGCTCCCGGCCGACTGGGAACAGCAGCGCCCCACCATGGAATCCATCGCGGCGGCGCTGGTTGAGAGCGTTAGGTCAGCGACGGGTGTCGCCATCCCCCTCCCCACCGTCACCATCAAGAGTGCCGAGTGGCTGCGGGTGAGCGCGCTGGGCGAGTTGCCCGGCATCGGGCAGGCCGAACTGCGGCTGGGCGGCAGGCGCGGCGGTCTGACGCAAGTTATCTCAGAAACCCACGAACTGGCTGGCACGTCGAGCATCGGGCTCCAGGCAGCGGTACCGTTTGAGACACCCCTGCGCGATGGCGCGGGCAGCCTGTACTACTTCACCGTGCTGGAGGCACGCAAGGAATCCGCCGCGGATTCCCTGGACGAAGTGCGGGCCGAGGCCGTCAAGGACATGAAGCGCCTCGCGGCCTTCGGGAAACTCCAGAACGAGGCGAGCACATACCACCTGCTGGCGGTTTCCGACGGGCTTGAGGCGGTGGGTGAGATGTTCAACAAAGTGCCCGCGGGCCAGACCGAACCGGCGGCGCCGCTGCCCGTCTTCCGACAGACCAACGTCTCGCGCATGCAGTCGGATCAATCGCAGCCGCAGTTGGCCGACCAATCGTTCCGCGACCAGGTGCTGGCCCTCGCCGAGGCGGTAGGACCGCTCACGGTCCCCGGTGCGGACAACCTCGCGCAGCGGACGACGGTGGCGCCACTGCCGGCATCGCTCTCGTTGGTAGTGGTGCAGATCACGGCGCAAAAGCCGCTGACGCAAGAAGACCTGCGGACCCTTGGCAAGGACAACTACCTCGCGATCATGAGCCGCGAGTTGAGTGAGGCTCTGCCCGGGCAGTGGCCGTTCTCGTTTGAGGCCGTCAAGGCCAGGCTGGCCTACCGGACCGTTCGTGATGACGATGCACCGGAACCGGCCACGACCCCCACGTCCGAACCGGCGGGTTCGGCGCCGGCGCCCGTGTCGCCCTCCTAAACACCGACCCACTGCGCGATAAGCGGCCCGCCCTTATACTCCGGGCGCGCCACGTCGGGATCAGCGCCGCGGCCCGCGCAGGGCACCGATGAAGACCGCCCTCAAGCTCGACATCCAGGCACAACCGGACGATGAGTCGTGCGGACCCACGTGCCTTCATTCGCTGTACAAGTACTATGGCGATGAAGAGGTCTCGCTGAGGGCCCTCAGCACCGAGATCCAGCGCGTTGTCGGGGGGGGCACGCTGATTGAGATCCTGGCGTGCCACGCCTTGAAGCGCGGCTACGACGCGACGATCTACACGTACCACCTGCAGATGTTCGACCCCACGTGGTTCGCCGCGGACGGCCTGGTGCACGATGCAGCCGAAGTTTCTGTGCGGTTGGGCGAGCAGATCAAGCTCAAGCGGACCATGCCGCGCCTTGGGGTAGCGACCCGAGCCTGCCGCGAGTTTCTGCGGCTGGGCGGGCAACTCAAGATGGAGGACCTGACGCCGGGCCTGATCCAGCGGTACCTGGCGCAGAGCATTCCAATCCTGACGGGGCTGAGTTCGACGTACCTGTACCGGGCCTCGCGCGAGATGAGCATTGCCAAAGTTGACGATGACGTGCGGGGCGAACCCCAGGGGCACTTTGTGATGCTGCTGGGGTACGACGACGTAAAGCACGAGGTGTTGATCGCAGACCCCCTGGACGAGAACCCCCCCTTCCACACCGCCAAGTACCGCATCTCGATGGACCGCCTGGTCAACGCGATCCTGCTCGGGGTCCTGACACACGACGCGAACCTGCTCATCGTCACACCCGGGAAGCGGCGGCCCCGGGCCCGCGCTCGCCCGTCGCCCACCGTCAAGCCCAGGTCCAAACCCAAGGCCGGACGCAGACCCCCGGCCCCGCGCACACAAGGCAGAACCTGATGTCCATCCTGCTCGTGCTGGAAAACCCCAAGGACTGGCCGCTCAATGTTGAGGGCGTTGACGTCGTTTCGGCCCGCACGTACCTCACCGAATCGGGGTTCTCCGACCGGCGGCAGGCCAAGGTCTTCAACCTCTGCAAGAGTTACCGCTACCAGAGCCTGGGGTACTACGTCTCGCTGCTCGCCTCGGCCCGGGGCCACAAGCCCCTGCCCGACATCACCACCATACAGGACCTGAAGCTCTCGGAACTGGTGCGGATCGCCGGCGAGGGGCTCAGCGACGAGATCCAGGCGGGGCTGGAGGGAACGCCCGACACGACGTTTGTGCTCAGCATCTACTTCGGGCAGAACGTCGAGAAGAAGTTCAACCGGCTGGCGCTGGCCCTCTTCAACCAGTTCCCGGCCCCGCTGCTGCGCGCGCAGTTCCGCAAGGAATCGGGGCGCTGGGTGCTCGAAGGGATGCGTCTGATCGCCGCCAGCGAGGTACCCGCCGACCACTTCCTGGACGTGCTGAACTTCGCGACGCACTACTTCAACCGCCCCCACCGCAAGCCGCGCCAGGTCGAATCTCGCTACGACATGGCCATCCTGCACAACCCCGAAGAGAAGAACTGCCCCTCCAACGAGAAGGCCCTGAAAAAGTTCCTCAGGGCGGGCGAGTCCATGGGGTTTGACGTTGAGATCATTTCCAACGACGACTACGGGCGGCTGGGCGAGTTTGACGCGCTGTTCATCCGCGACAACACGACCGTGAACGGGTACCCGTTCCGCTTCTCCAGGCGCGGCGTCGCGCAGGGCCTGGTGGTGATCGACGACCCCGATTCGATCATCAAGTGCAGCAACAAGGTGTACGTCGCCGAACTCCTGCAGCGCCACAAGATCGCCGCCCTCCCCACGCTCATCATCCACCGGGGTAACTGGGAGGCGGCCCCCGACATCCTGGGCCTGCCCATCGTGCTCAAGCAGCCTGACAGCGCCTTCTCCCTCGGCGTGCTGAAGGTCACCACACGCGAGGAGTTCGCGAGCGAGGTAGACCGCCTGTTCAAGGTCTCGGACCTGCTGATCGCCCAGGCGTTTATCCCCACCCCGTTTGACTGGCGCGTGGGCGTTCTTGACCGCGAGCCCTTCTACGTGTGCAAGTACTTCATGGCCTCCAACCACTGGCAGATTTACGACAACAGCAAGAAGGGCGACGACGCCCTGGGCAACTTCGAGACCTGGCCCGTCGACGCCTGCCCCCCGGACGTGCTCAAAACGGCGATCCGCGTCGCCAACCTGATCGGGGACGGCCTGTACGGCGTTGACATCAAGGAGATCAACGGCAAGGCCCACGTTGTCGAGATCAACGACAACCCCAACCTCGACGCCGGTGTTGAGGATGAAATCCTCGGCGACGAGATGTACCTGCGGGTCATGCGGGTATTCCTCAAGCGCTTGGAGTCGCGGGGGCGATAGCAGAAACCGGGTATCACAGCGAGAGCAACCCCGCCCATGAGCATCCACCTCTTTGAGGCCTTCGGCGTCGAACTCGAGTACATGGTCGTCGACCGCGCGACGCTGGCGGTGCGCCCCATCGTCGACTCGCTGCTCCAGGAAGCCGCCGGGCTGCCCGGGGCCGTCGTTGAGGCCGAGGGCGACCCGCTCTTCCCCAACCAGGTCGAACTGGGTGACGCCGCGTGGTCCAACGAGTTGACGCTGCACGTGGTCGAACTCAAAACCACCACGCCCGCGAGACAACTCGACGGGTTGGCCGCGACCTTTGCGCGACACGTGGACCGGATCAACGCCATGCTGGAGCCCCGGGGCTGCATGCTCCTGCCCGGGGGCATGCACCCCACCATGGACCCGTTCCGCGAGATGAAGCTCTGGCCGCACGACTACGGCCCGGTCTATTCAACCTACAACCGCATCTTTGACTGCCGCGGCCACGGTTGGGCAAACCTCCAGGCGGTCCACCTCAACCTCCCGTTCACAGGCGCGGATCATCCTGACGACGAGTTTGGTCGGCTGCACGCGGCGATCCGGGTGCTGCTGCCCCTGCTGCCCGCGCTCTCGGCATCAACGCCCATCATGGATGGTCGCCTCACCGGCGTGCTCGACAACCGGCTGGAGGTGTACCGCACAAACAGCCGCGTCATCCCGGCGGCGGCGGGCCTGGTGATCCCCGAGCCCGTGTTCACGCGGGCGGACTACGAGCGGGTGGTGTTCGGCGAAATCTACCGGCAGTACGCGCCCCACGACCCCGATGGGGTGCTGCGGCACGAGTGGGCGAACTCGCGCGGGGCCATCGCGCGGTTCATGCGTGACACCATCGAGATCCGGGTGCTCGACGTGCAGGAGTGCCCCAAGGCCGACCTGGCCATCTGCGGCGGCATCACCGCCGTTCTTAGGGCTCTCGTCGCCGGCCAGTTCGCATCGCTCGAAGAACTCCGGGGCTGGCAGGTCCATCCGCTGCACGAGATCCTGCTCACCGTCATCCGCGACGGCGAGCGGGCCCGCATCAGCGACGACGCGTACCTTTCGATGCTCGGCTGGCGCGCCGGCCCATGCACCGCGGGAGAACTGTGGGCCCACCTGCTGGAAGCGGCGGGCGCGGGTGACCGTTCCAACGCCTGGTGGCGACCCGCGATGGACCTCATCTTGTCACGTGGCCCGCTGGCGCGCCGAATCACCGCGGCTCTGGGTGAGAACCCCGATGGGGCCCGCATCCAGGCCGTGTACCGACAACTGGCGGAGTGCGTCAAGGCCAATCAGCAGTTCGCGCCGTGATCGCCGGTGTGGCCGCGCGAGCCGCCACTACACTGCGTCCGTATGGCTAACCCCCGCGAGCGACAAACCCGCCAGCGCCAGGCAATCCGAGATGTCATCGGAGAGGCCGGCGGACCGCTCAGCCCGCGCGAGATCCTCGAGCACGCCCAAGGGCGCATCACCGGGATCGGAATGGCCACCGTCTACCGCACGCTCAAACTGCTCGCGGACGCAGGCGTCGTCCAGAGCGTTGAGATCCCCGGCGAAGCGCCCCGCTACGAACTGGCGGGGAAGGGGCACCACCACCACTTCTACTGCCGCGCGTGCGGCAGGGTCTTTGAGGTCGAAGGCTGCCCGGGCAACTTCAGCGACCTGGCCCCGCCCCGCTTCAAGGTCGAGGGGCACGAACTGGTCCTGTTCGGTCACTGCGTGGACTGCATCAACCGGAAGGGCTGATTTAACTTTCCTTGGATGGGTCCGGCCAGTGAGACCCCGCCAGCGCTGCGGCAACCTGCCCATCGTGCTCGAAACTCGTCTTGACGCCCGTCAGTCGCCTCCAGACAAACATCGCGAGCGCGCCCGCCGCGGCAACCCCGACCGCCGCCATCGCCAGGGCGTACAGGGTCCGGGTGTTGTCGATGGGGTCGGAACTGGCCTGGGCCGGCTGCGAGACCACCGTCCGTCCGCCGTCGATGCGCCTCTGCTGGGCCGCGTTGGCGTGGCTGGCAAAGGCCGCGGTGATAGTGTCCAGCGTCCGGGCCGTATTGTCGGCGCCCTGGCCGGCCAGTTCGAGCTTGAGTTCACCGTTGGCTGGTGACTGTGTGGTGAGCGAAGACGAGAGCAGCGTCGCCACCGACGATGCGGAGGCCAGCGAGGTCACGGCCTGGCGCTTGAAGCGCTCGGCGGCCACGGCGTGGAAGTGCGGGTCCTTGAGCAGGTCTTCGTGGTAGCGCTGCCATTCCTCAAGCTCGGCCTCGTTCAGGTCCCGCGATGGGCCATCCGCCTTGAGCCAGGAACTCGCGATGAACGTTGCGGGCGCCACCTCGCGGGCCAGCGCCCAACTGAGACCACCCAGGATCGCGAAGATCGCCACCGCGCACAGCGAGACCACCGCGGCGCGGTTCGCGGCCCGCGCATGCTGCAGTTTCCGCTCCGCCTCGATGATCTTGTCGCGGGCGACGACCAGCTCGCTCCGCTGGGCCAGGAGTTTCTCGAGCTGCTGGTATCGGGTCTTGATCGCTTCGCTGCCCTTCCTGACCTTCGCCGTCTGCTCGCGGATGAGCTCGCGGCAGCGGCGCAGCCGCTGCCGCCGGCGCAGGATCGCCAGGTCGCCGGTGATGCGCGGCTTGTCCTGGGCGGCCTGCTCGAAGGCCGCGGCCTTCCGGAGCGCCTCGGCGAGTTGTGCCTGCAGGTCCTGGGCCTGGGCGGCCGCGGCGGCGGCCTTGGCATCAGCGGCCTCGATGGCCTGCTGGGCCTCCTGGCGGTTGGCCAGTTCGGACTTGAGCCGTTCACGCAGCGTTCCGAGCGATCCCTCGAGCTCGGTTGTGTCCGTGGCCCGCTTCAGCATGGCGTCTTTCAGCCGTGCCGCCTCGTCGCGTTCGACCGTCCATAGTTTCTCGAACTTCGCGGCGGCCTGTCCCAGGCCCTCCACCCTGCCCTTGATCTGTTCCAACTGGCGCTTGGCTTCCTGGGCCTCACCCCGGGTGCATTCGAGCTCAGCGCGGATCGACTGCGCGTTGTTCTTCTCGGCCGTGATCGCAATCCTGTCGCGCTCCAGCGTAAACGCCTGGGAGGCAATGGCGTCCGCCCGCTCGTTGACCACTCGTTCACGATCGGCGAGCTTGCCCGCCTGGTCGTCCAGTTCCCGCCGGCGGGATTCCAGCGCCGCCAGCCGCTCCCGCTCCTCTTCGAGCACCGTCACATGGGCCGCCTCGAACTCCTTGGTCTGGCTCGCAATGTCGGCCTCGCGACGGCGAAGGTCGGCGGTCGCGTGGTCAAGGGCTTCGCGGGCGTCCGCCTGCGCCGCGGTGTGCTTGGCATGGTCCGCCACGGCGGCCGCCAGGTCCGACTCTCGCTTGGACAGGCCGGTCTCGTGCTCGCGCAAGCGAGCCTGGAGGTCTTGCCGCTGAATATACAGCGCCTTCAAGCACTCAAGCCCGGACTCAAACTCCGAGAGCACCTGGAGCACATCCGCTTCCGAGCGGTCGCCGGATGGCGCTCCGCGTGGGGGAGCGATACCGGCGGGGTTGAGGTCGTTCTGGTGGGGGTTTCCCAGGTTCATCCTCTCGGCTCCGATAAAGTCGCCGCGGGCGCTGCGAGAGCGTCCGCCACTGGTCTGCAACAGTGCTGTATCGGCAGAGCGACCGGGGCTCTGAACGGCAGTCCGAAAGTGCTTTGCCCGTGCGTGCTCCGGGCTGATGCCAAGGTCTGCCAGGGCCGTGCCACGGGCTGCCGGCTCTGTGGCTGCCCGTGTCTGCTCGTGCCTGGACGCGTTGCCCGCTGATCGCCCCCCCCCCTCCCCACCACCCACCACCCAAACTCGCCCCGTTTTCCATACACTCACCCCAGTCGCAACGAGCCCGCACACCATGACCCACCAGTCACGCGAGCACCACCCCGATCCGGCGTCAAGCCAGCGCGCGACGGCGAGCGTCAATCCCACTGGTCCCGGCCCGCCGGACCAGCCCCCCGTTCACCCCCAGCGCGGTCCGAACGCACTCACCGCCCACGACGAACGCCCCGGCGATTCCATCGGCCCTTACAAACTGCTCGAAGTCATCGGCGAAGGCGGCTTTGGCACCGTCTGGCTCGCCGAGCGTCGCTCGCCCATGGTGCAGCGCGTCGCGCTCAAGATCATCAAGGCCGGAATGGACACCAGGGCGGTGGTCGCCCGCTTCGAGCAGGAGCGACAGGCCCTGGCGGTCATGGACCACCCCCACGTCGCCAAGGTCTTTGATGCGGGCGCTACACCGCCCGCGATGGGCGGCCGCCCCTACTTCGTCATGGAGCACGTGCCCGGCGAGCCCATCACCACCTACGCCGACCGCCAGAACCTGAGCGTCCGCCAACGGCTGGAACTGTTCATCCCTGTCTGCGAGGCGGTGCAGCACGCCCACCACAAAGGGATCATCCACCGCGACCTGAAGCCTTCCAACATTCTCGTGGGTGTGCGCGACGGCGAGCCTACCCCCAAGATCATCGACTTCGGCGTCGCCAAGGCCATCAGCCACACCCTCACTGACAAGACCATCTTCACCGAGACAGGCCAACTCATCGGCACGCCCGAGTACATGAGCCCCGAGCAGGCTGAGATGGGCGCAACCGATATCGATACCCGCACCGATGTCTACTCGCTGGGTGTGGTGCTCTACGAACTGCTCTCGGGGCTGCTCCCATTTGACTCCAGGTCCCTCCGCGCGGCAGGCTACGACGCTATCCGCAAGGTCTTGCGCGATCAGGATGCCCCCAAGCCCAGCACCAGGCTCTCGACCGCCGACGATGCCACCGGGGCCGAGATCGCCCGACACCGCGTAATAGAGCGTGAGCAACTCGCACGCGAACTCCGCCGCGAACTGGACTGGATTCCGTTGAAGGCTCTGCGCAAGGACCGGACGGCCCGATACGACACTCCGGCGGATCTGGCGAAGGACATCCGGCGGTACCTGGACGGCCAGCCGCTGGAGGCGGGGCCGGAATCGGCGGGGTACCGGGTGCGGAAGTTTGTGAGGAGGAACAAGGGTCCGGTCATCGCCGTGGGGACGGTGCTGCTGGCGGTGGTGCTGGGATTGGGCGGCACGGTGTGGATGGCCGGCGTCGCGCGCACGGCCGAAAAGGAGCAGCGGCGGCTGGCGGAATCGGAAGCCGAGGCCCGGCGGACTGCCGACGCCAAGACCCGTGAGGCGGAGAATGCACTAGAGACGATCCAGTACAACTCCTACGTTGCCAACGTCCAGATGGCCGCGGCCGCCATGGACTTCCGGCAGTTTGACCGTGTGCGTGAGCGGCTGGAAGCGTGCCCGCCCCGCCTGCGGGGCTGGGAGTGGCGCTGGCTGAACGCAACGTCGGACAACTCCCTGGCCCAGCTCAAGGGGCACACGGAGGGGCTCAACTCCGCCGCGTTCAGCCCGGACGGTACGCGGATCGTGACGGGGTCGGGGGACACCACCGCGCGGGTGTGGGACGCCGCGACGGGGGCGAGCCTGGCCGAACTCAAGGGGCACACGAGTTTTGTCAAATCCGTCGCGTTCAGCCCGGACGGTACGCGGATCGTGACGGGATCGTACGACCAGACCGCGCGGGTGTGGGATGCCGCGACGGGGGCGAGCCTGGCCGAACTCAAGGGGCACGCGGGCCCGGTCTACTCCGCCGCGTTCAGCCCCGACGGTACGCGGATCGTGACGGCGGGGTGGGACCAGACCGCGCGGGTGTGGGATGCCGCGACGGGGGCGAGCCTGGCCGAACTCAAGGGGCACGCGGGCCCGGTCAACTCCGCCGCGTTCAGCCCCGACGGTACGCGGATTGTGACGGCGGGGTGGGACCAGATCGCGCGGGTGTGGGATGCCGCGACGGGGGCGAGCCTGGCCGAACTCAAGGGGCACACGGGCCCGGTCTACTCCGCCGCGTTCAGCCCCGACGGCACGCGGATTGTGACGGCGTCGGACGACCAGACCGCGCGGGTGTGGGATGCCGCGACGGGGGCGAGCCTGGCCGAACTCAAGGGGCACACGAGTGTGGTCAACTCCGCCGCGTTCAGCCCCGACGGTACGCGGATCGTGACGGCGTCGGACGACCAGACCGCGCGGGTGTGGGATGCCGCGACGGGGGCGAGCCTGGCCGAACTC
>Ga0163144_10002284_pt1 | contig 44535 bp, 20 predicted proteins | sample OliLak19BULKMAT1_FD_123175 | JGI IMG/M metagenome (GOLD analysis project Ga0163144, IMG submission 123175) | Freshwater microbial mat bacterial communities from Lake Vanda, McMurdo Dry Valleys, Antarctica - Oligotrophic Lake LV.19.BULKMAT1 | ecosystem: Environmental > Aquatic > Freshwater >... | reverse complement strand
GACGCTCGTCACCGTCGGCGCTGTGGTGTCGACCGGCGGAGGCGGCGGCGTGCCCACGACAAACAGAGGATCGACCCAGTAGTTGCTGGCCTGGTACGACTGACTTGGCATCCCGCCCGCACCATAGGCAAACACGCCGCCGTTGGCTAGCACCGTGAGCGGTCCGCTGGTGAACGTCGAGGCAAACGAGCTTCGATTGACGGCGTAGTGGCCCGTATTGGTGTGGTAGCTGGTCACGTAGGTGGCGCCGGCCGTGATCGCCACGGGCGTGGCGAAGGTCAACGTCTGCCAGCCGCTGGCCGTTTCGCCCGTGAACGTGCCCGTGGCAAGCAACTGACCGTTTGCGTTCCACAGGCTACCGGTATGCGTGCCCGTGTTGGCCGCGCTCTTGTAGAACTTCAAGCCCGTGATGAAGCCATCGGCGTTGGCCTGGAACCTTACGCCCAACTCGATGCTCGATCCATCGCCGCTATCGGCGCTGCCCGGTGTGGTCGAGTTCGGCCACAAGCTAACCGGCGTGGCCGAAGCGTTAACGGTAGCGAATGAGCTGGTCACGTTGGAGACCAAGGCATTGCCGGCCAAATCCTTGACGCCACTCGAACCGCCGACAATCGTCAGCGTGTACGAAGTTCCCGCGGCCAGTGCGCTGTTCGGCGTGACCGTGGCTGTCCGCGTATTGGCGTTGTAGCTGACCGTGGCCGCGACGGAAGCTCCGGCCGCGGTTCGCAACAGCAGCGTGCTGCTGCTAATGGTCGAAGCCGTCATCGCTTCGCTGAAGTCGATGCTCATCGCCACGCTCGTGGCCACGCTGGTCGCATTGGCGGCGGGCGTGACGGATGTCACCGTCGGTGGCGTGGTGTCTTGCGGCGGCGGCGGCGCTACGGTCGCGGTGGTGAATGCGGAGACGAAGTTCGAGGCCATGGCGTTGCCGGCCAGATCCTTGATGCCCGTCACTCCGCCGACCAGGAAAATCGTGTACGAAGTTCCATTCTCCAGCGGCGCCGACGGCGTGATCGTCACCGTATTCGTGGCGGCGTTGTAGGCGACCGTCGCCGTCACGCGGGTCGTCGCGTTCTTCAGCAATACGGCGTTGTCGGAGCCCAATACGGTCGCCGCGTTGAGCGGTTCGCTGAACGTCACGCTGGCCACGACATTGGTCGGAACATTGGTCGCGTCGGTCGTCGGCGATGCGGCCGTAGGCGCCGGCGCGGTCGTGTCCTGCACCGGAGTGCTGACGGTGACGAACGAGCTGCTGGCGCTTTGCGCCATGGGATTGCCCGCGGCGTCCTTCACGCCGGCAATCCCTCCACGCACGAAGATTGTATAGTTGGTGAGGTTCGCCAGTGGCGCGGTCGGCGTGAGCGTGGCGGTTCTTGTCGCTGCGTTATACGTTAGCGTCACGGGCGCCGTGTTATTGCCGCTGTCAATCAGTTTCAAGTTGTCGGTCGTAAGGGTGCTCGAGTCGAGCGCCTCGCTGAAAGTAACGCTAACCGCTGCGGTCGTGGAAATGCCCGACGCCCCAGTGGTTGGATTGTAAGAGACCACGGTCGGGGCGGTGGTGTCGGTCGGCGGCGTCGCGCCAAACAGGACATCGACCCAGTAGTTGCTATTCTGGTACGTTTGATTGGGAAACAGGCTGCTTGCGCCATAACCAAAGACGCCAGCGCCGATTCCGGCGCTGAGCGCGCCGTTGGTGAATTGCGAACCGAAGAAATTCAGGTTTCGCGAATAATGGCCGCTCGTGGCGTGGTAGCTTGCCACATAGGTCACACCCGCGGTGACTGCCACGGGCGTCGCAAAGTTGACCTGCTGCCACCCGCTGGCTGTCTCATTGGTGAACGTGGCCGAAGCTATCAATTGACCAGTGCTTGTCCACAAGCTACCAATGTGCGTTCCGGTGTTGGCGGCGCTCTTGTAATACTTCAAGCCAGTGATCGTGCCGCTGGTGTTGGCGACGAATTTCACGCCAACCTCGATCGATTGGTTATCGCCGCTGTCGACCGTCGTCGGCGTGGCCGAGTTGGACCACAACGACTGCGAAGGGACGGCGGCCTGCGCCTTCGTCAGGAACGACGACCAGGCTTCATTCGCCAGTGGATTGCCGGCGACGTCCTTCACGCCCGTCGCGCCTCCCTTGACGACAACCGTGTAGATCCTCGACGTACCCAAGGGACTCGATGGCGTGATGGTCGCGAGCTGTCGCACCGGGTCGTAGACGACGGTGGCTGGCACGACGGGCGTATTGACCGCATTGAGCAAGGGGCAGCCGCTGCACCAACCGCCCGGCGTCGAGCAGCATCCGCTGGGATCGGCGCTGGCTTCGGGATTTACCAACATCACCGAGTTGCTGGTGATGCTCGACGGATCGATGGGCTCGCTGAAGCGAACCGTTAGCACCGAGTTCGTCTCGATGGTCGTGCCTCCGCCAGTAACGCCAAACTCGTCGACCGTCGGAGGCGTGGTGTCGGCGGCAATCGCCGTGTTCAGCACGACGTCGACCCAATAGTTGCTCGAGGAGAAGCTCTGCGTCGGAAACGCGCTATTGCCATACGAATAGACGCCGTTGCTACCCGAGACGCCATTCGCGACCGCGTGCAGGGGGCCGTTGTCGACGCCCGACGTAGCGAAGTATGAGCGGTCGGTCGAATAACCGCCGCTGTTGGTGTGGTACGACGCCACATAGACGACGCCCGCCTGCACCGCCACCGGCGTGGCAAAGTTCACTTGCTGCCAGCCACTGCCTGTTTCGTTGGTGAAGGTCGCCGTCGCCAGCAGTTGACCGTTGACGGTCCACAGGCTTCCGGTGTGCGTGCCAGTATTCGCGGCGCTCTTATAGAATCGCAATCCGGTGATGAAGCCGTCGCTGTCGGAGCGGAACTTGACGCCCAACTCAGCCGACTGGTAATCGCCGCTATCCGCGGTTCCCGGGCCAGTGCCTGCGTTCCACAGCGAGTACACGCCCGGGTTCACCGTCGGATTGACAATGACACCCGGCTTCGCCACTTCGAGGTTTGCACTGTCGTCCACGGCCCGGCTGCGGATCGTCAACTGACCGCTGGTTCTGGGCGTGAACGTGTATGTCCAGCTGTTGCGGCCAGTCGCCATGTGCCAGGTCGCGCCGCCGTCGACTGAGACCTCGACCGCGGCCACCACGCCGCCGCCCGAGTCCTGCGCTGTGCCCCGCACCGTGTAGGCCACGTTGGCCGTCAGCGTCACACCGGCGGCGGGCGAAGTAATCGTCGAAACGGGCCGCGTTGCGTCGGTCGATTGAGTGGTATGTACCAGCCCTGCGCGCAGCGTTCCGGCCTGCACGCCCATGTCGGCGAACAAGTTCACGGTGGCCTGCTGCATGCGCACGTCGGCCGTCGTATCGATCACGTCGTGGTTGCCGTCGAGTCCCCACATCCATTGCACGGTGCCCGCCCCAAAGACCAGCGCGCCGCTGGCGGCGCGATACATCACCAAGTGATGCGTAGCCGTGCCCGGTGCATAGGTGCTGCCATAGTCTTGAATGTACGACGACACGCCGGCTGTCGTGGTCGACATGCGGATGAGCCCCGCCGGGCGGTGACCGTTATCAATGTCCTCGTCCCATTCGTAGCCCAGTACGTACTCGCCCAAGGAGAGAGATTGGTTGCCCGTCAGATTAGCGACGGCCGTATTGCGCCAGAAACGGAGCGGCGCGTCTTCGGCCGAAACATTGATGCTCAGGCCCAGCGAACCGTCGCCGTTTACGGTGAAGATCGTGCCCGTCAGGGCGTTCTCGGGATAGCCGCCGTCTGTCGACGACGCGAAGCGCGGATCGCGCCAGGTGCCGGTCCAAACGTCGTCTAGCGGATCGATCTTGGCGTTGGCGTGTGTTTCCTTGTAGCTCACCAGCGTGCGGTACGGCGTATGCGAAGAGTCTGTGCTGTTCTCCCAGCGGGTCTTCCAGAAGACCTCGTTGCCGCTGAAGAACGCCAGGTTTACGCCGGCGTCGCGGGCAGCTTCCACATTCGCGCGTTGCTCTCCCGACCAGTATTCATCGTGGCCAACCGAGAGGAATGCCTCGTGCTCCAGAAGTTCGCTGCCGCGCCTGTCGGTGTCGATGCCCGAGGTGTAGCTCACATCGTAGCCATTGGCCTCGATCCAGCGAACCATCGCGTATTCGGCGCCGAAGAAGAAGTTGATCGGCATGACGCCGCGCGTATTGAACGGGCGATTATAGCTCACCTCGGTGGCGCGGCCATACGACGCGAACGAGCTCTCGTACAGATTGGCGCCGCCGTAGTCGTTGTAGGCCTGCCAGGTGGTATCCGACGTTTGGAAGAGTAGCTCGGATTCTCCCTCGTCGTCGCGCACGACAAAAATGATGTGGCTCTCGCCATCCTCGCGCACCAGCTTGGCGATGTACACGCCCGACGTGGCGTCGGCCGGCACATTCCAAGACGCCGAGACCCGCCAATTCCCCGCGTCAACCAAGCCGGTTTCGATATCGACGAGCGGATCAGGCTGATTCTGAGGTAGTGAGACAGACGGTTGGATCGTGGCGACCTTGCGAGCGCCCATGCCGCCGTAGTAGCCGATGCGATAGATATCCAGGCGATAGTCGTCGGCGTCGGTGTCGACCTTGAAATCGATCCGCTCGCCGTGATTCACGCTCATCTGCGCGGCGTAGCCCTGGATGTTGCCGTCGCCCGAACCGTCAATGTCCCATTGGCTCGCCGGAGTGCCCGCCAAGAGATTCTCTTGCGCGATGGTGAGCACCGCGAGCAGGCGGCGATCTTCGAGTGGCTCGAGCTGCAGTCGGCGCGATTCGGGCCGACGACGCGGCGCTTGAACGCGCGGCCATTTGGCATTGAGAAAAGAAAGATAGCGAGAGCGTGGCATGTGGGGAGGCCTCGCGACGACGGGACGATGAAGGGGGGAAGTGCGTCCGAGCGGACGGTTGCCGTTCGAGTCGCTGATCGAGGCGGTTCAAACTGCCCGAGGGAGGGCTGCCGATTCTCTGCTCCGCCGCAAGCCGCGTTCGACACTCGGTGTTCCAATCCGAGCGGCTAATCGCGATACTAAACTGGGAGGTTTACGTAATCAACAGCCAATAACTAAAGTGGCGTAGATAAACTGTTTATGACGGCTATTCCACCGCGCGTGTTTCCCTTTTGCAACAGCGCCAAGCGCGAAAGCCGAATCTGCCTCGGTCAACGCGACCCCGAGGCTGTAAAACAGGGTGGTTTGCGTGCTTTAGGGCGATGCTCGCTCTCGGTTCTGCGCCGTTCTTTCACTGACCTTCCGTGCCGTCCAAGGCAGTGATATAAGGCTTCGCCCGCGCCCTTCATTGCTGCTGAGGGCGCTGCGGTGCGTTGCTCAAAGCGACGCTAATGCTCACTTGAAGTGGCAACAAGGATTCGCAATGCCACAGACTCGAAGTGTCTCAACTCGCGCGGCTCAGTCGCACGTCGGCGAAGATCGCCACGATTGGTCGCGGCTGGCGACGATGATCACTGTCGTCGTTGGTCCCTTAGCCATCGCGTCGCTGCTGTTGGCCGTGAACTTTGGCGCAACGCTGCGCGACTGCGCTCCACGCTGGCACGACGAGGTCTGGTACTTCAACGAGATCGCCGTCTTCCACGCCGCCGGTTGGAACGGCGGCTACACCATCGCCAATGAGATTCCAGCACGGGCGCCGTTTATCCACTTTGGCCCGCACGGGCCGTTCTTTCCGGCGCTGCTCGGAACGCTGACGCGCCTTACCGGGTTGCACCTGTGGTCGATCCCGATGCTCAACGCGGGGCTATTGATGCTGGCGAGCGCCGCGTGGCTAATGAGCACACGGCCGACGACCTCGCAGGCCTGGACGGCCGCCTTTATCGCCATGACGTTCTGGCCGATGGTGCTTTATCTGCCGACGTCGATGCAAGAGGCCCTGCACTATTCCATCGCCTTTGCGCTGGCTGCTGCGTCCCAATGGTTGCTGCGAAATCCTCGTGACACGGCGGCTCGTCTCGTTTCGCTGGGCTTGGTTGTGGCTGCCGCACAGATCCGCGTGACCTGGTGCTGGGTGGCGGTGCCGCTATTGTGGGTGGCGTTCCAACCTCGGAGTTGGAAGGGCAAGTTGGCCCTTGGTGCGGGGGCCGCGGCGCTTGTGGGGGCGCTCTACGGCGAGGCAATTTTGGTCTACGCCCCGTTTCCCAACTTCATGCACGATGTGTTGCACAGTGCGGCCGAATCGCCTTGGAGTGCCATGGCAATGATCTTTCTGCACGCGCTGAAGAGCGTGGGGCACTATCTGGCCCCCACGCGCGACAATCTCGTGCAAGTCGCCCTTCGATATCAGACGCTTTTGATTGCCGGGGCGGCCGGTTATCACGTGTGGGCACGCGTCCGACGCGAGCGACAGTTGGGCGTCCCAGCGACTTCTTCGGACCAAGTCGCAATACCGAATACGTCGAACTCGAAGTGGGAATTGCCGCGAATGATTGCCGGACGGCAGATTTCGGCCGTCGATTTGGCGTTCGGGTTCGTGCTCTTGAACCTGCTGTGCATCTTGGGCTTCGTCAACGCCTTTTACGATGTGTTTGACTGGCGAGATTACCGCGTCATTGCGCCCCATCTCTTGCTGTCCGTCTTGGTGCTGGTCGGCGTGGGCGCACGTCAATGGCTGGGAGGTTATGCGGCCATCGCGGTTCTGGTGGGGCTGATGGTGCCGACCCAATTCGTGCGGTTCCATCGCGAGCGCGTGGCCGTCGATCGCACGGAGATTGCGGCCTTTGCCAACGAAATCGAAGACTTCGTGGTCGTCGAACCGGGCGCTTCCGGCTGGGACAACACGATCTTGTTGCACATCGATCGCTTAGGCTCGCCACTGATCGCGGGCCTGCCGCCGGGCATCGGCGCCGCGCCGATCTACGAACGTGAAGAGGGCATCTTCCCGGCCCGCTCGAAGTACGTGCTGCTCACTCCGGAAGAGGCCGTACAGTTCGGTGCGCCCGATTCGCTGCGCAAAGTCGCCACGACGGCGCTAGGCGATCTGTACGTGCAGGATGCCGCGCCCTCGCACCAGCAAGTAGGGTCCGCTTCAGCGGACGCGGCGCGCGCGACGTCGGTTTCAGCGTCCGCTGAAGCGGACTCTACGAAGGATCGACGGATCCGATGATTGGGGTCCACCTCACCCGTCGTCTTCGCGCGGTCGAGGAATGACGGGCGAGACGCCCGTCCCCCAAAAGTTCACGTCGCCCTAGGCGGCTCTGGCCAGGTGCGATTCGGCCGCCAGGTCCAACATCTTGGCAACCGACTGCTTGCTCTGCTCGACGTAGCCGGGCAACCAGCGTCGGTAGGCGGCGACGATCTCATCCCGCTCTTCGAGCGCGCCGTGAATGTAGTGCGCGATCACTTCGTGTCGATCGGGATAGGGCACCACCAGGCGGCGGTGCAGATACGGATCGTCCTCAAACAAATGCGAGTTTGGCCCCAGCAGGCATGGCGCTCCGACGGCCAGACTCTCCATCGGCACCATCGGGCAGCATTCCGAGAACGTGACGTACAGGTTGAGGTGCATTTTGGCCATTTCGCGTGGCAACTCGTGCTGCGGCACGGCGCCCATCTTCACCTGGGCATTAATCTGCAATTCGCGGACGAACTCGGCCACACGGTCGTCGGCTCCACTCACGTGAACCATGGCGTGCGGAAGCTCCGTCGTCGCCGCCAGCATGGCATAGGGCAGCTTGCGCCAACGAGCGAGCCGCACGGCCCACAAACCCAAGTGCGGACCGCCGGGCAACGGCTGCGAGGGCCCTGGCGGCAGTTGGTCGATGGCATTGAGCACGAACGACGCGGGTATATTCAGGCGATTAAAGACGTCGGCCATGCCCGTCTTGACGAAGCCCACCTTGCGGATCGCCCCGCACGCGGCCAACTCCTTGAGCTTCACGAAGGAGCGCCAGTTATAGCCTTCGTTGGATTGCACGAAGCTGCCGTGCCATAGTCCGTAGACTTCAATCCGCCGCGGGGCATGCCGCAGGGCGTCGATCAGATGTACGTAGGAGAGCGGAAAGCCGCTGATGACGACTTTTGTCGCGCCGCTTTCGATCAGCAGCTCAGCGACATGCGCGGCCGAACGGCGGGAGAGTGCATCCTTCACCGGCAGCACGACCGGGAACAAGTGGCAGGTGGAACTGTAAATGCCGCGCCACGCCGGCTCGACGACGGCCACGGCCACGGGGGCCGCTGCTTTTGCCTTGGCAAGCCACGCGGCCTCGTCGAGCCGCATCAAGGGATCGCGCGCGTCGTGAAACTTTCTCCACAGCTTGCGGATGTTCGGCATTCTCGAGCGATCTCCGTGCTGCGACCTGAGTGTTCGACACGTACGGATCACGGCACCGTACTCAAAGCCCGCTTATACGAATTTTCCCTAGCCCAAGCATTCATGCCTGGAAACCGCCGGGGCGGATAATTTCGTCATGCACGCCCTTTAGGGCGGAACGACATAGCGATGGCACATCCACTTCAAGACAGGCCAACGACGACTTTTTGGGCAGCCATAGTCCCAGGCATGAATGCCTGGGCTAAGGAAATACGTCGATCCTCAACCAAATGCAATCCACCTCGCACCCGAAACTGGCCGCCGCTTACTCCACTTACGCCGCCAAGCTTTGCTGCTTGTTCCCTCGCAGCCGCTGGTAGAGCTCAATATGCTTCCGTGCGATCGCCTCCCAGCTATACGTGCTGGCAACGACGCGCGCCGCTTCGCCCATCCGCCGGGCCAAGGCGCGGTCTCGCAGTAGGCGCTCGACGGCCGCTGCCAGTTGACGCGGCGACTCGGGGGCGACCAACAGCCCGGTCCGCCCGTGTTGAATCAATTCCTGCATGCCCGGCAACGTCGAAGCAATTACCGGTCGGCCGGCCGCATAGCCTTCGAGCACGACCAGGCCGAAGGATTCCCAGGTGCGCGACGGCACGGCGACCACCCGTGCGTTTTGCAAAAGCCAGATCTTCGCCTGCCCTGTCGTACTTCCCAAGAACCGCACGCGAGCTGTCAGGCCGGCCTGCGCAGCTTGGGCTTCGAGCGCAGGCCGTTCGTCACCATCGCCGGCGATCACCAATTGCACGTCCCCCGAGGGCCGCAGTTGCCGCATGGCTTCCAGCAGCACATCGACGCCCTTGCGAACGTGCAAGCGACCAATGAACAGCACGAACTCGTCGCTGCGAATGGTCGGATCGAGCCCGCCCGGACGAGCGACTTGCTGCGTGAAGAGGCTTAAATCGACGCCATTCGGGATGCTGACGATATTCTTCGCCCCGGCGTGCAACCGCAGGAATCCATCGCGCGTGAAGTTGCTGATGGCAATCAGGGCATCGGCCGATTGCAGGGCCAACGTGTGCCGCGCCGGCAGGCCCGGCTTGGCCAGCCGCACGTTCCCTTCACGCACGTCGCCGCCGTGGCTGGTAATGACGATCGGAGCAGCCAAGTCCTGGCGGCACAAGGCGGCCAGATAGCCAGTCGGGTAGACATCGTGACAATGCAGCACGTCGAACCGGTTCCAATAGTAAAGCTCCTGCAGCCAACGGCGATACCAGGCCACGAATCGCCGCGTGGAGAGGAACCGAGGATGACGGACCACTGGGTACGGCAGCCGCGCGTCGTCGAGCTCCAAATGCCGGTGCCGAGGCGCCATGACGGTTACGTCTTGCCCCAGCGCGGTGAACTGCCGCGCCAGCGTGTCGACGACCAACTCCTGGCCTCCGACCTTGGGCAATGCCGTCGACGTGTAGAGACAGATCCGCATAAAAAGCCTTGTCAGGCGGGCTTGTTCATTGTGCAGTTGGCCAGCTTCGCTTGGCTCCCAGTTTGCCCAGATTCACTCAGCTCTCGCACGGATGGGAATTCCGCGATCTGCAATTCCATCGGCCCCCAAATCAATCGGATAGGAAAACCCTGCGGCTTAAGTTGCTTTTTCCGGTTGTCGTGGGTTTGCCGTGGAATGTGCGTGCGGACAAGCAAGCCCAGGCCACTGGTCAACTAAGGATTGCTTCTGCAAATTCGTTAAGGCCCGCAGCTTCCTACGGTTGATGCTGTGACGGGAACTTGGGGGACGGACGTCTCGCCCGCCTTCGCTAAGTTTGCCTCATCACGCAGACGGGCGAGACGCCCGTCCCCCCACGTACTGAAATTCACGCCGAGAAGCACTTCCGAGGCCGCGATGACAACAACTCGACCAAAGATTGTGCTCGCCGGCGGGTCGGGGTTCCTCGGTCGTGCTCTGGTTCGTTGGTTCGATAAACAGGGCTGGGAAACATCCGTGCTTTCGCGGAGTCCCGATGCGATTGCTGCACCGGCCAAGCCGGTCCTCTGGGATGGCGCAACCTTGGGCGACTGGCGGCGCGAGCTCGAAGGCGCCACCGCGCTAGTCAACCTCGCCGGCCGGTCCGTCAACTGCCGCTATCACGAGGCCAATCGCCGCGAGATCCTGCTTTCGCGGATCAACCCCACCCGCGTGTTGGGCGACGCGATCGGCCGCTGCGCCAATCCACCGAAAGTCTGGCTGAATTCCAGCACGGCCACGATCTACAAGCACAGCATTGAGCAGCCGATGGACGAAGCGACCGGCGTCATTGCCGGCACCCCCGCGGTGAAGGACGTGTTCTCGGTCGACGTTGCGCAAGCTTGGGAACGTGTTTTCGACGAAGCCCCCGCGCCGCAGACTCGCAAGGTTGCGTTGCGAACAGCTATGGTCTTGGCCACCGAGCAAGGAACCGTGTTCCGCGTGCTGCGTCGCCTGGCCCGCTGTGGGCTCGGCGGCGCGATGGCCGGCGGAAAGCAGTACATGTCGTGGATTCACGAGACAGACTTTTGCCGCGCTGTCGAGTGGTTGATCGACCGGGATGAAGTTTCCGGCCCGGTGAACGTCACTGCGCCGCAGCCGATGGCCAACCGAGACGTGATGCGGCTGCTGCGCGAGGTGTGTGGCGTGCGGCTGGGACTGCCGGCCGCGCGGTGGATGCTCGAAATCGGCGCGGTATTCTTGCGTACAGAAACGGAGCTGATTCTTAAAAGCCGTCGCGTCGTGCCGGCGCGACTGCTGGCGAGCGGCTTTGAGTTTTGCTTTGCCGATTTACGCTCGGCGGTGGCGGACTTAGAAGCGAAACTAGCGCACCCATCACACGACCAGGGTGGCACGTCCCTGAGCGCAGCGAAGGGCGTGGTTAGCTGAGAACCTCTAACTTTACTACTCGGACGTCATTCCCGCGCAGGCGGGAATCCAGGGACGCGGGGAAGGTGGTTGCGAATGTGACCTGTGTTCGGCGGTTGTAAAACTTGTGATGCACGGCCGTCTTGCGGTGTACTGGATTCCCGCCTGCGCGGGAATGACGGCGTGTTGAGCGGTTGAGTTAGGGGCTCTGCAGCGATAGTGCCCTTGAGAAATCAATCATCGCTTCACCGCTGCGCAAACGTCGACTCCCGCGGCGCTTCATACCGCACGGCCAGGTGCGGCGTCTCGATCCGTTTTTGCTCCTTGGCCAACGATTGCATCCCCGCTGCAACCAGACCCGTGGTCAGCAGAGTCCGCTCGATCGGATACGGCGATTTGCCGGTGACAAATGTTTGCTCGGCCTTTGACATCAACGCGGCCGAATACGCAACATTCGGCGTGCCTGGCAGGTAGAACAGGGTGGAGAGCGGCTCATCGCGGCCTTTCAACCGCGCGGCGAAGTTGAAGTCGCCCACCAGCCCATTCATGAGCAGCATCGTGGCCCGCGCGCCGTCGGCGTATTCAAAACGGTACGCAACCGGCTCTTTGACCCACTCGCGAATCTGAGCGTCGGTCGGATAGCGATGACTTCCGGTTGGCGTCTGCGCCAGCGTCTGGCTACGCGACAAACAAGCCTCGAAGAGTTTAGGATCCCAGCCGCCGGCGGCCCAACTGCCGGCTTGCATCGCCTTCCACACGGGCTCGCCTCGCAGGGCCTGCAGCGCTACGACGCCCGTCTCGCCCCCTTTGCGTCGCTCGGCCATGCACTGGATCACTTCCAAGGCGTGAAAGTCGTAGCTATCGACACCGCCGATGGCCACGCACAGCAATTCCTCGACCTCGGCGCCGTGTGGCATGTCGATCGAGGGCATCCGCCAGGTAACCGGCAGCGAGGAGCCGGCGGCCAGTGGAAAGCCCAGCGAACGCGAAGTGTCGACCATCTCCTTGGCCCATTCCCACTTCCAAGAGAGGTGCTTGTCGTTGAATACGGGCGTCGTGCGGCCGTCCTTCTTAAAGACGTCGGTCACTTGCCGGAAGAACTCGTAGCGCGGGTACATCGTCTGCCCGTACTCGCTTTTGCCATAGTTGCCGTGCTCGCCGATCACCAGCACCGCGTCGACCGCCAGTTGCTTGCCACCGCAGCGCAAGGCCTCGGCGATCGATGGATAGATGGTGAAACCGAATTCCTTGGCCCGCTCACGACTGAGATCGTTCTCCGGAAACTGATCGACGTAGGCCGACACGACTTCAAACGGCGGATGATGCCAATGGCCGTCGATGGGGTAGCCGACCAAAAACCGCTCGGCCATGTGCCAGGCGTGCGAGTGATAGCGCCACTCGGTCGTGACAACAGCCAGACGCTTGCGTTTTACCGGAGACGCGTCGGCGGCCTTCTCCGGCGACTTCTTTGGTTCCGGCTCGGCCGCATTGGTTGACGAAGTACCTGCGATATTTGCGGCCAGGCCCGCGCCACCGGCGGCCGCCGCGCCCAGTGTGCTGAGAAATGATCGTCGGGTGAACATGAATTTCTCCGTTGGGATCACATCAACTTGTGGTCGGGTGGCACGCTCTGAGCGCAGCGAAGGGCGTCGTTTGGTTGCGCACCACGCCCTTCGCTGCGCTCAGAGCGTGCCACCCTTACCTCACTTCACTTCTCTTCAAACCAATCCTTCGGCAACTCCAGCGACCAGACATCGTTGGTGAGTGGCTGGGCATGGCCGCCGGCTACGAAGAGCTTGTCGCCCAGCACGTACGTCGAGTGTTCGTGCCGTTCCTTCCAGATCACGTCTGATTTGAGCTGCTGCCACGACTTGCCGTCGGCCGAAGTCCACACGTCGCCCCAGTTCTTGGTCGGTTCAGCGGTCCAGCCTCCCAGCACCCACATGCGGTTGCGGTACACGGCGGCCGAGAACCACAGTCGCGGGTGCCAGGGGGCCGCGTCGGTGGCCTGCGTCCACGATACGCCGTCGGACGAACACCACACGTCGTTCTTGGCCTGGTACCGCGGAACGTAGTTTCCGCCTCCCAGCACCCACATCTTTCCGTCGTGTACGACCGCAGCATGGTAAGCCCGCGGAGACCACGGCGCTTTCTCCGTCGCCAGTTGCCAAGTTTTGCCATCGGACGAGCTCCAGACATCGTTCTTCAGACTCTTCTCGTCGCCGAAGTAATAATCCTCCGTGCCGCCGAGAATCCACATCTTGTCCTTGAAGACCACCGCGCCGGCCGCCAGCCGCGGCGACCAGGCCGCCTTGGACGTGACTTGCTCCCACTTTTCGCCGTCGCTCGTGGACCAGACTTCGCTCGAAGCCGAGTGCCCCGGCAGCCGCCCGTTGTACCATCCGCCCAGGAACCACATTTTGCCGCCGAAGCTGAGCATCATGGGCAGATCGGTGTGCTTGAACGGCGCGGGCTGTGCTGCTCGTTTCCAATCGCGACCATCGGCCGACGACCAAATATCGCGGGGAGGCGCCTCGAAGGAATTGAACCAGCCGCCAATCAGCCATAACTTGTCGGCGAACACGACCTCGCCCGACGAATCGCGCGGCTGCCAAGGCGCGGCGGCGGTCACCTTGACCCAGTCGGGCGCTTTCTTCTGTGCGGAAGCTGGCGCCGCGTCAAATGCGATGGCAATGCACCACGCGAACAGTGCGCACGAGCCGGTCCGTATCGATAAACACGGCATGGACAATCTCCGTTGGCGTTGAAGTAGTCAATGGCACACGTATCGTACTGTGCCTGAGACGAGGTTTGCCAGTGAAACGCGAAACCTTAGCCGATTAAAACGCTCCCAGGGCCCTCAGTCCTTGTGTATGCTGGCCTTGTGTAGGCTGGGGCTCGTGCTGAGCGAACTGGTGCCACCGGGGTAGCGACAGGTGACAATCTATGCCGCCGGATAGACACGCGGAGAGACTTGGACGCGGGCCATTGATTTCCGGTGCGCTCGCCGTGCTGCTGACGCTGCTCATTACCTGGCGCGCCGCCGCTGAAGATAAGCCATTTGGCCTCACCCAACGGCCCGTGTGGACCAACTCGCGATTGGTCGGCTCGCCCGAGCCGCCGTTGCCCTTTACGGTTGAGAAAACGTTCACGAAGATCCCTTGGAGCGCGCCGCTTTACCTGGCCGACGAGCCAGGCACGGATCGGCTGTGGATCGTCCAACAGGGGGGCGAAGCGGATCGCCCGTCGACGATTCTCCGCATCGAGAACGACACAGCGGCCACTGACCCGGTGACCGTGCTGAAAGTTCCGCAGCGGCTGTTTTATTCCGTCGCCTTTCATCCTCGCTATTCCGACAACGGCTATGTGTTCGTGTTCAGCAACGGTCCGACAGGGCAACAGGAGCGCACCAATCGCATCTCACGCTACACGGTCAAGCGCGACGCAGACGCCGTTTGCGATCCAGCGACCGAAACCGTGATCATCGAGTGGCCTTCCGCGGGGCACGACGGCGGCGACATGGCCTTCTCGCCCAAGGGGCTGCTCTACATCACCACGGGCGATGGCACCAGCGATTCCGACGGATTGAACTCGGGCCAGACCCTCGACGACCTGCTGGGCGCGGTGTTGCGGATCGACGTCGATCATCCGAGTTCGCCAGCAAAGCCGAGTTCGCCAGCAAAGACAGACGCGGATGATAAGTCTCCAAAACACTACAGCGTCCCGCCCGACAACCCCTTCATCAAGCACCCCGGCGCGCGGCCCGAGATCTGGGCCTATGGCCTGCGCAACCCCTGGCGGATGGCAATCGACGCCAAGAGTGGGCAGGTTTGGGTGGGAACCAACGGGCAGGATCTGTGGGAAACGGCTCACCGGGTTGCGCGTGGCGACAACCTCGGTTGGAGCGTCTACGAGGGGAGCCATCCCTTCTACCTCAATCGAAAGCTCGGGCCGACGCCGCCCGTGAAGCCGACGATCGAGCATCCGCACTCCGAGTTCCGCTCGCTCACCGGCGGCGTGGTGTATCGCGGCGACAAGTTTGCCGAGTTGGACGGCGCGTACCTCTACGGAGACTACTCGACCGGCCGTATCTGGGCGATGAAGCACGACGGCACGCGGCCCCTCTGGCATCGCGAGCTGGCCGACACGTCGCTGATGATCGCGGCGTTTCGCTGTGTGGCCGGCGAATTGTTCGTCGTCGATCACGGTGGCGGCATCTACCGGCTCGTGCCGACGCCCGTCGAAAGTCCGGCGGCAAAATTCCCCAGCTTGCTGAGCGAGACGGGCCTGTTCGATTCGGTTCGTGAGCATCGTCCCGCAGCGAGCCTGATTTCGTATTCGGTGAACGCATCTGGCTGGGCCGATGGCGCGCAGGCCCAGCGCTACGCGGCCGTGCCGGGCGAGAAACCGATCGAGTACGCGGCGACGGGCGGCTGGACGTTTCCCAACGGCACGGCGCTGGTGCAGACGCTTTCTCTGGAGCGCGAAGCGGGCAAACCCCAGACGCGCTTCCGCATCGAGACCCGCGTGCTATTGAGGCAGCAAGGCGAATGGGCGGGCTACACGTATCGCTGGAACGACGAACAGACCGACGCTGCGCTCGTGCCCAAGGAGGGCGCGCAGGCGGAGCTAACGATGCAGTATCCCCGTGCCGAAGGCGGCCATCGAAGCCAGTCCTGGCGCTACCCCAGCCGCAGCGAGTGCATGACCTGCCATAGCCGCCAGGCCAACTTCGTCCTGGGGCTGAGCGAAGCCCAGATGAACCGCGATCACGACTACGGCGGCGTGCGCGACAACCAATTGCGGGCCTGGGAGCACGCCGGCCTGTTCGCCGCGCCGCTGCCCAAGCCGCCGTCCGAGGCGACGAAGCTGACCGATCCCTACGATGTGTCCGCGCCGCTCGACGCCCGGGCTCGGTCTTACTTGCACGCGAACTGTTCGGTCTGCCACGTCGTCAACGGCGGCGGTAATGCCAAGATGGTGCTGGAATTCAGCGCGGCGGCTGACGCCATGAACGTCTTGGCCGCACGCCCCCAGCACGACACGTTTTCCATTGCCGACGCCATGATCGTCGCGCCGGGCGACCCCGACCACTCGGTCCTCGTGCATCGCGTGGGCCGACGCGGGAAGGGACAAATGCCGCCCTTGGTGAGCGCGCGGATCGACGAGCAAGCTGTGCAACTGTTGCGGGCCTGGATTGCTCCGATGAAGCCGGCTCGGCCCCTAGTCAAGGCGTGGCAAGTGAATGACTTTGCCGACTTGCTCGAGCGGTTGAAATCTGGCCGGTCGTTGAAGTCGGGCCAGGCCGCTTTCCGCGACATCGGTTGCAATCAATGCCATCGCATCGCGGGCGAAGGAGGAAACGTTGGCCCCGACCTCACGGGCATCGCGCGCCGGCAGACCGCGCATGAGCTGCTCACATCGATCCTGCTGCCCTCGGAAAAAATCGCCGACGAGTACGCGACGCACCAGATCGAAACGGCCGATGGCCGGATTATCGTGGGGAGAATCGAGCGCGAGGATGATGCGGCAATCGTGATCCGGCCGCAGGAGCAGCCCGGCGGGAAGCCATCGAAATCGCCTGGAACTCAGTCGCAGCCGCCCATGCCATCGAACGAAGCCCTCCGCATCGCGAAGGCCGACGTAGCCGCACGCCAACGGCTGCCGCTCTCGAACATGCCCACGGGCATCGCTTACGTGCTGAAGCGCGAAGAAGTGCTCGATCTGCTTGCGTATCTGATGGCGGACGGCGCTACGGGCGAAGGACCGAGCGGAAAATAACCTTTAGGATCCGCGCGAGGATCAATTGGTCAATTTGCCACGGATTGAACACGGAATTGAAGAAGAAATTGTACCGCGGATGAACGCCGATAAACGCGGATGAAAACGGACGAGACTATTGGGTATCTTGATCCAGACTTCATATCCGCGTGTATCGGTGTTCATCCGCGGTACAACCGTTCAATCGATTTCCATAAATCCGTACTACAAACGTTGATTTTTCAGGTCAATCTCAGCAGCCAAAATCCAAAAGGCCTGAAGCGAAAAGTCACGCAGAGGAAGAGAAGAGTAGACAGGATCAACGGGATTTACAGGATGAATTGAAAACGACAAATGAAAGGAAAACGACAACAAGTCATTCCTATCCCGTCGATCTTGTTGATCCTGTCTGCAAGTCTTCGTTCCCCTGAACGATAAACGTTGAATTTGCACGCGTCTTGCGCGGATTTTGAAGTCCGAGTTTTCCCTAGCCCAGGCATTCATGCCTGGGAAATCGATCGTAAAGGTTATCGTTTTGCACGCCCTTCAGGGCGGAATGGACTCGGTGGAGGGTTTTGCCCGCAACGGACGACGACTTCCTAGGGGTGTCGAAAACCCAGGCATGAATGCCTGGGCTAGGGAAAAGCGGCGATCGAACCACGAACCGCCATTTGCCATGCATTACCCGCTGTCCACGGACCTGTCCACTTTGTGCCCTTCGTGTCCTTTGTGGTTCGAGTGTTCTGGAAAACATTCGGATCGGCGCGGACGGATTGGCGCGAACCTCGTCATCACTCCGCCTTTTTGCTTTCCTTCTTCGCGTTGCCATCCCCGCTCGACTTGCCGCCGCTGTCTTTGCTCGCGCTGGACTTGGAATCGCCGGATTTGCTGTCCGAGGATTTACCGTCGGACGATTTGCTTTCGCTGGGGGGCTTGTCGGCCTCGGCCCGTTTCTTGTAGGAGTCGCTGCGGTAGTCGGTCTTGTAGAAGCCCGAGCCCTTGAACATGATCGCCATGCCGGCGCCGATCAGACGGCGCAGCTTCGGCTTGCCGCACTGGGGGCACTTTTTCTTGGGCGACGCGCTCATCGGCTGAGAAAGCTCGAAGGCGTGTTGGCAGGCATCGCAGACGTAGTCGTAGGTGGGCATAGGCTGGCTTTTTTTCAGGATCGATCCGGGAGTTTCCGCCGCTTGTTACAAGTATACGTTTCGCTTAGGTCCCGGCGGCGGGTGCGGGCGAGGTCGATACGATGACTTGCGCCGGTCGGACCACACGGTCGTGCAGTTGATAGCCGTCTTGCACGACCAGGAGCACGGTATTGGGCGGGAAGTCGGCGCTGGGCTGCTGCGTGATGGCTTCGTGAAAATTAGGGTCAAAGGGCTTGTGCAGCGCGTCGATCTTCCGGCACTCGTGCTGCGCCAGCACATTCTCCAACTGCTGTGCGACCATCTTGAAGCCGTCCAACAGGCCGCCTGTTTCCGGCGCCTTTTCGGCCGCAGTCATGGCCCGCCGTATGTTGTCCAAAACCGGCAGCAGATCGCGGAGCAAATACTGATTGGCGTAGCGGCGCTCATCCTCGAGCTCGCGGCGGGCCCGCTTGCGGTAGTTTTCCCAATCGGCCTGCAAGCGCAACTGCCGCTCGCGCGATTCTTCCAACTGCTGCTGGAGCTGATCCAAATCCTGCACGATGCTCTGGGCGGCCGCTTCTTCCAGCGATTCTTCCATGGCCGCGTCCGAAGCGGCGGCCCGCGGATCGGACGTCGGCCGGTCGTCGGATTGATTCTTCGATTCGCTCATACGTGTTGCCTGCGGTTATTAGATTTTGTAGGAGACGCCTCCTACAATTGCGTTGTGGCTAGTGCTACTTGTCTCGCTTCGACGCCTTGCCTGGTTTCGATACGGTTTCTGGTTTCGGCGGGTCCTCTTCAGGAACGAAATACTCGCGCAGCTTCTCGAAGAAGCTCTTGCGGTGCGGTGACACGTTGGCGCGCTCTTCCTCGGCCAGGTCGCGCAGCAACTCTTCCTGCCGCGGTGTTAGCGATTTCGGCACGTCCAATTGCACCTGCACCAGCAGGTCGCCGGTGCGCTTCGAGCGCGGGTCGGGCATGCCGCGCCCACGCAGATTAAAAACATCGCCGGCCTGCGTGCCGGCCGGAATCTTCAGCTCCTCGCGGCCGGCCAGCGTGGGCACTTCGATCGTCGCGCCCAGCGCCGCCTGCGTGTACGTGATCGGTATGTGACAGATCAAATGCTGACCATCGCGGTGGAACAACGCGTGCTCGCGAACCGTGATGAAGCAGTAGCAATCGCCAGGAGAGCCGCCTTCGGGGCTGGGTTCGCCCTCGCCGTTGATGCGCAGGCGCGTTTGGCTGTCGACGCCGGGCGGAATCGCCACTTCACGCTGCACGCGGCGCTTCACATAGCCTTGGCCGCGGCAGCCGGGGCAAGGGCTGCGGACGACCTGGCCCGCACCGTTGCACGAGGGGCACGTCGTCTGCACGCGGAAGATGCCCGAGGATTGCACGACCTGCCCGCGTCCGCCGCAATAGTTGCACGGTTCGGGCTTGGTGCCGAACTTTGCGCCGCTGCCCTTGCACTGATCGCAGGTGTGATGGCGTTCAAATTCGAGGTTGCGCGTGACGCCGCGGGCCGCTTCGATCAGATCGATCGTCACGTCGCAACGAATATCGGCCCCGCGCCGTGCGCGCCGCGAGCGACGCCCGCCTCCACGCTGGCCAAAGACGTCGCCGAAAATGCTGTCGCCGAAGATGCCGCCAAAGGCCTCGAAGATGTCGTTGATGTCGGTGAAGTGCGGGGCGCCGCCGCCGGCCCCGTCGATGCCGGCGTGGCCGAAACGGTCGTAGCGGGCCCGCTTCTCGGCGTCGCTGAGGATCTCGAAGGCCTCGGCTGCTTCCTTGAAACGTTTGACGGCGTCTTCGTCCCCTTGGTTCTTGTCGGGATGGAAGCGGATGGCCAGCTTGCGATACGAAGTGGAGATTTCCTTGTCCGTGGCAGTACGCTGGACCTCGAGCACCTCGTAGTAATCGCGTTTGCCGGCCATAGTTGCCATGGCTACTGGGGACGAAGGAGACCCGCCGCTCGCTACGACGTCATTGAGTGCGGCATGAAATCACACGTGGGCTGCACAGCGCGTTCAATAGCACAGTGCGTTCAACAAATGTGCCACTGCTTGAGCACAAGCAGTGGCACACAGCATGACACTATTTTACCACGCGATTAGCGTACACTGCCCTCAATGCGGTGCTTGCCCTTGTCTTCCTTGTCAAAATTCGTGACCAGGGCTTCGGTCGTCAACATCAGCGCCGAAATGCTGGCGGCATTGCTCAGGGCGCTGCGTACGACCTTCAAGGGGTCAATGATGCCGGCCTTGTACATGTCGACATACTCGGCGGAATTGGCGTCGTAGCCCGTGTTGGTGGGCTTGCGGCTGACTTCGTCGGCCACGACCGATCCGTCGATGCCGCAGTTGTCGACGATCTGACGCAGCGGCGCCTCCAGAGAGTGCAGCACGATGTCGATGCCGATCTTCTCGTCGCCGCGGGCCGAGCCGCGAGCCTTCTCGACGGCGTCCTTGCAGCGCAACAGGGCCACACCGCCACCGGGCAGGATCCCCTCTTCGACCGCCGCACGCGTGGCGTGCAGGGCGTCCTCGACGCGGGCCTTCTTCTGCTTCATGTCGGCTTCGCTGCCGGCGCCGACGGAAATGATCGCCACGCCGCCGGTGAGCTTGGCCAGGCGTTCCTGGAACTTCTCGCGGTCGTATTCGCTTTCCGTGCCTTCGATCTGGTTGCGAATCTGTTGGATGCGCTTCTTGATATCCTCGGGCTTGCCGGCGCCCTTGACGATCGTGGTGTCGTTCTTGTTGACGGTGATCTGCTTGGCGCGACCCAGGTGCGACAGCTCGAGGTTCTCGAGCTTGATGCCCAGGTCTTCGCTGATCAGCGTGCCGCCGGTAAGGACGGCAATATCGCCCAACATAGCCTTGCGGCGATCGCCGAATCCCGGCGCCTTGACGGCGCAAATGTTGAGCACGCCGCGGAGCTTGTTGACGACCAGGGTCGCCAGGGCTTCGCCCTCGACGTCCTCGGCGATGATCAACAGCGGCTTGCCGGCTTGGCTGGTTTTTTCCAAAACGGGAATCAATTCGCGAAGGTTGGCGACCTTTTTCTCATGAATCAGGATAAAGGCGTCGTCCAGCTCGCAGTCCATTTCAGTAGGACGGTTGATGAAGTACGGCGAGATGTAGCCCTTATCGAACTGCATGCCTTCGACCAGTTCGAGCGTGGTTTCGGTCGTCTTGCCTTCTTCGACCGTGATCACGCCGTCTTTGCCGACCTTCTCCATCGCGTTGGCCAGCAACTCGCCGATTTCGCGGTCGTTGTTGGCGCTGATGGCGCCGATTTGGGTGATTTCTTCCTTGCTCGAGACGGGCTTGGCCATCGACTTCAGGTGTTCGATGGCGGCCTCGACTGCTTTCTCAATGCCACGGCGGACCGCCATGGGATTGCTGCCGGCGGCTACGTTGCGGGTGCCTTCGCGGAAGATGGCGCGGGCCAGCACGGTGGCCGTCGTGGTGCCGTCGCCGGCGATGTCCGAGGTCTTGCTGGCGACTTCGTTGACCAGCTTCGCGCCCATGTTCTCAAAACGGTCCTCGAGATCGACTTCCTTGCTCACCGTGACGCCGTCTTTGGTCACGGTGGGACCGCCGAACGACTTGCTGATGATCACGTTGCGGCCCGTCGGTCCCATCGTAATGGCGACCGCGTGAGCCAGTTTCTCGACGCCCTTGAGCATCTTGGCTCGGGCCTGGTCCTCGAAGAGCAATTGCTTTGGCACGGTAGTTAGTTCCTTACGGAATGAAGATTGTAGTTGGTTTCGGAAAGAGTTAAGTAACCGCGGACGAACGCAGATAAACGCGGGTTAACTGGTAGCGAATTTACTGGTAGTTGTGCGATCCGGAAATAAGCGACTGGCGAATCTGCTATGCGTGAAAACGCCCGTCAACGTCTTTCCTGCTTTTCTTCTTCTCTGAACTGAAATTCTTTGATCTGCGTTAATCCGCGTCCATCCGCGGTTCCCTTCACGTGTCCTTGCTCAGCTACCGATTACCTTGGCCAAAATGTCGGACTCGCGGAGGATCTTTACGTCGTGCCCGTCGACTTCGATCTCGGTGCCCGAATACTTGCCGTAGATGACTTCATCGCCGACGGAGACCGACAGCGTGCCGCGCTGTCCGCTGTCGAGCAGCTTGCCGGGACCGATCGAGACGACCTTGCCGCGTTGGGGCTTCTCCTTGGCCGTGTCGGGCAGAACGATACCGCCGGCCGTGGTGTGCTCGGCCTCGCGGGGTTCGACCACGACACGATCATCCAGCGGACGCAGCTTCATACTTTTCATGGAAGGGTTCCTTGATTCCAATGCTTTCGGTTTGGAACGATTGATATTTATCGCGCGCTCCCCTTTCGGGTCGCGGCTAACCAGGTTTTCTTTTGCACATTTGCCGTTAGTTGCGGCACAATGCGACTTCTAGATTGCGACTTCTACATTCCCATGCCGCCCATTCCGCCCATGTCCATGCCGCCCATTCCACCCATGCCTCCGCCCATTCCGCCCATGCCGTGGTCGTGCGGTGCGTGGTCGTCGGCTTCCTCTTCCTTGGGAATCTCGGTCACCAGGGCTTCGGTGGTCAACAGCAACGCGGCCACGCTGGCCGCGTTCTGCAAAGCACAGCGAACGACCTTCGCGGGATCGATGATGCCCGCTTCGACCATATCGCAATAGGTGTTGCGCTCGGCATCATAGCCGTCGTTCTTGCCCTTCATCTGCCGCACACGATTAACGACCACTGCGCCGTCCAGACCGGCATTGTTGGCGATGCAGCGGAGCGGATAGTCGAGCACGTTGCGGATGATCTGGGCGCCCAGCTTTTCGTCGCCGGTCACTTGCAGCTTGTCGAGGGACTTGGCACTGCGAAGCAGGGCCACACCGCCGCCGGGCACGATGCCTTCTTCCAGGGCGGCCTGCGTGGCGGCCTTGGCGTCTTCCAGCAGGGCCTTGCGCTCCTTCATCTCAGTCTCGGTCGCAGCGCCGCAGTTGATCTGGGCCACGCCGCCGGCTAGCTTGGCCAGCCGCTCTTGCAGCTTCTCGCGATCGTATTCGCTGTCGGTGACTTCGATCTCACGGCGGATCTGATCGGCACGGCCCTCGATGGCCTCTTTCTTGCCGCCGCCGCCGACGATCGTCGTGTTCTCGGAGTCGATCACTACCTTGCGGGCCTTGCCGAGGTCGGACAGCTTCACCGAATCCAGGGCGATGCCCAGGTCCTTGAACACAGCCGTGCCCGCGGTCAATGTGGCCAGGTCGCCCAACATGGCCTTGCGGCGGTCGCCATAACCGGGGGCCTTGACGGCACACACGTTGAGGATGCCGCGCATCTTGTTGACGACGAGCGTGGCCAGGGCCTCGCCTTCGACGTCCTCGGCGATGATCAGAAGCGGCTTGGCGGCCTTGCTCACGGCCTCCAACAGCGGCACGAGGTTCTTGGCGCTGGAGATTTTTTCCTCGTAGATCAGAATCGAGCAATTCTCGAGCTCAACGGTTTGATCGTCCTGGTTGGTGACGAAGTGCGGCGAGAGGTAGCCGCGATCGAACTGCATGCCCTCGACCACTTCGACGGTCGTCTCGGACTGCTTGCCCTCTTCGAGCGTGATCACGCCGTCTTTGCCCACCTTGAGGAAGGCGTCGGCCAGGACGTCGCCAATGCTCGAATCGCCGTTGCCGGCGATGGTGGCGACTTGCTTGATTTCGGTCTTGTTCTTTTCGTTGATCGGCGTGGCGAGCTTGCCGATGCCCTCGACCACGGCTGCCACGGCCTTATTGATGCCGCGAGACAGGGCCATGGGATCGGCGCCGGCGGCAATCATCTTCAAGCCTTCGCGGAAGATGGCCTCGGCCAGAATGGTGGCGGTGGTGGTGCCATCGCCGGCCACGTCGTTGGTCTTGCTGGCGACTTCCTTGACCAACTGAGCCCCCAGGTTCTCGTAGGGGTCTTCCAGGTCGATGTCCTCAGCGACAGTGACGCCGTCCTTGGTAATCTTGGGCGAGCCCCAACCCTTGTCCAACACCGCGTTGCGGCCGCGGGGGCCAAGCGTGCTGCCAACGGCTCGGGCCAACTTCGAGACTCCGGCCAATAGGGGCTGCCGGGCGTCATCATCAAAGACCATCTGTTTTGCCACCGTGAAATCCTCCTGTTGTGGGCGAGCCCGTTTTGAGCGGACCAAATATTGACGGAACTGTTCGCAGGAAACGCCAAGGACCGAAGCGGGTTAAAGTCGCTTGCGAGCCATACGGCGGGTGAGGTTGGTTAACGGATGAAAGTAGGCTGCACGGGTGGAGCATCGCCACAATTGGCAGACAAAGTCCACGGCCGCGTACCAAAGCAAGGGGCGTGCCACAAACCAGAGGCAACACTGCAAACAGCTTGGACTATTCGACTTACGGACATTCGCCCTAGGGGCCGACGAGACGCGAACTGCAACGGCCGGATGAGACGTGCCAATTTGGCAGACCGTCAATTGGTTCGATGGTGCCCCTGGGTGACCCGGCTATAAGTTCCCCGGCGAGCCGGATGCGTAAGCTTCCGGTTCGGCAACTTCAAAACGGTGTCTGGAACCGTTGGCAAGTTCCCGCACACTACTTTCAAGCGGCCCGTTGCCAACGGTTCCTGACACCTTCTGGCGCGCAAAATCGCGCATTTTGCACATCGGTGCGCGCTTTTGCGCAATTCGCAACTGCAACAGGGGCAATCGGTTGACTGCTGTTTTCTCGAGTTGTGCGAGAATTTCGCGCGCGGGCGTTAGGCGCATTTTAACCCAGGCGTTGGCCTGTTTTCAAAGGCCGTTTTTGGCCAGCCGTAGCCAAAATCGTGAGACTTCGGTCGTGCCTGAAGTCTTACGACTTCAGCTACCCGTGGCAAAAACTGCTCAAGAGTTGTCTGTACGAGCCCTTAGCTTGCATCTCAGGTCCCGTCGAGGCCGCCGGGACCTACGACGCGGGTGTGACGCCCTACTTTGGCAACTTCTCGCGGAGTCGCTGGATTCGCTCGTTCGTGTCGCCGAAGCGGGCCGGCCACTCGGTGCGCTGGAGCTTGTCGATCGATTGCCGCGCGGCGTCCCAGCGCTTCAGGTGCAGTTGCGCTTCGGCCAGCCTGGTGAGGCCGGTCGGTTCGAGCCGCCGCAGTTGGGCGACTTCTTCCCACTGGCTGGCGGCTTCGTCCCAGCGGTCTTGCTTTTGGCGCAGCTCGGCCAGCGCCGCGTGGTTTTCCGCTTCGTGCGGCGCGGCCTCGATGATCGACGTGGCGGCCCGTTCGGCCTCGGCCTCATTGTCTTTCAATCGCTCGGCAAGCTGCTGATACAAGGCCAGGTTGAAGCGGTCGGCTTCGATGAGCTGCAACAACTGCCGCGTCGCCGCCGGCTTGTCGCCCGAGGCGTCGTAGCAGGCAATCAGCGCCTCTTGGACACTCTTGTCGTCCGGTTGCAGTTGCGCGGCAAGCTGCAACTGCACAATGGCCGCCGGGTGCTCGTTGCGAGACTCGTAGACCTTGCCAATCGCTTTGCGCAGAATCGCGCTGTCTTGGCCGGTCTTAGCGGCTTCCGCGTCCAGTTGATGAACGAAGTCAGGCAAGTCCTTCGCGTCTGCCAGGACTCGCTTGAGCGTCGTGAGTGCTTCCTGGCGGCCATCGTGCCGCGGCCCCCAGCAAACGATCGCGCCCGAAGCCGCGTCGACGGCTGCTTTGGTGTGCCCCAGACTGGAATGAGCCTGCGCCAGCCGCTGATACAAGGTCGAAAGGCCGGCATCGTTGACCCGACGGCCTGAAACTGCCCGCTGGTTGAGGGCAATCGCCTCATTCAAGTAGCCAATCGCCTTCTCCGGCAGATTGCAATCCTGGCAGGCATAACCTAAGCGGGAAACGTTTCCCTCAACCCAGCGTCCTTCTTGGTGAAAGTGAGCATCGGTTTCTTGAACGAATTGCAGCAACTGTTCCTGCCGCTGCGAATTGAAATAGGCCCCCATCAACAGCGCGCGATAGTGGATGTTATCGGGGCTGCCCTTCACGAGCGGTTCCACAATCGGGATCGATTCGGCAAACCGCTTCTGTTCGTGGAGGTAGCGGACCAACTGCTCCCGGCCCGACTCATCGAGCACGCCGTCGCGCTGTGCGAGCAGCAGGATCTCGATCGCCCGGGGAAATTGGTGCAGACCATCCCACAGGTACTTGGCGACGGTCACTGCGCGGCGACCATCGGACTTCTTCTCGGCATAGACTTCGTTGGCCGCTTGGGCAAAGTCCGCCGCCTTCTCCGACCAGAAGTAGGCATGGCCGATGTACGCGATGTTGTGGCTGCGGTTCTCCCCAGCACGAAGTTCTCGCTTCAGTTCTTCCACCGTCAGCTTGAATACACGTGGCGCGAGTTCGCTGATATCGAGCTTTGCCTCGACCGACTCGTGGCGACGTTGAGCCATCTCCTGGCCAAACACGTCCCACGCGCTGTTGCCCGTAATCGCCAGCCGCACCGGGTATTGTTCCATTCGCTCGACGAGGTACGCGAGTGCGACGCGCGGCCCCAACACATCGAGGATCACCGATCGCGGCGCGGCGGCGGTGTTGTTGTATTGCTGCTGCTGGCGTTTGAGAATCGCGGGAATCATCTCCAAGGCAAACTTGCGGACCAACTCCGTCGTGCTCGGCAGCTTGCGTCGCTGCGCAATGCCCAAGGTGTTCACCAGTTGGCTCACCAGGTTATAATGCACGTTCTCATCCGGCGCGGCGTCCAGTTGCCGCAAGCCACGGGCCATCAGGTTCTGAAACAACGCATCGCCCTTGCCCAACGACACCGCGCCGTCGTGCTCCAGGGCCTCGTTGTAAAGCGCCCCCATGCGGCCTTGCATCCAGGTCCGCTGCTGCGCATTCTCGGCCCGATCCAAGTGTTGCTGGAGGATCGCCTCTCCCGCGGAATAGTGCTGTGCGCCTTCCAACAGGTGAATGTAGCTGCCGAGGATCTCATTGTCCGCGTTAGGCCAGCGGCCCTTGTGGGCTTGCTCGTACTTGCGAACCGCGGCTTCCATCTCACCGATCGCCACGGCCTTCTGGTCGTACGACCAGAACAGGACGTTGCACAAATCATTGGCGACGTGCAAACGGTCGCGGCTGCCTGGCGGAACAAGCTCCTGAAGCGCACGCAATTCGCGCAACTGCTCGTCGACGAGCTTGGGATGGTGCAGCGTGTTCAGACCGTGCAGAAAGCCGGCCATCAGCCGCGGTTCGCCGGTGCTCCATTGCCGATCGAAGGCTCGCGTCATCGCGGCCAGGCAGGCGGCGACATGCGGCTGGGGTTGATTGAGCACCTCGGACGAACGCCGCTCGACAATCGCTTCCAGCAGATCGAGGGCCCGCAGATCGGTGGGCGTGAGCTTGCCCTCGCGCAGCTTTCCGATTCGCGCGAGGATAGAATCGGCCGTGGCCTCGTTCCGCACTTCGACCAACACCTGGCTTTGCAGGCTCCGCAAGAAGGCGTAGATCTGCTGCGGCGAGCGGCCCAGCACCGCATCGGGCAGCATTTGCAGCAAGCGGAAGTCTCGACACGCGGCATACAGGTCGCGGAGTTGCGACAGGTAATTCTCGGGCTGGGACGATTTCTCAAACAATGCGCGGAACGCGAACAGCGTGCTCTCGTCGAGCTCGCTCGGCAACGGCCGGTCGGTTTGCATCCAGCGACTGCGGATGCCCCCCACCATACGGCTCAACTGGTGCTCGGGCATCTGCTTGAACGACTCGACCCGCGTCCGTTCGTAGTCCTGCCGGCGGCCGCAAACCAGATACCAGTCCGCAAGCGTGCGATAATCGCCGGCTTCAAGCAAGTGGTCCTTTTCGGCAGCCTCGAACAACGGGATCGCTTCCTCCAACTTACCGCGCTCGGCGAGCAGCAGCGCGAGCGCTTTTCGCCACGGCGAAATCGCCGCGTCCGCGCGAATCCAAGATCGCAACTGCTGCTCCAGGTCGTCGGGCCGGTCCAGTGCGATCAGCAGTTGGAACTTGGTCGCTCGCCACATGGCCGCGGTTTCACCACCGCGAGCGATTCCCGCATCGATGTATTTGAGCGCTCGGTTGACGGACTCTGGCGATGCGTTGCGCCGAGCGGCCAAATTCATGGCCGTGGCAAACGCACGCTGGCCGAGCAAGGCGTCGAAGGACCGCTTTTGCATCGCCACGAGATGCCGTGCCAAGTCGACATCCGCCGCCGCTTCCGCTGCCTGGGCACCGTCTGCAATTGGATCTGCAGCCGCGGGATCCGCCGCCGGAGGCGCCTCGCCCAGAATCTGCCAGCATTGCTGTTCGACCTGGGGCAAGTTTTGCTCGAGTTGTACGTCGAGATACGCTTGCTCGATCCGCAACCAGGGCGTGAGCGGATTGTTGTTAGCAGCATCTTTGTCTTTGGAATTCTTACTTGTATCCGCCTCGGCCGCCAGCCGCGCGGCAACACCGGCCCGGGCTGCCTTGGTTTGCTCGGCCTGCTTCTTGAGCAACTCGGTTCGCGTGAGTTGGTCGACCTTGCCTTGGTCGTGCAGCTCCTTGTCCGCTCGGGCGTAGCGGTTGGCGATCATGCGGTCGACCAATCGGTACAGGGCCGGCAGTTGAACTGCCAGGCGATTCTCGGTCGGGTCCTGGCCGGTGGACAGTTGCCGCAGCAGTTGGAACGCCTCGGTTTCGAGGTCGTCGGTCCAGGCACGGGTCAGCAGCACCTCGAACAAGCCCGCTAGGTACGACGACTTGTACTGGCCCGGCGCCGAAGCAATCCGCGCCCGCAGAAACGGCAGATGCTCTGTGGCGTCAAAGCGGTTGGCGTAGATCGTCCGCAGCGACTCGCCCAGCGAGTGTTTTACTTCCAATTCGTTTGATTGAGCTTCAGATAGCTGCGATTCCGCACGCTGTGCCGCGGCGGCATGAACGCTTGCCGGATCGGCTTTTGCGATCGGAGCACTCGGCAGCTTCTCCCACCGCTGGCGAAGCTGTGCGGCGATCTGCTTCCAAATCTCGTCGGGGACTTCGGCCGCATTCATTTGTGTACGGCCGGCGAGCGGTTCCGCCAGCTCGATTCGGCCCGACATCGTCCAACTCACCAGCGTGCCGATCTGCTCGGGCGCAAGCTGGTCCAGCTCGGTGCGGAGCAGCGTGAGGAAATGGCCCCGCAGCCGATCGCAGGCGTCGCTCTCGGAGAATCGATGCCCCAGAATCCGCTGCGCGATGTCGAAGTGGTGCTGGTGCCGCGTAAAGAACCTTGCGGTGGTTGCCAAGGGCTCGAACCACCGCCGGTCCATGCGCTGAAACGACAGGTTGTAGCAGTTGCCTTGCGCGAAGGAGATGGCCGCGTCGAGCCGTGCCCGCTGCGCGGGCTGCAGTTGCCCGTCGATACGAGCCTCGGCAAGCCACTTCTCGACCAGCGCGCTGGCCGCCGGCAAATGATCGTTGTAGATCAATGCCGAAAGATGTTGGAGGTAGGCCGATTGGTACGCCGGATTGCGGCCGACCCAGTCTGTGGTGAACCGCAGCAAGTCTTCCCAAAGGGCCTGTTTCCGATACAGCTCAGCGTAGGTGGTCCGCAGCGTCTCGTCCTCGGACTCGGTCCACTCGAACGGTGCTCCGCCACTCGGATCCTGCAAGCTCTTGCGATCCAACGCGCGCCGCAGCCACTCGTAGGCCGCGTCCGGATGTCCTGATTGCAACAGCCGCTGGGCGAAGTCGGTCTGCTTGTACACGTCCCACGGGGCCTGCTCCGCCAGCACGCGACGCAACGCGAGCGCATCCTCGCCACGATCGAGTTGTTCGTAAACATTCAGTAAGCGGTCTTGCCACATGGCCTTGGCGCTGGATTCCGCCGGTTGCCGGTCGTAGACGGGCTGCAGAAGCTGGATGACCTCTAGGTACTCGGCCGGGCTGGTCACCGGTTGCACATGACTCAGAATAAACTCGGCCAGGAACAGCTCGTCCTGCCGCGCTTTCAGAGGACCATTCTGCTGAGCGCCAGCCACGAGCGTGCGGGCTTCGCCGAGTAATCGCTGCCGGGCCTCTTCGTTGCGGCGGATCGCCGCCAGCGCAGCCGTGCGAATCCAACGCACACCAATTCTGTCAGCAGCCAACTTTTCGGCCGCGCCAAGCTGTGCGAGCATCTCGTCCCATTGCTGGAGCGAGGCATAGTGCAAGATCATCGCCACGCGGTCATCGAAGCCCGCGCTGCCGTCGGCCACCCTCTGACGGGCTACCTTGAGCGCAGGACACGGCAAGTGCAGGAATTGCACCAGGGGCTTGGCGGCCAGTTCCTCGGCAATCCGCTCGGCAAACTGCGGCGGCGCGAGCGGTTTCACATCGAGGGTGGTTTCGCCCGTTTTATGGCCCTTGGCGTCGGTCGACATCGTATGCTTGGCCCACCACGATCCGCCAGCTTCGATGAAATCGTCGTACACGATCGTTGCGGTCAACTTCTCTTTGTCGAACCACTCTTGCCGCAAGAGCACGTGCCGGCCTGTATCGATGAGAAACTGTTGCTCAGTCGTGGAACCCTTGATGGACACGATCAAGCGGACCTGGTTCTCGCCGGCCCCTTCGACCCGGGCGTGGTGGGTGCGGAACGCGTCGTGCAAAGCGTCCTGCGAGTAATCGCTCAGCGAGAGAGGCGGCGACTTGAGCTCCGCGTTTCCTTCGGCCGGCTTGCGTGTGCGGCCCAGCAACCATGCAAGCGAAAACACGCCGCGCTCGTTGGCATCGCAATAGTTGACGAGCGTGTGGCCGCCGACGTCCAACGGCCGGGCGATCCAGGCCGAGGGCGAGACCAACACGAGATCGCTGTGATGGTCGGTGCGGCGATTCCAGCGCGGGTCGAAACTTTCGGCAGCACGGCGAATCTCGACGCCGCCTGCTTGCTTTTGCAACGACTCGCCACGCAGCAAGCTCTTCGAGAGTGCAATCGCATCTGCTGGCCAAGGGTGCGTCTCCTTCGGCGTTACCACCTTGCCAGGCGCGCGCGGTAAGGGGGGGAATAGCGAAGTGAGCCAGCTCGTGGTGTCGGGTTGGTGGCGCCCGTAGGACTCGTTGGACTCATAGACAGGTTTGCAGATGGTGTAGCAGATGTCGACTGGTCTCAAATCTGCTCGAAACCCTCGAGGAAGACTAAGCGTGAACCCGGCCTGCCACTCGTCCGCACTTTGATCAAAGTAGACAGTCCTCCGATTAACGTCGCGTAGCCCGTCGTCCACCAGGGATTTTCGCGCCGTGTCGTCTTCATAGATGCGATCGCTATTGAAGGGCATGCCCAAGCTCAGCCCGTCGTCTCCGTCGATGGCATTTGCGGACAGCAGCAGACTCCCGAAGTCGGATGCGTCGTACTCCTCGGTGTCCCAATGCTGTTTGAAGTCCTGGTCACCGTCGCCACCCCCGCCGCCACGAGCGAATCCAACAAAGAACGAAAACGAATCGGAACTACCGTTTGCCATAGACCCGGAGCTATCCGACAGACTCAAGTAGGCCCGTGGACCGGCCGAACCAACCGGCCCCACTTGCGGGCGGAAGCCCCACTCCATGCCCTTGTCGAGCCGCCGCATTTGGTCGAGCGCCTGCACCCGGCGTTGCACATCTTGTGGATCGCGCCCTAGCGTCGCCAGTTCGCGCAGAACCTGCCGACGGAGTCCCAACCGCCAGTCGCCGGCTCGCTTCATTTGCTGCTGCCGCAGTTCATAGTTGGAGTTGGATTTGCCCTCGGCGAAGAACCGCTCGCCATCGCGCATCTCGTAACGCCGCTTGACGCCAAACCGCTCGCGATCGGCGTCGGTCTCCAGCACCAGCAGCGACGTGTAGGGTGTGATGATGTGGAACTCTTCGGACATGGCGATGATCTCGTCGCGAACCGCATCGCTCGTGCCTTGCCGCAGCAGTTGATCCAAGTGCGATCGGGCCCACAAGCGAGGGATGAACGAGTTCCCCTCCTCGGCGCCTTTCAGAGCGACCTTGGCGGCATAACGCACCTTTTCGCTACCCCGAGTTCCGGTGACGATCACTTCACCGTGCTGATCGCCTCCGCTGGCCAGATACCGGCCCACGAGAATCTGCTGCGTCCCGGCCGGCACGTTGGGTAGTTGCTCGGGATAGACGGCCGCCACCTTCAGCCCGCGAAACTCGACGTGCAGATTCCGCAAGCCCGGCTGAGCAATTTCGTTGAGCAGCTCCCGCGCGACCGTCGCCGGCGTTTGCTCGCCGCCGATCGTGCGAACCGAACCCTGACCCGCCGCGGCAATTCCCCTCAGCACGGTGACCTCGTAGGTATTGCCGACCGCGACGGCATGAAAGGAGCGCACACGTGTATCACTTGCCGACTTCTCACCTGACTTTTCCGGTGGGCCGATCAAGCGTTGCACACACTTCACGAAGCTAGCCGGATCGGTCTTGCCCGCCGACACAATCCCGTCGCCGATGTAAACCACGTGCGCGTCGGCCGGCGCTTTCTTGACGACATCCGTGAGCGCCCGTTCCAGATCCGTCCAACCCAGCGAAATCCGCCCCTCGAGAAACTCGCGGGCCTTCGCCACGTTCTCTGCGGTCGGCGCCAGCGGCTCGGGCGATGCCCAGGCTGAGCCCACGTCGGCCGCGGCCAGCAGGAAGCGATCCTGCGCGCCCAGCGAGGCCAGCACCGTCGCCACGAACTCGGCCTGCTGCTTGCGCTTCTCGACATCCATCGAGGCCGACGTATCGCACAGCAGCACAAGCTGCAAGGGCTTCCCTTCGGGCAACACCTCGCGCTGCCAGTTCCCTACCACGCCCGGCGGTGTGAGCTGCAGCAAAAAGTAGCCGTCGTTGCCGCGACGATGGGGAACGACCACGACGTCGGAGTTCCGGCCGTCAATCTCGCACACAACCTCGAAATCGCGCGAGGGCGTGTGCTCTTGGGCGGCGAAATCGACCTGGGCCGAGTGTTCGGTCCGTTGCGTGCGAACCGTGTGCGTGGGGCAAGTGACGTTCTTCAGCGGCAAGGCCGAATTCACCGTGACCGAAAGCGAAAGCTCGCGCAGCGGTCGGGCTTGCAGCAACTCGCTGCGCAGCCCATACGTGTAGCGGTAGCGATTGGCCCGCAGCGGCAGCACCTGCGTGTACACGATCTTGATGCGCTTCTCGGAATAGGCTTCGATCGGGAACACGCGGGCCTTGAAGAGATTTCCGCCGGCCCATTCCAGCAGTCCGGGGTCGCGCTTCTCGCGGAGAATTGTCTCGTATATCTCGCGGGCCCGTTGCTTCTCGACGACGTCGGCCTCGACTAGATCGTTGCCGATCCACATGCCGAAGCCGCTGATCGACGCATCCTGCGGCAGGGGAAAGTGAAACACGCCTTCCAGCCGGCCGGCCGTATGATTGACGAACGACTCCTCGATGGTCGTGCGGGCAATCTGGTCGCGGATCTCGACCTGCACCTTGTGGTAGCCGACCGAGAGCGGCTCGTTGCGGCCGTCGGGCAGTTGCACGATCAACGAACCGAGCGACTCCTTGTTCGAGGTTCCCTCAAAGCCAGCCAACCACTGGGGCGGCGTGCGGACCTCGACGAGCTTTTCACTTCGATCGACGCGCCATAGCTGCTTAACTAATGCGGGCTTATCGGCGTCATCCGCTTTCGGCGAGGCGAATCGTTGACTGCCCTCGCGCGGCGCGAGCAGCTCAAACCCAGCGCCGTCACGCTTGGGGAGGCCGACTTGCACTTCGCCTGAGTGCAGCCGCGCCTGCGATGGCGAAATGCACTCCACCAGGGTGCCCGGCCCTAATGTCAGCTCCACGTCAGTCGAAAGCCGGACCAATACGGCGTTCGCGCCCCGCGGATCGGTCCGCAGCCAATCGCCCGTCTTGAGGAGCGTTTCGCGGCCGATTGGCGTCCAGCGCTGGGCGAGCATGGGCCGCAGCACGACGACGCCCTGCGCATCGCGGACGTCGCCGATCCGACCATCCTCGGTTAATGATTTGGCGACGACAAACTTGCTGTCGTCCACGGCCGCATCCACGGCGACGAGCTGCAGTTCCGCGAGCGGTGGCCCGGCATTTCGCGGTGCGCCCTCGGGCCAGGCCGCGATGCCGACGAGCTGATTGTCGCGGACGTCGGCAAAGGCCTCGATGGCCACAAATCCATCTCGGGCGGGCAGATCGACCCGATAGACGAAGCATTCCCGCCCGTCGTACGTCGAACGCTCCTTGGGTCGCGCGTCCAAGAGGGCCGTGGCGTCTTTCACCCCAACGTCAAGCAGCCCCAGCAGGTCGACTTGCTGTTGTGCGTTCAAGAACCACGGCGAATCGCTCGCGGCGATGGTATTGGCCGCTTCGTCGATCTTCCACAAGCGCGAACCGGCCGCAATGCGATACTGCCGCGGCGAATCCTCCCAGCGCACCAGGCCCGGCGCGCGGACCCATACTTCGGCCGAGCGACCTTCTTTCGAGACGCGCAACTGCAACGTCTTTGCGCTGCGAAGATCGTCGAGAACCGTGGAGAAGGGCACCGCGCCGCGGAGCGCGCCGGTTGGCCCGATGCCCAGGTAGACGGCAACGACGGCGGCCGTTGCGGCCAGCGCGGCCGCGGCACGCAGGGAGAACGTGACCATGCGAGATCTTCCGAGTAAGTGAACATTTGATGCTGCGATTGGACCGTGGGGTGGCACGCCCTGAGGGACAAAGGGCGTGGTTTCGCCTTCCACTGCGCTCCCCACCACGCCCTTCGCTGCGCTTAGGGCGCGCCACCCTGATGCAGCGCTTGAAGTGCCAACGTTCTGCGCGAACGCATCGCCCGCGCGTGTACGCAGGGATTCAAGCAGTGCCGCGTCGGGCGGCGCGGCGCCGGCCTCCACGCTGCGCAGCAAAGCTGCAAGCAGTGCTACTTCTCGGTCGGTGGGACCGTCGTTCGTGGGATTGGCTTGCATCATGGAAGCGACGAGGCCAGTTGAAAGATGTCAGTTGCGTGAAGTCAGTCGAACAAAGTCAAGTGCGCGACGAAGGAACCGACTTCTTCGTGAAGTCCGCATCGGCGAAGGTCGCGAACTTCGCCCGGAACTCACGCCGGGCACGCGCCAGCTTCGATTTCAGCGAGTCCTGCGATACTCCAAAATCCTGCGACAACTCAGCCAGGCTGCGGTCGTCGAGATACTTGGCGGCCAGCAGCGCCGCGTAATCGGCCGATAGCTCGGCCAGCACGCTACGCACCAGGTCGGCCAGTTCTCGTTGCTCGCTGGCGGCATCGGCCGGCTCGGACAATTCCAGCCAGCGCCGGACCTCGGCCGTTCTTGTTTCCAGAATCTTGTGGACCGCCGCTGCCCGGCTCTCGTGTCGCCAGTAGGCGGTCACCCGGTGATGGGCGATGCCGGTCAACCAGCCCCAAAGTGTGCCGCGCTCGGGGTCGAACTGCCTTGCTGAGGCCGCCGCCGCCAGGAACGCGTCTTGAACAATGTCGGCCACGGCCGCTGCGTTCGCACCCAGCAGCCGCGAGACGTAACGCCACACATCCAGACTGTATCCGTCGTACAGTCGGGCCCAAGCTTCCTGGCTGCCCTCGCGCAGCCCTTGGACGACGGCGAGTTGATCGTTTGCATCCAGCAAGGGGCCGTCTCAATGATGTGAGCGGTCAGTCTAAGAACTAGTGGGCGCGGCGCGGCCCGCAGGTGTCGCGGAATGTTGCGAAAAAGAAAGAGATTACCGCCGCCGCTTTTGCGTTAGCCGCCTCGCTCGCGAGGCGCTCCGCCGACGATGAGCGTGCTGCCGCGACTTGGATGGAACGCTTGCTGGCCCTCAGGGGCGAAGCGCCCCGCGAGCGGGGCGGCTAACTCTTTTGCTTCGCCTCACGTCACATCCAGCCCCAGCAAATACTCATCCAGCGACTTCTGCTGCGCGGTGATTTTGGTCTGCAGCTCGCGGATTTCGCCGCGGAACTTCTCGATCTGGTCTTCCTGCTCGGTGAACTTCTTCACGTAGCGGTTGTAGAGATCGGTGTTCTTGTCAAGCCGCTGCATGTTCTCGCGAATGCGGGCCTGCTCCTGGCCGATTGTGGCGATCTGGGCCTCGAGCTGCTGTGCGCTGGTTGCGAGCGTCTGTATGTCGGTCTTCCGCTTGACGACCTCGGCCAGGGCCTTCTTTACACCGTCGCTCACCACCTTCGCGCTCAGATAGTATTGAATCGTGCCGTCGTCCAGGCCGGTGATGGCAATGTGCTGCTCGGCGACTTGCTCTTCGCTCACCCGTAGTTTGGCGGGCTTGCCTGGCTCGGCCATGACGGCAAAGCGGTACAGGTCGCGGGTCTTTTCCGTGGGCTTGTCCGGCGCGACCAACTTCCAGTTGGCTTCCAGCGGATACTCGATCAACACCTTCTTCGTCTTCTTGCCGGAGTTCTTCACGGTGTACTGCTGCGAGCGCTCGTACTTGCGGCTGCTGATGGCCGTGCCCTTGACGAGCTTCAGGCTCACCAGTTGCTCGGGCTTGTTGGCGCCCTCGGGCGCGACTTCCGTGTCGAGATCCATCGCGTAGCTGATCAGCCGCTCGGTGCCCGGTTGCAAGTCCTCGATTCGCGCGTCGCCCGCATAAGCGCCGTCGTCGAAGACCGTGATCGGCCCTTGCATCAGGTGCAGGCCGGTCGAGTTCACCAGCTTGAGGCCATTGAGCGGGTGTTTGGCCTGGACTGCTTGGTTGTAGATCGAGACCTTCTCGCCCTGCACCGAGCCATTGACGATCGGCAACATGGCCGATTGCTGGCGCGCAATGGTGACCGGCGCGTCGATCGCGTATTGGAACAACTCGCCGACGTTGGCGGCTTGAGCCGCGGATTGGACGCCTTGCTGAAGGGTTGCGGCACTGTAGTCGGTTGCCTCACGAAGGAAGCGGCTGCGTGCTGATGCGGAAGCCGGCGCAGGGGCTGGCGCCAATGGCTCTGCCGCCGCCTTTGCCGCTAGGTTTGCCTGTGCCAGATTCGCCCCCGCCATTGACTTGTTTGCGAACTCGAGATTGGCCCGCCCCATATCCTGCCCATACGTCTGCGGCCGCAAGCTCGCGAACAGCTCCGGCTCGACGACCGGCCGTTGTACGTACAGTGGCTGGTACAGATTCATCACGAAGGAAATCGGCCGGCCGCTGACCAGCGTCAACCGCACGTCCTTCCAATCGTCCTCGGTCGTATTCTCGACGATGGCCCAGCCTTGCAAAAACGGCGCATCCTTGTCGCCCAGCACCAGGCGGTAGCTGGTCTTCCAGATGGGGGCCTGCTGGACATAGCCGACTTGCACTGGCCGTTTTCCTTGGCCGGTAAAATTGAGCGTGACGGTTTTCTTGTCCGTCGCGTGACCGAGCGCGAGCACGGCCAGGGCCTGCCGCAGCTCGCCGTCGAGCTTTTCATTGGTGAGCTTGATGCGTCCCACGGTGGCCAGCGGCACGCTGCGCAGGCCGTCGGCGGTGAGCAGATTCAGGTACTCGGTATCGAGTACAGCAAAGGGCCCCTGACCCTCGACGGAGGATGGTAACCGCCCCCAGGTGCGTGCGACCCTTGGGCAACGTGTATTGGCTGGTAAAACCGATGGCGATCTGCGCGGGTTGCGGACGGGCGACAACGGTCGACGTCGACCGTTTCGCCGCGGACTTGCCGCAACAGGTCGGCCATCGTGGGATTGTTCGTCAGGTCGATGGCGAAGGTCTTGAGCGTCTTGGTGATGGGGTCCATCGAGCCGTAGGTGACGGTCGAGACCTTGCCGCCCCCCAGGTCCTGCAGGACCATGCTCTTCAAGAGGTCGTTGATGTCGCCGACGTTGAACTTCAGGTCCACCTTGGCGTCGCCTTCGACATCGGCCTTGTGCTCGAAGAAGCCCACGCCCGAGTTGAACAGCACGACCTTCTTGAGCGGCAGCGGGCTGGGCTTTTCATCGGCGGCAGCGGCGACGCAAGTAGCGAAAGCCGTCGCCATGAGGGAACAACACAGTGCCAAACGCGACAGGGCAGTGCGGCGGGCGAGTGGCGTGACCATGATCGAAAGCTCCTTGGAATTGATGCAGTGGGTAAATGTAGGGTCCGCTTCAGCGGACGCGGTTTCGCGCGATCGATTTACAGCGTCCGCTGAAGCGGACCGTATGCGAATTCGCTGGTGTGCCATGCTTTCACGACGCACCGCGTCGGATAAGCATGCCGACTTTCCACCGCCGCGCAGCATGCCTACTCGGGCTAGCGCCCGCGAAGGCATGGCACAGGGAGCGCAGCGCTCCCCAGGCAAGTCTAGCGGCTTCGACGCCGCATGCGCGAGAAAAGTTCCAGGACGGTGTCTGGAACCGTTGCCCCCAACCCGCGCTCCACTGCGTTTGACGAATCGGTCAGCGGTTCCTGACACCTTGGAAGCGCCTTAAGACGACGCCCTGCGGAAGCGCCGAAGGTGTCAGGAACCCTTGCTGTCCACCCACATCTCGATGGTCGCCTGTCAGGCAGCAACGGTTCCAGACACCGGCGCACCTAGTCGCCCAGCTTGACAAACTTCAGGCACACCGGCATTGGCACGCTGGCCGAGTGCTCGGTCTTTTCGAGCCGGCCAGTTTTCGGATCGATCCGATGCACCGTGATCGTGTCGGAATCTTGATTGGCGGCCAATAAGTACTTGCCGGTCGGATCGATGCCAAAGTTGCGCGGCGTTTTGCCGCCGGTCGGTTGATGACCGAGCGATGTGAGCCGGCCGGTATCTTCGTCGATCGAGAACATGGCGATGCTGTTGTGCCCACGGTTCGATCCGTAAAGGAACTTGCCCGACGGATGCACTTGCACCTCGGCGGTGGAATTGCCCGGATCCTTGACGCCCTCGGGCAACGTGGAAATAGTTTGCAACTCGGACAATGTGCCGCGCGCCGGATCGTACTTGAGCGCGGTTACGGTCAACTTCATCTCATTGATCGCGTAGGCAAACTTGCCACTGGGATGAAAGGCAAAGTGTCGTGGCCCTGATCCCTGAGCGATCGCCACGCCCGGCGGGTCGTTGGCCACGAGCGTTCCCTTGGCCGGGTCCAAGCGATAAACGAGCACCTTATCGAGGCCCAGATCCGCAACGAACGCGAAGCGGTTGTCGGGCGACACATTGATGGAGTGCGCGTGCGGGCCCGCCTGTCGGGCGGGATCGACGCTCGACCCACGATGCTGAATGGCCGACGTCGCCGGCGCCAACCTTCCATCCGCGCCGATGGGGAGCGCGGCAATGCTGCCGCTGCCGTAGTTGGCCACGAGTGCGTTCTTGCCGGTGCGGTCGACGACCACGTGGCAGGGGCCTGCACCCTGCGAAGACTGGTGATTTAGCGGCGTGAGCTTTCCATCAATTGGATCGATGGCGAAGGCCGCCACCGCGCCACGCTGGCCGTCGGGCAGATCGTCGACTTCGCTCACGGCGTACAGAAACTTCAGGCTGGGATGCAGTGCCATGAACGACGGATTCTTGATGCCGCCGGTGACGCCCTGGCGCGTCAATGCGCCGGTGGCCAGGTCCAACTCGCAGGTGTAGATGCCTTCACTCTTGCCGCCGGTATAAGTGCCGACGTAGACGCGGACTTTGCCCGAATTGGGCGAGTCGGAATTCGCTTGTCCGCGCGCCGTTGCAGCGCTCAGAAAGGAGCAGGCGCAGAGAACTGTGCAGAGAGCCAGCGAGAGTTGTCGTTCGGTCATGATGAGCATCCAGAAGTAAGGGACAACGGCGGAAGAACCCAAGTTAGCCGCCCCGCTCGCGGGGCGCTTCGCCGTTGCAGTTCGTGGTGCAACGACTCGAATGTAGCGCGGTTTGGCCCTGAAGTGCGAAGCGCCCCGCAAGCGGGGCGGCTAACCGCGACAATTAAACGTTGCCAATGGTGCGTAGCGAGCCGACCCGTCCTCGACCCACCTACACCAAAATATCCTTGATGACATTCGCCTCTTCGACCCCGGTGAGCTTCATGTCGAGGCCCTGGTACTTATGCGTGAGCCGCTTGTGGTCGATGCCCAGCAGGTGCAGCATCGTGGCGTGCAGGTCGCGGATGTGAACGGGATTCTGCACGGCGTTGTAGCCTAGCTCGTCGGTCGCCCCGTACGAGGTGCCGGCGCGCAGGTTGCCGCCGGCCATCCACATCGTAAAGCCCTTGATGTGATGGTCGCGGCCGGGATCCTTGCCCTTCCCCTGGTACATGGGCGTGCGGCCGAACTCGCCGCCCCAAATCACCAGCGTTTCGTCCAGCATGCCGCGCTGCTTCAAGTCGGTAATCAGGGCGTAGCAGGCCTTGTCCGTGTAGTCGCAGGCCGACTGCATGTCGCGCTTCAAGTAACCGTGATGATCCCAGCCGCGATGGTAGAGATGAATGAACCGCACGCCCCGCTCGGCCAGTCGCCGCGCGAGCAAGCAGTTCGAGGCGAACGAACCGTCGCCCGGCTTCGCGCCATAAAGTTCGAGCGTGCTGGCGGGCTCGCCCGACATGTCGACCAACTCGGGCACCGACGTTTGCATGCGGAATGCCGTTTCGTAGGCGGCAATCCGCGTTTCGACCTCGGGATTGTTGAGCTTGCGGTTGCGGTCGCGATCGAGCTGTTGGATCGCTCGCACGCTGGCCAACTGCAGCTCCGCCGGAATGCCGGGCGGATTGCTCACGTAATGCACGGGATCGCCGCTGGAATTGAACTCCACGCCCTGAAAGCGGCTGGGCAGAAAACCGGCGGCCCATTGCCGCGAGGCAATCGGCTGGTCGCCTTTGCGGCCTCCTTCGCTCGTGAGCACGACAAAGCCCGGCAAGTCGTCCGTCTCGCAACCCAGTCCGTAGTTGATCCACGCGCCCATCGAGGGCCGGCCGCTGATTGCCGTGCCCGTGTTCATGAACGTGTGGGCCGGATCGTGATTGATCTGGTCGGTGATCAGCGACTTGACGATGCAAATATCGTCGGCGATCTTGCGATGCCAGGGCATGAAGTCGCTGATCCACTGGCCGTTCTTGCCATATTGGCCGAAGCCGGTCAACGGGCCTTGCACGCGCAGCTCTTGGCCTTGCAACTGCGCGATGGGCTGGCCCTTGGTGAACGACTCGGGCATTGGCTGGTCGTGCAGCTCGGCGAGCTTTGGCTTGTAGTCGAAGGACTCGAGGTGCGACGGCCCGCCCGCCATGCACATGAAAATCACCCGCTTCACGCGCGGCGTGAAGTGCGGCAAGCCAGGCAGGCCACGATAGCCGGCGATTGACTTATCGCCGCGCGCACTGCTGGCGTCGGCCGCGGCCATGTCTCGGCCCAACAGCATGGACAACGCCGCCGCGCCGAGCCCCACGCCCCCGTGCGCCAAAAACGTCCGCCGCTGCATGCGACGTGCGTACTCCGTCGCGTAACTGGCCTCTGCATAATTCATGGTCACGCTCTCCGCATGGCTTTTCTCTTGCCCAGGCATTTATGCCTGGGTTTCCCGTATTCCATACAAGTCGTCGTCCGCCCGCTTCAGCGGACCGACGTCAAGCAGAGTCGTTCCGCCCTGAAGGGCGTTCGCAACGAAGTTATTTGCTATTGATCTCCCAGGCATGAATGCCTGGGCTAGTGAAAAATCATCCTTCTCGTGTATCTCACTTCATCCGTGCTTTTCCGTGTTTCATCCGTGGCTTTAGAACTATTGCCTTACCACTGCCCGGCCCACTAATTCCTCGTAATCGTATCGTTCATATTCAGGATCGCCCTGGCCACGAGGGTCCACGCTGCCAGCTCGACCGGGTCGGCGTCCTCTGGCTTTGCCGTCCGTCCGATGGCGAGAAGCTTCTCGGCTGCTTTGGGTTGCTCGGAATAGTATTTCCTGCCCGCCGCCAGCAGTCCACTCAACTCGGTGGTTTCATCGGCGCCTGGCTCGCGCGATACCGCCTGCCGAAAAGCGAAGGCCAGCCGCTCTTCGGGTGTCACGCCCCCCTGTGAAAGAATCTTCGCGGCGAAGACCCGCGAAGCTTCGACAAAAGAGGGATCGTTCAGCATCACGAGCGCCGCGGGCGCGGTGTTCGAGCGGGGCCGCTCGGCCGTGCATTCCTCGCGCGTCGGCGCGTCGAACGCCTTGAGCATCGGGTGCAGGAACTGCCGCTGCCAATGCGTGTACACGCCGCGCCGCCATTGATGCGAGTCGCTGTCCGACTGGTATTCGCGGATCGGAAAATTCAGATGGCGATAGTAGCCAGCCGGCTGATAGGGCCTGACGCTGCGGCCACCCTGCTCGTCGACCAGCAATCCACTGACCGAAAGGGCCGTGTCCCGCACCGTCTCAGCCGGGAAGCGAAATCGCGATTGGTGCGAAACGAGTCGGTTCTGTGGGTCGCGCTGCCGAATGTCCCGCGAGTCGATCGACGACTGGCGATACGCGCGGCTGGTGACCAACCGTTTGATCAAGTGCTTCACGTCCCAGCCGCCGTCGATGAACTCCAAGGCCAGATTGTCGAGCAGCTCCGGATGGACCGGCGCCTCGCCCTGGCCGCCGAAATCCTCAAGACTGCGGGCGATGCCGATGCCAAAGTACAAGTACCACAGCCGATTGGCCATCACGCGGGCCGTCAGCTTGCCGGTCCCTTTGTCGGTGTCGGTAAGCCAATTGGCCAAGTCGAGACGAGTCGGGCGGCGGTCGCCACCATTTTCAGGGTTTCCGTTTTCAGGTTTACCGTCGCCAGAGCCATTATTGCCAGACACGCCGTCGACTCGGGCGGCTTCAATCGACCCCATGAACTCCGGCACCGCGGGCTGCACGATCACACCGCTGTCGTCCAACCAATTGCCGCGCGGCAAGATGCGGATCGTCCGGGGCTCGATCGCCACGGTGATCATCGTTCGCAGTGAGTTGTCGTGGATCGACTTGATGCGCGTTTCAAGCTTTGCGATTTGCTTCTTCAGCGGGTCGTCATCGGCGGCCGGCGTCTTCGGCTTTGCCGCGGCGCCGCCCGTCTTGGTTGCCTCGTCGGACTTAGCAGTCGGCTCAGCCGCTTTGGCCGCCGGTTGCTCCTGCACCTCGGCGGCTTGCGTGTCGGATGCCGTTGCGGCCGCTGCTTTGGCTTCAGCCTCCGCCCCCTTCGCCGCCGCGGTTGCCGCCGCCTTGGCCGTCGCCGCTTGCGATTTGAGATCCTTCAATTCGTCGTTGAGCTGCGCCAATTGCGCCGTTTCTTTCGCGGTGAGCAATTCCATCTCGGGCTCGCGGACCGTCGGCGAGCGGTCGACGCCGTGCCCCAGGTGCCGTGCCTCATCGACGTCGGCGAAGAAGGCCTGCATTGCGTAAAAGTCTTTGGCCGTGTAAGGATCGTACTTGTGGTCGTGGCACTGGGCGCAGCCCAACGTGGCCCCCATCCACACGACGGATAGATTTCGCACGCGGTCGGCCGCGTAGATCGCCAAGTACTCCTTGGCCTGCACTCCACCTTCATGCGAAGTTTGCAACAGTCGGTTGTATCCGGTGGCGATCTTCTGCGTCTGCGTCGCATCTGACAGCAAATCGCCGGCCAATTGCTCGCGCGTGAACTGATCGAACGGCAGATTGCGATTGAAGGCCTCAATGACGTAGTCGCGATACGGCGAGATGTGCTGCTCCTGGTCACCGTGGTAGCCCACCGTGTCGGCATAGCGAACCAGGTCGAGCCAATACATGGCCATTCGCTCGCCGTAGTGCGGCGAGGCCAGCAGGCGATCGACCAGGCGTTCGTAGGCGTCGGGTCTTTTGTCGGCCAAAAAAGCGTCGACTTCCTCGGGCCGCGGCGGCAGTCCAACCAGGTCGATATATAGTCGCCGCACGAGCGTGATCTTGTCGGCGTCGGAGGACGGCTTCAATCCATCGCGCTCCAGCCGCGCGAGCAAGAAGTTGTCAACCCAATTGATGGGCCACGCCTTATCGTTGACCTCGGGCACCGGATGCCGCTTCGGCGCGACGTAGGCCCAAGGCAGCGACCAGGCCGCGCCCTCTTTGATCCACCGCGTCAACAGCGCGATCTCGTCGGCCGAAAGCGTCTTGCCCGATTCGGCGGGCGGCATCCGCTCGCTCTCGTCGCCGCTGGTGATGCGACGCACTAACTCGCTCGTCTCGGGCTTGCCAGGGGCGATCGCCGGCTTGCCGTCGCGGTCGGCCTTGGCCGAATCTTCGCGATCGAACCGCAGGTCGGCCTCGCGCGATGACGAGGCTGGCCCGTGGCAGCGGAAACACTTGTCGGAAAGGATCGGCCGGATGTCGCGATTGAAGTCGATCGCATCGGCCGCGCGGCATTCGACGGCCGTCGAACACCAGCCGGCCAGCAGCAGCGCAAACGAAGCGAGCGTCGCTGCAATAGGGAGCAGACAATCGCGAAATTGAGACCAACGGAATTGATGCATAGGTTGTCGTGTCAATGGTTCCAAGGGCAGGTCTGAGAGCGTGTGAATCAATTGCCCACGAGAAGGAAATCACCATCGGGGTGCCATGCCTTCACGGGCGCTAGCCCGGGTAGGCATGCTGCGTCGCGGCGAACTGCAGGCATGCTTACCCGACGCAGGCGTCGTGAAAGCATGGCACCCGGTCAAATG
>Ga0163144_10002283_pt1 | contig 44540 bp, 38 predicted proteins | sample OliLak19BULKMAT1_FD_123175 | JGI IMG/M metagenome (GOLD analysis project Ga0163144, IMG submission 123175) | Freshwater microbial mat bacterial communities from Lake Vanda, McMurdo Dry Valleys, Antarctica - Oligotrophic Lake LV.19.BULKMAT1 | ecosystem: Environmental > Aquatic > Freshwater >... | reverse complement strand
GGTGTAGGCCGGGATCGAGACGAGGTTGCGTTTTTCGAGAAAGTCGATGGCTTCGAAGACTTGATCGCGCACGAGAGTGGCTTGCTGGCCGGGCGGGACGTAGAGGTTTTTGACGTGCTCGAGGGCTTTCTTCCAATCGTCTCCGAAACCGAGTTCGCGCGAGGCCTTGAGCATTTCGCGGTCGCACCAGGCGAACTCTTTTTCGGCGATCTTGACCAGTTCTTCCGGGGTATAAGGCACGATCTCAAAGCGGAGTTCATCGCGGAGGGCGGCATCGCCGATGGGGTCGCCTAGGATGGTGTCCAGGTCGGTCTTTGGTACGCCGGCCAGTTTCTCGCGGAGGTCGTCGGCGTAGGCGTCGATGGCCTTGCCGAGTTTGGCGAAGGGCTCGGCGGTCCACCAGGAGAAGTTCGGGTCGTAGCCGTTGTAGAAGGTGTTCCATTCTTTCAAGGCCGTTGCGAACTCTCTGGCCAAGCGGGCGGCCCGGTTGGCGGTGGTCGGTTTGACCGAGCCCTTGCGGGAGGGAATTTCTTTGCGCAGACCGGCGATCTGCTTTTCCATCCGAAAGAGAATGGCGGCGATTTTGGGGGAATCGGGAGGTTCGACGCGGACGCGGTTGTCGATGAGTTCGAAAATTTCGGGCGCGAACGGCAGGAGGGGTACGGCATCATTCATGCGTTCTTCGACTTGTTGAACCCGCCGGAGGTCAAGCTTGATGATGTTCGTGAGCAGGACGTGATCGACTTGGGCGTCGTGGGGCAAGGCGGAAAATTTGAGTTCCGCCAGCGTCTTTAGCCAGGAGTTGTTAAACGTACGAAACGCCTTGATGCGCTGGGGGGCTTCGTCGACTTTGTAGTAGCGCGCGAGGGCGGTGCGATCGGTCTGGTAGCGTTCGATGTGGGCGCGTAGCCCGATGGAAGAGTCGAGCGAATCGGGTGCCGCGTAGACAATTTCTTTGGCGCGCGAAACGTGCGGGGGTGTCTGGGCGGAGAGGGCTAGCGCGAGGGCAAATCCCAGTAAGCAACGAATCATGGTGCCACCATTTTAGTGGAGCGCGGGGGAGGAAGCGTAAGCGCCTGGGCTCGGTTAGAACTCGCGGCGGGGCAGGGCTTCCACGGCGGGCAGTTTCTTATTCTCGAGTTCTTTGCCGATCTCGGCGGAGCGTTCGTTTAAGAAGGCCTTCGCTTTGGCTACGTAGTCCTTAGGGTCAGTGACGCGAACTCCGTAGATGGCCATGTAGGCGTTCTTGGGGCCTAAGGCGGCCTTGACGAAGTTGAGTTCGAAACGCTTTTGGGCGGGTTGGTCGAAGGCTACCACGATGTAGTTGTAGGGCGTTCCGGTCGCGTTGCCCATGGTTTTGGCGAGGAGGACCTTGCCGCCTTTCGCCTTATAGGTATCGAGGATGCCCTGAGCGAGGCGGTCCAGATCGGGACGGGTGCGGGCGTCGGGCCGGTCGACGATGGTGAAGAGGGTGGTCCAGTTGGCGACGGTTTCGTTGGGGGCGGCGAACTCCCACATGGCATTGGCCTTTTGGTTGTAGGAGGCAAGGCGGTAGGGGCGGCCGAAGAGATTGACGGGCTCGACAGTGGAGGCCGCCGTGAGGAAGAGAGAGCCAAGGAGGGCACAGACGGGGAGGGTTTGCGATGTCTTCATACCAGGACGGGCGTAAAGCTCGGGCGAAATCGCTCACGATGGCAGCGTTTCGCTTTGCGGCCGGTCGGAAGGAGTTTTGGGTGTGGGCGGGGACGTTCTTCGTTTGCGAGGCCAGGTCAAACGGGCTGGTAACCGTGACACAATCAAGCGTTTTTGCAACGTCCATTCGGTACGACTCCCTGGCCGGTACCAGTTCGCCGCACCCTGTGCGGCTTATCGTTATCTGATTCCTCGGAGGAGTTATTGTCGGGCCGGGCGCGCTAGACCAAGACCTCAATAGGTTTGACAATGCCTTCGATGTGTTGTCGCACAAACGCTAGGTCAGCATGACTGATTGGCCAAGGTTCGCGAAGGGGCGGCGGCTGGAGATCGCCCTCGTGTGCGATCTTGTTTCGCCGTTCGATCACGAGGGACAGGGTTTTCTTGATGCTTTTTGCCGTTTCACTCTTATTGGCGGGCGTCGCTCCAAAGCGAAGGGCAACCTCATTCCATAACTCCATACTGGAGAAAAGTCTGATCGCATCGGCAATGTCATCAGGGTACTGGAATGTCCTTCGCCCGAGATCTGTTCGAACAAACAAGTCGAATGCAGCACTAGCAGGTGCTGGCGCGCCGACGCTGATCGCGTGGCGGATTCTGTCGAGAGTTTCATTCGGCACTGCAAACCGCTGATAGGCAGGGGTGGATGGCAGCCGTCCCTCGAAAATACTAACCATTCCCTGTGCTGTCAACTCGTGGACGTAGAGATCTAGTGCCGCCACTCTGGCCACCCACTCCGCGCGCAAGATCTCCTCTGGATGGAGGACTGCTGTCACTTTTCCTGCGAGATACGCATGAAGTGCCGAAAGTTGCCCGCATCGCGCCCAGACGGTCTCGAAATGTGAAATTGGCGTCACTTCGAAACTATTTCGTCAGTTTGAAAACCCTGTCTGCACAGTCTTCAAATGCCTTATGAAACACCTTCATACTCGCGCTTGTTTGAGCCCATACCGCGCCTTGCTGTTCCGCCTGATCCGCGGTCAACGCATACACCGGGACCTGATGTTCCTGGGAAAGAGCGATGATGCTGTTGAAGTCCGCTACTTCAAGAATCGGATCCCAAGGATGAAGGTGTAATTCTTGAAAGAGACTGTCTTGGACCATGCCCGCCTTCTCAAGCGCCGGCAGAAGTGTTGCTTTTAGACCTTGAATCAATTGGTCGATCCAATTCTGAAACGCTTTGCTCGCCTTGCCCAAACGTGGTCTATACTTCTGAATTACGGCGCCGATGAAAAGGGCATGGGGCTTGGGGAAAGGATAATCTGCTTTTGACAGGGCCTCAATTCCGAATGCCGTTTCAGCCCAATTCTGCCAGCGGGGGAGAACCTTCGCAAGAGAGCTGAGCGCCATGGCCGAAAAATAATCCGGGTGCAGCGGGACAATAAAGAAGTCAGATGTTGTCAACAGGTTCTGATTGACCGGTCCGAGGCTTGGGCTCATGTCGACGAGGACATACTCGGCATCATATTTAGCGGCCGTTACATCCAAGAGAAAACGAATTGAGCCTGGGAGATTACGCAAAGCCAGAAGGGAACCACTAAGTTCTTGTGCGATACCCAGCGTCGTCTCATACTCAGCTAGCTCGATGTGGCCCGGAAGTAGGAACAAGTTGTCGACGCCTTGTACCTCCACACACTTGACAGGGGCGATCGGCCTCGGCTGCGATTCAAACGCCGGTGCAAGACCATCTTTGACATTGTTTGGTGGTTCGCAGTTGTAGATTCCAGAAAGGTCATCCACCTTCTTGAAGCCCATCACCATCCCAGTCAGATTGCATTGAGGGTCGAAGTCCGCCAAAATCACGCGGTGTCCTTTCTTGGCCATCATCCAGCCTAAATTAAAGGCCGTCGTCGTCTTGCTGACGCCCCCCTTATGATTGAAAAGACAGATAATTTTAGCTATAGATCCGCCCGGAAGTCTATCACAGACTGGGATATCCCATGACCCGTAGCGACACCCGTAGCGACGACGAGACGGATAGGTCCACATAAACGGCGTTTGCGGCGGGAGATTGGTACGAGTGTGGCCTCCGTACCAAAGTGGGGCGTCGTTGTCGGCGCTGTTGGCGGGGAGTGTTCGGCAGGAGACGGCCGATTACGCAGGGGCGTTTTTCGGGGCGGCGGTGCCCTGTTTATTGGCTTCGCAGCGGACTATTTCTCCTCCGCCCGCATGACGGCGGCGTGGAGGGCGGCGCGATCCGGTTTTCCGGCTTGGGTCCAGGCGCGGATGAGGAGATAGTGGATGGCGGGGTCGAGGGCGGTGCCGGCCGAAAGCGTGAGGGCGAGTTCCGCTTCGGCGGCGGCTTGGGCGGGGTCGCCTTTTTTGAGAAGCAGCCGGGCTAGTTCGAAGTGGGCGTCGCGGAGGGACGGGGAGAGTTTGACGGCTTCGCGGAGCCAGGCCTCGCACTCTTCGAGGCGGCCGAGCAGGAGCAGAAGCCGGGCACCGGGGAGGAGGGTATCGGCCTGCGGACGGCCCGCGGCGCGTTCGAAGCGGATGGCTTCCTGATAGAGAGCGAGAGCATCGGCGGGGGTGCCGACGCTTTCGGTGGAGAGGCCAAGGTAAAGGGCGACGCGGGGGTCTTTTGGCGAGAGTTCGCGGGCCTTGCGGAAGCGGGTCAGCGCTTCCTTCATCTCGTTGTTCATGTAGGCGGTCATGCCGTAGAGGAACTGGGCATAGGCGGCTTGGGGGTCGAGGGCGAGGGCGCGTTCGAGGCTGCGGTTGGCGAGGTCGAAACGATTTGCGGCCATGGCGAGTTTGGCTTGCAAGGTAAGCGCGGGGATGAGCGTCGGATCGAGGAGGAGGGCTTCTTCGACGGCGGCGAGCGCTGCGGCGAACTTCTGGGCGACGAAAAGGGCGTTGGCTTTTTCGTAGCTGGGCTGGCCGGGGGAGGGGGGCGCGGCGTGGAGGAGCGTGGCGATGAAAGCGGCGAGGAGGAGCTTCATGGTGGGCCGTCTTCGGTGACGTCAAGGACGCGGTCGGCGGCGACGTTGGTTAGTTTTTGGAGGCGGCCGCTGGGCCACTGGATTTCGATCAGCGAAGCAGCGGGCTGGGCGCCGAGGCCGAAGCGGACGAGGGGTTCGCTGGAGCTGGCATAGCCGACGGCGGTGGTCGAGTGGTTGTAGAGATCGCGGCCGTCGGCGAGACGAATATGGATTTTGGCTCCGAGGCCTTGGCGGTTAGAGCGGACGCCGCGGAGGCGGAGGGCGAGCCAATGGGAGGGGGCGGCGGTGACGTTGCGGAAGAGCTTGGCGGGGCCGTTGACGGCGGTGACGACGACGTCCACTTTGCCGTCGTTATCAAAGTCGGCGAAGGCGGCGCCGCGATGGGCGGCGGGGGATTGGAAGGCAAGGCCGGCGGTGGAGGAGACATCTTCGAGACGCTGGCCGCCGAGGTTGCGATAGACGCGGTTGGGGAGGGCGGATTCGCGACCGAGGTAGCGGTCGAGTTGCATGAGATGGGCGAGGGCGAAGAAGAGATCTTTCCAGCCGTCGTTGTCGAAGTCGAACATGCCGAGGCTCCAGCCGGTGAGTTGGCGGGTGCTCATGAGGAGCCCAGTGCGCTGGGCATAGTCTTCGAAGCCGTTTTTGCCGCCGAGATTGCGGAAGAGGAGGAAGGAATCGTTGAGGATTCCGGAAACGAGGAGATCGGGTTTTCCGTCGTTATCGAGATCGCGAAAATCGGCTCCCATGCCGGCGATGGCGTAGCCGTCGTCGCGGAGGGCGACTCCGGCTTCGAGGCCGATTTCAGTGAATTTTCCATGGCCTTGATTGTGAAAGAGGAGACCGCGGACGGAGTCGTTGGCGACGAAGATGTCCGTGAGGCCGTCGCCGTCCATGTCGGCAAAGGAGATGCCCATGCCTTTGCCGATCTGACGGCCGATGCCGGAGGCGGCGGAGACGTCGGTGAAGGTGCCGTCGTGATTGTTATGGAAGAGTTGGTTGGGCAGGCCTCGGTAGGCGTTGGGATGGCAGTAGTATTGGCGTTCGGGGGTGCCGCAGCGGGGCTCGGTGGCGGCGTCCCAGACAACGTAGTTGGCGACGAAGAGATCGAGCCAGCCGTCGTTATCGTAATCGAACCAGCCGGCGGAGACGGCCCACTTTGGAGCGACCGCGTCGGAGGTGGCCAAGCGGGCGTCTGCAAAGCGGCCGTTGCCGAGGTTGCGATAGAGGGTGTTCCCTTTGACGCCGGCGACGAAGAGGTCGGCGAAGCCGTCGTTGTCGAAGTCGGCGGTGGCGACGGCCATGGCGTAGCCTTCCCCGGCGAGCCCAGCTTCGGTGGTGACGTCGGTGAAGGTTAGATTGCAGTTGTTGCGGAAGAGGCGGTTGGAGAACTTGGGGCTGGTTTTGCGGAGGGAGGGGATGGCGGCGCCGTTCGAGAAAAAGATGTCGGTGCAGCCGTCGTTGTTGTAGTCGAAGGCGGCGACTCCGCCGAGGGTGAGTTCGATTTGATGGAAGCCGCCGGCTTCGCCGTTCTGGAGTTCGAAGCGGAGACCCGATTGGGCGGCGATTTCTTCGAAGCGAATGGGCGGGGGGGCGGCGGTGGCGACGGCGGTGATGAGGAGGGGGAGAAAGCGGAGCACGCTGACTCCAATGCTACCGAGAAGTGCCCAGTTCGGCCAACCGGTTAAGCGCCTTGCGAGAGACGGGGTTGAGTTCGAGGTATTTTTGGAGCAGGAGGCGGGAGTCTTTGGCGGGGCGGATTTGGGAGAGGTTTAGGACGGCGTCTTCCAGGGCGGGGTTGGCGAGCAAGGCGCGGTCCCATAGGCGGCCGGCTTCGAGCGTTCGCCCTTGCCGGGCCAAGTGGGTTCCTAGATTGACGAGGGCGGCTGGTTCGTAGGGGTTGCTGCGCAGAACCGATTCGTAGAGTTGGGCGGCGCGGACGGGGTCGGGCTCCAGGACGGCGAGACGGAGTTGGACGGGCCAATCCTGGGGGACGGCGCGGAGGAGGTAGGCTTTGGCGCGGGGGTCGCCGAGTTCGGCGTAGGCGAGGCCGAGAGCTCGGTCGTCGCCGGAGCCGAGGAACGGGACTAGAGATTCGAGCGTCGGCTCGGGCTCGCGGTTCGGCTTCCGGGGGATACTGTGGTCGGTCATGACCCCGTGGTTAGCGTCGACGGCTTTCGAGCGAGGCATGTGGCAGGTGACGCAGCGTTCCTGCTGCCGATGCGCGGCGGCGTGACAGCCTACGCAGGCCGGTTGGGAGTGGTCGGCATTGGTGTGGGGGTCGTGGCAGGTGCCGCACCAGAGGGCGTCGCCGGCTCCGGTTTTGCAGGCGCTGGCGGCGAGTTTCTCGACGTGGCTCGTGACCTTCAAATCGCGTCGACCCATTTTCGAGATGAAGTAGGTGGCTACGTCCGAGAGCCGTTCGCCGGCGCGGAATTCGGCGAACTTGCGGCCGGGGCGTTCGATGCGGGCTTCGCCGGTTAGATGGCACTGGCTGCAGACGGCGTCGCGGCGTTCGGGGTCGAGCCGGGCGGGGTTGACCATTTTGGATTTGGCAGGGGCCTGAACGTGTTCGCTGCCGGGACCGTGGCACCGTTCGCAGGCGACGCCGTTTTCGAGGAACGGCGGGTCGCCGAAGCGGTTCTGGGTGCCGAGGACGGGGCGGACCCGGCTGGCATGGCACTGGAGGCAACTGGCTTCGACGGCGCGGGTAAGATGGACTTCTTTATGATCCTCGTAGCCGGGGGAGGCGTCCCAGGCTTGCTTCTGGGCGTACCAGGTGACGGGCAGTTCAAAGAGGTAGCCATCTCGCTCGCGGAGGTACGAGCGCCCGGCGGCGTTGGACCCGATGAAGTAGTCGATGGAGGCAGAGCCGCCGTCGAAGATCAACTTTTGATTGGCGATCTGGTACCGGTGGCCGGCGGCGTTGAAGCTAGCGGGGGCGATGGATTCGACGCGACCGCTGGAGCGCGCCATGGGGGTTTTCGCATAGGCGTCGAAAACCGTTGCGTGGCAGGGGCGGCACAGTTGGCTGCCGAGGAAGGTGGCAGCGGCGAGCAAGAGCATAGACTCGTCCCCGAGTTTATCACTGGGTGTTCCTGGCCATGGACGTGAGGCTGAGTTGGCCGCCGAGGCCCATGGTTTCGTCGGCCGAGGAGGGGACGACGACCATGGCGCCTTTTTCTTTCATCGCCTCGTAGAGCATGTTCATGGCGCGGAGGTGGAGAGCGGCGGGGTGGCCATCGTAGACCTTAGCGGCAGCGACGAACTTCTCGGCAGCTTCTGCTTCCGCCTGGCCATAGATGATGCGGGCGCGGCGTTCGCGTTCGGCTTGGGCTTCGCGGGACATGGCGTCTTCGAGGGCCTGGGGGATTTGGACGTCGCGCACTTCGACCGACTGAATCGTGATGCCCCACGGGTTCGTTTTTTCGTCGAGCGTGCGTTGGAGTTCGACGCCGATCGATTCGCGTTCGGTGATCATCTGGGCCAGTTCATGGCGACCGATGGACTCGCGGAGCGCCGTCTGAGCGGCCATGGCGATGGCCTCGCTAAAGTCTGCGACTTCGAGAATCGCCTTTTCGACGTTCCAGACGACTTAGAAATAGACGGCATCGACACTGACGGGGACGGTTTCCCGGGTGAGGGTGGATTCGGCTTTCACGTTGCCGACGCGGACGCGTTGATCGACAGCGGTGCTGACCGAGTCAATGACCGGAATGATCCAGAACATGCCCGGGCCGCGCATGCCTTGGAAGCGGCCGAGGCGGAGGACGGCGACGCGTTCCCACTGGTCGGCAACCCGGACGGCGAGAAGGAGATAGACGCCAACCGGGAGAAAGAGAGCGAAGGGCCAGGGAGAGCGGAAGAGAAGGGCGGTGGCGGCACCGAGCAGGAGGCAGGCGACAAGGAGCACGGTGCCGAAGGGGCTGATGGTGGAGTTGAGTTGCGTGATTTTCATTGGGATTGGCTCGTATTTCTCTCTTTTAGACGGGTAAGGATATCTTCGAGTTTGAAGCCGGAGGCGCCGGCGCGCGCGACGAATTCGCTGACGATTTGATCGAGTTGACGCTGGCGTTCCACGTCGTCGCGCTCGACCTTGTGTTGGGAGCTGATGAAGGTGCCCCTGCCTTGGTGGGTTTCAATGACGCCGAGGATTTCGAGTTCGCGGTAGGCGCGGACGACGGTGTTGGGATTGATCGAGAGGTCGACGGCGGTTTGGCGGACGGTGGGGAGTTGATTACCGGGGCGGAGCGAACGGAAGACGATGCCGTTGCGGACTTGTTCGATGAGTTGACGGTAAACAGGGACGCCGCTCGCGAGATCGAGACGGAAGCGGAAGGGGACGGATTTCGGAGCCGCAGACATCTAGCGTGATAGTGTACTAGTTTTCTAGTACAGTCAAGGCAAAAGTTTGGCAGTAACGGCTAGGCGGTCGTTAGTGCAGGAGCGACTGGTAGACGAGGTTGTTGAACTTGGCTTGAACGTCGGTGCCGTTGGGGATGAGTTGGAGCATGAGCACGAGGACGAGGCCGCTTTTTTGATCGACCAGATAAGTGGTGCCGTAGGCGCCTCCCCAGCCGAAGGAGCCGACGCTGGCCATGCCGTTGGCACCATAGCGGTCGGTGGTTTGGAAGCCGAGGCCGAAGCCGAGACCGGGTCCGGAGGATTTGGCGTGGAGGTCGCCGGACTGGTTGGTGGTCATTAGTTCCACGGAACGGGGGGCGAGGATGCGAACGCCATTGAGGACACCGCCTCGGCGAATCATTTCCAAGAAGCGGGCATAGTCGCGGGCGGTGGAGGTGAGCCCGGCACCGCCGGCGAAGCTGACGCGGGGACCATCGACGTAAGCGCCTTGGCCTTTCGAGCCTTCAGGGGCGCGGACAAAAGTGCCTCCTTTGCTCGTGGAGTAGACGGCAGCGAGGCGATCGCGTTCCGCGGCGGGGAGAAAGAAGCGGGTGTCTTTGAGGCCGAGGGGGGCGGTGATGCGGGTGCGAATGAATTCGGCGAGGGTCATGCCGGAGGCTTTTTCGACGACGCAGCCAAGAACGTCAGTGTTGTAGCCATAGACGAAAGCTTCGCCCGGTTGGGTGAGGAAGGGGAGGGTGCCGAGGCGCTCCATCGTTTCGCAGATCGGTTCCGCCTTGTCGGCCGTGTACCAGCCATTGCCGGCGGCGGGCCCGAGACCTTTGGCTTCGTAGAGGGGCGCCAAGTGAGCGTTGACGCCGTAGGAGATGCCGGCGGTGTGGGTGAGGAGGTCTTGAATGGTGATGGGGCGTTTCGCGGGGACGAGGTTGAGGCCGGACTCGGTTGGCTGGGCAACGGTGGTTTTGGTGAAGGAGGGGATGAAGTGCCCGACGGGTTCTTTCAGGCCGATTTTGCCTTCTTCGACGAGGGCCATGATGGCGGCGCTGGTGATGGCTTTGGTTTGGGAGGCGATGCGGAAGACGGTGTTTGTGGTCATGCGGCGTCCGGCTTCTTTGTCGCTCCAGCCGACGGCGCGTTCATAGACGGGTTTGCCGTTGTGGAGGACGAGGGCGACGGCCCCGGCGATTTTATTTTGGTCGACGGACTGTTGGAGGAACGTTCCGATGCGGGCGAGGCGCTCTGGGGAGAAGGCGGGGTCTGGGACAGCTTGACAGAAGGAAAGGCCGACGAGGAGGAGCGGCGCGAGCGAGAGGCGGATGGCGGTTAGCATCTTTATTCGCCCATGATACCGATTTCGATGAGGCACCGGACGGGAAACCGACCGAGTGAGGTCAGATGACCTGGCGCGGTCGGAGAGTCGGGGTTCACCCGTTAATAAACTACGGTTTTTCAAATGGCCATCAGAGTGCAATTGGAATTTACCGCAGGAGAATACAGATGAAGAAATGGAACGGTTACCGGCTTGGCTGGATGTTGGCACTGATCTTGATGAGTGCCGCAGGTGCGACGGCACAACCAGCGCCCAAGGGGGAGATGAAGGGGATGGAGGAGGCGAAGGGGAAGATGATGGAAGGCTGTCAGGAGATGAAGGCGGCAAAGCAGAGATTAAAGCAAGACACGCAGACTCAAAACGATGCGCTGGTTTCGCAGCTAGCGGCAATGAACCGGGCCCCGGAGAGCGCGAAGATGGGATTGATGGCCGCCGTGGTAACAAAGATGGCGGAGCAAAAGATGACGATGGATGCGCGGAAGGCAAAAATGGAAGAGGAGATGATGAAGCACATGATGCTGCATATGCAGATGGGGAAGGAATCGATGGCGCAATGTCCGATGATGAAGGAGATGGGCGACAAACCGACCGGAGCCCATCACGAATAGGACGGAAAAGAAAACAATGCTGATTGAGATCATGACGGGAAAGTCCGTTGCCGAAACGGCGACGGCGCTGCAGGCGGCGGTATCGGCCAATCATTTTGGAGTGATGCAGGTTCACAACCTTAAGGAGACGATGGAGAAAAAAGGGGTGGCGTTCGAACGGGAATGTCTCATCTTTGAGGTCTGTCAGCCGCAGCAGGCGAAGCGAGTGCTAGAGCAAAACATGCGGGTCTCGACGGCATTGCCCTGCCGGATCTCCGTTTACGAACAGGATGGAAAGACCACGCTGGCAACCTTGCAGCCGACCACGTTACTTTCCATGTTTGATACGCCTCAGTTGGAAGCGGTCGCTCAAGAGGTGGAGGACACGCTGGTCAAGATCATGAAGGAAGCTGCGGCGGCTTAGATCCGGTCCGTGGAAGATGCCCATTGCGGTTGGCGCTGGGCAGATGTACTATTCGTAATATATGCGATCTCCTCAGTTAGCCGGGTTGCTGACAGCCACGCTTGTTTTTCAGTTGGCTGCGGAGGAGACGATCGCTCCGCTGGGCACGTATACCGCGATTGAGAGGCGGCATTGGGCGTTTCAGAAGCGAACGACTCCGGAGGTGCCGAGGTTTACGGAGGCCGTCGATTCAGCCTGGGCCCAAGGGCCGGTGGATGCGTTTGTACTCAGTCGGCTAAAGAAGGCTGGATTGCGTCCGGCGCCAGAAGCGGACCGACGGACGTTAATTCGCCGGGCCTCGTTTAGTTTGCTCGGGTTGCCGCCGACCCCGGAGGCGGTGGAAGCGTTTGTGGTAGACCGGTCCCCGAACGCTTGGGAGAAGGTGGTGGACCGGTTGCTGGCTTCGCCTGCCTATGGGGAGCGCTGGGGGCAGCATTGGCTGGACGTGGTTCGCTACGCCGAGACGGACGGTTTTGAATATGACACCCATCGAAACGGGGCGTGGCGGTTTCGCGACTATGTCATTCAGTCGCTGAACGCGGATAAGCCTTACGACAAGTTCGTGCTGGAGCAGTTGGCCGGGGACGAGATTGCGCCCGAGGCGGAGACGATGCGGGTGGCGGCGGGGTTGCAGCGGATGGGACCGTTGCGCAAGAATGCGGGCAATCAGGAAGTTGCGAGTTCGCGGAACGAAGTCTTAACTGAGATGACGAACGTGGTGGGCGCGGCGTTTTTGGGCGTGACGCTGGGTTGTGCGCGTTGTCACGACCATAAGTTCGACCCGTTTCGGCAGTCGGACTACTACCGGATCCAATCCTATTTTTCGGCGACGCATGAGAAGGACATCCCGCTGGCGACATCGGCTGAGCAGGCTGCGTGGCAAGAGAAAGCCAAGGGCGCCGAAGCCGAGATGAAGGCGCTGAAGGCCGCGTTGAAGGATAAGGCCAAGACTGAGGAAGAGAAGGCGGTGCTCGAGAAGAAGCTGGAGGCCGCGACGGACAAACTGCCGCCAGCGTTGCCCGCTTTGTATAGTGTGGCGAACGATTTCGCCAAGGTTTCGCCAATCAACTTGCTCGAACGCGGAGAACACGACCGGCGTAAAGATAAAGTAGGCGCGAGACCGTTAGGGATTTTGCTACCGGAAGGGACCCCGGAACGGCCGACGTTGCCGGAGAACCCGCGGACGAAGCTGGGCGAATGGGTAGTAGACCCGGAGAATCCGCTGACGGCGCGGGTGATGGCGAATCGGATTTGGAGCTGGCAGTTCGGCCGGGGCTTGGTGGCGACACCGAATGACTTCGGCAAGATGGGTTTGCGACCGAGCCATCCCGAGTTGCTGGATTACCTGGCGAATCAGTTTGTGGCCGGTGGTTGGCGGATGAAGCCGATGCATCGGATGTTGCTGCTTTCGAATACATGGCGGCAGTCGTTTGATTCGCCGCAAGCCAAAGAGGCCGAAGCGCAGGACCCGGAGAATAAGCTGCTCTGGCACTGGGGGCGACGGCGGCTGGAGGCTGAGGAGCTGCGAGATAGCCTGCTGCAAGTGGCAGGGCAGTTGAACCCGAAGGCGGGCGGTCCGAGCGTGATCGTACCGGTGGATCCGGAGCTGGTGCAGTTCCTTTATAAGCCGTCGCAATGGGCGATTACTCCGGACCCGGCGGAACACAATCGGCGGAGCGTCTACCTGATGGCAAAGCGCAATCTACGGCTGCCGATGATGGAGACGTTCGACGCACCGGATCTGCAGATCAGTTGTGCGCGGCGGGAATCGTCGACCCATGCTCCGCAGGCGCTCGAGTTAACCAATGGGGACTTGGCGGCGCGGATGGCGACCGCATTTGCGGCGCGACTGGAAGCGGAAGCCAAGGGCGACCGGAACAAAATGATTGAACGGGCTTGGTTGTTGACGACGAGCCGGATGCCAACGGCGAAAGAGCGGGCGATTGCCGCGCAGTATTTGACCGAGGGGCAGCCGTTGCGCGAGTTTGCGCTCGCCGTTTTGAATTTAAACGCATTTCTGTACGTGGAATAACGAAACGATGTCTGAACATATCCGCTGGACCCGCAATCGCCGTGAATTTGTGACTGACGCCTTTTGTGGCTTTGGTTCATTGGCGATGGCACAGATGGCGGCGCAGGCCGCCGCGAAGAATCCGCTGGCCCCGAAAACGCCGCACATGCCGGACAAGGCGAAAGCGAAGTCGGTGATTTTTCTATTTCAAGCGGGAGGGCCAAGCCACATCGAAACGTTTGATCCGAAGCCGCTGTTGAACCAACTGAACGGGCAGGTGCGGCCGAAGGAGTTTGGCGAGGCGAAGTATCAGTTTGTGGCCAAGGACGCTCGGTTGCTGGGGACGAAGCGGACGTTTCAACGGTACGGCAAGAGCGGGATTGAGGTGTCGGATCTGTTCCCGCATCAGGCGCAGGTAATTGACGACTTAGCGGTGATTCGGTCGTGCCATGGGGACATGGTGGTGCACTCGGCGGCGCAATATCAGTTGATGAGCGGCCGCATCCTGCCCGGGTTCCCGAATATGGGTTCGTGGGTGGCCTACGGGTTGGGAACGGAGAGCGAATCGCTGCCGGCGTACTGTGTTTTGCCGGACCCGAAGGGCGCTCTCGAGGGCGGGCAGCCGATGTATACGCAGGGTTTTTTGCCGGCGGTTTATCAGCCGACGATGCTGCGGTCGGGATCGAGGCCGGTGTTGAATTTGGATTTGCCAAGTGGGATTACGACGCCCCAACGGCGCCGCACGTTGGACCTGTTGCGGAGCCTGAACGAAGCGGAGATGACGCCGGGGGACGCGGAGTTGGAGGCGCGGATTTCGGCTTACGATTTGGCGTTCAAGATGCAGACGGAGGCTCCGGCGGCGTTTGATATCTCGAAGGAGCCGGAGGCAATTCGGGAGCTTTACGGGATCGGGAAAAAAGAGACGGACGACTATGGACGGCGCTGTTTACTGGCTCGGCGGTTGGTGGAGCGGGGGGTGAGGTTTGTGACGGTGGTGGCAGGCGGCGGGCCGGGGGATATGCAGTGGGATGCGCATGCCAACATTGAAGAGAACCATTTACGGATGGCGATGCATACGGATCAACCGGTCGCGGCGCTGATCAAGGACTTGAAGCAGCGGGGGTTGCTGGATTCGACGTTGGTTGTGTGGGGCGGGGAGTTTGGCCGGTCGCCGGAGTCGCAGGGCGCCAAGGGCCGGGACCACCATAATTTGGGTTTCTCGATGTGGATGGCGGGAGGCGGGGTGAAGGGCGGACAGGTGGTGGGGGCGACGGATGCGATTGGCCTTAAGGCGATCGAGAAGCCCTATCATTTCCGGGATATTCACACGACGATTTTGAATCAGTTGGGCTTGCAGCAGGATGCGTTGAGCTTTCTGCATTTGGGCCGGCGGGAGCGGTTGACCGAGGTCCACGGCCAGGTGATCAGCGAGATTGTTTAGCTAGCGGATATTGGGCCTTCGCGCTGGGAGGCGGTGAGGGTGGTGATCATCTCTTCTTTGCGGACTTCGGCGGCTTCGATGGCGGAGTCGGTGGCGACCCAGTAGAAAGCGGCCGCGATGGCGAGGTCGATAGCGAGGACGGCGAAGAAGGCGGCTTCGGAGTCGGTCGCCCAGCGGGCGACATAGGCGAGGGAGAGCGGGATGGAGATGAGGGGGTAAACGAGCAGCATGAAGATCTGCGTTTTGCCCGCGGAGGCGTTGCGCCAAGCTTGGGTGGGGTCGACGGCGCGGGGGAAATAGACACTGCCGAGATTGCCAACGGCGATGAGCATTGTGGCCATGACGGTGAGGACGGCGAGAGATTCGGCGAACTGCAAGGCGGTGAAGCGGACGGGGAGGACGAGGACGATGAGGGTGACGAAGGCGAGGCAGAGGAGGAGGAAGAAGGCGGCGACGAGGTTTTTGGCACGCAGGACGGTGCGGAGGCTGACGGGAGTCACAAACCAGGCTTGGGCGGCACCTCGTTCAAAACCGAAGACGTTCCACAGGAGGATGTCACTGAGAACCAGCAGCGCGTAGGACATGGAAAGGGTTAAATAGTTGGTGGTTACGAAGCCGCCTTCGGCACCCCGGCGGAGGCCGATGGGGAGCCAGAGGAGTTGGCCCATGGTGCAGGCCATGAGAAAGACGAGCCGAAAACGGGGAGCGCGGACGAGGGCGCGGAGTTCCTTTTCCATGAGGGCGGCCAGGGGGTCGGCGAAGAGGCGGGCGGGGAAACGGTAGAACGCTTCGAGGCGGACGCTGGGTGGGCGAGGGGCGGCGGTGGGGGCGGCGGTGAACTCTTCCAGGCGGAGCGAGCGAGCGAACTGCGAGCGCGCGAACCAGTAGGCGGCTCCGGTCCAGAGGAGTAGGGTGAGGACGGAGCCCCAGGCGAGGTGGCCGGTGCCAAGGTGACCGGCGGCTTTCCAAGGGAAGACCCAGGAGAGCGCAACGAGCTTTTCGAGTTGGGCGACGACCGGTTTCGGGATGCCTTTGAGGGCGACGAGTTGGGGCAAAACGAGCAGCCCGAGGAAACAGAAGACAAGGATCTCGCGGATCCATTTGCGCTGCATGAGCCGTTCGAGGACGGTTTTGATACCACTCGAGACGAACAGGTTGAAGGCGCCGAACAGGAGAAGGGGGAGGACAGTCCAGAGCGGAGTGCGCGGATTGATCACGAGCCCGACGCAGGCCCCGAGGAGGACAAGGAGCATTTCCAGGCCGGTGGAAAGGCGGAGGGCGACTTCGAGGGCGAAGAGTTGGCCGGGTGGGATGGGGTAGACGAGGAGGCGGCGAACGTCGAGGAAGGCGCCCGAGGAGGCGAGCATGACGGGGAAAAGTTGCCAGAAGAAGAAGACGAAGAAGAGGCCCGAGACGAGGGCGGGTTCGAGGATTTCGAGACGGACGGCACCGCTCGTGAGCAGGGCGGCGCCAGAGCCGGCACCGATCCAGAGGCTGTACCAGAGCAGGCCGCTGAGCCAGGAAAGGAAAACCCCGGCTTTGTGAGCGCGGAGGTAGAAATTTCGCTGGGCGCGGAACTGGGCCCAGAGGATGGCGCGGAGTTGGGCGAGGTTGGGCGAGCCGGGCATGATTACAACCACTCGAGGGCGTTGGGCGCGCGGGGCACTCCGCCGACGACGCGGACGAAGATTTCTTCCAGCGTTTCGGCGCCGGAGCGGAGGTTGGCCATGGGTTCGTCGATGACGAGCTTGCCATCGTGGATGATGGCTACGCGGTCGCAGAGGCGTTCGACGACTTCGAGGACGTGGGAAGTGAGGAACATGGTGGCGCCGCGGCGGACGCGATCGAGGAGGATGTCTTTCATGAGCCGGGCACCGACGGCGTCAACCCCTTCGAAGGGTTCGTCGAGAAGGAAGAGTTGGGGGGAGTGGATGAGAGCGGCGGCCATGGCGACGCGCTTGCGCATGCCTTTTGAGTATTCGGCGATCAGCTTTTGGTCGTGGCCGTCCATCTCGAAAAGGGCGAGGAGTTCGCGGGTGCGTTCCCGGGCAAGCGCGGGGTCGAGGCCATAGAGACGACCGATAAATTCGAGGAATTCGGGGCCGGTGAGGTGATCAAAGAGCAGGGTATCGTCGGGGACGAGGCCGATCTGCTGTTTGATGGCGAGGGCGTCGGCGGGCATGCGGAGGCCGAGCAGTTCGATTTCGCCGGAGGTGGGGGTCGCCAGGCCCATCAACATTTTGATGGTTGTGGTTTTGCCGGCTCCGTTCGGGCCGAGGAAGCCGAAGAAACAGCCTCGGGGAACGGAGAAGGTGAGGCCGTCGACCGCCGCTTTGGTTCCATAGACTTTCCGGAGGTCGCGAACGGCGACGGCCGACGCGGGGACAAGCGGAGGGGGCTCAATCACAATCAACAGTTTAAGACTTTTCGCAGAGCCGCCGAGAAGGAATACGAGACGACGCTGCTATGAACGCCATTCTAACCCCTTCCGCCGCCCGTGAAAAAGCTCTCCAGGCCCTCGGCCAACTTCCCCCTTTCAGTCCGGTGCTTGCCAAGTTAATGGCAACGCTGGCCCGAGAGGATGTGATGTTGACCGAGTTGGCCGACTGGATTGAGAAGGACGCGGTACTGGCGGGGAACGTGCTTCGAATCGTGAATTCGGCGGCCTATGGCCGTTCGGCTTCGGTGAGCAGCGTTCGCCAGGCGATCGCGATTCTCGGGACGGTGAAGCTGCGAAACATCGTGCTGGCGATGCAAGTGGCTCGGATGTTGACGCAATTGAAGCTGCCGAAGGGATGGTCGGATTCCCGTTTCAACCTGCATGCCACCGCCACGGCGTTGATGGCGGATTTATTGGCGCAGTATCTACCGATCGATTATGCGGAGGGTGCCTTCATTGCCGGGTTGATGCACGACATTGGCAAGTTAATGTTTGCGGTAGGGATTCCGGATGCTTATGCCGAAGTTTGCGAGATGCAGAAGCAGTCTGGGCGGGCGGCGGTGGAATGCGAATTCGAGTTGCTGGGAATTACGCATCCGGAGTTGTCGCTGGCGGTGCTGGAAAAGTGGCAGCTACCGATTCCGGTCCGGTCGGCGGTTCGCTATCATCACAACCCCGACGCCGACTCGTCGGCTCCGGGCTTGATGGCGCTGAGTCGAGCCATTCAATTGGCCGACCATGCGGTGAATCATTTCGGGATCAGTCTATTCCCCCCGGACGGCGAGCTAGAAGATCCCGCTCCGCTGCTGGAAGCCTGTGGGTTGGGTGACCGCACGGCGCGGGTGATTGAGTCGTTCAAAAAAGATTTCGAGGCGATGAAGTCTGGCTTTTAGTCGAACGGGATTTCGGCGACGTAGACCTGAGCGGATCCCGTCCGGTCACTCGTGAACACGACACTTCGCTCATCGCGGGAAAACGAGGGGTGGGAGTGGGTCCACTGGGGGCCATAGACGGTGTCGGTACCCATTTCCATCCAACTCAGCGCCCGACGCTCCGGAGATGTGGCGTTTTGCGCAGCGGCGAAATCTGCCGCCAAGGCATAGCAGCTTTTCGCCCATTGCGAACCGCCGCCTGTGGCTTCGGAAAGGCAGACCAGCCGCCGGGAGCCGCTGGCGACATCGACGATAAAGATTCCGTCGTCCGGATGGTTGGTATCGCAGAGTACGGCGGTGCCGGCGCGATTAGGAGTGATGTGCCAGGCGTTAAAGGCAGCGATGGTCCGATGCTCGCGCGTTTCCCAGTCTATCGAGCGCAGAGCGTGCGGCCAGACGGTATACACCAGTTGCCCGGTTCGTCCGAGGAACGTTTCGTGGACGACGAACTCGTCGTTGTCATGCTGATAGAGACATTCGAGGCCAGTGCCATCCGGACGGACGCGATGGATGCGGGGGGCGGGATCGGCAGCGAACTCGATCCAATTGCCATCGAGCGGGTGAAACTGCGGATGGATGACCGTGCGGGGAAACGGGATTACGTGCCAACCGGATCCGTCGGTTCGGCCGACAGCTAAACCCGATTGCCCGCCATTGTTTCCGGCGGCGTTCCCGGCGGCCTTGACGGCGGCGACGAGCCATTCTCCGCTCGAATCAAAAGAGCATTCCCCCATTGAGCTGGCGCCAAAATCAATCAGGCACCCTTCTTCCAGGGAATCGAGACGCAACCACCAGATGCCGCTGCCGCGGACGAAAAACACCCGCTCGCCGGTGGGATGGAAGGCCGGCGAGAAGGGATGGATCGCGGGGCCATCGGTCAGCTGGCGAATCTCACCGGTCGGATACTCGTCGACGGCGAAGAGCTGCCAGGAGCCGGTCCGATTGGAGATAAAAAGCATGGTCTGCCCGTTGGGACTGAACGAGCTTTGCAGGAAATAGGTGGCGTGATTGATGGAGGGGTGATCGGTGAGTTGGTGGACGACAGCGCCCGAGCGGGAGTCCCGTCGCTGCGAGTATTCGGAAGGGACCAGGCGGCCCTTATGCCCCAGCATCTAGTCCTTTTTCTTGCAGATGAAAATGTGCTGCCAGGGCAGGAGATCGAGCACCTTGTCAACGCGAAAGCCTTCGGGTTCGAGCTCCATTTTCACTTCCGCGATGCTCATTTTGTGTTCGAGACGAATGGGCACGGAAGTGTCTTCTTTGCGAAATTCGAGGAGGACAAGGCGGCCGTCGTCCTTCAGCGCCTCCCTCAGGCGGCGGAGCATCACTTGGGGACGGGCGAACTCGTGATAGACGTCGACGAGTAGGATCAAGTCCTGGGACTTGGGTGGTAGCTTGGGGTCATCCTCAGTACTGAGCACGGGAACGACGTTGTTGATGCCGGCCGATTTCAGCCGCCGGTCGAGGAGCTCGAGCATACGCGGTTGGATATCGACGGCGTAGACTTTACCAGTGGGCCCGACGAGTCGCGACATGCGGACGGTGTAATATCCGCTCCCGGCACCTAAGTCGCAGACCGTCATACCCGGCTTGATTTGGAGCGCCTGGATGGCTTTGGCGGGGTTTTCCTCGCTTTCTCGTTCACTTCGCTCCAGCCAGTCGGCCCCGGCCGCGCTCATGACCGGGGCAACGACTCGGCCGCTGACGGGATGTTTTGCCTGCGCCAGCAACCCGCCTATCCCGGCCAGAAAAAGAGCCGATTGCAATCCCGTTCTCAGTACTCGCATAATTGTGATACCTAACATTCTAAAGATTGATTCGCTTGGTGCTCCAGATGGTGCACTCGGTGGAGCAATAATCTACTTGGACAGCCGCCATGTTACCTTCGCGCCTATTATCTATCTTACCCGTCGCCACCCTCGTCGTCTTTGCCGCTTCGTGCGGCGGTGATGCCGCCAAGCGGATTACGACGTACCGTATGGGCGACCGCGCCCCGACGGGCTCGGTAACCTATGTTGGATTGACGGCGGACTACCGTCAGGACCTTCCGGGGGCCAAGGAGCCATTGAAGAACCGCTACCTCGTCATTTTCCTCTCGGTCACGAACGGCGGAGGAGGCGAGGTGATGCTTCCGCATACGCGATTGATTAAGCCGGATGGCACCGAGATCGGCGAGGTGACCGAGATTGAGGGGTTCCCGCAATGGATGGGTTTGCTGCGCAGGGTGGGGTCGTCTTCGACCGAGCAGGGCTATGTAGTGTTTGACGTTCCGGTTGGTGCGTATAAACTACAGGTATCCAGCGGCGGCGAGCCCGATAAGGAGCAACTTGCTCAAATTGACATTCCGGCCAATCTTGGCCCAGCTACCCCCAGCGTTACTGGTCCTTCTCTCGGCAACTAGAATTCTAGCGCAAGCTGGTTCGGGGCTGGCAATTCAGAACCTAGTAGTGAGCGATTCCGATGGCGGCGAACGCTTTGAGGGCCGGTTTGGGAGCGGTGAGCGGGTTTTCCTGCGCTTTTCGATAGCTGGCGCGCGAGCGATTAAGGGCGATGACGATAAGGACCCGCGGATGCGGCTTCGCTATACGATTCGATTGACGGATGCGAGCCTGATTCCCGTGGCCAAGCCCTTGAGCGGCGAAGTGGTGGCGGACCTGGCGCCTGAAGACAAAAAGTGGCAGCCGCGGGTAAACGCCGAGATCGAACTGCCGACTGGTCTGATAAAGGGCCAAGCCGCCCTTTTGATTGAACTGGAGGACCAGGTTGCGGTGACCAGGACTTCCCTCCGATCGGAGATTGCGCTGGCTGGGCCCGCGATCGCCGACGACGCTCCGCTAACGGCGACGAACTTTTACTTCCTCCGGCAGGAGGAAGACGGCCCCCCGCTTGACCCGGCGGCCTACCGGGCTGGAGATACGGTTTGGGCGCGCTTTTCGATGATTGGTTTTGCGCGAGGCGAGGGGAACCGGTATGCGGTTTCTTATGGTTTGGAAGCGTTCGGAGCGGATGGAAAGAGCCTTTTCCGCCAAGAGGTGGCGGCCGAGCAACAGGGCGATTCGGCATATCCGCGCCGCTATTTGCCCAGTGTGCTGAGCTTGCAACTGACGAAGGACCTGGCCAAAGGGGAGTATTTGATTCGACTTCATGTGCTCGACACGATGAGCGGGAAGCGCGCCTTGTCGGAACATCGTTTTACAGTTGAATGAGATTAATCGCTCTGGGTCCTACTCCTGAGTCATGGGCCTTTTTCGCACGCGTTCGGCGGCAGTGTACGGTATCGAAGCGCATCTGATCGACGTCGAGGTCGACCTGTATAACTCAGGGTCGGCCCGGGATTTCATCACGGTGGGGATGCCAGACTTAGCTGTACGCGAAAGCCGGGAGCGCATCAAATCGGCATTGATGAATTCCGGCTTTGGGTATCCGTCGAAAGCGGTGACGATTAATCTTGCCCCGGCGAACGTCCGGAAGGAGGGCCCGGGATTCGATCTTCCGATGGCGTTGGGCATTCTGGGGGCGATGGGGACGCTGCATCGGAGCGATCAGCACCTATCGATCGGAGAGCTATCGTTAGACGGGGCGGTACGGCCGATCCGCGGTGCGCTCTCGATTGCGGTTTGCGCCCGAGAGCGAAACGTTCGCAATGTAATTGTGCCATTCGAGAACGTGGCGGAAGCGGCGGTGGTGGAAGGGGTGAACGTCTACGGGGTGAAGCACATCGCGGAGGCGGTGGGAGTGGTGAACGAGCCGGCGAAGTTTGAGCCGGCCAGTGCGGCGGTCGACGTCAACCGGCAGGCGGAGTATCCCGATTTTTCGGATGTCCGGGGGCAAGCGACGGCGAAGCGGGCGCTGGAGGTGGCGGCGGCGGGCGGGCACAACGTGTTGCTCGTGGGTCCGCCCGGCTCGGGCAAGACGATGCTGGCCAAGCGATTGGCTGGAATTCTGCCGCCTTTAACGTTTGAGGAATCGATTGAAACGACGCAGATTCACTCGGTTGCGGGGCAACTAGGGCGGGGCCATGGACTGCTGCGACTGCGGCCATTTCGCTCGCCGCATCATACGGTTTCTGATGCGGGCTTGATCGGCGGCGGCAGTGGGACGCCTCGTCCGGGAGAAGCGAGCCTAGCCCACCACGGGGTGCTCTTTCTCGATGAGTTCCCTGAGTTTGCGCGGAACGTGCTGGAGCAGTTGCGGCAACCGATGGAAGAAGGCGCGGTAACGATTGCGCGGGCGAATTCAACGACGCGGTTCCCGGCCCGGTTCATGTTGGTGGCGGCGATGAACCCTTGCCCATGCGGATTCCACGGGGATCCGACGCGGGAATGCCGGTGTACCCCTGGCATCATCCAACGGTATCTGGCCAAAATCAGTGGCCCGATGCTGGATCGGATCGACCTGCATATTGAGGTTCCGGCGGTTGCCTACAAAGACTTGCGGGCGCCGGATGCGGTGGCCAGTTCCGACCACTACCGGCAGCGGGTGGAAGGCGCCCGGGATCGCCAACAGAGTCGCGGATACTACAACGCCCATATTCCCAGCGCGCATCTGCGGACGCACTGCGCGCTGGACGAAGCAGGAGAGCGAACCTTAGAAATGGCGGTGCGGCGGATGGGACTGAGCGCACGGGCGCATGACCGGATCCTGAAGGTAGCGCGGACGATCGCGGACCTGGACGGGAAGGACTCGGTGTCGGCAAAGCATTTGGCGGAGGCAGTGCAGTATCGGAGCCTGGACCGGACTTACTGGAATTGAGGCGAGCCGATGAGACCCTGGCATCGGCGTTTTACTTTGATACACTCGCCAAATCCGCGTTCAACAAATTTAGTCGAGGGTGCAAGCGATGCCTATCCAGTCCGCCACAAATGGCGCCTTTACGTTAAAAGCCTATCCCGGAGACGCCAAAACCCTCCTCGCCTTCAACCTCCAGAAAAAGGACACGAAGAACCTGGCCGGGTTCACCATTCAGTGCAAGCCCGCCGGCCGCAAGGCCTACTCCATCGACAATACCCTTCAGTTCGAAACGCCAGCCAACCACTCTCAGGATCCCAAAGAAAAGCCCACCGCCAGCATCAACGCCCCCATCCATAAGTTCCGCTGGCTCCACGTCCCCGGCTCCTCCCACCAGGGCACCACACCTTTCGCCGGTAACGACACGTACACCGTCACGCCCCGCTATTTCGACAAAACGGGCTCTCTCCAACCCCTCGACGCATCCCTCTCCGCCTCCGTCACCCGGAAGGTCGTCCCCTTGGCAAAGGCCGGTCTCCAACTCGGCTTTACCCGCGGCTTCACCCAGTCCCAGGCCTTCGTCCGACACTTCAGCAAAACGGCCCCGTTCAGTCCCAAAGGTCGTGCGCTTCTCTTCGACACCTCGCAACAGGCCGCCGTCAACTCCAAAAACCAACCCTTCACTTTCCAGGATGAATACGCCTGGTCTGGCTTCACCGCTCGCGACCGTATCTTCGAAATTCTCAACCAGGTTAAGAACGACGGCTCGCTCCGCCTCGACGTCTTCGCCTGCGATCTCAACAAACCCGGCGTCTGCCGCCTCCTCCTCGATCTGGCTAAAGCCGGGCGCGTCCGCATCATCCTCGACGACGCCGCTCTCCACCACGACACCGCCAAGCCCAAACCCGAAGACGAGTTCGAAAAGCTCTTCATCCAAGCCGCGGGCAACGCCGATTCCATCCTCCGCGGTCATTTCGGCCGCTATGCTCACGACAAGGTGCTGATCGTTTCCCAGCGCGAAACTGCTCTCTGAGTCTTCACCGGTTCCACTAACTTCTCCGTGACCGGCATGTACGTCAATTCCAATCACGTGCTCGTTTTCAACGATCCCGACGTCGCCGCCAGATACGCCGAACTCTTCAACGAAGCCTTCCGCCTAGAGACCGACGCGCCCTCCTTCCGCAAGCTCCCCCTGGCCACCCAGCCCTTCTTGTTTTCCACCCAAAAAACACCCGCTACCACCGTCACATTCGCCCCCCATCCCAACACGTTCACGAAGACGGTCCTCTCCACCATCACGACCGCCGTGTCCAACGAATCCACCCGCGGAAAGGGCGCCAGCGTCTTCTTCGCTGTCATGGAGATGAAGACCGGCACCGGCACCGTCTTCCCCGCGCTCCAATCCATCCACGCCAACCCCGCCGTATTCAGCTTCGGCATCTCCGACAACCCCGACGGCATCGAGCTCTACAAGCCCGGCAAGCCCACCGGCGACCGCCTCCCTCCGCCCTTCAACCAGGTGCCCAACATCGGCATCGGTCACCAGATCCACCACAAATTCGTGGTCTGCGGCTTCAACGGCCCCAACCCCGTCGTCTTCTGCGGCTCCTCCAATCTCGCCGAAGGCGGCGAAAACTCCAACGGCGACAACCTCATCGAAATCCACGATGCCGACACCGCCACCGCCTTCACCATCGAGGCCGTCGGTCTCGTCGATCACTTCATCTTTCTCGACCGCTTGGCCGCCGCCCCCAAAGCCCCGGCCGACGCCAAAGAAAACGCGCCCGCCCCCAAATCCGAAGCCGCCGCCACTGCGGGCTGGTTCCTCGGCACATCCTCCAAATGGGTCGACCCCTATTTGGACCCCAACGATCTGAAGTGCCGCGATCGGGAACTTTTCTGCTAGGTTAGACATCTATCATGCGTCTCCATGCCAGTCTGGCCCTGCTCCTCACTCTGCCCGGCTTGGCCCACGCCCAGCGAATCACCAACGCCAACCGCCAGCCGGAGCGCCCCGGCACCCCGATGACCCAACCCACTCACAACCTCGCCCCGCCCATCGCTTCCAACCAGTTCGTCCGCCGCCAGGGCGGGCTCCTCACCCTTGACAACAAACCCTTCCGTTTCCACGGTAACAACGTCTATTTCAACCAGGCCGACATCGTCTATGGCCGCTCTGCCGGCGTCGAAGAAACTCTCGATAAAATGGTGGCCCTCGGTCTCACCGTTGCCCGCTTCAACGCCCACAACGACCACGACCCCGCTCGGGACCCCGCCGCCATCCAACTCTCCCCCGGGGTCTACTCCGAACCCAGCCTAGTCGCCCTCGACCGCTCCATCGTCCTCGCTAAAACCCGCCAAATTCGCCTAATTCTGAAGTTCACCAATAACTGGGAAGCCTACGGCGGCATCCGCCGATATGTCCAGTGGCACCTCGGCCGCACGCCGTCCAACAGCGAAGCCGGCCTCTTCTACACCGAACCGAAAATCAAAGGTTGGTACCAGGCCTACGTCGCCATGATCATCAACCGCCGCAACACCATCACCGGCGAACTTTACCGTGACGAACCCGCCATCCTCGCCTGGGAACTCGGCAACGAACTCCGCAACCCCGGTCGCGCCAACGACCTAGTCACGTGGACCGCCGAAATGGCGGCCTTCATCAAGCAGCAAGACCCCAACCATCTAGTCGCCGACGGCGGCGAAGGCTTCGACGACGACCCCACTCTATACCCCGGCCTCTCCAATCGATACACCGTCGCCGGCTCGGACGGCTGCAGCTACCACCGCCTCGCCCAAATCCCGGAGCTCGACATGTTGAGTTACCACCTCTACCCCACCAACTGGCAAATGAACGACGCCGCCGACGCCGCTCTCTACATCCGCCGTCACGAAGAAATCGCTCGCGAAGCCAACAAAGTGGCCTACCTCGGCGAATACGGCAAAACCGGTGCCGACGCCGCTCGGTCCACCATCATGCAGTCCTGGCTGACTACGAGCGCCCACCAGCAAGCCGCCGCCGGCGTCATGCTCTGGCAACTGATCAACGATGGAAAAACCGATGCGGAAGGTTACCAGGTCCACTGCCCCGCCGACGCCATAACCTGCGACACCCTCCGTCAAAACTCCGACCAAATCGTCAATGCTCCCGTCGTCGTCAACGCCGCCAGCTACAAAGCCATCAACCTCGCCCCCAATTCACTAGCCACCCTCTTCGGCGCCAACCTCGATACCACACCGCTAACCCTGATCGACGCGACAACCAGGGCCCATGCCATCACGCCCTTCTACACCTCCCCGACTCAGCTCAACTTCTTCATCCCCGATGCCGCCGCCCCCGGCCCAGCCATCCTCCGCCTGAACTCATCGAGCGCCCCTCTCAACCTAACCCCGGTCGCCCCCGGCATCTTCGTCGCCACGCAAGACGCGCGAATCGTCACCCTCTGGGGCACCGGTCTCCGCGCCGCCGGCAATAACGTCTCCGCCACCGCCAACGGCCAGCCTGCCCAAATTCTCTACTCTGGCCCCCAACCCGAATTCCCCGGCCTCGACCAGGTCAACCTCCAACTCCCCGCCAATCTAACCGGCGAAATCACCATCCAATTTATCGCCGCCAACCAACCCGCCAACCCTATCCAAATCACCATCCCCCAATAACCCCATACCTCAGGAGAGCAGCACCAAGCCGGGGGTCCGCGAAGCAAATGCCCTTAAAATCAGCGGCGGCACCCAGTCGCCAAAGCGGGGTGATCGGCAAGACTTCCAATATTTGGATTGGGCAAAGTTCGCGTACGATACTTACTCACGGCTTTGAGCTGCTCTCGGGAAGGGCGGGCGCGAGGTCCGCAACAAGTACGGCGCGACCACTACCGGCAACGGGTGGGAGGTGCCCGAGCCTTAGAAATGGCGGTGCGGCGGATGGGGCTGAGCTTGCGGGCGCATGACCGGATCCTGAACGTAGCGCGGCATTTGGCGGAGGCAGTGCAGTATCGGAGCCTGGACCGGACTTACTTGAATTGAGGCGGGTCGATAGGATTGACTCGCTCTCGAACGCGTCCCATAATCGATGCTGGAGCGAGCAATGCGGAAGCGCAAGAATTCGGCTGGATTGTCCGCCCTTTGGGCGGGCCGCTTTTGTTTGCTGGCAGCGACTACGGTTTTCAGCGCCGCGCAGGGTCAGACCGGTACGAACGCCGAGTTGGAAGGCAAGTTTGCCAAAACCGTCCGACCGTTCCTCACAACTTATTGCTTGAGCTGCCACGGCCAGCGAGAGCCCGCGGCGCAGTTGGACCTGAGTGGGTTCACGACAATGGCTGCCTTATGGCAGGACGGCCGGCGCGCCAACCAGATATTGGAGCGCCTCGAAGCCGAGGAGATGCCGCCAAAGGGAGCGCGGCATCCGCGGCCCGAGCAGCGGCGCGCGGCGCTCGATTGGTTCCACGCCGTCCGGGATTATGAGACACGGCGGAATGCCGGCGACCCCGGCATCGTGCTCGCGCGACGCCTGAGCAATGCCGAGTACAACTACACGGTGCGCGATCTAACTGGCGTCGACATCCGCCCGACGCGAAAGTTTCCGGTTGATCCGGCCAACACGGCGGGCTTCGACAACTCCGGCGAAACACTGAACATGTCGCCCACACTGCTGAAGAAGTATCTGGAAGCGGCGCGGGAGGTGGCCTCCCACGTGTACCTAAAGGAGAAGGGATTTGCCTTCGCCCCGCATCCGATGCTGGCTGAAACTGACCGGGACAAGTTCGCCGTGCACCAAATCATCGATTTCTATCACCAGCAGAACACGGATTACGTCCGTTATTTTCAGGCCGCGTGGCGCTTCCGGCATCGGGCGGCGCTGGGGCAGCCGAAGGCCACGCTGGCCGATCTCGCGCAACAGAACGGCGTCAGCGCCAAGTATCTTGAGACCGTTTGGCGGACCCTGGAGAAGGCCGAAGACGTTGGCCCTCTGGTGAAATTACAGGCGATGTGGCGAGCCCTGCCCGGGCCGCGCGCCGGTGAGCCGCGAGCCGGTTGGGAGCAGATGCGAGCCTATATCACGCAGGTACGCAAGAAGGTGGAGCCGCGCTTCATCAACATTACGGCGGGCGCGATCGGCACGGCATGGCAGCCGCTCTTGATCTGGAAGAATACGCAGTACGCTACGCATCGCCGGAAGTTTGACCCCCGCCAGTTGCAGGTGGCCGGTGAGCCGCCGTTCAGTCAGGCCGACGTGGTGGAGCCCGAGTGGGCGAATGCATTCGGCCCGGGCAAAACGATCCTGGTGGAAAATCAACCCGGCGATCCCGATCTGTTTGTTCCGGCCGGTCAACGCACCCTGTACGAAGCAGCTTGGGGCCGGTTTTGCAGCGTCTTTCCCGACATGTTCTACAAAGAGTCGCGCGGCCGAAACTACTTCGTGACGGGCAAGGATGAAGGCCGCTATCTGAGTGCCGGCTACCACAACGTCATGGGCTACTTCCGCGACGACCAGGCCCTGTTTGATCTGCTGCTCGACGAGAAACAGCAGGCGACCTTGGACGCGATGTGGCGAGAAATGGACTTTGTCGCTTCCATCAATATTCGTACCTACGTCGAATTCGCGAAGCTGGGGACGCGTGGGACGCGGGACGACTTCAAGGACGGAGAGCCCGAGGTCGGCGAGATTGAAGTGGACCAGATCATTTCGGGAGCAAGGCTCAGAACGCTGGAAGCGGAGTACCTGAGATTCGCCAAGGGTGGCAGCGCCGTGGCGATTCAAGCGATCCGGGACTTTTTCAACCAAGCCAACGAGGGCATTCGGTGGGTGCAGCAAGCCCGGCGCGACGCGGAGTCGAGCCATTTGGATACGCTGTTCGAATTTGCCGCCCGGGCGTATCGCCGGCCGTTGACAGCGGCGGATCGAGCCGATTTACTGTCGTTCTATCGGGAGGCCAAGGAGCGCTACGCCCTGGACCATGAACGGGCGATCCGCGAGGCGATCGTCTTGATCCTGATGTCGCCGAAGTTTTCCTACCGCATCGACTTGGTGGGCACGGGCAGCGGAGTTCAGCCGCTGACGGATTTCGATCTGGCGAGTCGACTGAGCTATTTCTTATGGTCGAGCATGCCCGACGAAGAGTTACGGGGCCACGCCGCCGCAGGCGATCTGCACCGGCCGGAAGTGATCAAGGCCCAAACGCGACGGATGCTGCAAGACCCTCGCAGCCGCGCGCTAGCGGTGGAATTCGGGGGAAACTGGCTGGAAATCCGGGACTTCGAGCAGATCGGCACGGTGGACCGCACGCGCTTCCCTTCCTTCAGCAACGTCTTGCGAGAGTCTATGTTCGAAGAACCGATTCGGTTTCTGTTGGACGTGTTTCGTCGCAACCGTTCCATCCTCGACCTGCTGTACGCCCGGGATACCCTCGTGAATCCTGTTTTGGCCCGTCACTACGGCATGGCTCCGATAGCGGGCGATGAGAATGTTTGGGTTCGCGTAGCTGACGCGGACCGCTATGGCCGGGGCGGCCTTTTGCCCATGGCGGCGTTTTTGACGAAGAACGCGCCGGGGCTACGAACTAGCCCGGTGAAGCGCGGCTATTGGGTGGCGAAGAACATACTGGGCGATCAAATCCCGCCTCCGCCCGCGGTGGTCCCGGAGTTGCCGGGAGATGAGGCCAAGATGGATCTGCCTTTGCGTCAAATGCTGGAACGCCACCGGGCCAACCCTAGTTGCGCCGCCTGTCACGCCCGATTTGATTCGTTCGGGTTGGCCTTCGAAGGGTTCGATCCGGTGGGCCGGCAACGAACCCACGACCTCGGCGGGCGCGCCGTGGATGCTCACGCAACCTTCCCGAAGGGTTTCGAGGGAGAGGGCCTGCCGGGCATCCAGCAGTACATTCGCAAACACCGGCAAGTCGATTTCGTGCGCGGGTTTTCCCGCAGACTGTTGGCGTATGCCTTGGGACGCAGCCCGGCGCTATCCGACGAAGTAATGATTCAGGAGATAAGCAGCCAGCTTCCCGCCGACGGCTTCCGCTTTGATACGGTGATGGAACGTATTGTGACCAGTCCGCAGTTTCTCAACAAGCGCGGCCGCGACCAACTGACCGCTACCGTGAGGTGATGATGAACCCGCATAAAGAGCGCAAAACAGCAGTATCCCGCAGGACGCTTCTCCGTGGTGCCGGGGTGACGATGGCGTTGCCGTGGCTGGAATCGCTATCGGGCTTTGGCGTTTTTTCGGCCTCCGCAGCGACGCCCCCCGCCCAGCCCCAGCGTTTTGCGGTGCTCTTCATGGGCACCGGGATCAGCCCTGGCCGCTGGTGGGCCAAAGGGTCGGGTGCCGAGATGAAACTGGGCGAGTCGCTGGCACCCTTGGAACCACTCAAAACGAAGATCAACGTGATTGACGGCCTGTTTAACAAGGCGGCGACGGGGCAAGGGATTCATCCGGCGATGACCGGAAATCTGCTTTCCGGCGTGCCGATCCGCAAAGGGTCGATTATCCACGGTGGCATCACCATCGATCAGGTGCTGGCCAACCAGATCGGGCAGGAGACGCCGCAACCCAGCATGGTGCTCGCCTGCGAGCGGGCCATGACCGGGTTCCACGAAACGAACTTTTCGAACGCCTATAGCTCACATATATCCTGGCAGAACGGCGATTCGCCGGTGCCCAACGAGATGTATCCGTCGCTGGCGTTCGACAGCCTGTTCGAGAACGGCGGCAGACTGCGGAACACGAGCGTGTTGGACCGCGTCAAGGAACATGCGGTGGCCCTGAGCCGCCAGATCAGTTCCACCGACAAGATTAAGTTGGACGAATATCTGGCGAGCGTGCGCGATGTGGAACGCAGCATTGAGCGCATGCGCACGGATAAGCACAAGGCCGAAGACCGGGCTCGCGACGCGGGCCGCCCGCTATTCGCGATGAAGCGTCCGCTGGATGGCTTGCCCGAAGATATTCGCGATCACATTCGCCTGATGTGCGACATCGTCGCCCTCGGATTTCAGACCGACAAGACTCGCGTCGCCTCGCTGCTTCTGGCCCGCGACCTTTCGGCGCTCTACTATCCGTTTCTCGGAGTGAGCAAGCAGCATCACGGCGCCTCCCACTATGACACCGAAGAGGACTATCAGAAGATCGTGCACTTCCAGGTGAGTCAGTTGGCCTATCTGGCTCAGCGCCTGGACGCGATGCCGGAAGGGGAGCGCACGGTGCTGGACAACAGTTGCCTGCTGTTCCTTTCGAACATGTGGTCGGGAACCAAGCACGACAACAAGAAGGTGCCGGTGGTCACCATCGGCGGCTTGGGGGGCAAGCTGAAGACCGGGCGCGCGCTCGACTATTTTGAGGCGGGCGAAGACAACCGAAAGCTGTGCAGTTTGTACCTGGGGATTATGGACCGGATGGGCGTAAACCTCAAGGAGTTCGGTGACGCCGAGACCCGGCTGGCCGGGTTCTAAATCAGAAGGTGGTGCCGTCGCGATACGATGGTGTTTTCTCACCATGAAGTTTCTTCAGCTTTTCCTCTTATCCGCTCTGACGGCGGCCTCGGCTTGGTCGCAAGACCTGGTGGGCCTCTACCTAATGTGGCAGTCCGACCCGACCACGACGATGACCGTGAACTGGGTGGACCTCCATACCAACAGTTCGCTGGACGTACACTTTCGCCGCGTCGGAGAGACGGCGTGGATGAAGGCGACCGGCACAAAATTTGCCATTGCCGATACGACGATGCAAGGCCGGCGAGTGGAGTTGCAGAGCTTGCTGCCGGATACTCATTACGAGTTCAACATTGGGAAGCCCATTGCGAAGCCAACCGAGGGCTGGCGTTTCCGGACGATGCCGCGGGACTTGAACCGGCCGGTGCGATTTGTGAGCGGGGGCGACATGATGCATACCCGCCAGAAGCTGGATAAGGCCACCGGATCCGCCGCGTCGCTAGACCCGGACTTTGCGTTGCTGATGGGCGATTTGGCTTATGCGAACGGCGTATCGTCGAACCGGTGGGTGGACTGGTTGAAGAGTTGGATGGAGCGTGCGGTAAGCCCGAACGGGCGTTTGATTCCAATGGTTGTGGGGATCGGCAACCACGAAGTTCGCGGCGGGACGAACGGAAAGATTCCCGAGGATGCCCCGTTTTTCTATTCTCTGTTCCGATCCCCGGCGCAGCGGTCCTACTACGCACTGGATTTCGGCGACTATCTATCGATCCTGCTGTTGGATACGGCGCATACGCAGCCGGTGGCAGGGGCGCAGGCACAGTGGTTGGAAGGGGCGCTGGCGGAACGGAAGGGGAAGCAGTTTGTGTTTATGGCCTACCATTACCCGGCCTATGGAACGACCAAGGCACCCAAGGGCGGCACGCCGCTCGATGCGAAACTATCCATCGCCATTCGCGAACACTGGATGCCCAGTTGGGAGAAGTACGGCGTGACGGCGGTTTTTGAAAACGATCATCACAACTACAAACGGACGCACCGATTGCGGCAACATAAGCGGGACGATGCGAACGGGATTCTCTATCTCGGCGACGGCGCTTGGGCGGTAGAAACGCGGACCGTGCCGGACCCGGCGACGAGTTGGTGGCTGGCCAAGGCCGCGGGGCGGAACCATGTGTGGGAAGTCAATCTGCGTTCGAGCGGCACGTCAATGATTCGGGCCGTGGACATTGATGGCGTGGAGTTTGACAAGGTGGATTTGGCGACGCCGCGCACGAAGCCGGTGGAATAGCGGCGAAACAAAAGCGGACCGCCTACCGAGTCCAGCTTGGAGTTGGCAGATCAACCACCCACTGAAAGCCGAGAACGTCATCCCGAGGCCCATAGCGGCGCGTGCTCGGCATCCATAGATACCCAGCTTTCAAGAGGTGCGATGTTCGTGGCCGATACCCGACCGCGAATTCGTAAGCGGCGCGGGTGGGCAGAAAGTGGGAAAGACCGTCGACTGCACGGTCACCGACGCTGCTATGACGTTGGTAGCCAACCCGCGTGGCGGCGAACCAGCGAGGATGAAGAGTCCACTTTGCTTCGACGTAGCCATATTGCACCGACGGCCCCGAAGGGAAATTCGGATACCGATAGCGCAAACGTTGCCATTCGCCGGTGAGCGAGAGCCGGGATCGGGCCCATTGGGCGTCGAGGCCCAAGCCGCTGGCCGTAAACTGACGCCAGTGAAGTCCGGGGTCGAGTTGCGATTGGGTGGACGATTGGAGCCACGGGCCGCGAAAGCCGGAGGCCCCCACCCGCAGCCCCGGCAGGATTGTCATCCCCGCGCCCGCTGCCCATTGGGCCGCCTGACTCGAAGACGTCAATTTCTGCGGATTGGACGGAGAGCCGTTGGCCAGTTGCAGGCGAGCATCGAACCGGCGCCACGTGAGGTCGACTTCGGCACCAAAGACGCCATAGGGGGTCACCGGCAGCACCCCGTAGGTGTAGCTCTCGTCGTTATTGCAATGGTACGCCGAGACGTTGGGATGAACGCGCTGTTGATGCTCCAGGTCGAAGATCGAACAGGGGATTTGGTCCGGCCGCAACAACAAATAGGAGCCGTAGGCCATCGGCGCGTCGATGAGAGCATTGTCCCGATCGTTGTAGCGACTCTGGAACTGTCCGAATGCCGTCGGGAGCTTGCCTACCTTTACCGTTACGCTCTGCCGCTCGCCGGCGGCGGAGTAGGCGGCGAACCCCTGTAGCAGGCGGACTCGACCACCGGCACCTCTGACGTGATAGCTCTCGTAGTAGAAAAATGGCGAGGTATTGGCTTGGAAAGTGGCATGGAAGTACCAGTGCGGACCTAACTTCAAGGTCGGTGCGAAAAGGGCTCGTCCACCGGCGCTCGCCTGACTCCGTGGGGCCGAAAACGGGGTGTCGATCATCTTTAGCCATTCCGGAATCGTGTTTTTAAATCGGTCCGTGGCCGTCACCCCGAAGGTGAAGGTCATCGGCATTTCAAACCCGAACTGCGCTTCCTGAGCGGGGAGAATCATCAAGCTGCCGAGGATCAGCCCCAGTTGGGAGCCAAGGGTTCGTAAGCGCGTCATGTAACTTCTCCAGGGTGGCTGAGGTGCTATCGATCGGGCTGGCAAAAAAGGCCGCGATGACCGTTGGATCGAACTGGGTTCCACCGCACTCGCGAAGGATCTGGCGGACTTTGTCTTCGGGCATACGATTTCGGTAGGGGCGATTACTGGTCATCGCATCGTAAGCGTCGGCGACATGGACGATGCGGGCATCCAGGGGAATGGCCTCGCCCCGCGATCCCCGCGGATAGCCGGAACCATCGTGGTTTTCGTGATGGGAACCGACTGCGGCCAAGTAGCCTTGAAACGCGCCAATCCGTTCCAGAATGCGGACCCCAATCTCCGGGTGTTTCTTGATGGCGGCGAACTCTTCTTCGGTGAGGCGACCGTCTTTCAGGAGCACCGCATCCGGGACGCCGATTTTGCCGATGTCGTGCAGGAGGGCACCGACCCGCAACCGCTCAACGTCCGACTCGGCCATCCCCAGTTGGGTACCAATCCAGACGGAATACCGGCTCACTCGGCGACTGTGTCCGGCGGTGTACTCGTCCCGGGCTTCCAGGCTCTCGACTAAAGCCTCAAGGATCTGTAGGTAGGCCTGTTCCAAGCTGTGCCGCGCATCCGTAGCCGCGACCGCCGCCCGGTGAAGGCTATCGGCAAGTACATCGACTTCGATAATCCCCGATGGCTTCGTCCGCGGAATGTTCAGCGTGCCGCGTTGGATACTCTCCTGGCACGCTCCAGTTAGCCGGCCCAACGGTTCCGTCAGGGTGCGGGAAGAAAACCAAACAAGAACCAGCGCCAAGCCAAGGCTAACGACGCCGGCGGGGATCAGCACGATCCGCAGCGTGCGCACAAACGGGGCGACCGCGGCATCGATCGAAGCCAGCATGACGACCCGCCGGCTTGCGCCTAATCCCTTCACTTCCATAGGCATCGCCAGATACCGTTCTCCGCCCAGGGTGAACTGTCCAGCTTGGGTCCAGTCGCGGAGCAGGCCCCCAAACGCAGTGGCTGGCAAGGTGGACCGCTCTACTCTGCCGTCCCTGACGAGCGCCGCGTGGGCCCCACCGCTCACTTGCACCAGGTCCAACTCGCGACCGACGAGCAACCGACCCAGGTTCTCCTCTCCGAGATTGATCGGGATTTCCTGCCAGGTGCAGATCACCCCCGGCGTACGCTCCCACCGTACGAGCGTCCGGTCTCGCGCATTCACGATCTCCAGCATATCGGCGTCGATCATCTCGCGTACCGCATCGAGTCGCTCTTCGAGCGTAGCCGTCATGGTGCTTCGTAACGCTGGATCGTTCGCCGCGCCGGAATCTTCGAGATCCCGTTGCAGGGTTAGCGCGGCTTTGAGTCCGGCGTTTTCACTCAATACCTGCAACGTCCGCAGCATCTGCCGCCCTTGCGTCGTCTGCGCCTGTTGCCGGCGCAGTTCGCGTTTTCCCAACTCCGTCTGCACTTCGCTAACAGTGTTCTGACGCACCAACCGCTCCACCAGGAACAGACTGGTGGCTAAAAGCGCCGCCAGCGGCAGCAGGACAAAAATGACGACGCGCTGTGTAAGAGAGCGATTGCGCATTGGCTGGCCCTACGGACCGACCGACTTGACGGTAGCCAACGGCAGATAAAAGGTGACGGCGACGGACCCGGTGGCAGGGACGTCGACCTCCTGCTCGAGGAAGCCCGCACTCTTGTGCCAGAGTCGCAACATACGTCGTCCGACCGGAATGTTGGCAATCCGAAAGTCGCCATTCGGGGCAGGTTGCGCGAAGTAGGGATTGGGAACCACCATAATCGCGGCGTTCATATTGGTATGGAGGTGGCAAAACACCTGGACCGGGCCGGGCTTATCAAATCGCACCGTCCGGGTTTGCCCACGGGAATAGTAGCCGAGGTCGAACGATTTCGCCTTCGAAAGTGAGAAGACATTGTGAAAGATCGGGTCGCCGTTCGGAAACGAAACGGAAGAGCCGACTGGAATCACGAGCAGTTCGCGTTCAAAGCGCCGATTCCGTTGAACGATCTGGGAAAGCGACGGAGGGCCTGAATTCGGCAGGTCCGCGTCGACGTAGATCACCGTGCGTCCCCATTCGTCGAGGTCCTGCGGAGCAACGGCCGCCGCGGGCGCACCGCCCCGGGGGGCATACAAGTCCACCACGACGCGCTTTTTCGTGAGGGTACGGGTTATCAGCACGCGACCATCAATGTCGCCCGCCCACGCAGGAAGGGACACGAGGGTGAGCAGGAGCAATCGATAAACTCGCCTCATACGAGGTATATCGGCGAAAGTAAAAATTTCTTTAGCAAACAGCGAGCCAGAAGCAGCGAATGGTGGAGCGCAGATAGTAGCCTGTTAGCATGGTTCAGCTTTTGGACGGCAAGCGCGTCCGCGACGAAATCCTCTCCGAACTCCAGCCCCGCATCCAGGCGCTGCCCCGGCGGCCCGGGTTGGCGGTGGTCCTGGTGGGCGCGGACCCGGCGAGCGAGGTCTACGTATCCAGCAAAGTGAAGACCTGCGGGGAACTCGGCTTTTTCAGTGACAAAATCACCCGCCCGGCGACGACGACGACCGCCGAACTTCTGGCCATCGTCGACCAACTCAACGCGAGCCCAGCCATCGACGGCATTCTGGTCCAAATGCCCCTGCCCAAGCACATCGACGCGCAGCAGGTGCTGAGTCGAATCGCACCCGAAAAGGATGTCGACGGCTTTCACCCGGTGAACGTTGGCCGCCTTTCGATCGGATTGCCCGGCCCGCGCCCCTGCACCCCGAACGGGGTGATGCAATTGCTACGCCGCTATGGCATCGAGGTTGCCGGCAAGAGGGCCGTCATCGTCGGTCGCAGTGACATTGTCGGCAAGCCGATGGCCATGCTGTTGCTGCACGCGCATGCGACGGTAACTATCTGCCACTCCCGCACCGCGGATTTGGCCGCCGAGTGCCAACGAGCCGATATCCTAGTCGGCGCGATTGGCCGGCCAGCGTTCCTGACGGCGGATCACATCCGCCCGGGTGCCGTGGTGATCGACGTGGGGATCAACCGGCTCACCGAGCGGAGCCAAGTCGAAGCGATTTGGCGGAACGAACCCGCGATCCTCGCCGAGTTCGACCGCAAGGGGAAGTTGCTCGTGGGAGACACCCACCCGATCGACGCTCCGGCCTTGGCCAGCGCCTGGACGCCGGTCCCGGGCGGTGTAGGGCCATTGACCATCGCGATGCTCATGAGCAACACCGTCGAGGCGTCCGAGCTTCGCCAAACATGCTAACTGTCGCGCTCACTGGCGGGCTGGCGACCGGCAAATCCACCGTTGGCCGCATGTTTGTGACGATGGGCTGCCACCTGGTCGAAGCCGACCTACTGGGCCATCAGGCGCTGGCCGGTCCGGCCCGCGACCAAACCGTAGCCCTCTTCGGCGAGGGTATCTGCGCGCCCGATGGCTCCATTGACCGGCGCGCCCTCGGTGCCGTCGTTTTTAAGGATCCCGCCAAGTTGTCCCAGCTGAACGCGATTGTCCACCCGGTGGTGGAAGAGTTCCGCCGGCAACGGTTCGTGGAAATCTTCGGACTTGACCCGCACGCCATCGTGCTGTACGAAGCCGCCATTCACATCGAAACCGGCCTATACAAGCAGTTTGCCCGGCTGATTCTCGTCACTTGCGACGAGCAAACCCAGTTGTCGCGGGCCATGGCGCGCAGCCATTGGACCCGCGAACAAGCGCAGGCGCGCATCGACCGCCAGATGCCCCTTGCGACGAAACGAAAATTCGCCGACTACGTCATAGATACTTCTGTCTCGCTCGACGACGCTCGACGCCAGGCGGAGGAAATCTATAATGAACTCAGGGCCCTTGTTGATTAACCCTCCCTTTATGAAACGGTTCCGCTATCTCTTTCTCGCCATTGCCTTCACCGGCGGATTCGTCTACCTCACCACGATTGCCAAATCTCGATTTTTTCCCGCCAACGGGGTCGCCAGCGCGGACGGTCCGGGCTGGCAGGAAGCGCCCGTCGTGCGGGGCGCCGGTCTCGGCACAGACGAGCAGAACAACATCGAGATCTACAAGCGTTCGCGGGCGGCGACGGTCAACATTTCGAGCACGGTCTATCGGCGAGGCTACTTCTTTGAAGTGGTTCCGTCGAAGGAAACTGGTTCGGGCTTTATCTTCGATGCTAGCGGCCTGATTTTGACCAACAACCACGTCCTGGCGGGCAACGCAAAGGTAGTGGTCACTCTGCCGGATCAGTCCAAGTACGACGCCGAAGTGCTTTACAAGGACCCGAACAACGACCTGGGGCTGATTCGAATCACGCCTCGGAACAAGAAATTGCCGGTGCTCAGCTTAGGCGACTCCGACGGGATCCAGGTGGGGCAGAAGGTGCTGGCCATCGGTAACCCCTTCGGGCTTGATGGCACCTTGACCACCGGAATTATCTCTGCGCTCGGCCGCACGATTCGCGCCGATGAGAACCGGGAACTCGAAGGGATGATGCAGACGGACGCGGCGATCAACCCCGGCAACTCCGGCGGCCCGCTGCTCGATTCGACGGGCAACGTGATTGGAATCAATACGGCGATCTACGGCCCGGGCGGAAACATCGGCATTGGATTCGCCATGCCGATCAATAAAGCGAAGGTAATGATTTCGGACCACCGGGCGGGCAAGAGCTACAAGCGACCGCGGTTGGGCGTTGAGGTGGTCTATGTGACGGGCGAGTGGGCCGAAGCGCTGGACCTGCCAGCCGAGGGCGGGCTTCTGATTCAGGGTGTGCAGCGGAGCAGTTCGGCGGAGCGCGCTGGACTGCGGGGTCCGCGTCAATTCGCGATCGTGGGCAATGCCGAAATTGGCATTGGCGGTGATCTGATCATGGCCATCGACGGCCAACCCTGTGACCGGCCCGACGCCATTACCCGGACTGTAGCGAAAAAGCGCGCCGGAGATACGATCGAGCTAACGATCGCGCGGCAACGAAAAATCTCGAAGGTGAAAGTCCAGTTGGGCGAAGCGCCGGACGACGGGATTTAACGTTCAAAACGAACCAGCAGGGCGGCACCGGCGGCGGGTGCCGCGCCGACGCTGTCCAAGGCGATCGGTCGAATCTCATCGCCGACCAGCCATGCGGCCGCGGTAGCCCCGGCCAGCGACGCCGCTCCGGGATCCCCGGCTTGAAAAATCTTCACCGAAACCTTCTTTCGCGCGAGCGACAACCCTTCGACGTAGCGCGTGGCCGTCCATAAACCGTCCTTTCCGCGGACGCGAAGTTGCAGCTTCATGCTCGCTTTTCGTTGATTGGGAACCCACGTGGTGTCCCACGTCGAATCGATCCGATGCCAAGCGGAACCCAGGCGTTCGTAGTAAGCCCAGAGCTCCCCGTCTCCGTCGGCTTCAAACCGGATGACGGGGTTCTCTCGCAGCGTGGCCCCATTCCGCGGCGATTGAATACTGCCCTTCGGCGCTACGATCGAAGCCCCGTAGAACACCCGCACGGGACCTTCCGTTTTCTTCGATCGCAGAAGCGCGAGCGACGTTTCGCCGGCGGCGTTCTCCGCGCGCAAAGCGCCGGCCAGTTGTTCGACCGGGACGGCCCGCCCGTCTGGAAACTCGCGGTAGGTATCGCCCGGGCCGATCGCCAGCAATAGAAAAAGCCACTTCATTTCGCCAACGTGATCAACTGGCCGGTATGCCGCTGGGTGTGCTCGGCGATGTGGCCGAGCAGTAGCCCGAACGGCACTTCGACGCGCTGCCGCCCCACGTAGCGCGAGTCCCGATAGTCGATATCCTCCATCATGCGCATCTCGCGGGTCACCCGGGCAAAGGTTTCCGCGACCAAGTCGAGCAAGGCTTCCCGCTCCGCGGGGCCGGTCGATTCCGCCCCTAAAAACTCGAGTTGACCGGGGTTAAGCATCCCGCCCAGGGCGTAGGTCCACAAGCGATCCACCGAGCCGGCAATGTGTCGTAATTGAAAGGCCTGAGCATCCGTGGGGGCCTCCGGCGTCCACTTGCGGAGATCAGCCAGGCAGTGTTCCAGCGAACAGGCGAGCAGCCTCCGGATCGGATCGAGATCGGCATGTTTCCCCGCCAGCCAAGGTTCCATAGTCACCAGCATAAGCTATGGCAGAAATTCTACCGAGACCACCTCGCGAGTGGCTTGGATGTACCCGACCCGAACCTTTCGCTGCTGCAAGCCGCAGGCCAGTTCGGTAGGTCCGCCGGTGATCCGAATCTCCTTCGGCCGGAGGACGCGAAGCTCGCCGACCGGCACCACCTTCATCACGGCCGGATCAGCGCAGACCAACTCTTCGAACAACCCGTCGCTGATGGCGTCGCCGCGCAGCCCCTCCCAGGAGTCGGGGATGATGACGGCCGCCCCGCGAACGGCAGACCGAGCGGGCGGGGCGGAGACGAGGGCGATTAATGCGGCTGCCATCTCGCGTTCGGCGGCGCTGCTAGCCGCCATTTTACATTTCAGGGCGGCCCGGCTGGCTTCGGCGGGACGACCGGCCCGGCGCAGAGCCATGGCCATTCCATGCCAGAAATTGGCCTGCCGCGGAAGGATGGCGGTGGCTCTTTGGTAGGCTTCGACGGCATCTTCCCACTGCTCCCGCTTGGCGGCTTCCAGCCCGAGCAAGAACCAGGCCTCAGCGTGCCGCGGATTGCGTTCGACGGCCTGCCGCAACAGCGGCTCGAACGGCTGTTTCGCATCCCGACGGAGCATCGCCACCTCGAAGTACGGGGTGGACTCGGGGGCTCCTTCGCCGACCGCCTGGTCGAAGTAGCGCCCCGCAGACTCGCGATCCCCCTGAGCCAGCGCCAGTAAACCCAGCGCTGTGGCACTCCCCTGACGTTGATACAGCCTTCTCGCCAAGGCAATTTTCCCGCGTGCCAACGCCAACTCGGCGACCACCTCTTCGCCAACCGTATCCACCCGCACCAAGGGTGCCTCCAGCGCTTCCCCGGCCAACTCCGCGACCGGGAACTGGCCCCGCAATAACCGTTGCCGAGCTTCTTCCAGGACATCCCGGGCCGAACGCCGGAAGGCCCGCAAGCAGGCCTCCCCCGCCGGCACCCCCTCGTCGAGCAGTTCGGCGAACTCTGCTATCTTTTCTCGATAGCCAGGCTGGGTATACAGGAAATGGACGAACGCCCAACTCTGCGCGTAGAACACGCCCACGCGGTTGCCCTCGTTGTAGACCGAAGAGTCTTTGCCGATGCCAAACAGCTCTCGCGGGGTCAGCCAATCGACCTGGCGGAGGGCCCGAACATGATTCTCGATCGGCCGGCCCACCACCCAGCGATCCCTTTCGAGCGCGACCGTCGAATAGAACTCGGCGACGCCTTCCTCCAGCCACACCGGCCGTCGGGCCGTCGTGTGCTCGAGCGAGGCATGAACAAACTCGTGCGAGAGCGCCCGCAAGCCCTCAGGCCCGGCGATGACGGCCAGGTAGTCACGCTCCGCCGCCGATTGGTAAAACCCCTGCGCCGTAGGGACGGGGCGCAAATCACCGAACCACCGGTCGTCTTTAAATAAATAGGCACGGATATGCGTTCGCCTTTGTCCTAACAGTCGCTCCATTTGCTGCATTCTGGCCAGCGCACGGCGAGCTTGCGGCTCCCCCGCATCGGAGATAAGTTCAAGTGTGTCAGTGCTTAAGCGGAGGAAAGAATATTTCGCACCCGTTCCACCTTGTGCGGCATCCCCGTATCGTACCCCTGTGGTCACGAGAAAAATCAATAATAAGGAAATTCGCAGCATAGGGTTGATAAACTTTTTCGATTGGACCAGTTCCATCGGGACCCTTAGGCTGGGAATGTGGCAACCAATAGCATGGAGATCCCTACTCCTCAAGTATCACTCCTGCATCGGGTGAGCAATATTGTTTCGAGCGAACTTTCCCTCGATGAGATGCTGGGAGAGATTGTTGGACTGACTGTCCAAGTGACTGACTGTGACGCTTGCCTGGTTTATCTTTTTGAAAAAGAAACCGGCGAGATCGTCCTTTGCGCGTCGCAAGTTCCGCACGCGCATGAGCTTGGCAATCTTCGCATGAAGATTGGCGAGGGCATTACGGGTTGGGTTGCCGAGCACAAATCCGTCGTCGCCCTTTCGTCGAATGCGGCGCAGGACAAGCGTTTCAAGCGTTTCCGGGCGCTCGTGGAAGACACTTATGATGCGTTCTTGTCGGTGCCGCTTGTTTCCGGCGGCGACCTGATCGGCGTCATCAACGTCCATCACCGCGAACGCCACGAACATTCGCCCGAGGAGATTTCGCTCCTCAGCTTCATCGGTGAACAGATGGGCGGGGCGATCTTCAAGAATAAGTTGGCCGAGGAGAATGTCCGTCTCAAGGAGGAGACCGTTGAAGTCAAGCGGAAACTCGAAGAGCGGAAGCTAGTCGAACGAGCTAAGGGAATCCTGCAACGGCGCCACGGCCTCACCGAAGAAGACTCCTATCTCCAACTGCGGAACGAAAGCCGCCGGTTGCGTCGTCCGATGAAAGACCTCGCCGAAGCCATTATCTTTACCGAAGAATTGAACAAGCGAGCTTCTGGCGAAACGACCGACTAAACTGGTAGTTTGCCGCCCTTCGAACCCCTAATCCAGAACCCTCATCTGGCCACGATCGCGTCTAACTTTTGGCCGCGGTATAAAGAACTCGAAAACCACCCCGTCCGGGCGGTCAGATATCAGACCGAGCAGGACGTGGCTGTTTTGGTCCATGAGCAGCGCCCGAAGCTGCCCTGTCGCGGGGAGTTGGTGCTTGTCCACGGGCTCGAAGGATCTTCCGACGGTGGCTACATGCAAAGCATGGCTTACAGCGCCCTCGAAGCCGGCTACGCGGTTCATCGCGTCAACATTCGCGGCTGTGGCGGTACCGAATCCTGGTGCAAAACGTTGTACCACGCCGGGTTGACGAGCGACCTTCGCGACGTGCTCGGTCAGATTGCGGCCCGCGCGGAGGGGCCGATTCTTCTCGTCGGCTATTCGCTGGGGGGCAACGTGGTCCTGAAGTTTACCGGAGAGGGCGGGCCGCAGGCGGCGACCATTGCCGTTTCGACGCCGATCGACCTGCACGCCAGCGTCCGAGCCTTGGGTCGCCCGAGTTGCGCCCTCTACCAGCGCCGTTTCGTCAGCCGGATGCGGGATCGTCTGCGCGAGAGGGCCCGTTTACACCCCGACGTCTTCACCCCCTTGGCCGACCGCGCTGATCGCGAGAACATTCGAACCGTCTTCGACTTCGACGACCGCATCACATCACCGTTCTTCGGCTTCGGCGATGCCCCTAACTACTACGCCACCCAATCGGCACAGAACTTCCTCGGTGCCATCCAAACGCCGACCCTACTGATCACCGCTCAGGATGATCCGCTCGTCCCGTTCGAAAGCTATTCCCATCCCGCCATCGCCGCTAACCCGCATCTTGAGTTATTGGCTCCCCGGCACGGCGGTCATGTTTCCTTTCTGGCCAAAGGAAAGGCCCGGTTCTGGCTCGACGCGGCGGCGCTCGAATGGCTGGAAACTTACGGGAACAAATAGGCGTTTGGGATCGTCTTCCTTTTCGACTTGATGGCGAAAACTAACAACGCTTCGTTTGCGGAGGCGGCCCGTATCGCGTTCCGCTCCCTGCGAGGCAGCAAACTCCGCAGCTTCCTCACCCTTTTAGGCATTATCCTGGCCACCACCACGTTAATCTCGGTCATGAGCGTGATCCGGGGCATGGATGACTACATCGGCACGCAGGTGGCCGATATGGGGGTCGACGGTTTTCGCGTCCGCCGCATGGTGATGATCGGCCAGTGGGACCCTAAAAAATTCCTCGAAATGCAGCGCCGCAACCCGCAACTGACTCGGGAGGAGTTCAACTTCCTGAAGAGCGAGTCAAAACTGTTGCGCGAAGTCGGCATCGAAACCAACCGCCAGGTCGCCGTTAATTTCTCCACCGAACGGATGGAAGAGGTGGAACTGCGGGGAGTCACCGCCAACGTCGGGGTCATCACCAACACGCAAATCGCGCAAGGCCGGTTTCTTTCCGATTCCGACGACGCCCGCCGGATGATGGTCGCCGTGATTGGCCACGAGTTGAAGCAGAAGTTCTTTCCCGCCGTTGACCCGATTGGGAAAGTAGTCGACCTCGGCGGCCGGCCCTACACGGTGGTCGGCGTAGCGAAGGAGCAGGGCAGCGTGTTCGGCCAGTCCCGCGACCGTTTCGCGATTATCCCGGCGGAAACCTACTTCAAGATCTACGGCAGCCGCATGGGCATCGGCTACTCCGCCCTGGCGATTGACCGGCAGCACCTCGAACAAGCTCAGGACGAGGTCCGATCGCTGCTGCGGGCCTGGCGTCACGTCCCCCCGGGCGAGGCCGATAACTTTGGGCTCTTCTCCTCCGATTCGCTGGTCGCCGCCTGGGACCAGATGACCAGCGCAATTGCGGCCACCGCCGTCGCCATCGTCAGCGTATTCATGGTGGTGGGCGGAGTGGTCGTCATGAACATCATGCTGGCCGTGGTGATTGAACGGACCCACGAGATCGGCATTCGCAAGTCCGTGGGGGCGCGACGGAAGGACATTCTGAATCAGTTTCTGGTGGAATCAAGCGTCCTG
>Ga0163144_10002281_pt1 | contig 44555 bp, 26 predicted proteins | sample OliLak19BULKMAT1_FD_123175 | JGI IMG/M metagenome (GOLD analysis project Ga0163144, IMG submission 123175) | Freshwater microbial mat bacterial communities from Lake Vanda, McMurdo Dry Valleys, Antarctica - Oligotrophic Lake LV.19.BULKMAT1 | ecosystem: Environmental > Aquatic > Freshwater >... | reverse complement strand
CCCGCGTTCACGTAGGCGGTCGTGCCGCCCGTCAATGTGGCAGTGGAGTCGAGGGTGCCTTTGGCGGATCCGCCGCCCGCCCCGGCCACGCCCTTGGAGTTGGCGCGGTTGTTGGAAGTCGCGGTAGCCGCGACGTTGCCGATGGCCGTGATCCGCGACCCCGAGCCGAAGTAGACCTGCGTGTTACCGGTGGTTTCCGCAGTCGGATCGGCGCTCGCCCCCGCTCCGAGACCGACCGCAACGATGTGCGCATTGGCATCGCTGTTGCGCGTTCCGGTGGCGCTCAGCGCGAGCGCACCGCTCGTGATGATGGCGCCGTCCACGAAGGACCGCACCGTGTCCTGTGCCCTCGCCGTCGGATTCACGCTTCCGATCGTCACCAGTCCGATGCTGACGGTGTCGACATCCGCATCGGCGGTCGACCCGAGATCGCTGCTCATGGTGACGTTGCCGGCGGCGACCGACGCACCGCCCGCGACGAACGTCTCGACCGTGTGCGCCGTCGTGGCGGTCGGGGCCAGCGACGGAGCGTCGACCAGGGCCACGCCCACCGACGAGAGCGCCGCGTCGGCCGTGTTGCCGATGGACCGTGCCCTCAGCGACACGTTGTTCGCTTGGAGTACGGCGTTGGTCCCCACGTAGGCGCGCGTCGCGCCCGCAACCGTCGCGGCAGCGTCCAGATCCCGGACGCCGACGAGCCCGATGTTGATGCTGAAGCTCTCGGCGACCGCGTGGCCGGTCGACTCGGCGAGGAATGCGAGCGGACCGCCGGTGAGGGTGATGTCGGCAGCGTCGGCGATGTAGGAGGCTGTCTCGTGCTCGACCCGGACTGCAGTGGTACCGCCGCCGACGTTGACCAGCCCGACGTCGAGCGAGAAGACGTCGGTCGAGGCATCGTTGTCGGGCGCGCTGGCGGTGACGTTCACCGCACCGGCATCGATGACGAACTTGCCGCCGAGATGGGCGAGGGTCCGGCCGCCGACCACCACGTCGGGGCGCACCGAATCGAAGCTGACGAGGCCGACCGAAACGGAGAACGCGTCCAGGCTCGCCGTATTGCCCGAGCCCACCTGTCCGGCATGCAAGGAGAGCGCGCCGCCGACATCGATGCTGCCTGCGGCGCCGGTGGCGGCCGCGCCGGCGCGCGGCCCGACGTACGACTCGACGACGTGCGAGGTCCGGACCGTGGGCCGGATGACGCTGATGTCCACGAGGCTCACCGCGACGATGCCCGCGTCCGCGGTCGCGGTGTTCTCGGCGTCGGCGTCGAGGCTCAGGCTCCCGGCACGAACGGTAGCACCTTCCTCGATGAAGGCGCGGGTCGCGCCGAGGGTCTCCACCAACGGCTTGAACGTGCTGATGCCGACCAGGGACACGCCCAGTTCGAAGCGATCCAGCTTCGCCTCGTTGCGCGAGGTGGCGCCGAGCGCGATTCCGCCCCCGTTGAGCGTGAAGTCGGCGTCGCGGCTGATGAAAGCTTCGGTATCGTGGGCCGTGCGGACTTCGGTGCTGACCTCGGTCACGTCCACGAGACCGAGCTTGATGGGGACCGTGTCGGAGCCTGCGGTATTGGTGGCGCTCGCCTGCCCGTTGATGCCGGTGGCACTGATGGTGTAGTTGCCGCCGATGTTGACGCGGGTCGCACCTTCGGTCGTGACGACCGGCTTCACCAGATCGATGCCGACCAGGTTCAACGCGATGTTCACCTCGCCGACCTGCGCTTCGTTCACCGACGTGGCGTCCAGTTCGAGGTTGCCGCCGAGGGTGATGGTGCCCGACAGGCCATCGTTCTTGGCCGCTCCCGCGGCGGGACCGACATAGGCCGCCACCTGGTGCGTGGTCTTGGCGACCGGCGTAGCCTCCTTCAAAGAGAAGAGCGACGCGCCGAACTGGAATTGGTCGACGTTGGCGAAATTGTCGGCGGACGCGTTGGCCGTGAGGCCGGCGGCGCGGATGGTCGAGCCTTCGGCCACGAAGGCACTGGTCGAACCGCCGGCGTCGGCGGTCGATTTGACGAAGTTCAATTCCACCGCGCCCAGGTCGATCGGCGACACCTGGGAGATGACGGCGTCGTTGTCGGACGTGGCATCGAGCCCCAGGGCACCGCCGGTGATGTCGAGGTTTGCCTTCGGGCTGACCGAGGCTTCGGTCAGGTTCGAGGTGTGGGCGGATTTTTCGGAGACATCGATATCGGTCAAGTTCAGCTCGAAAGCGAGTGCCTCCGACTTCGCGCTGTTGGTCGAATGCGCGATTGCGTTGACGTCGTCGGCGAAGATGTCGAAGCCGCCGCCGACGTAGGCGCGGGTCGCGCCGCCGGCATCCGCTTCGGGCTTGATGCTCTGGATCGTCATCAGGCTGGCGTCGATCGTCACCTCGCCGATGTTCGCCGTGTTCTCGGCCGTGGCAAGCAGGTCCAGGCCGCCGTTGTCTATGGTGAGCGTGCTGTTCGGCGCTCCGGCCGGATCCTGGCCTTTCTGCGGCCCGAGATAGGCCTCGACCCGATGGTTGGTCCGCGCCAGCACGTCGGCGATCGAGATGTTGACTCCCGCGGCGCCGGCATAGTCGGCGCCCGCCGTTGCGTCGTTGTCGGCGAACGCGGTGGTGGTGAGCGCATCCACGTCGATCGAGGCGCCTTCGTCGATGTGGACGGTGGTCGACCCGCCGACGACGGAATGACTGGCGGTGTCGCTCACGTTGACGAGCGTCGCCCCGGCAGACAGGTTGTTGGAAATCGCTTCGTTGGTCGACGTGGCGGTCAGGCCCAGTGCGCCCGTCGTCGTGACGTCGGCTTTGGCGCCGAGGAATGCTTCGGTGTCCCCCTTGATCGAAGCGGAGGCGAGGGTGTCGAAGGGCGGGGCGATGGGGATCGGCAGATCATCGGGCAACTTGTCCGCGATGCCCGAGAGCGCGACGCCGTTCAGGCTGAGGATGTTGAGATTGATGATGTCCGTGGTGGCGTCGGCTTTCTTCTTGCCCACCGCCGAGACGGTCGCATTGCGCGCGCTGACCCGACCCGAGATATTGGCCCGGGTGTTGGATTCGGTCATGGCCAGGCTCGCCTGGGCACCGATCGTGAACAGACCGATCGCCGCGCCGACGATGTCTGTTTCGGCCGTATCGTTCGAGGTGGCGCTCACGTTAACGTCGCCGCCGGAGGTGATGGTGATGTCGGCGTCGTCGCCGATCACCGCCGCGGTGTCGCCCGAGGTTTTTTCCGCTTCGAGCCCGACTTCGCCGGTGAACACCGAGATGCCGAGGAAACTGACATCGGCGTCGCCCGTGCGCGTGGCATCCGCCACGACATCGAGCTTTCGGGTGGTGATGGTGGCGTTGGCTTCGGCGCGTGCGCTGTGGCCGGCAACGGTTTCGGCGACCATGATGCCGGCCGCGGCGAACACCGAACCGGCGAAGCCGCCGACGTCCGCTTCCGGCGATGCACTGGCACTGCCGTGCAGCGAAACCGTTCCGGCATTCACGGTGGCCTTGCCGGTGATGGCTGCCTTGGCCTCGCCGCCCGTCTCGGCGCTGGCGACACTGCCGCTCGCAGCCACGAAGGCGCTCGCGCTGAAGCCGATCGCGTCGGCCGTGACGGTCGGCGTGAGCGCGGCATGGACCGTGAGCGCACCCACCGCGTCGATGGTGGTCGCCTCGCCGTCCACCTCGGCCCGCACGTTGTTGATCACCTTGCTCGAGGCAAACGACAGGCCGGCTCCCACGAGGCCGCCGATGGCGAGCCCGCCGGCATCGGCGTCGGCCGACGAATTGTCCAGAGCGATCAACTGCACGGCGGCGGCCGAATCGACCTTGGCATCGTTGTCGATGAAGGCCCGGGTGCTGTTGGCCAGGTCGTTGAAGGTGGCCGTGCCGACGCCCCCCACGAGCCCGGCGACGGTGAAGCCCAGCCCATCCGCATCCACGTCGAAACTGGACAGGGCGGAGATGTCGACATCGTCCGCCGTGGTGGTGACCGTCGCGCCGCCGATGCCGGCGCTCACCTTGGTCGCCAGGGTATTCCTGGCGAGCGAGCCGCCCGCACCCACGCCGAGACTCGCGGCGAGCCCGCCGGCATTGGCGTTGATGGACGAATCATCGCTGGCGTGGATCAGTACGTCGGATGCGTCGATCGTGCCCCCGGTTCGCACGGAGGCGTCGGTGGTCGTGTTGTCTTCGTTCATCGTGACTGTCGCGAAGCCGCCCACGATGCCGCCCGCCCCGAACGCGAGCGCGAGCGCATCGACGTTGTTCGAAGAGCTCGCCGTGAGATCGAACTGGCCGTCATCGATGGTGGTGTCGGCGTCGTCGCTGTAGGCCTCGACCTTGTTGTTGAGCGTATTGAGCGCGGCCGAGGCGCCGACGCCGACACCCAGGCTCGCGGCGAGCCCGCCGGAATTGGCCTCGACCGGGGTCGAATCGGAGGCATGAACGGTGACGTCTCCGGCCGAATCGATGGTCGCCCCGCTGCGGATCGACGCACTCGTCAGGTTCGACAGATCATTGACGCTCACGCTGCCGACGCCCGCCACCAGACCCGCGACCGAAAGGCCCAGGGCCAGCGCGTTCACGTCGTAGTCGGACGTGGCGATGATGTCGACGCCGCCGACATTCGTGGTCACCGTCGCGCCCTCGATGAACGCCTCGACGGTGTTGTTCATCACGTTCACCGCGAACGATGCGCCTGCGCCGCCGAGGATGCTGACCGCGAGCGCGCCGGTATCCGTGCTCAGGGTCGACGTATCGGTCGCCTCCACGTTCACCGTGCCGGCCTCGATGGTGCCGTTGCCGCCGATGCCGGCCCGCGTCTTGTTGCCGATGATGTTCGCTTCCACCGAACCGGCCACCGAGATGAGGCCGCCGGCTGCGAGCGCGAGCGCCTCGGGCGCGTACGGGACGTCGGTGGTCGCGATGACGTTCAGCACGCCGTCGCCCACATCGACGGAGCCGTTCACCTCCGCGCGGGCTTCGCTGTTGGTGTAATTGAACCCCGCGCCGGCTGCCGCCGCGAACAGGAGGCTGATCGAACCGCCCAGCGCCTGGCTGTCGAAATCGTGATTCGTCTTGGCGCGCACGTCCACGCCGTCCGCCGCCGTGACCGTGGCGCCGGCGCCGATGGACGCCTCGACGAGATCGCCTTCGAGGGTGATCGTGCCGGCGGCCGAGGCGCCTGCGGAAGCGACCGCGCCGAAGGCGGCTTCGCCCGCGAAAGCTTCGGACCGCGCGCGGCCGGCGTCGACCACGGTGTTGCCCTGCCGGCGAAGATTCGCGAGCAGGTCGATGCGTCCGGCCGATTCCACGGTCGCGCCGTCACCGATGCTGACTTCGGTATGGTTGCGCAGCGCGTTGACTGCCAGCGATCCGGCGAGGTTGCCACCGAGGTTGGCGGCGCCGCTGGCAGCGTTGGCGTCGTAGTCGAAGGGCAGGTCGCTCTCGCCCGAAGCCACCAGCGAGATCGAGTTCGCGCTCACGGTCGCGCCGTTGCCGATGCGGGCGGCGTGCTCGCCTTCCGAGTAGTTGCCGGCAGCGGCCACACCGACGGCGACCACGCCGCCGATGGCGAGCGCATCGGCGTCCGCGGCGGAGTTGTAATCCATGGAGGAGACGACGCTGATGTTGTCCGCCTCGATGTTGGCGCGGGCGCCGATCGCCGCGTCGGCCACCGGCCGCCCGGCGCTCACGGCGATCGCCGCTGCGGCACCCATGCGGATGTCCGGCAGATTGTCTTCGTCCACGCCGTCGGCCAGGACGCGCTCGAAGCGATGCTGGGAGCCGCTGGCGACCGAGGCGTCGAGGTCGACGACGGAGCCGTCGTTCAATGCATCCATGAGTGCCACCCGGCCGTCCGGGAGCACGACGACGTAGTAGAGGGTGTCGTCCACCAGCGCGCCGATGTTCGCGCCGCCGCCGTTGCGGTAGACGACGGCCTCGCCGGTCTGCGCCAGGGGGAGACCCAGATCGATCGTGTTCGCCGTGCTGTCGATCGCCACGGCCGGATCGATCACGTAGTTCGGCTCGAGCGCGTGGGTGCCGTCGCCGTTCGCGGCGGGGGCGATGTCGATCGCATTGGCGCCGGCGACGGCATCGGCGCGGTTCGTATGGAACTGCAGGCCCAGCACCACGTCGTCGGCATCCTTGACCACGCTCACGAAGTACGTGGTGCCGTCGGTGAGGCCACCGATCGTCGTGTCGTCGCCGAGCGTCCGGTAGATCACGGAGTCGCCGGTCTGCAGGAACGAGTCGACGATGTCGAGGCGGTTGTCGGTGTCGTCGACGTTGCCGACGGGGTTCACGTCGACTCTGCGCTGGTGGTATGCATCGACCACTTTGGTCAGGAGCTGTTTCGCAGCGGTAATGCCGGCGCCGTCGATGTCGATCGCGTCGGTGCCCGTGAGGGCGTTCGCGCGGGTCTCGAACAGGCGCACCTTGATCGCGTCCGGATTCGCGTCGTCCACGTTCACGAAGTAGCGCCGGCCGTCCACCAGCCCCTCGATGTTGCCGCCGTTGCCGTTGAAGTACTTCACCGCATCGCCGTCCGCGAGCCCCGCGAAATTGCCCACGTCGATGATGTTGGCGGTGGCGTCGACGGCACCGGCGCCGAACTGGTGCTCGGCCGTGAGGGTGTGGTTGTCCTCGGCTGCCGTGATCGCTGCAAGGTCGATGGCGTTGGTGCCTGCCAGCGCGTCGGCGCGCGTGGCGTGCAGGCGCAGCAGGGCACCATCGATTCCGCTCACGCTGACGAAGTACGTGGTCTGGTCGGTGAGGCCGCCGACGCTGGTGTCGTCCTGGTTGTTGCGGTAGAGGACCGCGTCGCCGGTGTCGAACTCGTTCGGCGTCTGAATTCGGATGGTGTCGGCTGCGCTGTCGACGCCGGTCTCGGCATTGAAGATGGCCCGGAGCGGCGGATGCGCATCCACGAAGGGGAACAGGATGTCGTCCACGCCGGCGATCACCGCGAGACGCTCGAGTTGACGCTCGGTTTCCTCGTCGGCAGTCAGACCGCCGATGAGGGCGCCGACCTGGCTCGCGAACGCGTCGGTGCTGGCGCTCGAATCGGTATTGGCGAGGACGTTGACGTTGCCGGTCACGATCATGTTGGCGCCGGCATCGGCGCGTGCGCCGCCGAGCGGGCCGCCGGCCGCGACCGCTGCACCGAAGCCCACGTCGCCGCCGCCCGCTGCCGCATTGGCGAGCGTGGTGGCGGTGGCGGTATGGTTGGCCGTAACCGACAGATTGCCGGCGATGGTGCTCTGCGTGGTGCCGGGGCGAATGCGGGCGATCGTGTCGTTGTCGGTCGCCGTGAGTGCGACGGCGGCCGGGAAGCTGCCTGCACTCGCTGCGCCGGCGAAGGATTGGGTGGTCGCGGTGTAGGTGCCGGTCGCGGTCACGTTCACATTGTCGGCGCCGGTGATCAGCGCATCGCCGATCTCCGCGATCGCGGCATGCTTGACGGCATTGACCGCCACGGACGGGCCGATGCCGATGGTCGCCCCGAAGGGCACGGAACTGGCGGTGGCCAGGTAGTTGCCGACGTACGTGGACGAGATGTTCACGTTGTTCGGGGCCGAGAGATTGAGCACGGCGCCATCGGAAATGCGCGCGACGTGCTGGCCGCCGCCGGTGGCGTCGCCTTCGAGGATGTCGCGCGGATCGCCCGACAGATTGAGCGCGAAGGCGCCCGCCACACCGACGTCCGCTGCGCCGGCTCCGGACAGCGCCCGGGCTTCGAAGGTATTCGCGCCGTCCGTGTCCGCGAGCGTCTGCAGCGTGATCGATGGCGCATTGACCTCGCCGCCGATGGCACCTTCGACGCGCTGGGCATCGACGTTGATCGCGACCGCCACGCCGAGGCCGGCGGCCGCAGACACTGTCTGGGCGTTGGCCGTCGCGCGCGCATCCATGTCGCTGCGGGCCGAGACCAGCGGCGCGGTCGAGGTGGAGACGCTTCCGCCATCGACCAGCGATGCTTCGACATAGCCGAAGTCGAGGTTCATGGCCGCCGCGGCCGCGGCGCCGATGGGACCGTCCGCTGTCTCGGCGCTGGCGCGCTGCAGGATGCGGATCACGTCCTCGGGGATTTCGGGCAGGCCGGCCAGCGCCAGCAGCGATTCGATCTGGGCCTCCATGCGTTCGGTCGTGAGGTCGCCCGTCGGGTCGTTCGACGCGCCGCTCTGCCCCGAGATGGAGTTCGCATCGACGAAACTCGTGTTCCCGGCGCTCACCGTCACGGAACCGGTCAGAACGTCGATGTCCATGCCGCTCGAGGCCAGTGCGCCGCCTTCGACGTAGCCCAGGGTGATCGCTGCGCCGACGCTCGCCGTTCCGCCCACGCCGCTGTCGGTATTCGCGGTGTGCGTCGTGAGCGCCGTGTGCCCGGCATCGACCAGCAGGTTGCCGCTGATCGCGGACGTGCCGGTGGTGTTGGTCGTCCGCGCGATGGTGTCGAACTTGTTGTAGTCGAGTGCCACGGCGGCGGGCAGGTTGACCGCGTTGGTCGCGCCCGCCGTGGCGTTCGCCGTGGCGGTGTAGTCGCCGGTCGCGAGGACCTGGATGTCGCTGCGCGCGCCGTCGGCTACCTGTGTGCCGGTGATGACGGCGTTCTGGATCTCCGCCAGCACCTGTTGCGTGATCACGTTGCCGGAGACGGACGGCCCGATGCCGACGTCGGCGGCACCGTCGGGCGTGGCGCGGGTCGTCGCGCGATAGTCGCCTTCGAAGTCCGAGCGCACGATGAGGTCGCCGCCGCCCGTCAACGTGATGTCGGCGCCCGACTGGATGACGGCGTTGTTCTGTCCGCCCGTGGGAACGGGAATCGGCGGCAGCCCGGGCAACACGAGCGGAGGCAGGGGCGGCAGTGCCGGCAGCGGCGGCGGCAGCGACGGTAGCGCCGGCAGCGCGGGCAGTGGGGGAATCGGAATGTTGATGGGGTTGAGCGGCAGCAGCGGCGCGCTGTAGTTGACGGCGAACGCACCGGCAACGCCGAGGTCTGCGTCGCCGCCGCCACCGGAGATCGCTTCGGCCGTGAAATCGGCCACACCATTGCCACCGAGGAGCGCCTGGACTTCCACCCGGGGTGCCACGACTGTTCCGGCGATGAACGCCTGGTTGCTCTGGCTGGTGACGTTGCCTGCCGCCGCGACCCCCAGCCCGATCGCGGAACCGACGGCCTGGCCGTTGGCGAGCGCATCGGCGTCGCTGTCCATGGTCGCAGTGACAGCGACCGTGCCGCCGGAAGTGAGATTGGCGCCCGGGGAGATGCCCGCCAGCGCGCTGTTGAAGTCCATGTTGAAGGCAGCGGCTGCCGCGGCGCCGATGGCGCCGGTGTCCGAGTCCCGGTTCAACCGTTCGAGCAGCGAGCTCAGAGCGAGGGGCGTCTGCGGCTGCAGGCGATGGAGATTGCTGGTGGCCGGCGCCGCTCCCAGGTCGAGCGCGCTGATGTCGCGCAACGCGTTGTCGAGCGTGGAGTAGAGGCGGACGGTGTTGGCATCCACCACCCTGACGAAGTAGTTGCTGAGCGGTCCGCTCTCGGACAGGCCGGCGACGGTCGTGCCGTCGGGGTCGTCGCCGTTCGAATACTTGACCGAGTCGCCGGTGCTGAGGCCGTGAGCCGGCAGCGTGATCGTGTCGGCCGCGCCGTTGACGGCGGTGGCCGGGTCGAAGTCGAGCGGCGGTCGCAGCAGGGCGAAGGCCTGGTCCAGCACGAAGGGCAGGGCGAACGTGAGCGAGAAGCCACTCGGCGGAACGCCCGCGGTGCTTGCGACCGCATCGGCATCCATGAAGGTATCGGTGAGCGCCGCTACCGTCACGCTACCCCCGACGATCATCCTGTTACCGGCGAATGCCCGCGCGCTGTCCTGCATGACGCCGATCGCGATCGCTGCGCCGGCACCGACGTCGGGGGTGGTTGCGTCGGCGTTGGCCGAATGCGTGGCGTTGGCAACGTGTTCGGCGGTCACGGAGAAGTTGCCGGTGATGCTCGACGACGTGGTGCTGTTGGTGACGTTCGCCGTGGTCGTGTTGGCGCTGATCAGCGCGGCCACGGCGGCTCCGATGCCGAGCGATGCCGACGCACCGGCAGCGGCATCAGCCAGCGTGGCGTGCTGGCTGTGCGCGTGCACCGTGACGTCGTCGGCACCGGTGATGGTGGCATCCTGGATCTCGGCCAGGGTCGCGAACAGGCCGGCGTTGATCTCGAACGAGCCGCCGACGCCGACGGCATTGCCGGCGTCGACCAGCGGCACGGCGCGGGCGGTCCCGCTGGTCACCACATCCGCGTCCACGACGAGATCGGTATCGTTGCCGAGCGTGAGATTCGCGCCACTGGCGATGAAGGCGTTGCTCGTTCCGAAGCACAGCGTTCCCGCCGCGGCGCCGGCGACTCCGACGACCTGGACACCCGTTCCCGAGACCGCGTCGGCCAGCAAGGTATGGACGCCGTCGCCGGAATTGCCGGTGCGCACCTCGATGCCATTGGCGCTGGCGGTGCCCGCGATCGATGCGACCTCGTTGGTGTTCTGGGCATTGAGCGCCAGGGCTCCGGCGAGGCCGACCAGATTCTGGACGGCGCTCGCGCTGCCGAGGGCGGTGGAATCCACATCGCTCGTTCCCGTGACCAGCAGACTGCCGCCGGTGGAAGTGACCGACCCGGTAGCAGTCACGTTGGCGCCCGCGAGCGTATTGCCGAGGTTGGCGCCGATCGCGGCAGCGCGGCCCTGCATCTGGTTCGACAGCAGGTTGACCCCGTCGGGATCGGTGGCCGGCGGCGTCGGCGACCCGCCGAAGCTCAGATTCGCCCGGTTGGAGAGGAACGCAATCTCGTCCGCCACGAGATCGCCGGCGTTGGTCGCGCCAGGATCCGCACCCTGCACTCCGGCCACGCCCTCGGCTTCGTTCTCGGCGTCCGCGTCCGCGGCGATGATGATCGACCCGGCAGCCGTGACGTTGCCGCTGACCGTCGCGGACGAGACATCGTTCGCGAGGTTGACCGCCATGGGCAAGGCCAGCGCCGCGCTTGGCGCCGCGACCGCCGCGGCGGCCGCATCGCTGCTCGCCCGGACGACGTTCGATGCGCGGTGGTTCGACCGCACCGTCAGGATCCCGCTGAGCGCCATGGTGGCCGCCGCATCGATGAGCGCAATGCTTGCGTTGGCCGTGATCGACGCCGCGACCGTCTGCGCGCTGGCGTCCGCGCCGGCCAGCGCGCCCGCCAGCGCACTCGCGCGGGTGGACTGATCACCGGTCGCGGTCAGGCTCAGGTCGCGGGCACCGGTGAGCGTCGCACCCGGGTCGATGGAGGCGAGCGTGGTGTACGAAGAAATGTTGGTCGCCACCGAGCGGCCGACGCCCAGTTGGTCCGCGATCGAAGCAGCCCCCTCCGGTTCTGCGCTGGCGTCCGTCAAGCTCGTATTGACCGCAGCGATCGTCACGTCCGTGGTGCCGGCCACGGTCAGCGCCGCACCGGCGGCGATATAGGCGTGACTCAGGCTCACGTTGGTGTTGAGGGCGTAGGCCCCTGCGTTCACGTCCTGGTTGGTATTGTCGAGGCCGGCGGCTCCCGAGCGTGCCAGCGTCGTCAACGTGCTGCCGCCGCCGGTGCGGATACCGAGCGCCGGCGTGGTGATGGTGGAGCTGCCCCCGACAAAGGCATGGTCGTCGATCCGCGTGATGTTGACCGCTACCGCGAAGCCGTTGTTGTCCAGGCTGACCGTCGGCGTGGCATTCGCGGTCGTGAGCACGGTGAAGGCGGAAGCGGCCAGCAGTGACACATCGCCGGCCGACGTGATGGCTCCACTCGTGTCGAGGAACGCGCGCGTGGTGCTGGTGAGCGTCGTCGCGGCGATGGCTGCCGCGGAATCCTGTGCACCAGCGGCGCTCGCAACGCCGAGCGTCGCGAGCGTCGCCGGGTTCAACGCCGCGCCGGCCGGTGTCGAGTTTGCCGTGGTCGTGATCGTGCCGGTGGCGTTGGCCGTGACGTCGAGACGGGTCGATTGGGTGACCGCGGCTGCATCTTCGACGAACGCTTCGGTCGTGACGATGATCACCGGTGCCGCCGTCGTCGTGCCGACGCTCGTCGTGGCCAGGATGCCGTCTGCGGTCGAGGTGACGATGGTGTTGCTGGCCGCGGTGATGGCAACCGCGCCGCCGGCCGCGATCTGCGTGTTGTCCGCCAGACGGCTGCGGGCGGTGGAGTTGATCACCGGGGAGGCGACGGCGATCTCGCCCACCGCGCCGGTGGTGACCGCCGTCGCTGCGACGGTGGAGTTCACGTTCGACGCCGCAGCCGCCGTGAACGTGCCGGAGGCCGTGATCGCCGTATTGCCGGTCACCGCGATTGTCCCCGACACATTGGCGAACAATGCCGCCGCCGGTATGTTGGCTGCCGGATTGACGACGCTGGATACGAGCGTCGCGCTTGCCGTCAGGGTGATGTTGCTCCCGGAAAGGGACGCGCCGTCGATGGCGATGCTCGCGGCCACGTTCGCCAGCGGCAGCGTGTCCGGCGTGCCCGGGCTGCCGACCGCCGCGGTCGCATCGAGGGCGATGTTCCCCGCGGACACCGTGACACCCGGATCGACCGTGATGGATTCCGCATTGATGGTGAGCGGATTGCCGCCCAGGTTCATGCTGGCGGAGACGGTCACGGCGTCCAGGCCGCCCTCGCCGTTGACGATCAGATCCGCATTGAGCGCGAGCGCCTGGATATCGAGCGTATCGCCGAACAACGGAATGCCGAGATCCCCGCCGAGATCGATGGTGAGCGAGTTGGTCGGCTTAGCGAAGGTGATGCTCTCGAAGGTGGGAATCGCGTCCGTGCTGGCGAGCGTGAGTTGTGCACCGAGATCGGTCAGCCTGGCGTTGTCGGGCAGATTGCTGGTCCTGACGACGCGGTCGGTGGCGGACAGGTTGTCGAAGATCGGCTCGAGACCGGCATACTCGAGGACGTCGTCATCGCGAGCGATCGTGCCCGCGTCGGGCCCGGTCGCCGTGTAGACCACGGAATGGAACACACCGCCATTCATCGCGAGACTGTCGAAGCCGCCGGCGCCGCCGTCCAGCAGGCCGCTCATGCTGCCGCCTGCCAGCACCGTGAAGGTGTCCCGGTTATCCGCCGCGCCGCGCAGATTCTCGACGCCCCTGAAATTGATCGTGCCGGTCGAACCGGCATTGGCACCGGTGAGCGTCCAGGCCGTGTCCTGCGTCGACCCTCTGAGCGTATCGTCGCCCGCGCCGCCTTCGAACGTTACGTTGACCCGGTGGCTCGCAGCAGCATGGTCGAAACCGATGATGAGCGCGTCGTCCAGATCACCGCCGCTCAAAGTGAAGGTCAGGTCTGCGTCGATGGCCAGCTGGGTGAGAACGGTGTTCGACCCGTTGTCGACGAGCTGGAGCATCTGGGTTCCGTCGACCTCGGCGATTCTGAGCGTGGCATCGAGTGCGGCTCCGGCCTGGGCTGCGTAGCTCGATTCCGTCGATGGCAACGGCAACCCGTCGGCGATCTGCGGCTGCTCACCCTGCGCCGCGGCTGGCGCGGGGAACGCTGGACTATCGATGCCCGCGATAGCGGCGCGCCCGGGCGCATCCTCGGCATCGGCGAGATCGAGATATAGAGTCTGCCCGGCAAACCGGCCCGGCACCGCAGCCTGCGGCGCGACACTGTCCGCTGCCATGGAGTCGACTGCGGGACCCGACGCGATCTCGATGATCGCGCCGGCGTCGGCGGTTTGCGCGGAACGCGTGAGCATCTCGCCGACGGCGAGGGGGAGGTCGGCGGACAGGAGCAATCGCGGCTCCAGCGCGTCGAATTGCATCCGCGAATTCCACTTCGGCGCGGGCTCCGTGGCGGCTTGCTTACCCAGCAGAAGGAAGGCACTCGCGAGAGCGCGGGACAACGCGTTCTGAACGATTACAGGGCGCGAGAAATCGACGCGGTAACGGCCGCCTGATCGCATTCGGTGATCCTCCAAGCACTGACGTTGTGCGGAACGTTGTATGAAACTACGCGATCACGCGATGTAGCCGCGTGTCATGCACGTTGTTGCCGGCGCCAGTCTCGCAGCCGAACGCGATCCACTACTCGTACGCCGTGCGCCTCCCGATTGCGAGTCGACCCCACCTATCGTCTCGCCGGCACACCGTCGTTTCTGCTGTGCGTCGTTGCGACCGAATTTCGAAGGGCAAAGTACGACCGATGAAGAACCAGTGTCAATAGACCGAACGGGCATTTCGTTCTTTCGTGAGAATTCGTCGTTGCGCGAAGCAATCTTGTCGTTCGATAGCGACGGAATTTCACGCAGGGCAGCGCATGAAAACGATATCGAGTGCGACGCAAACGGGGGCCCGCCGTCAACGGCGTGCGTCGCGGCGGATCCCTAAGCAAGCTTGCCTTGGTGAATGCCGTGCAAGCGGGAGAAGTTCCCCCGGTCGGGATCTGCCCCGATTCATCGTCTTGTTCCTGTTCTCCTTCGGTGTGTCCGGAATCGTCCTGAGTCTGATACCTGAACGGAAGGGTCGAGCGCCTGCTCTGGAATGGCCAAGTCGTGGCAACCTGCGTGGGCTATCACCGTTCGGGCCGGCGCGCGCCTGGACCCGCGGCAATGGCACATCGGCCTCGCTCCAGCGCGATCTTGACGGCCGCAGCCGCCCGAGCATTGGAACGACGACCTATGCCATCAACGGCTTCGGCCGGCGGGTGGCCACGACCAGCTCCGTTGTTCCCACCGGAACCAACTACTTCGTCTACGACGAAGGCGGCCGGCTCATCGGCGGCATGGCTAGCTGCGAAGAACGGGAAGAACGGGGTCAGAAGAACGCAGAAGAACTGAGGTCTAAGACGGGGTCTAAGACGGGGTCAGGCCTGGTTAACTGCATATTGGCGCGCTAGGTCTAATCCGGGGTCAGGTCTAATCCGGGGTCATAATCCGGGGTCACATAATCCGGGGTCAGGCCTGGGTAAATGCATATTGGCGTGCTCGTTGATGCGTCGACTTTGCGGAGCTGCCGCGCAACCCTGACTGGTCAGTACCGCAGCGCGCATAGGCCGGGGTCCATAGGACGGGGTCACATAGGACGGGGCAGGCCTGGTTAAACTGCATATTGGCTTGCTCTCTGATAAGTCGACTTTTCGGATCTACGCGCAACCCTGCCTGGTCAGGACCGCAGCGCGGGATTCAGGTGCGCGTGGCGCCGAAATGACGTCCGGGTGACAGGCGGGCAGCGCGCCTGGTGCTGCCGCTGTATGGCAGTGCGAACTTCCGACTCACGGTAACAGGCCGGTTCTACCACCCCCACGCTCGCTCCGCTCGCTGCCCCCCGAGGGGGCGCAGACCTCCCTTGGGACGGCCCGGCGGGAGCCGGTGATACAGCCCCCACGCTCGCTCCGCTCGCTGCCCCCCGAGGGGGCCGCAGACCTCCCTTGGGACGGCCCGGCGGGAGGGGTCTAGACCCTGCCCGTCCCCAAATGCCGCTCCAACGCCGCGAGGCCCGCGTGCCACGTGATATCGCTGTGCAGGGGCGTCACCGAGATCCAGCCGCTGTAGGCGGCCTCGAGATCCGTGCCGGGTTCCGGCGCGCCGGGTTCGTGGACGAACGACAGCCAGGAGTAGGGAAACCGGCGGGCATCGGTCCGCACGTCGACGTTGACCCTGAAGCTGCCCCAGCGTCCCTGGCGCGCCGAACGTACGCCACGCACCTGGTCCGGGTCGACGTTGGGGAAGTTGACGTTGTGGAATACCCCCGGCGGCGTCTCGAGTGCGAGCAGGCTCTCGACCACCCGCGGCCCGTATTCTTCGGCCGTCTGCCAGCGCACGTCCGCACCGAGCTCGAAGACCTGGCTCATGGCGATCGAGCGGATGCCGTACTGCGCCGCTTCCATGGCCGCGGCCACGGTGCCGGAATAGGTCATGTCCTCGGCCAGGTTGGACCCGCGGTTCACGCCCGACAGCACCAGTGTGGGCGGCACTTGGTCCATCAACTGGTCGAAGGCCATCACGACGCAGTCGGTGGGCGTGCCGCGCAGCAGCGAGAAACGCTTGTCGGCGATCTTGTTCACGCGGATCGGCTCGGCGAGCGAAACCGAGCGCGACGCGCCCGAGCGCTCGAAGTCGGGGGCGACCACCCAGACATCGTCGGTGACCGTGCGTGCAATGCGTTCCATGACGGCCAGGCCCGGGGCATTGATGCCGTCGTCGTTGGCGATGAGGATGCGATGCTTCAAGGGACGGCCTCCGTGGTTCGGCATTCTGGCGCGACGATTCGCCCGGAATCATAACGGGGCCGGACGGGCTGCGAAACCCGTCCGGAACCGACGCTCCGGGCCGGTCTTGTTAACATCTCGTTCCCAGCCGCACACAACCCGAGTCCCGGAGACCCGCCATGACCGATGCCGTGATCGTATCCACCGCCCGCACGCCGCTCTGCAAATCGTGGCGCGGAGCCTTCAATATGACCCACGGCGCGACGCTCGGCGGTCACGCCGTCCAGCATGCCGTGGCGCGCGCGAATCTCGACGCGGCCGAGGTCGAGGACGTGCTGATGGGCTGCGCGAACCCGGAGGGTGCGACCGGTTTCAACATTGCCCGCCAGATCGCCCTGCGTGCGGGGCTGCCCGTCACCACCTCGGGCGCGACCGTCAATCGATTCTGCTCCTCGGGCCTGCAGACCATCGCGATGGCCGCGCAACGCATCATCGCCGGCGAGGCCGACATCTTCGTGGCGGGCGGCGTCGAATCCATCTCGTGCGTGCAGAACGAGATGAACACGCACATGGCGCACGACAGCTGGCTGAAGGAGCACAAGCCCGAGATCTACTGGACCATGCTGCAGACGGCCGAGACGGTGTCGAAGCGCTACAAGATCGATCGCGAGCAGCAGGACCGCTACGGGGTCGAGAGCCAGAATCGGGCCGCGGCGTCACGCGCGGCCGGCAAGTTCGACGACGAGATCGTGCCGATCAAGGTCACGATGAAGATCGTGGACAAGGCGACGGGTCAGGAATCCACGAAGGAAACCACCGCGGCGCAGGACGAAGGTATCCGCGCCGATACCACCTACGAGGGTGTCGCGCAGATCAAGCCGGCGCTCGAAGGCGGCGTGATTGCCGCCGGCAATGCGAGCCAGTTCTCCGACGGCGCATCGGCCGCGGTGGTGATGAATGCGAAGACGGCGGAGAAGCGCGGCCTGAAGCCGCTCGGCATCTTCCGCGGTTTTGCGGTCGCCGGCTGCGAACCGGACGAGATGGGCATCGGCCCCGTGTTCGCCGTGCCGAAGCTGCTGCAGCGCACGGGCCTGAAAGTCGGCGACATCGGCCTGTGGGAGCTGAACGAAGCTTTCGCGGTCCAGGTGATCTACTGCCGCGACAAACTCGGCATTCCGAACGAGCGCTTGAACGTCGACGGCGGCGCGATCGCCGTCGGTCACCCCTACGGCACCACGGGCGCGCGATTGGTGGGCCATGCGCTCATAGAAGGCAAGCGCCGCGGCGTGAAGTACGTGGTCGTGACCATGTGCGTCGGCGGCGGCATGGGGGCGGCGGGGCTGTTCGAAGTGGCGTAGCGCGGTAGTCGCGATGCCCGTCCGGATCATCAACCGCCGTGACCTCGACTTCGTTCTGTACGAACTGCTCGATGCCGGCGCGCTGACGCAACGCGAACGCTACCGGGATCATTCGCGCGAGACGTTCGATGCAGTGATCGAGACGGCGCACCGGATCGCCACCGAACAGTTCGCGCCCCACGCGCGCGCCGCGGACGAGAACGAGCCGCGCTTCGAGGACGGGCGCGTGGTCATGATCCCCGAGGTGAAGCTGGCGCTCGAGGCGTTTCGCGAAGCGGGCTTCATCTCGGCCAGTTTCGATGCGGAACTCGGCGGCATGCAATTGCCGGTAACCGTGGCACAAGCGGCATTCGCCATCTTCAACGGCGCGAACATCGCCACGGCCGCCTATCCGTTTCTCACCATCGCCAACGCCAACCTGTTGTCGGTCTTCGGCTCCGAGGCGCAGCGGGCGCTGTATCTGCCGCATCTGCTCTCCGGCCGCTTCTTCGGCACCATGTGCCTGTCCGAGCCGCAGGCGGGCTCGTCGCTGTCCGACATCGTCACGCGCGCGGAGCCTCGGCGCGACGGGACCTATCGCCTGTTCGGCCAGAAGATGTGGATCTCGGGCGGCGAACACGAGCTGTCCGAGAACATCGTCCATCTCGTGCTCGCGCGGATCAAGGGTGCGCCTGCCGGCGTCAAGGGTATTTCGCTGTTCCTCGTGCCGAAGTTCCTGGTGCGCGACGACGGGTCGCTCGGGTCCCGCAACGACGTCCACCTGGTGGGACTGAACCACAAGATGGGCTATCGCGGCACCACCAACTGCGTGCTCAACTTCGGCGAGCAGGACGGCGCCGTCGGAACTCTGGTGGGAGAGGCGCACAAGGGGCTGGCCTGCATGTTCCACATGATGAACGAGGCGCGTGTCGGGGTCGGTCTGGGCGCGGTGATGCTCGGCTACTCCGGCTATCTGCATGCGCTCGACTACGCGCGCGACCGCGCGCAAGGCCGCCCGGTGCTGTCGAAGGATCCCGCGAAGCCGCCGGTGAAGATCATCGAACACCCGGACATACGCCGGATGCTGCTCGCACAGAAGGCGTACGTCGAAGGCGGCCTCGCACTCTGTCTTTACGCGGCCCGCCTGGTCGACGACGAGCACAGCGCCCCGGAGGAGAAGACCCGGCGCGACGCGAAGCTGCTGCTCGAAGTGCTCACGCCGATCGTGAAGGCGTGGCCGTCGCAGTGGTGCCTCGCGGCGAACGATCTCGCCATCCAGGTGCACGGCGGCTACGGTTACACGCGCGAGTATCCGGTCGAGCGGCTCTATCGCGACAACCGTCTCAACCCTATCCACGAAGGCACCAACGGCATCCAGGCCCTCGACCTGCTGGGCCGCAAGGTCGGCATGGACGACGGCATGGCGATCCAGTTGCTCGCCCGCGAGATCGACCGCACCGCGCGCGAGGCCAGGGGTTGCGAGTCGGACGAACTGCGGCGCTACGGCTCGCAGCTGACCGACGTCTTCGCCAACGTCATGGAGGTCGTCCGCAACCTGCTGTGCGCGACCGACAAGGGTCACGCGGAACTGGCGCTGGCCAACGCGCAGGTGTTCCTCGATCTCACCGGACACGTGGTGGTCGCTTGGATGTGGCTAAGGCAGGCGTTGATCGCCGTTAGACAAGTCGGCACGGAGCCCGGGCCGGAGCAGGACTTCTACCAGGGCAAGCTGCAGGCGTGCAGTTACTTCTTCCGGTGGGAACTGCCCAAGACCAATCACTGGTACCAGTTGCTGAACGACCTGGACCCGACGTGCCTGGAGATGCAGGACGGATGGTTCTGACTGACGGACGTCGATCGAAGGAGGTGCATCGTGTCGCTGCGACCCAAGACTCGCCTCACCATCGCCGAGTACCTGGAGATGGAACTGGCGTCCGAGGAGAAACACGAGTTCTATGACGGCGAGATCTACGCCATGGGAGGGGCGAGTTTCTCGCATGCGCTGGTAGCCGGGAACGTGGCCCGCCAACTCGGGGCTCAGCTGAGCCGGAAACCGTGCCGAGTGCTGTCTTCCGACCTCCGGGTCAAGGTCTCGCGGTCGGGTCTCTACACCTATCCGGATGTGGTCGTGGTTTGCGGTGTCCCCAGCCTGGAGCAGCCTGGGGACACGCTCAGCAACCCGACGCTCATCGTCGAAGTCCTGTCCGAAAGCACCGAGAGAAAGGACCGCGGGTGGAAGTTCGAGCAGTATCGGACCATCGAGTCCCTGGTGGAGTATCTGCTCGTCTCCCAGGACACGCCGCGGTTGGAACTGTTTTCCCGAGAACCGGATGGCCGCTGGATCTACGCCGCAGAGAACCGGTTGGAAGCGGTCGTTCTGCTCGGATCCATCGAATGCGAACTCCGGCTTGCCGACGTCTACGAGAAAGTCGAAGGATTGCGCGAGCGCCTCGCGTCCTATGAGGTGTCGATCTGACGGTCGCTTGCCGACATGAAGGTGACCGTCGTATTGCCGCTCGAGGACCCTATCGGCGGTCAGCAGGGAGCAGCCGCGCTCGCCGGTACTTTACCGATACCTGACCGGCCGAGAAGCGCATCGCCCCACCCGCCATCGCCGAAGTCGATCTCACCGGAGAGCCCATCTCCTGACGAGCACGTTCGGCGGGATATCATTGCCGGCCTGATCTCGAACAATCGAACCCGGAGGTAGATTGCATGTCGGTTACGCAACTGTTCGACCTCACCGGCAAAGTCGCCCTGATCACCGGCGGCTCGCGCGGCCTCGGGCTCCAGATGACCGAAGCGCTCGGTGAGCTCGGGGCGAAGGTCGCGATCACTGCGCGCAAGGCGAACGAGCTGGAAGCCGCGCAGGCGCATCTGAAGGGCATGGGGATCGAAGTGCTGACCCACGCTGCCGATCTGTCCGACGCGGCTTCAGCCGGGCCGCTGGTGGACAAGGTGCTCGGTCAGTGGGGCACCGTCGACATCCTCGTGAACAACGCCGGCGCCACCTGGGGCGCTCCGGCCGAAGATCATCCGCTGGAAGCGTGGCAGAAGGTCATCAACCTCAACCTCACGGCCATGTTCGTGCTGTCGCAGCTCGTCGGCAAGAAGGTCATGATCCCGCGCGGCGCCGGCAAGATCATCAACATCGCTTCCATCGCGGGCTACTCAGGTACCGATCCGCACTTCATGCCCACGATCGCGTACAACACGAGCAAGGCCGGCGTGATCAATTTCACCAGGTCGCTCGCGAGCGAGTGGGCGCGCCACGGCATCCACGTCAACGGTATCGCCCCCGGGGTGTTTCCGAGCAAGATGTCGAAGGGCATGATCGACCGGGCCGAGCAGTACATCATCGACCACACGCCGATGCGGCGCATGGGCACCGATCAGGATCTCAAAGGCGTCACGGCACTGCTCGCCTCGAAGGCGTCGGATTTCATCACCGGCGTCACCATCCCGGTCGACGGCGGCTTCTCCGCTCTGTAGCAGCGCCATGTCCCGCAGCGGATTCGACATCGAGATTCCCTACGCCGAGCTGCTCGGCATTCGCCGCATCGCCGAGTCGCCTGGCCAGGTGACCGCAGCGCTGACGGTGACGCCGGAACTGGCCAACAGCTGGCACGTGGCGCACGGCGGCGCGATCATGTCGCTGCTGGACGTGACCTGCGGCATGAGCGCGAAGTCGCTCGATGGTCACGCGATCGGTGCGACCACGGTGGAGCTCAAGGTGAACTTCATCGCCTCGGCCACGGGCGAGATCACGGCCGAAGGTCATGCGCGCAAGGCCGGCCGCTCGCTCGTGTTCGTCGAAGGCGAGGTGCGCGATGCCACCGGTCACATGCTCGCCAAGGCGACCGGTACCTTCAAGCTCCGCTATCCCGCATCCCATCACTGAACATGCTCGATCCGCAAGCCAAGGCCATTCTCGAAGCCGCCAGGAACGCCGCACTGCCCGAGATGTGGCAACTGACCCCCGACCAGGGGCGCGAGCAATACAAGCTGCGCATCGCGAAGCTCGGCGCGAAGAACGAACCGATCCACGCGGCCGAGACCTTGCGCATCGACGAGGACGATCGCGCCTTGCGCATCCGCGTCTACAAGCCGCGCGAGATCATGATCGGCGAGCACCTGCCGGGACTGCTGTGGTTTCACGGCGGTGGCTTCGTGATCGGCGATCTCGACACCCACGACTCGGTGTGCCGGCGCTTGTCCCGCCTCGCGGAATGTGTCGTGGTGTCGGTGGACTACCGGCTCGCGCCGGAGTCGAAGTTTCCCGCTGCGGTGGATGACGCCATGGCGGCGCTGCGCTGGGTTGCGCGCCACGGCGAGCGCATCGGCGTCGACGCGGCTCGTCTCGCGGTCGGTGGCGACAGCGCCGGCGGCAACCTTGCGGCGGTGTGCGCGATCCTCGCGCGCAACGAAGGCTATCCGAAACTGGCCCATCAGCTCCTGATCTACCCGTGCACCGCGCCCGAACCCGAGACGCCGTCGCATCACAAGTTCGCGGAAGGCCACCTGCTCACGCGCAAGACGATCACCTGGTTCTACGCGCAATACCTCAGGTCCTCGAAAGACACTCAGGATTTCCGCTTCGGCCCGCTCATCGCGGACGATCTGGCGAATCTGGCGCCGACGTTCCTGCTCGTGGCGGGTTTCGATCCGCTCCGCGATGAAGGCGTGCAATACGCAACGCGGCTGATCGAAGCAGGCAACCGCGTTGCGCTCGTCAACTACGAGGGCATGATCCACGGCTTCCTGCAGATGCTGGGCGCAGTCGATGCAGCCAGCCGGGCAGCCATAGAAGCAGCGAACGCGCTGAAGCAGGCTTTCGCCGCTGCCTGATGCTGGCCGGACTTCAGGTGCGGTCCAGACCCGCCCGTGCCCTGGCCTTGACCGCAAAGTCCTCTTCGGGCGAATAGACGAGGCTCTTGCGCCCGATCAGCGCAAAGTAGATGACGCCCACGGCATACCAGATCGCGACGCCGATGACGCCACCCCGGTACGTCGCGTCCTGGAACTGCATCACCAGGGTCACTCCGGCGATGATCACCACGAGCCATCCGCCGAGTTCGCCGAACGGACTGCGGAAGGGTCGGTCGATGTCGGGGAGCCGTTTGCGCAGCAGGATGAAGGCGATCGCCTGAAGTGCGTAGGAGATCATGGCGCCGAACACCGCCATGTTGAGCAGCTGCGCGCCGATGAACGCGCCGGCACCTTCGCCCTTGATGAGATACACCGACATCATCACTGCGAAGCCGAGTACCGAACCCGCGATCAAGGCGACGTGCGGCACCTTGCGCGTGCCGTGGGTCTCCGACAGTCTGGACGGGAAATACCCCGCGCGCGACAGCGAATAGATCTGGCGGCCGAACGCGAAGATGATGGTGTGGAAGCTCGCGATCAGGCCGATCACCGCGCACAGCGACAGCAGCTTCGCGGCGCCGCCGCCGTACAACGCCCGGAAGCCGTCGAGCAGCGGCTCGCCCGAACTTCCGAGATAGAACGCACCGCTCGTCACGGGGGCGCCGCCCTTCACCGGGATGCTGGAGCTGAGGAACAGCACCATGAACGCGGAGAACACCAGCGTGGCGATGCCGAGCAGCAAGCCCCTGGGCATGTCGCGCTTGGGATCGTGCGACTCCTCCGATGCCAGCGGCAGTTGCTCGATGGCGAGAAACAGCCACACGGCGAAGGGCATCGCGGCGAGGATGCCCATGGCCCCCCTGGGCAGGAACGGGCCGCCGCCGTTGGCGAGCTCCACGTTGTTGCCATCGTCGCCCACGCCGATGTTGAGCGCCCAGCGCGAGAAGTCGATCTCGCCGGAAAAGATCGCGCTCGTCCAGAACACGGCCAGCACCGCTAGCGCCAGTACCGTCACCAGGACCGACACCTTGAACGACAGCTCGACGCCGATCAGGTTCAGACCGACGAATAGAACGTACATGCCGATCCACCAGAGCGGCTGGATCGATTCCGGCGTCTCGAAGATGCCGCCGAGATAGGAGCCGATGAAGAACACGATCACCGCCGGCGTAAGCACGTACTCGATGTTCTCGGCGAGCCCCGTGACGAACCCGCCCCAGGGCCCCATCGCGCTGCGGGCGAACGAATAGGCACCGCCCGTGTGCGGCAGTGCGGGCGACATCTCGGCGAGGCAGAAGCACAGGCACACGTACATCAGGCCGATAACGATGGCCGCGAAGAACAGACCGCCGAATCCGCCGGCAGCGAGGCCGAAGTTCCAGCCCGAAAAATGTCCCGAGATCACCGCGCCCACCCCCAGGGCCCAGAGCGACCAGACCCGCGCATGCTTGCGCAGTTCGCGTTTGGCGAAATAGTCCGCGCCAGCTTCGTGATACTCGACGTTGCCTACCTTCCTCTTTTCCATGATTTAACGTTCCGTGGCTCGTTCGGGCTTGTCGTGTTCACCCCGCCACTCCGGGGTGTTCCCGAGTATGGCCGAATCCCGGGATCGCCGGCAACCGTTCGTCCGGCGCGCGGGTATCATCCGGCGCATCGATCGTCGGAGGGGGAGAGCATGAAGACGCTGTCGGGCAGGGTTGCCTGGGTGACGGGCGCAGGGACGGGCATCGGACTCGCCGGTGCGCAGGCGCTGGCGGATGCCGGCGCGACGGTGGTGATGTCGGGGCGTCGCGCCGACGTGCTCGAGGCGGAGGCGGCGAATCTCCGGGCCAAGGGGGCGAGCGTGGATACCGAGGCTCTCGACGTGAGCGACTGGGACGCCGTCGCGAGCGTGGCGAAGGCGATCCTCGGCCGTCATGGGCGCGTCGACATCCTCGTGAACAGCGCGGGCCTCAACGTGCCCACGCGCTTCTGGAAGAACCAGACCATTGCCGGCTGGAACGAGGTGATTCGCGTCAATCTCGACGGCAGCTACTACTGCATTGCGGCGGTGCTGCCCACGATGCGCGAGCGCAAGGACGGGCTTGTCATCAACATCTCGTCGTGGTCGGGGCGGTTCGATACCTACATGACGGGGCCTGCCTACAACGCGGCCAAGCACGCCGTGAGCGCGATGACCGCGCACTTGAACCAGGAAGAGTGCGTCAACGGCATCCGCGCCTGCGCGATCTGTCCGGCGGAGGTGGCCACGCCGATCATGGACAAGCGCCCGGTGCCGCCGTCGGCCGAGGATCGCGCGCGCATGCTCCAGCCCGATGATCTCGGCCGCACCATCCGCTTCGTCGCCGAGATGCCGCCGCACGCGTGCGTCAACGAGATCCTCATCAGCCCGACGTGGAACCGGATCTTCCTCGGCGCTTCGGACCTGAAGCGGGTCTGACGCGGCACCGCGCGCGGGCTCGACGGATGCGCGGGATTCCGCTTCAATAGGGGCTGCGCCGCCCGGTTCTTATGCGGCTTTGCACAACGAATCGGCCGCCGGAGGGGGAAAGCCGTCATGAGCAAGACGCTGTTCAGGAACGTCGACATCCTCGATTGCACCGGTGCCGCACCGTTCGCGGGCTCGGTGCTGATCGAAGGCAATCGCATCAGGGCGGTCGCGCCGCAAGGGTCGACCATCGCCGCGGACGGAGCGCAGGTGGTCGACGGCATGGGAGCGACGCTGATGCCGGGCCTGGTGGAATCGCATTCGCACCTGACCTTCCTCGACACGCCCGATCTCGAATCGCTCGGCTTCACGCCGCCGGAGGAGCACATCCTGCGCTCGGTGAAGAACGCGAAGAAGATGCTCGACCAGGGCTTCACCGCCTGCAACAGTGCCGCGGCCGCCAAGGCCCGCCTCGACGTCGTGCTGCGCAACGCGATCGACGCCGGTGATTTTCCCGGTCCGCGCACGCGCGCGGCGAGCCCCGAACTCGCGACCACCGCCGGCCTCGGCGATGTGCGGTTGCGCCACATGCACCGCGAGACCTTCGCCATCATCTGCGACGGGCCCGACGAGTTTCGCAAGACTGCGCGCGAAATGGTGCGCGAGGGCGTCGACACACTGAAGATCAATCCGTCGGGCGACGAGTTCGTCGCGCACGCCCGGGCGCACCAGACCGTGATGACCGAGGCCGAGATCGCTTCCGTCTGCGAAGTGGGGCAGATGCACGACAAGCGCGTCGCCGCCCATTGCCGCAGCGCGCAGTCGGTGAAGCTCGCCTTGAAGCACGGCGTGAAGGTGATCTATCACGCGACGCTGGTCGACGACGAAGCCTGTGCCGCGCTCGAAGCCGCGAAGGAATGGGTGTTCGTCGCCCCGACCCTGGGCATCAGTTACACGACGCTGAACGAGGCCGGCAAATGGGGCCTGACCACCGCCATGGCCGAGAACATGGGCGTTCGCCGCGAACTCGAGATCGGCATCCGCAACATGCAGGAACTGAAGCGCCGCGGCGTGCGCATCCTGCCCGGCGGCGACTACGGCTTCGCATGGAATCCGATCGGCACCAATGCGCGCGACATCGAGCACTTCGTCGACCTGCTCGGGTTCTCGCCGATGGACGCGATCCTTGCGGCCACCCGGCTCGGTGGCGAAATCATGATGATGGAAAACGAGCTCGGGCAGGTGAAGCCCGGCTTCCTCGCCGACCTCATCCTCGTGGACGGCAATCCGCTGGCGAACGTCGCGATCCTGCAGGATGCGACCAAGCTGCTGGCGATCATGAAGGACGGAGCGTTCCACAAGAAGCCGATGGTCAGGACCGAGGCGCAGCGCCAGACGGCTTGAAGCGCGGCGCTGCTGCGGCAATCGCTGCCCCACCCTTCGCGCCCCGGAGGGCGACGGGCTTGTCATCCCTCTCCCCGCGGGAGAGGGACCGAGGGTGAGGGAGTCTGCGACCAAAACAGCGATCCGGCGTGATGGCCCGGGTTCGGTAGTCCGCGACCCTTGCACACCGAATCGGTATGCCTTTGTCTTCGATACCCGCTCGCCTTGAACCAGCTAATCCCGCCTCCGCCGGCTTCGCCAAGCGAGGGGATGTACGATGTAGACCGCCTCCGTCGCGCGAAGGAGCGGGGGAAGGATCCAGCGCACCCCGTGCTCGCCTCGAACCGGGGAAATTTCGCGCTGGACGATTCGATCCGCACCCACCTCACGTGCTCGCCGGGCTTACCGATGAACCGTATCCTCTTCACCGACGTGAACGTCCTCGACGGCAGCGGTGAGCAACCTTTCCGCGGGCGCGTGCTGGTCGAGGGCAACCGCATCGCGCAGGTTGTGGCAGGACAAGCGCTTGTCGCACCGAACGCCCAGGTCGTCGACGGCCGCGGTGGCACGCTGATGCCCGGCCTCATCGAATCCCACTCCCATCTCACTTTCCTCGACATGGCCCGGTCGATCGACCTGGGCTTCGTGCCGCCCGAGGAACACATGCTCATGACGGTGGTCAATGCCAAACGCCTGCTCGATGCCGGCTTCACGAGCTGCCTTAGCGCTGCTTCGGCCAAGCCGCGGCTGGACGTGGTGTTGCGCAACGCCGTCGACGCCGGCGACTTTCCGGGGCCGCGCACGCTCGCCGCCAGTCCGGAGATGACGGTGACGGCCGGACTGGGAGACGTTCGCCTGCGGCACCTCTTCCGCCAGAACTTCGCGGAGGTGCTCGATGGACCCTTGGAATTCCGTCGCTTCTCGCGCGAGATGGTGCGCGAGGGCGTCGACACGCTGAAGATCAATATCTCCGGCGATGCCGGCACGGTCGCATCGCCGTCGCGTGCAACGGTGATGACCGAGGCCGAGGTCGATGCTGTCTGCGATGTCGCGCGCGCTCACGGCAAGCGCGTCGCGGCCCACGTGCGCAACGGAGAGTCGGTGCGGATGGCGTTGCGGCACGGCGTCGATATCCTCTATCACGGCAACCTGGTCGACGACGAAGCGTGCGCCGCGCTCGAAGCGCAGAAGGATCGGATCTTCTTCGCGCCGACCATCGGACACACTTACACGACCCTCTACGAAGCTTTACCCTGGGGCATCACCACCGAGATGGGCAAGGCGCGAGGACTCGACCAGGAGCTCGAGCGCGGCATCGCCAACATGAAGGCGCTCAAGCAGCGTGGCGTGCGCGTGCTGCCCGGCGGCGACTACGGGTTCGCGTGGAACCCCAATGGCGCGAACGCCCGCGATCTCGAGCACTTCGTGAAACTCCTCGGTTTCTCGCCGATCGAGGCGATCGTCGCCGCCACGAAGCTCGGCGGCGAACTGATGATGCGAGGCGACGACCTGGGTCAGGTGAAGATGGGCTACGTCGCGGACCTGCTGCTGGTGGATGGGGATCCGCTAGCGGACGTGGCGATTCTCCGGGATGCCGGCAGGCTGGTCGGAATCATGAAGGGCGGCGCGTTTCACAAGAATGCGTCGAAACCATCGAGGCCGACGAAGTAGATCTTTGCCCCCCTACCAATCGCCATCGTCGCCTCCGATTCGAGACTTCCTGAAACCATGTCCGTGCCCGACCTGACCTCCTGTATCGAATTCGCCCAGGCGCACGAAGTCGCCTGGCCCCGCGACCCGGAGACCGAGCCTGCGAAATGGGGCGTGCACCATGACGACCCGCCGCCCTACAACCGCCTGCGCGGCCCCGTGTATCCGCGCGGCCCCGTGTCGGGTGCGATCCTGCGGCACGGCCGCGAGCTCGCGGCGTGGGGCGAACCCGACCGCGCCGATCTGACCTTCAGCGTCGCGAAGACGTACCTCGCATTGCTCGCCGGTGTCGCCAATGGACGCGGGCTCCTGCCCGACGCAGACGAGCCCGTCATCGAACGGGTGAAGGGCATCGGCTTCGAATCCGCACACAACCGCACGATCACCTGGGCGCATCTGCTGGAACAGACCAGCGAATGGGAAGGCACGTGCCTGGGCGTTCCCGATACCGTGGATCGTTACCGCACCGTCGCCCACGACCCCAAGCCGCCGGCGGGCCGCAAGGGCGATGCGAGGCCGTTGCAGACCCCGGGCACGTACTGGGAATACAACGACGTCCGCATCAACCAGCTCTCGCTGGCGTTGCTGCATCTGTTCGGTGCGCCGCTGCCCGAAGTGTTCCGCGAAGCGGTCACACGGCCGATCGGTGTCAGCGACAACTGGAAGTGGGACGGCTACGACGATGCCTGGGTCGAACTGCCCGTCGCCGGCGGCGGCGCGCGCCGGGTGCAATCGGTCCCCGGCGGCACGCATTGGGGTGGCGGCGTTTCCATCAGCGCGCGAGACCAGGCGCGCATCGGCCAACTCGTGCTGAGCGGCGGGCTTCACGGCGATCGGCAGGTGATCCCGGCGCAGTGGATCGCGCAGATGATGCAGCCCACTGCGCTCGCGCCGTTCTATGGCCGGCTCATGTGGTTGAACACCAATGGACGGACGTTCCCGGGAGCGTCGCAGCGCAGCGCGTTCATGGTCGGTGCGGGCGGGCACTACGTCTGGATCGAACCCCGGTGCGACGCGGTCGTGGTGGTGCGGTGGATCGACGGCGACCACGCAGCGGGATTCGTGGAGCGGGTGGCGAAGGCGTTGGCCGAGGCCGGATGAGGTCACACCTATCGAGAATTCACGAAATGGTTGACAGAGCATTTCGTGCACGAATCTCTCCCTGCCCTCCGGGAGAGACTGATGCAGCGCCCCGTGCTGCCGGCTTGCGCCCCGGAATCGTGCAGGTTTGGGTTCCTGGGTAGGGACGGGGGGGGCGAGGCGGGGGTTTCGAGCCGCATGCGGCGAGCCCGAACGAGCGGCGGACGGCCTGCAGGCCGGAGCGCGCTCCGCAGGGCGATGCGGGGGATTCGAGGCGCATGCGGCGAGCCCGAACGAGCGGCGGGCCGCCTGCAGGCCGGAGCGCGCTCCGCAGGGCGAGGCGGGGGTTTCGAGGCGCATGCGGCGAGCCCGAACGAGCGGCGGGCGGCATGCAGGCCGGAGCGAGAGAACAACCGCTTGCACCTGGGTGCGGCACGTCCGAGGAGCGCGACCGACAAACGTTCAGTCTCCGCCATCCACCATTGTCCCGGCGGGCGGGCGCAAATCGAGATGTGCGCTGGCGCACATACCAGGTCTGCGCGCAGGCCTAGAGTCGGGGCTCAGCAAACCACGGTGGTGAATGCAAAATGAACACGATCATCGCTGGCAGATTCGAGGAGCAGGTGCGCGCTGAAGAGGCGGTGAGCGCCCTTCAGGCAACGGGATTTCCGCGCGATCAGATCGCGGCGTTCTTCGTCGATCCCGCCGGACAACACGCTTTGAGCGGCACCCGCCACGATCCGGACGCGTCGGCGGGCGCGCATCACGCCGCCGCGGGCGCTGTGACGGGGGCGCTCAGCAGTTCCGGCCTGGGCGCGGTGGTCGGTCTGGTGAGCATGCCGATTCTGGGGCCAGGGGCTCTGTTCGCCGGTGTCGCGGTTGGTGCCTATGTCGGATCGTTCGCCGACGCGCTCGATCATCTCGAGGCTCCCGGACTGTCCGGTGCGCAAGCTGGCGAATCCGACCCGGATCTCGAAGACGGACCCTCGCGAAAGTCCGGCATGCTCGTCGCGGTCGGCGCGGTGACCTCCTGGGAGGAGGCGAGCGCGATCACCATCCTGCAGGGCCAGGGCGCGGCGGACATGGAGCAGTCGGAAGGAAGCATCACGCACAGTGAATGGAAGGATTTCGATCCGCTCAGCCCGCCCGCATGGCTGGGGGACATGATCTAGCGCACCCGGCTAACCAAGACTGCGGTTCGCCGGTCGATCGGCCCGGGGGCGCTGCATGGCCCTTGGTGCATGTGGTTCCGAGGGTGCGGTCGCGTACAGAACGCGGCGCCGCTTGGGAGCACGCTTGCGCCATGGCATGTACGAAAAGGGAGCGATCAAAATGAGCACGATCATCGCCGGCAGGTTCGATGAAACGGTACAGGCGGAGCAGGCAGTGGCCGCCCTCCAGACGAAGGGATTCCCGGGCGACCGGATCGCATCGTTCTTCGTCAATCCCGCCGGTGCGCACGATCTGAGCGGCACTCACCGGGATCCGCAGGCGTCGGCTGGCGCGCATCACGCCGACGTCGGCGCGATCGTCGGCGCGCTCGGCGGGACCGGGGTCGGTGCCGTGGCCGGCTTGATCACCGCGCCGGTCCTTGGCCCCGGGGCGGCACTGTTGGGAGCGGCCGTCGGCGCCTATGTCGGATCGTTCCACGGCGCCCTGGACCAATTGGACGATCCCGCAGAAGCCGCCAAGAAGCCCACCGAAGAGACCGCCGAGACCGGCACACGGCCCGACGAGGCACCGTCGCGGAAGGCCGGGGTATTGGTCGCCGTTTCCGCCGCGACTGCGCCGGAGCAGGCCGACGCGATCGGTGTCCTCCAGGCGCAAAGCGCCGAAGACATCGAGCGGGCCGAGGGCAGCATCAGTGATAGCGATTGGCCTGATTTCGATCCATTGAGCCCGCCCGTCTTGGTGAGTGCCTCGAAACGGCGTACCGCGCCTTTCGTAGGTTGAATACCGGTAGCTCGCGCAGGCGGACCTGGTCGGGAAGCAGCGGCGGCCCGCTGTCGGGGGCGGACGTTCACGCGAGGAATTCAAGCGCCCAACCCGCGATTGCGGCAAGGGCTGCAACCTTGACGGGCGACAGACGGGCGTAGAGGAGCAAGCCGAACAACGTGAGCGCAAGCCCGAAGTCGGCCCGCGCAAGGATGGCGCTCGTCCACACCGGATCGTACAGGGCGGAGAGCAGGATGCCGACCACGCCTGCGTTGACGCCCGCCATGGCGGACTGGATGTCACTTCGCTGCCGCAGGACATTCCAGAACGGCAGGGCGCCCACGAGAACGAGGCCGGCGGGGATGAAGATCGTCACCAGAAAGACCAGCCCTCCGGCCCAGCCGGACAGCGGGCCGTGCATGACGGCACCCAGGTATGCCGCGAAGCTGAACAGCGGTCCCGGGACGGCCTGGGCGGCGCCGTAGCCGGCGAGGAAATCGGCATTGCTCACCGCACCGCCCGGCACCACCGTGGACTGGAGCAGAGGCAGCACGACGTGTCCGCCGCCGAACACCAGCGCGCCGGCACGATAAAAGCCGTCGACGAGCGACGCGATCGACGCACCGCTCGTTGTCGACCACACCGGAAGCAGCACGAGCAGCCCCGCGAACAACGTCAGCGCGATTACGCCCGCGCGCTTCGACACGCCGTAGCTCACGTGCTCGACCGGCTCCCGATACGGCAGCTCGATGCGCCACCATCCCAGCAGAGCGCAGATCAGGATCGCGCCGACCTGCCCGATGGACGAAGGTAGCACCAGCGTGAGGAGCGCTGCGAGGATGGCGAGTCCGGCCCGTGGTCGGTCCGGACACAGTGACTTCGCCATCCCCCAGACGGCCTGCGCCACGACGGCCACGGCAAAGACTTTCAGACCGTGTACCGCGCCGGAACCCGACAACTCGCCATAGCGAGCGATGCCATAGGCGAAGGCGATGAGCGCGATGGCGGACGGCAGGGTGAAACCGAGCCACGCAGCCAGCGCGCCCGCCCAGCCCGCACGCGACAGCCCCAGCGCCATGCCGACCTGGCTGCTGGCGGGCCCGGGGAGGAACTGGCACAGCGCGACCAGGTCGGAGTAGCGGCGATCGTCCAGCCAGCCGCGGCGCTCGACGAACTCGCTGCGGAAGTAGCCGAGGTGAGCGACCGGCCCGCCGAAGGAAGTGAGCCCCAGTCGCAGAAATGCGAGGAACACTTCCAGGGGCGAACCGGGCCGGTCCGGTGACAACGGTTCATTCTCGCTGCGGGCCGGGGCGGGTTCGCTCGATGCGGGGCGGATGGAATTCATGAGACCGGTCTGCAGTCGGCGTTTTTTTCGGCTTCGACGAAGGCGCGACCCGGGGCATGAAGCTTAGATCGGCGCGCACGCACTGCCCAGTTCCGTCGGGCGTGCGCTCACTGAAGCGGCGTGACTCCTCGATCTTCACCTCATCCGCCAGCCGGCACGGCGGGCAGGAATCGATCATTCTCACCTTCCACGCCGTGCTCCTGCACCTGGGCTTCATCATCGTCGGCCTGCCCTACGCCTTCCAGGGACAGATAGGCTACTCGGAAGTGATGGGCAACTCCCCGTATGGCGCTTCGACGGTCGCGGGCGGCGCCAGCAGCCGCCAGCCGTCGAAGATCGAACTCGAAAGCGCCCGGTACCCGGGACGCGGCACCTGGCGCAGATCGCGGCGAAGCAGGCGAGGGCCTGAGTTCCCGGGGAGAAAGACGCATGGGGCGGCGTCGAGCGCGCCCGAGCCTCTGTGTGCGCCATCGAACGGAACGAAAGGGGCGTTCCGGGGCATAAGTCCGCCTCGGGCAGTGGGTCCAGTCGATTCGAGCCGGGTTGCCTCACGATCACTTGCTCGTTGAGTCAGCCGTTTTGCGGCCCACGCCCCTCCAGAACGGAGCAGACATGATCACAGGCAAAGGAGCGATGCTGGAACCCGGGTTCGGCATGAACGCTACCGGCTCCGCGCCCGACGACCAACGCGGTGCGAAATCCGAGCGAAACGGCCCGTCTGTCGCTCGCGCCCGGGCTGGAACAGGAAGTGCCATGAAACTGAAGGCCGGAATATCGGATCCGAATCGCTCTCGGCCCTTCGAGAAGGTCGGCTTGTTCGATTTCATGCGGCGCCTCGCCGGCGGGGACTCTACCCTGGAGGCTTTCGGCTCGGCGGATGCCGGCAGCATCGTCGACCCGATGACCGGCGGTGCCGTCCTGCGGCACGGGGCGCACGATGCTTTGCGGGCGAAAGAGCAGCCGTTGCGGAGCCTGGCAGAGCCGCTATCGCAATTGGACTGGACGTGCCGGCCCGAAGATTGGAATGACTACTTCAACCAGCGTTGGGTCGAGTACATCGGACCTGCGCTGGAGGACAGCTACGGGCGCGGCTGGAGCAGGTCGTTCTACCCGGATCACCCGCAACGCACGAGGAGCGCGTGGGGGCGTGCGGCCGACGCCGATCAGGCGTACCAGCAGGAGTGTCGGGCGCGAGCTGCGGATGGCAGCTATCGCCGGTATCTCGTTCCGGGTGTGCCTGCGCGGGGCGCTGCCGGCGGTGCCGTCGAATGGTGCAAGACCTTCACTGAAACCGACGACCAGAAGCACACCGATGGCGCACTGCAGGAGGCGGAGCGCTTCGCCCATGCAACCTTCGACGCGTTGTCCCAGCACATCGTGGTGCTCGACGGATCGGGCCGGATACTCGCCTTGAACAACGCCTGGCGCGAGTTCGAGAAAGCCAATGGCGGGGAGTCGGTGTCGATGTCCCGCGGGGCCAACTATCTCGACGCATGCGACAAGGCTGGCGCCTGCGGCGATTCCCAGGCTGCCGCGGTTGCCCAGTCGATACGGGACGTCTCGACCCTGAAGCGGGACAGTGCAACCCTCGAGTATCCCCGCCATGGACCCTCGAACCAGAGTTGGTTCTCGATCAAGATCACCCGCTTTGCCGACGACGGTCCGGTGCGGATCGTCGTCGCCTACGACGACATCACCGAGCGCAAGCAGCGCGAGGAAGGAATTGCACGACTGAGCCGTATGCATGGAGTGCTGAGCGGCATCAACTCGGCCATCGTTCGCATCCGCAATCAGCAGGAACTGCTGCAGGAAGCCTGCCGCATCGCGGTCGATCAAGGCGGGTTCAAGATGGCGTGGATCGGCTTGATGGACGCCGACGGCAGGAAACTCGAACCGGCGGGGTCCGCCGGGTCCGGCGCCGGCTTCGCCGGGTTTGCCGGACTTGCGATCGAAGCGAGCGAAGCCGCAGGGCAAGGGCCGGCAGGACGCGCCATCCGCAGCAAGGCGGCGGTGGTGACCAACGATATTGCGGCTGGATCGGACTCGTTGCGCAGCCAGGACCTGCTCGACCTGGGCTATCGCTCCAAGATCGCCCTGCCGCTGGTGGTCGGTGGCGAAGCGGTGGGGTCGTTCTCGCTGTATGCGTCCGAGCCCGGCTTCTTCGACGACGAAGAGTTGCGACTGCTGACGGATCTCGCCGCCGATATTTCCTTCGGCATGGATCACATCGAGAACGAGAAACGGCTCAGTTACCTGGCCTACTACGATGCGCTCACCGGTCTTGCCAACCGCAGCCTGCTGGAGGATCGTCTGGAACAGGCACTGCTTTCGGGAGAGCGTCTGCGGCTGGGTGTCGCCGTGCTGGCGATCGATCTGGATCGCTTCAAGCTCGTCAACGACACTCTGGGACATGCGGTCGGAGACGAATTTCTGACCGTCGCCGCGAACAGGATCACGTCCTGCGTTCGGGATTGCGACACGGTTGCACGGCTGGCCGGTGACGAATTCGTCGTGGTGCTGACGGGCATCGAGCGCGACAGCGATCGTCCTTCGCGCGTGGCTCAGCGCATCCTCGAGGCGTTCGCGCTGCCGCAGATGCTCGAGGAGAGTGAGTTGTTCGTCACATGCAGCATCGGCGTGGCGCTCTTCCCGCGCGACGGCATCGACGGGGTGACCCTGCTCAAGCATGCCGACGCGGCCTTGCATCACGGCAAGGAACAGGGCAGCAACGAGTTCCACTTCTACCTGCAGGAGAACGATCATCGGTCCGACAAACGCTTGTCGGTGGAGGCCGGGCTGCGCCGGGCGCTGGAGCGAGACGAGTTTCAGCTCTGCTATCAACCTCAGGTCGACCTTCGCACCGGCCAGATTACCGGTCTCGAGGCTCTCATCCGCTGGCAGTCGCCCGAGCTGGGACTGGTGTCGCCGCTGCGCTTCATCCCCATCGCCGAGGAGACAGGGTTGATCCTGCCGATCGGCCACTGGGTCCTGCGCACCGCTTGCGCCCAGAACAAGCTCCGCCAGGATCAGGGGCTCGCGAAGGTGCACGTCGCGGTCAATCTCTCGTGCCATCAGTTCCGGCAGAAGGACCTTGCCGCCAGGGTGCGGGAGGTCCTGGCCGATACCGGACTGGAGCCGAAGTATCTCGAAGTGGAACTGACCGAGAGCGTACTGATGAAGAGTATCGAACCTGCCGTACGGGTGCTGTCCGAGCTGCGCCAGGTCGGGGTGCAGATCGCGCTCGACGATTTCGGTACCGGCTATTCCAGCCTGAGCTATCTGAAGCGATTCCCGATCGACACGCTCAAGATCGATCAGTCGTTCGTGGGCGAGATCACGTCCAACCCGGACAGCGCGGCGATCGCCGATGCCATCATCGCGATGGGTCACAGCATGCGCATGACGGTCCTGGCCGAAGGCGTCGAGACGGAGGCACAGCTCGCCATGTTGCGTGCGCGGGGCTGCGACCGCATGCAGGGCTATCTGTTCTCGAAGCCGCTGCCGGCGGATGACCTCACGGCGCTGCTACGCGACAGGCGCCATCTGCTGCTCTCCCCCATGGAGGCTGAGACCCGTACCGTGTTGCTGCTGGACGACGAGCCGAAAGTACTGGCCGCGGTCGGGCGGGCATTGCGCCGTCAGGGATACCACATCCTCACTGCGGCCACACCCATGCATGCATTCGATCTGCTCGCGCAGAACGCAATCCAGGTCATCGTGGCTGACCAGCGGATGCCCGAGATGACCGGAACCGAGTTTTTCGGCCGGGTCAAGGAACTCTATCCCGCGACCATCCGGATCATGCTGAGCGGCGACACGGACTTCAAGGCGGTAACCCAGGCCGTCAACCGGGGCGCCGTCTACAAGTTCCTGACCAAACCTTGGGACAACGAAGAGCTGCGTGCGACGGTCAGGGAGGCCTTCGCGCGCATCGACGCGTTGCACACCCCGCCCACCGCCGGCGCAGATTCGCGCGCGCCGGCACGCGCATCGGCTCTCTAGACAACCTCTAGCCCGACGTCCCGGGAGCACACGGGCGGGCCGGCTGCACTTGCAGGCGCAGCGACGATGGTCGGCGCCGCGGTCCCCGTTCGCAGACCCTTGACGAGCGGCCGCCCCTCGTCGTAATTTACTATCTGGTTAAATAAAGACAGGCGTCGAATCGAGATGGCGACGGATCGCCTCAGCGTGACATTCGCTGCACTCGCCGACCCGACCCGGCGCGCGATCCTCGCCCGGCTCGCTTCGGGCGAACGCTCGGTAACGGAACTGGCCGAGCCGTTCGAGATAAGCATGCCGGCGGTGACCAAACATCTCAAGGTGCTGGAGCGTGCCGGGCTGATCACGCGCGGGCGCGAAGCGCAGTGGCGGCCGTGCAAGCTCGAAGCGGCGCCGCTGAAGGGCGTGTCGGACTGGCTCGAATCCTACCGGCGCTTCTGGGAGGAGAGCTTCGATCGCCTCGAGCGGTACCTGCGCGCAATGCAGACGAAGAAAAGACCAATGGCAAAGGAGACGGGACATGTCCGCAAGAAATAGCGCCGTCCGCCAGGTGGCGGACGATGAGCTGCTCATCACCCGCGTGTTCGATGCGCCGCGCGAACTCGTATTCAAGGCCTGGTCTTCGTCAGAGCACCAGATGCGCTGGCTGGGACCGGACGACTTCACCGTCGAACACTGCCAGATCGACTTTCGGCAAGGCGGCGGCTATCGCGCGCACCTTCGTTCGCCCGAGGGCATCGACTACTGGATGCGTGGCAGCTACCGCGAGATCGTCGAACCCGGACGTCTGGTGTTCACGTTCGCTTGGGAGGAAGAAGGCGAGCGCGGCCTCGAGACCCTGGTGACGGCGACATTCGCGGAGCATGGCGGCAAGACCCTGTTCACCTTCCATCAGGCGCCGTTCCAGTCGGCCGCCGAGCGCGAGGGACACACCACGGGTTGGAGTCAATGTTTCGATCGTCTGGCCGGGCATCTCGCCACGATGGTCTGAAGCCGGCGAGGCGCGCGACGCGAGATCCGAAGTCCGGTGCGATCGAAGCCTGGCAATCAGACCTGGAGCGGCTGGCCGGGCGTCTGCCGACGATGATCCGACCGTAGTCCTTGCCACGCTCATCACATCTGTACAGGAGGGTATGCAATGCTGGTTCAGCCGTATCTGTTCTTCGAAGGCCATTGCGAAGAGGCCATCGAGTTCTACACCAGGACCCTCGGCGGGAAGGTGGAAATGCTGATGCGGTTCAAGGACAGTCCGGAGCCGCTTCAGCCCGGCATGGTGCCGCCTGGTTCCGAACACAAGATCACGCATGCGAGCTTTCGCGTCGGTGACACGACCGTGATGGGGTCCGATGGCGGGTGCTCCAACAAGCAGTGGTTCGGCGGATTCAGCCTGTCGCTGACGGCCGACTAGACATTCAGGGAGGCGGTATCCATGCTCGGGGTGATTCTCATCGTGATCGTCGTGGCAATCGCCGGCGTGCTCATTGTCGCCGCGACCAAGCCCGACAGCTTTCGGGTCCAGCGCTCGACCAGCATCAAGGCACCGCCCGACCGGATCTTTCCGATGATCAACGATCTCGATACGTGGCGGTCGTGGTCGCCGTACGAAACGAAGGATCCGGCCATGAAGCGCACCTTCGGCGCGGTGACCCGCGGCAAAGGTGCGGTGTACGAGTGGGATGGCGACAGGAACGTCGGCCAGGGGCGCATGGAGATCATGGAGTCGGCGCCGCCTTCCAGGGTCACGATCAAGCTCGATTTCCTGAAGCCGTTCGAAGCGCACAACACGGCCGAGTTCACGCTGGAACCGCAAGGGGAGAACACCAACGTCACCTGGGCGATCTTCGGCCCCATGCCCTACGTGTCGAAGGTGATGAGCACGTTCTTCAACATGGACACGATGATCGGCAAGGACTTCGAGGTCGGCCTCGCCGGCCTCGAGGCCGCCGCGGAGAAGTGATCCTTGCCGGCGCCGGACGAGTGGATGCGTCGCGTCGCGACGTTGCCGCTGATGCATCAGCCGGGCGAGCGCTGGATGTAGGACCCCGGGCTGGGCGCAACGGCTGATGGATTCACCGGAGCCGCCGCGGGCGTTCGTCGATTTCTGGTCCTCGGCCTGTCAGGCGATCGACCATCAGGACGCGCTGCCCCCATCCCCGCCTTCCCCCGCCGCTGGCGAGGGAAGGGGTGTACTACATTCCCTTCCTCGGCGCAGCCGGGGGAGGGTCAGGGAGGGGGCAACCCACCGCGTTGAACCTGTCCCGGATGCCCGCGCCCGGACTTCCGGCATACTACGGTGCAAGGGTGCCATTGGTCGGGGCGGGGGACGCGATGCCTTGCATCAATGCGAACGGACGAGAACGGATTCCTGAACGGAGACTCGGGATGAAGAAGTTGTTGTTGTGCCTCGGGGCGATGCTGGCACTGCCGGGCTTGGGCGGAGCCGATCCGGGCGGGTTCGAAGGCAAGGTCGTGGTCGAGTGGGTGGACGACCCGTTCATCAGCACGATGCGCCTGGTCGAGGACTTCGGTTTCCGCCAGGCCCAGGGGAAACTCTGGCGCGCTTCGCGTGGCCAGGTGATCGAAGGCAAGGGGATGCCGCCGCTGTTTCGCGACCTGGTGGGCCAGCCTTTCGAAGGCGGCTTTCGCAAGTCGGCGGTGCTCTACGATTCGGCCGTGCACGCGATGGTCGAGCCGTGGGAGCAGGCGCAGCGCATGTTCTTCGAAGCCAGCATGGTCGAGGGCGTGTCGGCGACGGATGCGAAAGTCATGTATCTGATCCTGGCTGCGCAGGGCACGCGGTGGGAAGTGACGGGGTCGCGCTGCTACGGCAGTTGCCACGGTCGCGAGGTGCCGCTCGAATGGCGCCCTGTGGTGAACGAGACCCGGGTGAGCGAACTGATGAACTGGGTGCGTGCAGTCGACCCGGATCTGCGGGAGATCGACATGCGCGCGCAATCGGCGATTCGAGCCGTCGGGCCGCACATCTTTCCGCAATCGAGGTGCAACGAGTTCTCCGGCTCGACCCGGATTCGCAAGAGCTGCGACTGATGCGGCGAGCACGGAGCGTCGGCGCCGTCGTGGCGGGAGCGATGTTGTCCAACCGCCGTGCTCCGGCATGACGCGCCGCCCCGATACCATCCGCCTCGGTCGCTGGCACCAGGGCGCGGTATATGGCGCGACCGGTGCATTGGTCGCGAGTGGCATCGCCTGGCTGGTGCTGCACTACTTCTTCGAGGCGCCCGGCGACTTCGGTCCGGCCATCCATCCGGGCGAGCCCTGGATGCTGAAGTTCCATGGCGCCGCGGCGATGGCGGGGCTCATCGTGTACGGATCGCTGCTGCCGGTGCATGTCCGCCGCGCCTGGGCCATTCGCCGCAATATCGTGCTGGGCATCGGGCTGGTGCTGTTCATGTTGTTGCTGACGGTGACGGGTTACCTGCTGTACTACGCCGGCAGTGAAACGGCCCGGCCCGTGATCAGCGCATTGCATTGGGTGGTCGGGCTCGTCGTGCCCGCACTGCTCGTATGGCACATCGTTTCCGGGCGCTCGCAGACGCGGGCCCGCGATGCCGAGTCGATCCGCAAGATGGGGAACCGTGCATGAGTCTGGACATCCGCTGGCTGGTACCGGTCGCGATCGTCGCGGCAGCGCCACAATGTTACGCAGCGAAGTACATGAGCGAGGAGCAGGCGCGGATGCTGATCTTCGCCCAGGCGGACGAATTTCTCGCCGCGCCGGTTCAGTTGACGCCGGAACAGATGCAGCAGATCGACAAGCTCTCCGGCGTGGCCGGCCGCTCTCCCAACCAACAGGTCTGGAGGGCCATGTCGAAAGGCGTATTCGTCGGCTGGTTCTTCATCGACCAGGTGATCGGCAAGCATGAACTGATCACCTATGCGGCCGGCATCAACGCCGACGGCACCCTGCGCCAGTTCCAGATCATCGAATACCTCGAAGCCTACGGCTCCCAGGTGCGCTACACGAAGTGGCGCGACCAGTTCGTCGGCAAGACGGCCGCGAGTCCGCTGCAGATCGACGTCGACATCGGCAACATCAGCGGCGCCACGTTGTCGTGCCGCCACCTCACCGATGGTATCAAGCGACTCCTCGTTCTCCAGCAAAGCGTCCTGCGCTGAATCGTTCCGCATGCGTCCCGCGATGGGGACGTTGCTTCATGTATCCGCGGCAGGTCCGGACGCCGCCGCGACGGAAACGGCGCTGGACGATGCCGTGGCGTCGGTCGATCGCGTCGAGCGCCTGATGAGCTTCCATGCCCAGGACAGTGAACTCACGCGCCTCAATCGCGCAGCTGCCAGCGCGCCTCAGCGCGTCGATCCGTGGACCTTCGCGGTGCTGCGGCGGGCTCGGCGCATGGCGGCGCTGAGCGACGGCCTGTTCGACATCACCGTGGCGCCGTTGCTCGTGCGCCAGGGTCTGCTGCCGCAATCGATGGATGCGCCTCCGGATGGCGGCAACTGGCGTGACCTCACGCTGCTGCCCGACGGGCGCGTGTTCTTCGAACGACCGCTGATGCTCGATCTCGGCGGGGTCGCCAAGGGCTTTGCCGTCGACCAAGCGATTCACGCGCTCCGGCGCGGCGGCTGCACGGAGGCCTCGGTCAATGCCGGTGGCGACCTGCGCCGCTTCGGTACCCGGCCGCACGTGATTCATCTGCGTCGACGGACCGGCCTCGTTCCGGTCGCCGAATTGCGTTGCGGCGCCGTGGCCACGTCGGGTGGCCAGGATCAGGACCATGAGCGCGTGGCGCAACCGCTCGGTTGCATCTTCGATCCGCGGCAGCGTCGCGCGTGGGCAGGGACGGGCAGCGTCATGGTTGCGGCCCCAAGTTGCGTCATCGCCGACGCTTTGACCAAGGTCGCTGCACTGGCGGGCCCGGCGTGCAAGCCGCTGCTGGCTCGTTTCGGCGCGCGCGCGTTGTGGCATACGGTGGACATCGCGAACATTTATATTGAGTGTTCATGAATTGAATGGACTAGTGGAACGCTCGATTTCCCGACCCGGGAACCCAAATCTGCACGGTTCCGGGGCGCAAGCCGGCAGCATGGGGTGCTGCATCAGTCTCTCTCCCGCGGCTTCGCCTCCCTCATCCGGGGCCTTTCTCCCGGAGGGAGAAGGGAGGGTACGTCCCTCTCCCCGCGGGACCCCGTGGGAGAGGGACCGAGGGTGAGGGAGTTCGTGAGGGAGTTCGACGACCCGAATCGCAATCCGGGCGTGATGGCCCGGGTCCGGTATTGCAGGCCCCAAGCACCACGAACCGGACGCAGGCGCCTATCGATCCCCGGCACGCACGGGCAAGGCGAACGGCGCCCGCGCGCGAGGCATGGTGCGAGCCACTCGTGAATCCATGTGCGGAGCGCGCGACGTGAGCCACCCGGCGAGCGGATCGCCGGAGCGCGAAGGAGGCGCCGACAAAATGCGGAGCAAGTCTACTGAACTCCCTCACCCCAACCTCTCTCCCGGAGGGCGAGGGGCTTGTCACCCCTAGCCACGAACCCAAGCTGCACGGTTCCGGGCGCAAGCCGGCAGCATCGCGTGCTGCATCAGTCTCTCCCGGGGCTTCGCCTCCCTCATCCCCGGCCCTTCTCCCGGAGGGAGAAGGGAGGGTGCTTCCCTCTCCCCGCGGGAGAGGGACCGCGGGGAGAGGGAAGCTTTTCCTGCCCCAGCCCAGCTCGATGCCCGATCGCGGTAGGGTTCATCGCGGACCTCCCATGCCATCCCTAACGACTAAGGTTAGATCGTGCGAAGTCACGATCTGAACCGTTTGTCGGACGAGCCCGGTCCTCGAGAGCGGGTACTCGGGGTTCATAGAAGATATCTCTCGAACCAGGAACCCGAACCGACACGGTTCGGGGGCACAAGCCGGCAGCATGGGGTGCTGCATTAGTCGCTCCCGGTTGGCGAGAAAAGATTCCACCTTGAAATGGTCTGACGACCATTTTATAAATTTCCGAGAGGGTCGCGAAACGGGCCGAAAAACCTGGTGTTTCGGAAGCTTTAAAAGACCACGGGCATAATTGTATGTACGCAGGCGCACATACACGCGACCAATGCGACGGGCAAGGTTCAGTGCTGATTTGGGCAGGGAACCGATCCCCGCTTGTATCCGGTTCTATCCGGTTGTATCTGCTCCAACGGTCCGGACCGAGCGTTCTTTGCCGTTTCGCGGCTGCCCCGAGGTGCTTGGGCGCGCCGTATCCGCAGTCCTGATTTTCGAGGGGAAAGGGTTCGCCCCATCCGGTTGCCCGACCCCCTCGTCCGCTTCTTCCTGGTCACGGCTCCTGCGCACCCTGCTCATCGTGTTCGTTCTGGTCGGCACGGTACTCGCCATCGTGGTGCTGCGTCTGTCGGGGCGGTCCCCGCCGGCGGACTACCTGCGATACCAGTCCGCGCCGTCATGAAACGCCTTTGGCATAGCTCCGTTGCGGCCGGTGCCCGCCGCTCGTTCATCTGGTTTGGTTTTGGGTCGGCGCCGGGCCTGGACCGTCGGAGCGTTTCGACACCTCTGGAATTTGTAGTAGCATCGCACCCATCCGTGCGTAAGTCTGCGGAATTGCCGATGCGATCTGAGCAATCACATACCCAAGCGACTCTCGCCCAACTTGTAGCGAAAGGCGCGGATGCCGGACAAATCGCCGACGTAGCCATTGCGATCTGGCTCGACTCCGTTGCCGTGTTGTCTCCCATCATCGGCGAGCGCGGCTTCGCGGCGCTCTACAAGCGCAGCCTGTTCCTGGCCCGCCGCGACTATCCCTGGATGGCGACCGTGCACGAAGGCGTCGTCCTGCCCGCGGAGTTCGCCGAGTTGCGTGTGGCGCTGGCACAGCAGACGAGCGCCACCGCCGTGGCAGCAAACGGCGCCCTGCTGCAGACCTTCCACGATCTCCTGACCAACCTGATCGGCGGGCCCCTTACCGAACGGCTGCTCCGATCCGTCTGGGACCGCCCTTCGACCGGGCATGCGGCCGAGGGAATTTCTTTATGACAATCGCTACAGCGGTGATCAAGCTTCTGCGAACGGGCGTGCCGGGACTGGACGAGGTTCTCGGCGGCGGGCTGCCGGAGTTTTCCTTCAATCTCCTGGCCGGGACGCCCGGTTCCGGCAAGACGACCCTGGCGCACCAGATCATGTTCGCGCTGGCCACGCCCGAGCGCCCCGCGCTCTACTTCACGGTGTTGGGCGAGCCGCCGCTGAAAATGTTGCGCTATCAGCAACAGTTCGAGTTCTTCGATCTGGACAAGCTGAATCGTTCGATTCGCTTCGTCAATCTCGCCGACGACACGGCCACCGGTCAGCTCGACAAGGTACTCGCCCGCATCCGCGCTGAAGTCGAGGCGCGCGGACCGGGTCTGGTGTTCGTCGATTCGTTCCGTTCGGTGGTCCTCGCGAATGAAAGCGACGGTAATTCGTATCTTTCCGTGCAGCGATTCATCCAGAATCTCGGCGTGCTGATGACGAGTTGGCAGGCCACGACCTTTCTGATCGGGGAATACTTCAACGCCAGCGATCCCAACCCCATTTTCACCGTCGCCGACGGGCTGATCTGGTTGCGCCAGAGCGTGCAGGCCAACTCCATGGTCCGGAAGATGGAGATCATGAAGATGCGCGGGCAGCCGACGTTGCCGGGCATGCACACGTTCCGGATGGACGCCGCCGGCATCCACTTGTTTGCACCCCAGCCCCTGATCGCGCCGGACGAATCCAGATCGTTTCCGCCTGTGGAATTCGCGCGGGTGACGATGGGCGTGCCTGGTCTGGACCAGATGCTGGGCGGGGGCCTGCCGCGCGGCTACTCGTTGCTCGTCGCCGGCCCCTCCGGCTCCGGCAAGAGCATCCTGACTTCGGCCTTCCTGACCGAAGGCGCGCGCCTCGGAGAGATCGGCATCATCGCGGCCTTCGAGCAGCGGCCGACCAAGTCGCGCGGCCGCAAAATGGCCGAGCTCATCGAAAGCGGCCGTGTGCGCGTGATCGACACCCGGGCCTGGGGTCTCTCGGTCAACGAAATCGCAGCGTTGCTGATGAAGGAAATCAAGAGCTCGAAGGCCACCCGCGTCGTCATCGATTCGCTCTCCGGCTTCGAGCTGGCGCTGGCGCCCACGTTTCGGGACAGCTATCGTGAAGACATGGCGCGCATGGTGGCTGCGCTGACCAGCACGGGCGCCACGGTAATGATGACCTCAGAGCTGGAAGACCGCTACGTCGACCTGCGCTTCAGCCCTTACGGGACGGCCTTCCTGACCGATGCGATCATCGTGCAACGCTATGT